>Ga0326727_10014943_pt1 | contig 16776 bp, 18 predicted proteins | sample MB2enrmetagenome_FD_207643 | JGI IMG/M metagenome (GOLD analysis project Ga0326727, IMG submission 207643) | Lab enriched peat soil microbial communities from McLean, Ithaca, NY, United States - MB29MY | ecosystem: Environmental > Terrestrial > Soil > Wetlands > Peat | place: USA: New York...
TGCTCTTTCTTGGCTACATCTTCGTATGTTGTGTCGAAAACTTCGTTTGTTTCCTTAACTTTTGCTGTATAACTGATTAGTATGAAATCTCCTTTTTGTAGGGTCATCTTGAATCATCCTTTGTCTTAACGGTCGAAGTTAAGTTTCAAACGCGAATAAAAACTTTGTCTAAACAAAAAACCGTTACTCTCAGAACTATAGACGAAATTAAAAATTAAGATTTCTAGAAAAATTAGTTTTAATTATCTAGTGTCATATCGGTTACTAATTGAATTTCATAATGCACAAACAGTCGCCTTAAAGCATCCTTAACAATTTCTGCCCGGCTCTCGTAGAGTCCATCTTTTATCAAGAGTTTCATCCCTTCCAAGTAAGGATCAGCTATTGTTACTTCAACTCTTTCCTTTTGCGCTACACCCAAGAAATATGCCCCCCCTCTCGATTACTTTAAGAAGCCTATTTGCTTTACTGGGTAATTCTAAAAGTTTCACAATTTTGAAAAAGCTGGTTTCGGTCTCTACTAATATAATTTTGTGGAAAAGCTTATGCTTGTTCTAGAATAATTGTTAAATAGTTCGAGAAGAAAGGTGTGAGTAATGAAGGAAAGAGAGGAAATTGAAGGCTACTAACGATTCGTCTCAAGCTTCTGATGATGCATCACTTCAGAGAATGAAAGCGCAAAAGGAATTGGTTGAGAAGCTTATGGTTCAATGGAAGCTTTTGTGGAGTGAGCGCTTTAACGATAAGGTAAGAGCTGAAGGTGTTTCGGTGAGTGACTATACATCTTTGCGTGTGGAGCGTGGCACAATTATTCATGCGACTAGGGATTTTAAGGCGTTAAATTTTAAGGAAATCCTTGAACAGCATATAGTTGAAGACCCTGACCGCTTTGTTCAGCCAAATGTTGATGTGGGCGGCTGGAGTAAATTCGTAAAAACCAAAATCACCGGTCGCGAGCTTCAGAGAAACGAGCGTGCTTTGGCGTATGTTCCTAAGAAGCAGGAAATTCAACAGCCTAAGAAAGGCGGCCGCGGTTGGCTTCACGCAACCTAACTTTGCTTAATTATTAAATTTATTTAGGTATTTGATTTTTCCATGCGAGAGCGGGATTGTCATCCTTGTTTATGAGTATTTTGTTGATTAAGCCGGCGTTTTCTGCTTCGGTTAGTTTTTGTGCGACCCAAGTTTCAGATGTGGGTGTTTGAGTTATTTTTTGGAATTCAAGAGTTATGGCATGGGTTGTTGGGTTGTGCATGTTTTCGGCATTTGTGACCGCTTTCATTACGAGTTGGTCCTGTGATGGAAGTTTTAGGTGGAGGTTCAAAAGAGCAAGTTTCTCTTTTCTATTAAAGTATACAGCGCAGAGGATGAGGAAAACAAGAATTGCGGTAGCGCCTGCTGAGAGTGCAAACCCGTTTTGGCTGATGCCTAAGGCTATGGTACTCCAGGTTTGTATTGGTTGCCAATAATTGTTGATCGCGTTGGCAACTGGCAGTTCCTGGGCTTCAGCTTGTGATACGTTTTGGGGGGATGACGGGTACATAACTAAGCTTATCATTACGTTTTTTGTTTGTGCTGTACTGTTCGTGTCGAAAGTGGCTGTTTCATACCAGTAAAGGACAACTTGTGTTTGGTTAGTGTTTTTGTATTGGAAGGCGAAGTAGCATGCTGTCATAGGCGGGTTATCTTGAATCTGTATGTCTCTGATGTTAAGCTGGTTCACCGTTAATTGGTCACCTTGGCTAAGTGGCCAAGTGATGAGGCATGTTGTCCATTGATGTTCGGATGTTACGCTGGCTGCTATTTGTATGGCCACCCATATGGATGAGGTTATTCCGTTAGGTGAGCTATAGGAGTAGACTAGTGCTGCGTTGTCGCCGGATAACTGTTCAAATTGTGTGTCGCGGTAATCGTAATTTAGAATATATCCTGGGAGTTTGGAAGCATGGAGCTTGATGTGTTTATTTGGACGCCTGAAGGCGTTTGGATCATGACTTGGGCTGGGCCTTGGGTTAACGCGAACACAGGTGTTTGAATAGATGAATAACCGCAACCTTACGGTTGCGGTATCTCAAGAAAATCACTGATGTTTGGATTGCTCGATATAGCGTTTGATTGTTTCAGCATTGACTTGGCCAATCGAACGGTAGAATTTACCCCTAGACCAAAGATGCCCTTTCCAAAGCCTACTCTTAAGATCAGGATACTCCAAAAAGAGCCTCCTTGCAGAGTTACACTTAAGCAGCCGAATCATCTCAGATACCGAACACTCTGGACGAAGCCCAACAAAGATGTGCACATGATCAACACCAACCTGCAAAGCATACACTTGGCAGCCACTTCTAGAAGCAGTCTCCCTCAAAGCTTGTTCGCAACAGCTTTTAATGTCAGGTTCCACAAATATACTATGCCTATACTTGGGCACTAGCACAATATGGAACGCACATTGGCCATAGCCATGGCTGAAAGACTCCAAACCCATGTTGTGTCACCTCCTAGACGGTAGATGCAACCTGCCGTCTAGGAAACGCAAAATAGCAAGTTAGCAAAAAGAGCTTACGGACGATTCATCTGCAACCTAACGGTTGCAGTATTCTCGTCAAATTTTAATAAAAGCATGACTACGATTATGGCTATGCCCGCGATTTTAGTAATGTCAGCTCGGTTGAGTTTTGTTTCAGTGTGTTTGAAGAGTTTTCCGCAGCTGGGGCAAAATGGTTCGGTCGGGTTTGCTGAGGTCGGGTTGCATGTTGGGCAAGGTTGGGGTGGTTTTGGTTTTTTTGTTTTTTAGTGTTGAGTTGCTTTTGGTTTCTGGTTTATCGCTTCAGACTGCAATTGCTCTGAGATGATTGTGCAAATGGCTAAGCAGTCTTCGCAGAGGGTAAAGCCGTATCTTACTAGGTATAATTTTTTTGTTTCTTTGCAGAGGTGGCATTTACCGGTTTTTGTACCTATGACGAAGATGTTTTTGGGGTAAGTGGCTGATTTGTTATTGTTTGTTGCTTGCATTCGCAGCCGCCCCCTACGGGTTAGTTGGTTCAGTTTTGCCTGGGAGTTATCGGAGAAACGGTTTCTGAAAGAATATTGCAGAATTTTTGTAGTTTTTTGTACCATATTATTTTTTTAGTTCTGTTTGTGCATTTTTTCATTTTTTCTTGAAGGCGAATTTGTGGTTTCACTGTGGCTCCCCCTCTCTTTTGGCAGACAAACGATGTCTATTTGTGACATGAGTATATAAAATTTGTCATCATAACCGAATAAAAAAAGGAAACAACCAAGAGCTAACCAAAAATTTCCCAGCCCAAAACGAGACGCCGAACAATCAAAGAAGGAAAAATTGCCAAATCAAGAAGACCAAGGCTATGCTTTAAAAAATCATCACCGCTGATGCGACAACTGACAACATTGTAGCTAATTTTAAATTGAACAGTCTTAATACTCAAATTCTCTTTACTAAATTAAGTAAGGTGGGATAGGGTATCAATTTAGCAATTGAATTTCTCCAACAAAATTGAAAGCAGAGGGGGAAGCAAATTTTTGACAAAATAATTAGCTCAAGATATTTTCGATAAACCTTTAAATTATGCTTAAGTCAGAGAAAGATTGCGAACAAGCTACAATGTAAGTTGGTTTCCGTTTGCCGGGGTCTCCTAGCCAGGCATGGAGCAAGCCTGGAGATGTTTGCCTAAAGCAAGCACCAAGCAGCTTGTGGCCTCTCGAGGCCTCGGGGGTTCAAATCCCCCTCCCGGCGCTTTTCTTCAAATTTTTGCATTCGAAGAAGCGCTAGTTTGGTTGTGGAACAATCATCCTCTCATTCTTATATAGCGCTCAAACTTACATAGCTTCAACTGGAGAGAAGCATTTTAGCGATTACTCTCACCAAAAACAGAAAGGAGCAAAAATTTTTGCGAAGTAAGATGCACATTGTTCCACCAGAATTTTTATACGACTAACTACGAACATTGCTTGCAGAGCTCCACTAACAGTAACTGCAGTAATAGTTTGGAGAAAACCATAGATTATTGCGCCTTTGCCTCGGTTGAAAAAGGTTATAACTAAAACCGTGTAAAACATATAGGAGGAAGCCAAGCGTGAAACTGGTTAAAACGGGAATTGCAGGTCTCGACGAATTCTTAACTGGAGGTCTACCGCCTAAAATATTACTTCTGACAGGCTTACCAGGCTCGGGCAATGAAGTTTTTGCCAGACAAGTCGCCTACACGCGAGCAAAACAGACCGGAGTAACATACTTTACTGTAAATGTAACCTCCGACAACGTGAAAGAAGATATGGCCGCCTACAACTGGGATATCTCACCGCTAGAAGCTGCTGGAAACTGGAAATTCGAAACCTTAGCAAAAGCTGACAATCTGGTGGAAACCGTAATTGATGAAATGAGAGAACACCGAACAATCATTATAGATTCACTTTCCGAAGTGCTCTTAACCCGAAAAATCGAAGAAGCCATTAACCTGCTCACGGCAATGTCGCGTCAAAACAAAGACAGGGAAGAATATCATTTGCTTCTCTTAACTGAAGGGATGCAAGACCCAAAGGCTGAAACCGCAATGCAGCACTTTGCCGAAGGCGTAATATTATTCAACACAATATGGACAACAGATTCGACGCATCGAGATATCATGGTAAAGAAGATGAAAGGCACCTTTGTTCCTTCAAGAAGCCTGCCGTACACAATCGGCAAAAAAGGGTTTCTTATTGAAACAGCAACTAGAATAACATAACAAGCACAGTTTCAAGCCGCAAAATTCGAGATACTTACAATCATTAGCATAGATTCATAACCCCCATTAAGAAAATTTTATAAAAAATCAATGCATACCCCTCGGCGGTTGGGCAATGCAATGAAGGCAATTCATGGCAACTGGACTGAACTCTTCCATGATTGCATGCTGATAATGTTTCTATGCCCAAACATGCTTGATTCAGCATTTCTCATTTCCGCAGTTATGTTCTTTGTCTGGAAATCATTTAAACGCAAATAACCTGACGCGGAATGTTTAAGAACAACTTCAAACATATTACCGTATAGATGCTTATGGCAGACAAACGGTGACTGCTTGTCACAATATCACAAAGCAAAACTCGAGGTAGCCAGCCAATGAAGCTAAATGATCCTCCAAGCGGTGGAGTGTTTGAAAAGAACCTTAATTTTTGAGAATAGAAGAAACCATCTTCAAGTCTTGTACGACATTCTTGAACTATGTGAAATGCCTCAGGCAAAAACCCGCATTTTACGCAACACAAACACAAGTTTCAAGTTGCTGGAGAGTTATCTCCTGCAGCTTCAAGAATCAAGTCTTCTGGAACGGCAACCTGGCACAAAAAAGTACGTCACGACCAAGGAAGGACAAAAATTTAGTCAAGCATGGATAAATCTTACAACAATGCTCTATCCCCAAGAAGCCCCAATCCTCATAAAAACTAAAAAGCACAGTATTCACAACAATCAGTTCATCGCGGTACCGACTAATAATACCAATTACTTGAACCGCTGAAAAAGAAAACAATGCTTAGTTTATTTTCATAGTTTCATGAATGTGTGAGCGTTGAGTACGAATTGTTGATGGCGGCCAATTGAACTGGAATTTCTATAGCTTGTAATCTATGCACCAGTGAACATTCTATAATTTTAGGTTGCCTTAGCAAGTTGCCGAAAGAAAACTATTTTTTGTTTATAGAAGGATTTTTTGGTGCTGCCCTTTGACTGCGTCGTATACTTTTTCGGTGGTGCAGCCTGAGAAGCTTAACAGGTTAGCAGTTGAAGCATTAGCAGATATTTTTCCGTTTTTCCCTATTTTTTTAGTGAGGCAAGAATGTTTAACAGTGTCCTTTGAGTTAAATCGCAAAGCTGATTAGTTTGGTTGATGCGTGGCGTGAACCCTACCATGTTGTGATTGAAATTGAGAATAAGCAGTGTAAAATGGTTAAGAAGCTTGCTTCTTTAGGGTTTAAGCATCTCAAAGTTGTTGACGTACGCAGTTCAAGCAGTGGGTCTGTTAGGCATTTGATGGATGTTGGCGAAGACCAGACTCGTAAAGTTCCTAAAGAGCTTGCTGCTAAAGGGCACGTTGAAGGAAAATCTTCGGTGTGGCTTGAAAGTGAAGGCTGTGAAGTCTGCAATACTATTCTAGCTCATGATGCTTTTTTAGTCTCAGGCAAAAGCATGGAGAATAATATCATAACTTACAGTTTTATGGTGCCCACATTTGAAGCCTACAAAGGCATAATAACTGACTTGGAAAAAGGCGGCTACAAAGTTAATGTCCGCAAAATCGGCAAGTTTGAGCAGCAAATAGGCGTTTTAACAGAGAACCAAGAGAGGATTTTTTGGCTTGCCTTGAAAAGCGGCTTTTTTGATTATCCAAGGCAAGTTGGAATGGCTGAACTTGCAGCCAAATTGGGCATTAGTACGGCAACGCTTTCTGAGATAATACGCAGAGGAACAAGAAGGCTGCTTGAGCATTATTTTAAACGAGAACTTTAGTGGGTCTCAAGAGGCCCGTTATGCGGTCAGTATTTCAGGGTAATTGGATGTTGCTCTCATATCCCTAAGGTGTAAGGGGTAATAGCTATCTGCAATGGAGCATAGTATATTATCAGGTGTAAAATTTGAGTCAAAATCAAATGTTCTGTTATCAATGTGAACAAACAGCCAAAGGTCAAGGATGCACGGTAGCGGGTGTTTGCGGAAAAACAGCTGATGTTGCTTCGCTTCAAGATTTGCTGGTCTTTATGCTTAGAGGACTTAGTCAACTATCAATTGAGGCAGGCAAGGCGGGAATAAAAGACGAGAAAATTGACTTGTTTACTTGCGAAGCATTATTTTCTACATTGACAAACGTGAACTTTGACCCAGAAGCAATAGCCGCCTACATAAGAAAAACGGCTCAACTACAAGAACAATTACGCAGCAAACTGCAGTCAGTAAAAGGCAACGTTAACGCATTGTTCAATTTGCCGCTGGAAAAAACGATTGAAGGCTTAGTTGCGCAGGGAAAACGTTACGGAATCAACTCTGATCCAACAATTGACCCAGATCTTCACTCGTTTCAGTGGCTGTTAACTTACGGTTTAAAGGGAGTAGCCGCCTACACGTACCACGCCAGTCTATTCGGGAAAAAAGACAGCGAAGTTTTTGATTTTATTCATGAAGGACTCAGTGCACCACTTAACAAGTCACTTGGCGCAAACGAGTTTGTAGGTTTAGTCTTCAAATGCGGAGAAATCAACATACGTGCAATGGAACTTCTCGATGCTGGAAACACTGAAACCTACGGTCACCCCGTGCCTACAAAGGTTCCTCTTGGACACAAAAAAGGCAAAGCCATACTCGTTTCAGGCCACGACCTCATCGATTTAGAGGAGATTCTAAAGCAAAGCCAAGGCAAAAGAATCTACGTTTACACTCACGGAGAAATGCTGCCTACACACGGCTATCCAGAACTCAAAAAGTACCCGCACTTCTACGGTCACTATGGAACCGCATGGCAGAACCAGCAAAAAGAATTCGCCCAATTCCCAGGCGCAATCCTGATGACAACCAACTGTATCCAAAGACCCGTGGAAAGCTACAAAGGCAACATTTTCACTTCTGGACCAGTCGGGTATCCAGGTGTACCACACGTCGAGGGCAAGGACTTCTCGGCTGTGATAAACAGAGCGTTGGAGTTACCAGGCTTTCCAGCAGACACTGAAGGCAAATACGTTATGGTCGGGTTTGGCAGAAACGCAGTGCTAAGCATAGCCAGCAAAGTAGTAGATTCAGTGAAGAACGGGCACATTAAACGTTTCATCTTAGTCGGTGGATGCGACGGCGCAAAACCTGGAAGAAGCTACTATTCCGAATTCGTTGAAAAAGCCCCCAAAAACACAATCATATTGACATTAGCATGCGGCAAATTCCGCTTCTTCGACAAGGAACTAGGCACAATCGACGAAATCCCAAGATTACTCGACGTAGGACAATGCAACGACGCTTACTCAGCCGTCAAAATCGCTCAAGCATTAGCAGACGCCTTTAACGTGCAGATTAATGATTTGCCATTGTCAATGGTGCTGTCATGGTATGAACAAAAAGCCGTAGCCATCTTGCTATCGCTGCTATATCTTGGCATAAGAGACATCCGCATAGGGCCAAGCCTGCCAGCCTTCATAACGCCTAACATACTGAAAGTGTTGGTTGAAAAATTCAATATAATGCCCATAAAAACCGCTGACGAAGACCTTAAGGCTATCTTAGGCTAAACTTCGTTCCTAAGAAATACCCATTTTCTTTTTTCTTCTCGTTTGTCTGTATTCCTTAGTCAAATAAAATAACGAAAACACCAGAAACACGAGCGACCCAATCAAAAGTCCTGCTGCAGCTGAAACATTCCCCAAGGCAAGGCTGCCAAGTCCAACTATGTTAAATGACATTGCTAAGACGATAAAGGCAATGCCTCGATCTTTGTCTATCATAGCCGCTGTTGCTTTTTCTTCAGACATTTTAATCCCGAAATCCTTTAAATATAATGCAGTAATTAGACTTTAAGTTTTTTTATAAGCCAAGCCATGTTCCGTCCTAAGTCATCCATCGTTTGCATGCCTTCTTCGTCTTTTGCAACTTCGCCCTTTTTGTTTCCAATGCCGATGTTCCAGTACGAGGAGCCTGAGATAATCATCTGGTTAATCAAGAAGAAGTGGTTTATAGCGTCGAAGGTTGTCATCCCGCCCGCACGCCTGACAGCAACAACTGCCGCTCCGACTTTGTACTTAAGCATATCAGGGTTGGCTCTAGCTACGAAGCCCGCGCGGTCGATGAGCGCCTTCATTTCAGGCGACATCATGCCAAAGTACGTGGGAGAACCAAAGATTATGCCGTCAGCCTTAACCATCTTTTGGATGTATGCATTAACGTTGTCATCTGCAATTTCACAGCGCTGACTCTTTGTTTCGTAGCAGACTCTGCAGGCTGTGCAGCCCCTGATCTGCTCGCCAGCAAGCTGGATTAATTCAGTTTCTATGCCTTCTCCTTCGAGTGCTTTGAGCACGCGTTTTAGGAGTATGGCTGTATTCCCATCTTTCCGTGCGCTTCCATTAAAAGCAACAACCTTCATCTTGAAAACCTCTAAATTGTATCTCTAAGAGTTGAGATAAAAAAGTATTGTTAGGAACTGTACGCTTTCTTATCGCTTGCAAAAAGGTTAGTCAAAGTTGTATGCTTCTTCTCCATGCTGGCTAAGGTCCAAGCCGTCCTCTTCTTCCTTAGGACTCACTCTCAGAGGCGAGAAGAAATCTACGACTTTCAAAAGCGCGTAAGAACCGCAAAACGCGAAGGCAGAGACGACTAATACAGCGAGCACTTGGATGCCGAGCTGAGCAGGGTGACCATAGAATAATCCTGTCACGGCAGGATTAACTGCAGCGGTTGCGAATAAGCCTATTGCGACTGCGCCGATGATGCCGCCGATTCCGTGGCATGCGAAAACGTCTAATGTGTCATCTATTCTTGATCTGCCTGCTCTCCAGTTAGCCACCAAGTTGCAAACTATCCCTGCGGTCAAACCAATAATTACTGCTGCAGTGAAATTAACGTAGCCTGAAGCGGCTGTAATAGCTGCCAAACCACATACCGCTCCCACTGCAATGCCTATTGCTGAAGGCTTACCTTTGATTAGCCAGTCCATTATCATCCAGCTTACGGCGGCTGCCGCGGCTGCCAAGTTGGTTGCTACAACGGCAGAGACAGCAATGTTGTTGGCTGCTAATGCACTGCCACCGTTGAAACCGAACCAGCCGAACCACAGTAAGCCTGCGCCTAAAATTACGTAGGGAATGTTGGATGGTTTAAACTCGGTTCCCGCTGATACTGGTTTGTTTGAGCCTTTTTGGTCTAAGGCTTTAAGCTGGTCTTTCCAGTAAACGCAACCTTTTCTTCTGCCGACGACAAGCGCCGCCGCCAATGCAGATAATCCTGCGGTTGTGTGTACAACCATGCCGCCTGCAAAATCCACTGCGCCCAAGACGTGTAACCATCCGTTGGGGTTCCAGATCCAGCAAGCGATGGGTGAGTAAATGAGGGTGGACCACAGGACGACGAAGATGAGGAGTGATTTGAATCGGATTCTTTCTGCGCATGCGCCTATGATTAGTGCTGGCGTGATTGCGGCAAACTTGAGCTGAAACGCGAAGAATAGAATTGTTGGAATGGCTGGCGCGTTGGGGCTAACGGTATTTATGGTTATACCGTTTAATCCGACGAGAGAGAGGTTGCCTATTATTCCATCTAAGGTTGGTCCATAAACGAGGCTATAGCCCCAAAAGAACCAGACTAGACTGACTACGGCAAAAATGATGATGCATTGGACTAGCGTCGAGACAAGATTCTTTCTTCGGACCAAGCCTCCGTAAAAGAAAGCTAAGGCTGGGGTCATTAGCATTACAAGAGCCGTTGCCGTTAGAACCCAAGCGATGTCGGCTGCTCCCATTTTTGTCCCCTTCGGTAGAGCGTTATTACTGCTTGTGTTCTTGCATTTTGACAAACTAATATTTAAACTATGCATTCGCTATGATTATACGGCTAAATATCGATAAATGTTCAATTAGGCACTTGTACTGAAATGTTCACACAATAATTAGTCCAAAAAAGCATGTTAAAACGTAAAATTGTCCAGAAAACTGCCATTATTGCAGTAATTTGTCAAATAAAAAATTTGAAATATTTATATAAATAGAGCCACAGACACAACGAACCTTCAATCTGCAAGATTTTAATGAATATTGTCGTGGTTGCACAGCAACAGGTTCCAGCTTCAAGTGCCATTAAGAATATATTAATTAGGGAAACGAAGAATGTGTTAATTGAGGTAAAAAGAAATGCCAATAGTTCAAGTTTCTGTTTGGGAGGGCATGAGCCCTGAAAACAAGAAGAAAACTGTCGAAGGAATAACTAAAGTTTTTGTAGACTTAGGAGTCCCCAAGGAAGCAGTCGAAATTGTTATTTATGAAGCGCCAAAGAGCAATTGGGCAACGGGTGGACAATTGCATTCAGAAAGGCTCGCGCACGCAAAACCCCTGTAAACTAAAGCAAAGGACTGACGATTAGTGTCCGAGAAAAAATTCAAGCTATCTGCAAGAGTAAGCAGCGCTACTCCATCAGCCATAAAACCGGTATTAGAACGAATGATTGGCAACAACGGCTCCATCAAACCAACCGCCGACGGGTTCGAAGTCAACGCTGAACTCAAAGGTGAAAGCGCCAGAGACTTAAATCGCATGCTGCTTTCTGAATTGCGTAAGGCTGAAAAGAAAACTAGACTTCGCTCAGAATGGACCTCTGAAGATACCATTGAAAAGTTCTTTGACTATTCACTCAAACAAACCAAAAAAGTAAACCAAAATTAAGCGCTTGCTCTTAACCAACGGACATTTGCATCCGTTGACTGGACTTCTGATCCACAGGTTCATTGTTGCTTAAAATTTTTGGGTTTGTAAACGCAGTAGGGTTCTTCTTCTAAGTAGTCTTTGTGGATGGATAATGCCCTTGCACGGCAACCGCCGCACAACGTCTTATATTCACATCTGCCGCATTTCCCTTTCAGCGATTCGTGATTCCGTAGCTGAACAAACAACGGCGATTGCTGATAAATCTGCTTAAATTTTTGTTGCCTGATGTCGCCGGCTGAAATTGGAAGGAAACCGCAGCCGAAAACTTCACCGATGTGAGAGATAAAACAAAAACCGTTGCCAGCCATGCATCCTCTGCCACCTGTATGGGGCTGACGGGGTTCTTTTTGCTGCTGAGCGATAACTCTCATGTATTGAGGTGCACAGGTCATTTTGATCGGAACAGGCGACGTGAGGCTTACTTTATAGATAGACTGGATGGTATCCTCGTATTGGTCTGGCGTTATTTCCATCTTTACCTTTCCACGACCCGTCGGCACCAGCATGAAGACGTCCCATTCACGGGCGCCCATTTCAGCCGCTACCTTTTGAATATTGAAGAGGTCATTGAGGTTATGCTGGGTGACAGTTGTGTTAACGCGAAAAGCAAATTTGCTTTGACGAGCCAGCGACATGTTTTTTATAGCCAAATTATAAGCGCCAGCTACCTGCCTGAAATTGTCATGAATTTCTGGGCTGGAGCCGTCAAGGCTGAGTGAAATCATTTTTACGCCTGCTGCCTTCATTTTTTCGAATGTGTCTGCGGTTAGGTTGCTGCCGCTTGGAGACATAACCACTCGTAAACCTAAGCTGGAAGCGTATGAGGCGATTTCAAAGATGTCTTTTCTTTGAAGAGGGTCACCGCCGCTTATAATGAACACTGGCTTACATAACTCGGCGATTTGATCTACCAAATTGAGTGCTTCTTTGGTTGTGAGTTGTTTAGGATCAGGCTCTTTTTGTGCTTCAGCCCTGCAGTGAACACAAGCAAAATTGCAGGCACGTGTAGACTCCCAAGCCACAACTCTCGGTGCGACTTCCTGCATTTCCAGATGCATTTTGTCGGCCACGTTCATGTTGTTCACTTTCTTAATTAGGTTTTATTTCTTCACCAGTTAAGTAGCAGGCAGGGTCAGGTGCCCATACATCTCCATAAACTGCTTCCGCCCTAACTCTGAGGTTGCCGTTACAGATGTCAAGAAATTGACATTCTGTACATTTTCCGTAGAGGTGACTTTTTCTGTTCCTGAGAGCTTGAATCAACGGTTCGGAGTCGTCGGCCCAGATCTGGCTGAATTTGCGTGTTCTGATATTACCCAGTGAGTAATGTTGCCAGAATTGATCCGGATGCACGTAACCATTAAAATCAACGCATCCTATCCCTGTGCCCGAGCTGTTGCCGCCGTTTAATTTTAGAAGCTTGAGCGCTTCTGCAGCTTTTTTCGGATCCTTTTCTTTCAGTTTAAGGTATAAATATGCTGCATCTGTATGGTTGTCAACGGTTAAGATTTCGGTGTTTAAAGCTTTCTTGTGGAAAGTCTCGGCTTTCTTTAAAACGTAATCCATGAACTCCCTTGTTTGTTCATGAGTAAGGTCATCATTTGTAATTTCGGTTCCACGTCCCACGTACGCTAAGTGATAGAGGCAGACTCGAGGGATTCCTTCGGCTTCAATGAGTTCGAAAATTTCAGGAAGATCCTTGAAATTATATTTAGTGACGGTAAAGCGTAAACCCGTCTTAACTCCCGCTTTAAGGCAGTTCCGAATTCCTTCAACTGCCATCTCGAAGGCTTCTTTTTTGCCTCTAAACTTGTTGTTAGTTTCACCTATGCCGTCTAAACTAATTCCCACGTAGGAAAAACCTGCATTTTTTAATTGCCCTGCTACGCTCTCTGTAATTAGTGTGCCGTTTGTAGATAGCACTGCTCTTAAGCCTGCTTCGGAAGCGAAACGTGCAACTTCAAAAAGGTCGTATCTAAGCAGGGGTTCTCCGCCTGAAAACAACAGTACGTTAACACCGAACTCTGCTATGTCTTTCACAAAAGCCTTAGCTTCATCCGTCGTTAATTCGTTTGGGTAAATCTTATTCTCTGACTTTGAATAGCAGTGTAAGCAATTGAGGTTACAGCGCCGCGTCGTGTTCCAAACAACAACTGGTCTGTGGTGAGTTGCAGCGCCATATCGTAAGTGATCCATCGAACCTGGAGTGCCGCACCAAAGTTTAGTAATGTTAATCAAGGATCGTTCATTTCCTGAAAATTTTCAGAAAGCGTTGAAGGGGCTTTTGCTGGAATCATGGCGGAGCTGCCAAGGCTGATATTTCTTTTTAGATCTCTTGTGCTGTACAGTATCTTGTATTCGTTTATTGCGATTCCCTCTGAGATTTCCTTTACCATACGTTGAACAACTTCTCGTTCTCTTCCATGTATAACCGTGTAGAGATTGTAGTCCCATATTCCAGTGACAGTTTTGCGCTCGTAGCAATGTGAGATTTCTTGATATTTTGACAAATAAACTCCGATTTCTTGAACGCGGTTTTCAGGCACCTTCCAAGCTACAAGGGCATTTGCCGAGAAACCAATGTTGTTAGGTTTTATTGAGGCCCCAAATCGCCTGATTACGCCTTTCTCTTTAAGAGTACATAAGCGAGTGACGACTTCTTTCGGTGTGATTCCTAGCTGGAGGGCAATCTCTTTGAAAGGCTCTGCTGTTAAAGTAATGCCTTTTTCCATGCCAGCTAAAAGTTTGTGGTCAATTTCATCCAAGTTTCTTTCACCTTAAAAGTTTGTTTAGGTCAGTTGGAAATGTACGTTTATCTTAAAGCGACGGATGGTAGGCAAGTCAAGCATATCATGATCTTCGGTGTCTGTTTTTTGCTTGATCTCCTCCAGCATCATGGCTAATTCGCTTTTGCTTGACGCGGCAAGAGTAAACCACACGTTGTATTCGTCCTCACGTTCGTAATTGTGGGAAACGTTATCATACTCGTTTATGACACGAGCAACATCATTCACCTTGTTTTTTGGCACCTTCATTGCGACTAAGGTAGCTGCCTTTAACCCGATTCTTGACGCATCAAATACTGGACCTATCTTTACGATGACACCGGCTTCAATGAGCCGTTTCAAACGCGATATAACTTCGCCTTCACTGAGGTTGAGTCTGTTGCTTATTTCAAGCCAAGGCTCTTGCACAATGGGGAAGTCATCCTGAAGCATCTGCAGTATTATTCTGTCAGTTCCGTCGAGACTTAGAGGCAATGATGCTGGAGAATCATGTGAATTGAGTTTTTCCTCTGAATTTTGACACCTCTCAGTTTTATTCTGACTTGCGTTCTCTTTCACCAGTTTCACCTGAAATTAAGCTTGGTTTTTAGAGCGATTGCTTATCCTCTAGGATTTAGCTCGTTTACTACGTTAGTTGACATTGCTTTACGTATTAACCTTGCGGAAAACTATGATTCAGAGAAAATTTCTTGCTGATTCAGCAAGATAGAAAACCAGAAAACGGTTGACTTTACCAAACTTGATTATAACATGATGATGCTGGGGTCGAATTTCAAAAACCTCGTCGTTACTGATACCCGTGCATCTTTTACACCTGGAATAATCTTGGCCTTTTTAATCAAGTTATTAAGGTGTTCCATGTCTCGGGCAACAATCACCGAAACCACGTCGTATTCGCCAGTGCTTTGAAACAGGTATTGTGTTTCGTTAAATGAAATTAATTGCTTGCAAGCTTCTTCCAAATAGGCTGGACCAATTTTAAGCAAGATTGCTCCGCTCACTTTCATACCAACTTTAGCTGGATCAAGCAATGCGGCAAATCGAGTGATGACACCGTTGCTTACAAGCCGGTTAACTCGAAATCTAACTGTTGCTTCAGCGACATCTAGTTCACGGCTAAGATCTGCAAACGAAAGTCGGCCATTAGATTGCAACAGCTTAAGTAAACGCTTATCCAAATTATCCAAGCTATTCTGAAGCATCCTAATCCCTTACACCCTTATGATAAAGATGCCTTAAGAAACTTTTCTTCAAAATCGCTTGAGGAACTTATTCCTTCTGTTGCTGAATTCTTTGGCGCAAGATACGAAATGCCAAACCAACCGCGAGAATCACCAAACCGATTATAACATATTCTATTGGAAGAAGAAAAGCTAACCCTAAACAGCCTACGAGCCCCGCGACTGCAAGGGCACGAGGAAAACTGCGCTGAGCACTAGGCAACTTCAGTGCCGACACGTTAGTTATGGAGTAGTAAAGTAGGGTTCCAAAACTGGACACCGCAACAGCCGTTTCTAACGGAGCAAAGGCTGCAACTACCAGCGTGATGGCACCAACAAAAATTACGCTTCTCCACGGGTTCTTGTCCCCGCCCAGCTTTGCTAAGCCTTGGGGTAAATCACTTTCTCTACCCATGGCAAAGGCAACTCGGGAGACACCTAAAAGGTCAGAAAGACCCTCGTTAAAGGTTGTAAGCAGAGCGCCTCCAACCACCAAAGCCACGCCGAAGCCACTCCCCACAGCGATCATCATAGCTTCCAAAGGTGAAGATGAGCTAGCAACTCCAGATGCACCTAAGACCGCAATCGCGGTTCCAGCAACGAACAAATAAAGCAAAGAAACAGTGCCAAGAGCTATCACAGAAGCCCTGGGGATAGTTCGTTTTGGATTCCGGACTTCCTCCACGAGTGTCGCGATTCGGCTATACCCAGTGTAGGCAAAGAAAAGCAACCCAGTAGCACGCAGAACGCCAATAACGCCCGCTGGAGCAAACGGTGAAAAGTTAGCTAAATGCGCTGACGGCAGACCAATTATAGCAACGGCTAACAATGAAGCAATAGATAAAACAACAATTATACTAGTTATACGTACCGACCTGCGAATGCCCCAAGCATCAAGCAAAATTATAACCGCGGCAATTCCGATTGCTGCAACGCGCTCGGGAATAACTGGCCATACAGCACTAAGATAACTGCCAAATGCCAAAGCGCTCACACCTGGCCCAACTGTGTTCGCGACCAGAAACATCCAGCCTGCAATGTAGCCCCATCGTTCGCCGAGCATGCGACGTCCAAACTCGTAAGTGCCTCCTGACCGGGGAAAAGCGGCTGCTAACTGGACGGACGAGAGCGCGTTGCAAAGCGCCACGAACGCTGCAATGCAAAAAGAAACAAGTATTGCAGGTCCGGCTAGACCGGCAGCAGGAGCTATAATTGCGAATATGCCTGCGCCAAGAATTGCGGCAAGACCCGTGGTTATAGCCTCAAACAAAGAAAGTTGCGGTTTCAGCGTTACATCTTGTTTTTTACCCAAAAGAACCGTTAAC
>Ga0326727_10014944_pt1 | contig 16775 bp, 10 predicted proteins | sample MB2enrmetagenome_FD_207643 | JGI IMG/M metagenome (GOLD analysis project Ga0326727, IMG submission 207643) | Lab enriched peat soil microbial communities from McLean, Ithaca, NY, United States - MB29MY | ecosystem: Environmental > Terrestrial > Soil > Wetlands > Peat | place: USA: New York...
GTTGGGGAGTAGTAGTAGTTGGCGGGTTCCTCGTCCATAATCCGGCGGAAGGTGAACTTGTTGGTGACAACGTTCCGGCCGGTGTACTCGACCTCCACGACTTTCTCAATGCCTTTGCCCTGGAGCGCCTTGAGCAATCCCGTCGTAATCACCACGGTCTTGTTGGCGTTCAGGTGCTTCCAGATCTTGTCGACGATCTGGGGGTCGAACTTGGCGTGCTCCGTCAGCAGGATCGTGTCGCGGGCGTCGGGGAACTCGGGGTACATGTCCATGGGGATACCGATCATGCCGATATAGTTATGCAGGTACATCTCGCCGGAAGAGTTGAATGGCTTGTAAGTTGCGACTCCGTACGGATTGCCCAACTGTGGCCAAAGGGCGTCCAGCTTGTCGTAGGCATCGCCGGCCACCGCGGCGAGAATGCTCGCGACCTTCGACGATCCGTCGGGCTGCCGGATGGATTCCAGCAAGTCGCCCCAGGAGTAGATCGTCATCTCCTTAGGCTTCGCGAACATGGTGTCCTCAAGCTGCTCCGAAAAGCGATTCAGCGTCTGCCGCTGCCCGGGGTCCACCCAGCCTCCCCCGAACTTGCCTGGCTTGACGTGCTCGAAGTATCGCATCAGGCCGTAGCTCTGGTATGGCTGGAGATGCATGACCGTATTGTCCGGATCCCTGGTTTCGGTGCCGGCATAGATCATGTCGAAGGCCTTTGACTGGGCCTCCAGGTTGTAGCCGGAAAACTGATATTGGTCGTACCAGTTCGGCGGTTTGAAGATCAGGTTGATCTTGGGGTTGACGCTCTTGGCGTTCTTGACCACCAGGTTCTCCCCGACTTCTTTCATCACCTCCAGCCGGTATTCTGTCCAGCTCTTATTGCCTTTGGCGCGCTGGCACAACTCGCACCGGCAGTTGAACATGAACAGGTCGTCGAAAATGATCTCGTCGAAGATGCCTGCCGTGAAGGCCACAATCTTCCGGAACCGTTCCCGCTGCTCCGGATTTGTCCAGCAGAAGGACCGGATACCGTCTCCCGGCGCGCCGAGGTAAGCCATTATGGCGCCGGACGCCTTGATTCCCTTGCTCTCGAAGAACTGCTTGACCTTTCGCACGTCGGCCTCGCCGATCTCCTGGTTCCCCCGGTAGGTCTCCAGCCAGACTTTGGTGAACTTGATCGAGCCGTGAACGACGTCGAAGCTGTCTTGCATGAATTTCGGGTTGGACGCCATCCGGCGCATGTCCCCTATCGGGCAGTTGATGGCGATATCGAAGTTGCGATAGCGTTCGACAGAGGTTTGCGCGCTCGCGCGCCCTCCGCCGATGACGACGGCGGCGGGCAGAATTGCGAGCGCCAAGAGCGAATAAGTCGATATACTCCGGTTCATTCCAATCTCCTTCAGACACATTCCAATCGCAGACCACCGCTCCCTGTGGAGCTCAAGAACTGTGGGGCAGGTTTGCAGGGGTACCCTCTGGGTCCAGCGGGTTGGTAACCCGCCCGAATCGCTTGTAAACAGGCCCACCAGCGCCGGTTGAAAACCGGCGCGCAGGATATAATCCTGGCCCACAACTTTTCTCACTCGCGGAAAGGGAATCTTACCTCTTGCAGTGCCACACCCACAATCTCGATTTTGGAAAGGTCGCGCGTGCCGATTCCGGCTTCCTCTGCCACTTTCAACATACTGTCGCACCCCTCAAACGGGGCTTTGCCGCGGCCGGCCATCGGATCGAAGCCCATGGCCGCGGCGGCTACGGCGTCCGTCGATACCGGGTTCCACCCGGCCACCAGAATCCCGGGCTTGACCAGCCGGATCTGCCGCTTGTCGCCGGGTTCGAGCGCCGCGACCTCCGCGGTGGTCTGCGTTTCGATTCCGTCAATGATGGCCAGATCGACCGGCCTGGCCCGGACAAGATCCGCGATGACGCGCGGAACCCGGTAGCCGAATTCTCGCGGCGTCGTCTGGTCGATTTCCGCCGGCGCGGTGGCCGAGGGCTGCCGGTGGCCGGTGTGCAGCATGGAGCGGGCGCCGAAGGATCGCGGAGCCGGGTCGTCGTAACCAGCGGAATCGCCGTAGATCGTCGGCGGCGTGATGCCGACCATATTCTTCAGCGAGAGCGACAGGCCCGCCTTGAGATGTTCCTTCAGTTTTGAAATGGACACCAGGACGTCGCATTCCACGTAGGAATGGTTCACGTCGAATCCCGGGTATATGTACGGCTTTTCCGGCACGGTGATGCGATGATACTTCTTGCCGTAGCCCAGCGAACCGGTGTTTTCCATTTCCACGCGCGGCGCCGCAGTCAGCAGCGGCGCCGGGTCCCAGCCACCCAGCAGGAAGTTCTCTTCCAGCGGGTTGTCGTCTTCGGCCGAGCTTTCGAGGATGCGGATGCGGGCGGCGCCGGCCTCGCCGAAGAGCTCGACCGCGGCGCCGATCAAGTCCGGATGGCTCCATCGGGTGAACCATGCCGGCGTGTGGCCGGTGCGCGCCAGCAGCGGGTTCGCCATGTTGATCTTGATGGCCACGGTCTTGCCCGAGACCAGGCTGCCGATGCCGCCAAGCTGGTCGAACATGCGGCCGAGCGCCGGCGTCACCGCTTTCCCATAAGCCAGGCAGCGGGCCAGCGCCACTTTGGAACCCGGCGCGGCGGCGCGAGCCACGCCCGCGAGGCCGCTCGCCGTGACGGCCAGCCACTCCCGCCGGCTCAATGGAAACATGGGACCGCACCGTCGCATGTCAGGCCTCCAACTCCACCGCGGCGTATGCCGAGAACTCGCCCACTGGCACTTCGATTCCGATTCCGCCCTGCACCGGCCGCACTACCTTTTCCGAGTCCAGGGTGTAGACGCGGGCGGAGCGGCATGGCTTGCCGATACCGAGCGTCACCGGCTGGCTCAGTCCCGATGAGTAGTGAATGAGGTGTGCCACGGCGCGATCGTTCTTCGGACTGGCCAGCAGATGGCTGTTCATGCTGCCGCCGTTCCAAACCTGGACGACGTTCTGGCGGTTGCCGACCAGAAGCTGAACCTCGGCCACCAGCAGAAACGGATCGTACCAGGCTTCCTTGGGAACCGCCACACGCCCCTTGCCCAGCCGGTGAATCTGGTAGTTGAAGAATGTTTCCGCCGGTTCCCCGGAGACTACCCCGCGCGGCGAGATGAGCAACCCGCCGGCGCGCGCGAACTCGAGGAACCTCTCGCGCATCTCGCCGGCGGGAGGCGCTGCATCGAGCCAGAGGATGGCCTGGATGCCGCTCAGGGAAGCTTTCCCGGCGTCGGCTTTGCGGATGGCGCGGTACGCCAGGTGGCGGCGCGGCGCGAGGATCAGGAACTCCTCGGCCATCAGCTTGCTGTCGCCCGCGAAATCGGACACCACCGCGAGCGCCGCGACGGGCCCCCAGCTTCGCCATTCGGAGTGGCGCTCGAACAGGTTCAGCGCCGAGACCACGCGTTTCCACTCGCGCAGGCCGGCCTCGCTCGGTTTTTCGATCTCCGCGCGAAACCGGCCGTCGAGCGTAATGATCCAGCGGGCGCCGTAAGCGCAGGCCTCGGCCACGGCCCTGGCGAACTCCTCCAGCGGAACCACTTCCTTTCCCCCCGGCGGCAGCGTGGTGAGCCATACGGGTTTCCCCGGCTCCATGGTTTGCGCGAGGCGGATGAGGCCGGCGTTGGAATCCACCCACGCGGCGCCGGTCGCACCCGCTTCGGCGGCGTCCTTCTTCGTCTCCGCCGGGAGGACCCGCGGCCAGGCGCCCTCCCGAACGGCGATATCGGCGGGCAGCCGGTCTTTCGGAAAGAATGGAAGATCGCCAGTCGAAAAGGGCGGGGGCGCGTCGCCCACCAGGCAGTTGATGGGCGTGCCTTTGAGGAGTTCCAGCCGGGATGCGTCCTTCCACTGCGCTGGCCAGCGAAATGGAATCAGTTCCGGCATAGGTCGTCTTTCGAAGCGGTCTACCTGGTTGTGGCGGCCGCGGCTGCTCCCGTCATCGCCAGCGGGATATCCTCTTTGGCCATGGACATATCCGAGATCCCCGCGACTACGCCGCTCACGTTGGGATTCCCCAGGACCCAACGGAAGCCCTTCTGGAACAGCGTCAGATTGCCGGGGACCAGCTTCTCCAACGCGCTGGCACGCTCGGGAATCGTCTGCCTGCGATTGAAGGGGTTCTGGACAACCCGGCTGGCTTTCATGATCATCACGCCGTAATCGGCTTTCTTAGCCTTCTCCAGAACCGGTTCCACCCACTTCGCGTTCAGAAAATTATAGGCGATCAGGCACATGGAATAGCCGCCGCTATCGATGGCGGCTTCCAACACGCCCGCCGGATCCGTGTGCGCCGAAAACCCGAGAAAGCGCGCTTTGCCTTGCTTCTTGAGCGATTCGAAAGCCTCGAGAACCTCCGGCGTGTTCCGGATCTCGAAGGGCGTTTCGACGCCCCGCATCAGCAGACAATCCACGTGGTCCGTTCCCAGCGATTTCAGGCTGCCCTCCACCGAACCGACGATGTAATCCTTGATTTCCTTCCGACGGTCGAACTTGCCGGCATACTTTTCCTGGAGCGCATTGGCGATCATGGCGGAGCGCAGGCCTTCGGCTTGTCCGCCAAAGTACATACCGAGATACTCCGGGTTCTCCAAGCCGCGGCGCGCGATCTCTTCCGTCACCCGGTTGCGAATCTGGTCCTGCTCGCTCTCTTCCAGGCTCTGGAACATCCTCCGATACACCATGCTGCGGTTTGGGAAGACATTCACCTTGGTGTTCTGGAAAACCTTGTCGCGTCCGCACGACTTGAGAACATCGGCGTAGCCGCGTTCGCTCGCGCCCCTGCCGTAGCTCGGCGCGGTATCGAAGTAGTTCAGGCCCAGGTCCACGGCCCACTTGACGAAATCGTTATTGTCGGGGCGGATGTCGTCGCCTCCCATACCCATGGAGGAAACCATGAGGCCGGTGCGGCCGAGCCGCCGGTAGGTCATGCCGGATTGCTTGTTCCTCCATTCGGGTTCGGCGGCGGCAGGCGCTGCTGCGCGAATTCCGGGAACGGCGGCGATAGCCACAGTGGCCGCCGGGATCGCCAGAAAATCGCGCCGGCGCAAATTGCCATAAGACTTGGCTTCCAAAGGTACTCTCCTGTCCTTACGTGCTGGGGATTCGACTCGGCCGAGTGAGCCGAGACTCAAATATACTACATGGCAGTTCTGTGGGGCAGGCTGGCAGCCTGCGGCCGAGTGGTACTCGGCCTGCTCCGATACAAGAAAAGCCAGCCCTGTATGCTGCGTTGCGGGGCAGTGTGGCTAACCGGCGCAATTGGCGGGTTAGTAACCCGCCGCAGGCTGCAAACCCAATGCCACTTAGTTTTCCCAGGAACGGGAATTCTACGGAAGTTGTGGGGCAGGTTGGAAGGGGTACCCTCTGGGTCGCGCGCAGGATACCATCCTGCCCCGCATAGCGGCAGAGCCGCAACGAGTGGTGGCGATTCTCCAGGGCCGTGGCGGGCGCGTACAAGTGCGGCAGGCGGATTAACAATCCGCCGCAGGTTAAAAACCTGCCCCACAATTCGTCGCGGCGCGCGAAGAATGTGATGGATAGTAGTACAATCCATGCAGGATGCCCGGTCCCACGAAAACTAAGTGGCATTGGGCTGCAAGCCTGCCCCACAAAATCAGAAGTAAAGCTTCAAAGCGAGCTGAATCACTCGCGCCGAGCGCGCGCCGTTGACGGCGCCGAATCCGTACCGGCCGCCGCCTCCGCCCAGAACTGTGGGCAGGTTGGTGATGACCCCCGCTGAGTTAAAAGTGGCCGAGGTGTTGATCCCGCTGAACTGCGTGTGGTTGGGGGCGTTGTATCCCTCGCACCGCAACTGGAAGTAGCGGCCCTCCCCCTTGGTATATGCGAAGTTCTTGAACAAGGAAATATCCCAATCGTTGGTCCCCGGACCGTCGAAGAGGCCCAAACCGGAATCCGAGCCCAGGCTGCCCTTCACCGCCGGATGCACCACCGCAGTGTTGAAGAACTCGTAGATCGTGCGCGTGCCCTTGGAGAGACCCGGGTTGCCGCTCAAAAGCGGGCGCGGCCCTACGCTTGCCAGCCCCGTGATTTCTTGGTTCAGCGTCGACGAACCCACACCGCTGATCGAGTAGCTGATGTTTTGCGGCGAGCCCGTCTGGAACGTCGTGATGCCGGAAACCTCCCAGCCGTTGGCGACAAACCGCGTCACCGGGTTGTCCAAAGCGCTGCCCTTGGCCAGCTTGGGCACCTGGTAGATGTAGTGGAAGACCATCAGATTGGTGTAGTCGAACGACAGCCGGCCGTAGTTCGTGTGACGAATATTGAAGGGGTTCTCCAGGGAACTGTACGAAGACGCCGCCCCAAGCGCCTTGGAGAAAGTGTAGTTGACGCCAAATTGCAGGCCGTGACCCACACGATGATTGGCGGAGATCTGTAACCCGTTGTAGTCCGAAGTGCCGCCGAAGTTTTGCATGGCGATAGCGCCAATGCCGATGTACGGGCGGTAGAAGTTGATCGGCAGCGTGGTCGTGCCGTCGTACTTCGGCGTCACGGTCGGGTCCTGGTTTTGCGGCAGCCACGCGCTGCCATACGCGGGCTCGTTCACCGGGACGGTTAGCGGCAAGTGCCGGTCCGTGGTTCCGACGTACGCCACATCCAGCATGGTGCTGAAAGGCAGTGTGCGCTGAATGGTGACGTTGTAACTGTAGACCGTCGGGATGTGGCCGTCGCCCGACATGGCGGCGCCCGGAGTTTGCGGGAAGAAGTTCTGGCCCTGGGAGCCTAGCGTGGCCAGAGTACCGTAGTATATCGTCGGCGTGTTTGTGGTCGGCTGGGAGCTCAACTGATTATAGGTCAGGTTGCCTTCGAGACGGTCATAGAACACGCCGCCGCCGAACCGCACGACGGTCTTGGGGTTGACCGACCAGGCGAGTCCGATTCTCGGCCCATACTGCGGCCCGCGCTCCTTGGTGAGGCCTCGTGGATAGCCGTTCTGGCCGGCCAGCACGAATCCGTTGTTTATGTTGCCTACGCCCGGCACAATGGCCCCCACCAGGACCGCGGGCGCCAGCGCTCCGGTGATCGGGTTCAGTGCCGCCACCGCGCCGTTCGGACCCAGCGTCTTTTTGTACAACGTGACCTGCTGGCTCGTGGTGAAATCCGCGGGATTAAAAGTGCCAATCTCCATGTTGGCGTCGTAGATCGGCTGTAGGATCATGAAGCGAATGCCTAGGTCGATCGTCAGGTTCGGCCGCACTTTCCAGGTGTCCATGGCGTACCACTCGGCGTTGGTGAAGCGATAGCGCCCCCACAGTTGGGCGCTCGCCTGAGAGTAGTTATCGAAGTCGCCCACCAACGCGTTGGAGTACGCCCAGTTGGTATCGCCAGGGTTCAGAGAGTCCCGATCGAATGCGATCGTGCCCGTCGCGTTCTTGGTCTGCTGGTCCTTCCGGTCGCGCTCAATCATGAAGCCGACCTTGACCACGTGTTTGGAGAACACTTTGGCCAGGTTGTCCGTGAAATCGAAGGTCGTGTTGGAGTTGCCCCACGGTGGCTGGCCTTGCGTGCTTTGGCCTTGGCCCAGCGTGGGAGCATTCCCCACGCCGCCGAATGTTACTACCGGGCCAATGCCGTCCACGATCGAGTTCGGATAAGGCGACTGGTATTTCAGACCCAGGTTGGACCGCGTGTAAACCGGGTTCAACACCGTCCACGTGTAACGGTTCTGGCTGGGACCGAAGATGAACTCGTTGGTGGCCGTCGGGCTGATGATGGTCGTGACGTTCACCACTCCCGAAAAAGCCACGCGCGGAACATATTCCTCCCCCAGACCCGGAACGGTTGAGCAAAGCCCATAAACATCCAGGTTTTGGGTGTAATTGTCGTGAAGATAGCGGCCATAGAGGCGCCACTTGTCGTTCAGGTTATAGTCCGCCCGCTGGGAGTCGAGCCTGCGCGGACTGCTGGAGCCGAAGGCCGACTGGTAGTTATAGGCGGGCTGGCCGCTGACGTTCGGCAGGGGAAACACATCCAGAATCGCCGAGCCATCGGAGTTGAAGCGGTTCTTCGGGACCTGGTTGCCCGGGAACGGCGTGCCATTAGCCAGCGGATCGGTGATGGTCACGGCGCTGCCATCCGAATTGTGGGTCAGAGAGAAATCGCCGTTCCGCTCGGCCGCGGTCGGTACCGTCGCCAGCCGTAGGGAAGTCACCGGATTCAACGTTCTCTGCCATTCCTCGCTGACGAAAAAGAATAGTTTGTTGCGGTTCTGGTTGAACGTCTTGGGGATGAAGATGGGACCGCCAAAAACAAACCCCATGATGTTGTACCGGTAAGGAGGCCGTTGCACGTACGGGGACGCCTGGTTGTTCTGCCACGAGTTGGCGTTGAATTCCTCGTTGCGGTGGAACCAGTAGCTATCGCCGTGGAAACTCTTGGTGCCGCTCTTCGTCACCGCGCTCACGGCCGCCCCACCCGAGCGCCCGATGTCGGCGGTCTGGCTGTTGGTAATTACCGTGAACTCGGCGATGGTGTCCATGTTGATCCATACCGCGCAGCACTCGTTGACGCCGCTGTCCATGTTCGTGATCCCGTCGATCTTGAAGCTCATCTCATCGTAGCGGCCCCCGTTGACGTCCGCGCCATAGGCGCCGGCGCTCACCACTCCCGGAACCAGTTCCTGGAGGGTCATGAAATTTCGCGCCTGAATGGAGAGATCCGTCAGTTGCTGCCCGGCGACAACCCCGGCCCGGTCGGCGCTTTCCGTCTGGAGCTGGGCGGCGGTTGCCTGAACCAGGACCGTTTCGGTCACCGCGCCCACTTCGAGGTTGATATCGGTCAGGCCGACAGCGGCATTGGCGAAAACCACAATGTCCTTTTTCTCGTACTTCTTGAAACCCGCGGCTTCCACAACCACCGTATAAGTCGACGGCAGCAAGGGCGTAAAGGCGAACAGCCCTTCCGCTCCGGTCGCCTGCTCGCGAGTCGCCGACTGGTTCTGATCGATCAGAGTGACTTTAGCCCCCGGAATTACCGCACCCTGAGCGTCCTTCACTATGCCCGTTATCATGCCGGAGGTTTGCTGCGCCGCCAGCGGCAAAGCGCACAAACAAAGGCAAACAACCAGCAGAGTCCAACTCCATCGTGAAATGCGAAGAATCATCGTCGTATACCTCCAAAAAGACTCAGAAACGCGAAACTCACGCCTTGCCGCATGTCTCACTCGCTCGAAGCGTCGCTCGGGTTCGACCGAGCGCGAGGCCATGGGTGCGCACACTAAACCTCATGAAGGAATCTAGCCCCACTCAGGGGCCAGTGAGTCTGAACTAAAGCTGAATCGATGGGGCCGAGGCATGAACCAATAATCTCCCCAAATTCAACGAATTAGCGCCAGGCATGAACCGCCTTCGCGGCTCCTTCCTGGCCTTGCCGGGTGCGCAGAATAGTGCTATGAATGGGAACATCACACGTTAGCGGGGTCATGGTGGCCATGAAAGCTCGAAATACCGGGGCAACGAAGGTCGGCTTCGGCCTGTTTGAGTTCGACTTCTCCACTCGCGAGCTCCGAAAGCAGGGGCGGTGCCTGAAACTCCAGGATTTGCCGCTTCGGCTTCTCACATCGCTGCTCCAAGCGCCCGGCGAGCTGGTCACCTACGAGAAGCTTCGCAGCGATCTTTGGGGCGAAACGTTCGTGAATTTCGACGACGGGCTTCATACGGCCGTCCGGAAACTCCGTGAGGCGCTGGGCGATTCCGCCACCAATCCGCGATTCGTCGCCACGGTCTCGCGCCATGGCTACCGATTCATCGCGCCCGTCTCGCCGCCCCACGAGCCGGAACAGCCTCTTCCCCGGCCTTCCCGGCGCATGTCCGCGTTCTTCGTGCTCATCGGAACGCTGGTCGCCCTCGGCCTGGCGGTCTCATGGCTGGGGTTGCGCACCGCTTCCAAGAGGAGCGATGCCATCCCGCTCCTCCAGACTGTGGAGCCGCTAACCAGTTCTTCGGGCAACCAACGTTCGCCCAGTTTCTCGCCCGATGGCCGCCAGGTTGCGTTCGCGTGGACTGGCCCCGCCGGCGACATTCTCCATGTCTACATCCAGAGCCTCGACGGCAGTCCCCCTCAGCGCCTGACAAACAACCCGGCGCCGGACGACTTCCCGGAGTGGTCGCCCGATGGCAGCCGCATCGCCTTCATCCGGCGCAGCATGGTGTACCTGGTCTCCGTGAAGGGCGGCCAGGAAAGCCCCTTGACGGAGGTCGTCGGATCGGGCCTTGCCTGGAGTCGCGATGGTTCGCTTCTGGCCTTCTCTGGCCGGACTTCGGAGAGCGCATTGGTCGGAATTCTCCTGGTTTCGGTGACAACCGGTCAGAAGCGCAGGTTGACCACACCCAGCGCCTTCGCCGTGGACGAGTTTCCCGCGTTTTCGTGGAGCGGGAAAGAGATCGCATTCGTTCGCTCGGATACCACCGTCAGCGACGTGTATGTGGTTCCAGTGGCTGGCAGTAGTCCCGCCCGCCGGGTGACCAACCACGGCGAACCGATCAACGACGTAACCTGGACCCCCGACGACCGCTTCGTGGTCTTCGGCGCGCGCGGGTTGTTTCGAGTGCCCGTCCGGGTTTCGGCCCCCGAACGGCCCGTGCGTGTCGCCACTTCAGACGACAGCGCGCTTGATCCGGTTATTTGGCGTTCCCCGCAAACCGGGCGGAGCCAACTCGCGTTTGCGCGGGCCATCCGGGACACCGACATTCTGGGGATGGAGATCGGAGGTGGAGGCTCCGCGCCGGTGCGCGTGGCGACCTCGACTATGGCGGACCACGGTCCAACCATCTCACCCGATGGCGCCAAGATCGCGTTCTCCTCGGGCCGAACCGGGATCGAGCAGATTTGGGTGGCCGACGCCGATGGATCGAACCCCCGGCAAGTTACCTTTTTTCAAGGCGGGCTGTGTGCGACATCGCCGAGCTTTTCGCCGGACGGCAAATGGATTGTCTTTGACGCCACGGAGAAGGGCAACCGCGACATCTATGTCGTTCCCGCGAATGGTGGGGGAATGGTCCGGCTAACCCGCCAGCAGGCCGCCAACGGCCAGCCGAGTTGGTCCCATGACGGGAAGTGGGTTTATTTCATGTCGGACCGCTCCGGTTCGGGGCAGATTTGGAAGGCGCGCGCGGACAGCAGCGAACCAACCCAACTCACAAAAGGCGGCGGTTATCAGGCCTTCGAATCACCGGATGGCAAACTGGTGTTCTACGCCAAGGAGCGCGGCCGCCCCGGAATCTGGAGTGTGCCGATTGGCGGAGGGCCAGAGACCCTCGTGCTCGAAGCCGCTCAGCATAATGCGTGGGCGGTCGCCAAAGGCGGCATCTACTACATCGACTTCGATCATGCGGACTCATCCACGGTCCCTGTGAACCGATTCGACTTGGCGACTGGCAGGACGGTGAGCGTCGCGAAGCTGCCGGCGCCTATCGCCAGCGGCGTGCCGGCGCTCGCGGTGCGACAAGATGGCCGTTGGCTCGCATGGGTCACTCTGGTGGATCGGGGCTCCGGCCTGATGCTGGTCCGTGACTTCCGGTGGTAGCCGCATAGGAAGAGCCACGCCGCCACCCGCTAAAATCGGGACAGCCGTGCCAGACAAACCGGATCGCGATCCATCGGCGCTGAAACTCGACGGCGCCGCGCCTGTTTCCATGGGGCGCCTGCTGGCCATCTTCTTGAAGATCGGCAGCATCGGTTTCGGAGGAGGCATGGCCGTAATCGCGCTCATGGAACAAGAGTTCGTGCGCAAGCGCCGCCTGATCCCCCTCGATGAATTCGTCCACGGCGTGGGACTGGGACAGGTCCTGGGGTCGGTTGCCGTGAACGTGGCCCTCTTCATCGGCTACCGTCTGTTCGGTATCGCCGGCGCCCTGCTTTCGGCTGGCGCGTTCCTGGTCCCGTCGATCACTCTCGTCATCATCTTGTCGGATCTCTATTTTCGCTACCACGCCGTGCCTGCTTTGCAGGGCGCCGTGGCTGGGCTTGCTCCGGTTGTGATTGCCTTGATTCTGGATGCCGGCTGGTCCATTGGCCGCAAAGTACTGCGCTCATGGCCGGCGATATTGATCGCGGTCGGCGCCCTGGCGGCGGGCATCGCCCAGTGGAACCCGGCCTGGGTGCTCGTCGCGGCCGGCGCCGCGAGTTTTCTGCTGCCCGTGAAATCCACCGCGCCAATACCGCCGCGCCAGCCGCAGAAGGGGACCGGCGGCGGGGCCGCAAACTGGATGCCATTCGCATTCCTCGCCGCGGGGCCGATGTCGAAGCTAATTACGACTTTCTTCAAGATCGGGCTGGTCTTTTTTGGCGGCGGATTTGTGCTTGTGCCCGTTCTCCACAACCGGCTGGTCACCCAACTCGGCTGGTTGAAGCCCCGGGAGTTCCTGGACGGCGTTGCCATCAGCAATCTGACTCCGGGGCCGATCGCGGTTCTTGCCACTTTCGCCGGATTTCACCTGGCCGGCATAATTGGCGCTCTGGCGGCTACGGCCGCGCTATTCGCTCCCGGCATCGTGTTGATGCTGGCCATGAGCCGCCAATACGGCCGCTTCCGCCATGACCGGCGCGCCCAGCGCTTCCTGGCGGGAGTCAATCCGGCGGTTGCAGGTCTCATCCTGAGTGCGGCTCTGGTGCTGGGGCGAAGCGCCCTTGCCTCCCGGCACGGGTACGCCCTGTTCGCGCTGTCCTTCTGCCTGCTCGCCGGCTGGCGTTGGCATCCGGCGTTCGTCCTGGCCATCGGCGCGGCGGCGGGATATTTCGGACTGCTCCCATAACCTGGCCGTCGCCCACTTGGCCGCCGCCCCCTTGACATTCTAGGCGAATGGCCGTATCCTTCCCCTAGAATGTCTACTCGTGAAGAGAAAGAGCGCATCGAATTCCTGCAAGGCACCCTCGACATGCTGGTCCTTCGAACGCTGCTCCTGGGACCGGCGCACGGGCACGCCATTGCCCACGCCATTGAGCGCAACTCCGACGACGTTCTTCAGGTCGAGCAAGGGTCGTTGTACCCCGCCCTGCACCGCTTGATCCGGCGCGGGTGGATTCAGGCGGAAGAGGGTTTGTCGGAGAACAACCGCCGGGCGAAGTTCTACCGCCTCACGGCCAAAGGCAGAAAGCAGCTCGCCGTCGAGAACACCAAGTGGGAGAAATTCGCCGGCGCCATCGCGCGGATCATGCGTCTCGCGGAACAGGAGGCCGACCTATGAAACGGCGTTGCCCGTCGGAAGAGGAGTTGGAGCGCGACATTGCCGACCACATCGCCATGGAGACGGACGACAACATCGCTCGCGGGCTGTCTCCGGCGGAGGCGCGCTATGCCGCGTTACGGAAGTTCGGCAATGTCACGCGCGTGAAAGAGGATACCCGAAGTGTTTGGGGCCGGACCGCGCTCGATACGTGGTGCGCCGACGTGAAGCACGCGTTGCGGAGAATGCGGCGGTCGCCGGGCACCGCGGCGCTGGCGGTTTTCTCGCTGGCACTCGCTTTTGCTCCGAACGTGACCGTGTTCTCGGTGATGGACCGGCTGTTCCTGACGCCGCTCCCGATCAAGGCTCCCCGTGAGATCTTCGAGATCCAGTTTCGGGATACGCGCCCGACTGCGAGCCAACCATATGTACAGGTCTCTTATCCCGACTTTCAGGATTTTCGCCGCTCGTTGAAGTCTTTTTCGGGCCTGACATACCAATTTGGCAGAGGGGCCATGGTCGCTCTGAATGGCCGCCGCATGATCGTCACGGTGCACGTGGTGAGCGAAGACTATTTCAGCGTGTTAGGCGTGCACATCCAGTCGGGGCCCGGCTTCCTGAAGAACCGTCCGAGCCTCATCATCAGTCACAGCTTTTGGATGCGCGAACTCGAGGGCCGCCCCGATGTCATCGGCCGGACCTTGCTGGTCAATGGCCAGACTTTCAGCGTCGACGGCGTGGCGGCCGCCGAATTTCGCGGTACCGACCGCGTCTTCGCCCCCGACCTGTGGATTCCGATTGAGACGTGGCTTCAGTACCAGGGTGAGCGTGCTTTCAGGGAGCGGCGCGACATCCACGACGGGACTCTCTGGGCGCGGTTGCGCTCCGGCGTCTCACCGGCCCAAGCGGCAGCCGAGGTGGAAAGTGTGTGCCGCGAATTGGCGGAACGGTGGCCGGCCACCAACCGGTACCTGGCCGGCTATACCTGGGCGCCCTTAGCCGAACGCGAGAGAGCCGGCATCACCCTCACCTCCATTGCCGTCATGCTGCTCGGCATTCTGCTGGCAGTGGCTTGCGCCAACGTGGCCGGCATTCTGCTGGCCCGCGCCGAGGAACGCCGCCACGAAACGGCCATTCGACAGGCGCTGGGCGCCTCGCGCACACGCCTGGTTCGCGAATGGATGGTGGAAAGCGCCTTGCTATCCTCGCTGGCGGCCACCCTCGGCCTGGCTGGGGCCAAGGTACTGGTGAATCTCCTCCCCGCCTTGCTGCCCTCCATGATGATCCCGATCCACTTCGACTTTTCGTTTGGCCCACGGGTCTGGCTGTATGCGGCTGCGCTGGTGTGCGTTTCGGCGCTCTCCTTCGGACTGGTCCCCGCCTGGCGCGGCTCCCGCCCGGACCTGCTTTCCGGTCTTCGCCGGGATTCCGCCGTCAGCATACTGCATGTCCACATTCCCATCCGCAGTCTGCTGATCGTGGCGCAGGTCGCGGCCGCGGAGGTCCTCTTGTTCAGTGCCGGCTTGGTGCTGGATATGGTCTCGGCCGTGCAGCGGATCGATGTAGGGTTCGATCCCCACCGTCCCGTTGCCATGGCGGTGCTGGCGCCGACCGGAGAAGACGGAAGCCCGCGCCCGATCAATTGCGACGCGGTTTGCGACCGCCTGGCGCGAATCCCGGGTGTCCGCCGCGTCGCTTACAGCCGCAGCGTTCCACTCTCGGGAAGCGGGGGCGGGAATACGTTTCGGCTTGATGTGCCCGGGCAGGAGCCGCGCGAGGTGATGGGAGGCCGGGTCGGGCCGGCATTCTTCTCCACACTCGGTGTCCGGATGCTCGCCGGACGCGACTTGCAGGCTGCCGATCAACACGCTGTTTTGGTAAACGCGACCATGGCCCGCCTGCTCGACCCGGCCGGCAATGCCGTGGGACGGGAGGTTCGGCTGGATGGCGCCATCCGGCAAGTCGTGGGCGTGTTTCAGGATATAGTCTGGAACACGGTCTACGATTCGCCCCGGCCGCGCGCCTTCGTTCTCGCTTCCGCGCGCTCCGGAGGAGATACTACGTTCGCGGTGGAAGTGGCCGGCAATCCAAGCGCCTATGTGGCGGCGTTGCGCAGCGAGCTTGCCGCGGCCCAACCGGGAGCGGCCGTGTTGTCCTCCAAGACGCTGTGGCAGCATTACCAGGACTCCTTGTTCCTGGAACGCACGGCCACGCAGTTGTTTTATGCGCTCGGCCTGCTGGCGCTGCTGCTCACCGTCTCGGGATTGCATGGAATCACGAGCGCCCTGTTCGCCCGGCGATCCAAGGAATTCGCGATACGGCTGGCGCTCGGCGCGGCTCCACGGCAGATTATGGGGACCGTGCTTGTGAGCGGGGTGAAGCTGGCCGCCGGCGGGTTGGTCCTCGGATTGGCGATCGCATTTCCAATCGCGCTGTACGTCGCATCGAAGGAACCTGGCTTCTCACCCTGGTCGGTGCCGGCGCTGGGGCTCAGCTCCGCCATTGTGATGGTGGCGGCCGTCGCCGCCGCGGCGCAGCCGGCCCGCCGCGTGCTCCGCATTCAGCCGGGCGACATCGTGCGGGCGGAATGAAGACAGCCCAACTCGGTGCCGGTCACCGGTGCACCGCGCTGCTGAGCGTTCGGTAGGGCTTGCCGACCTCCTGCGCGTCCACCACGGCCACCGCCGCCACGTGCACAATGTCGTTGACTTCCGAGCCGCGCTGGAATACGCGCACGAGTTTCGAGAGGCCGGTGAGGAGCGGTCCGATACACTCGGCGCCGCCCTTGAGCGTGCCTGCCCATCGCTTCCCGGCAGCCGCCCGCGACCATCGTCATCCAGGGGACGCGATCGGCGCGATTGGGCACCGCCGCATTCGCCGCTGCCACGACGATGTTCTTTACCCTCAAACTCAAGGTCCAGGATATGGAGGAACGCTTCAGTGATGCCCTCCGCGCGGTCAACCAAACTGCGCAACGGCTTCGACGACCTCTACCACTGCCTACGCCGACTCGTCGCATGGCTGGAAACAACCGCACGCATCAAAAACGCCCGATTCCTGCGTAGCGACAACGCCCTCATCCCCATCCTGGACCACATGTACCATTCAGCCGTGGCCTGTTCTACCGTCCTGGCACGCCGATCCAGCCGCGGGTGGTGAAATCGGTCAGCGTCAGCATGAGCAGGATCGCCAGCCAAAGTAACCCGCCCAGCACCACCAGCTTCGTGAGCTTGGTGCTGTGGCGCACGTGCATGAAGAAGAGCGCCACTAACAGCATCTTGCACACGGCAATCGCCAGCGCCACGACCACGCTGAACTCGCCCAGATCGACAAACGCCACCAGCGTGGTCACTGCCGTCAGCGCCAGCAGCGCCAGCAGCACCAGTGCGTAGGTTCGTATGGAATCGATGTGTTCGGTCATGACTATTTCGGTAAGTGCCGATCAATCAGATACAGCAGCGGGAATAGGAAAATCCAAATGATATCGACAAAGTGCCAGTACAGGCCGGCGATATCGACGGGAGTGTTGTACTCGGCCGTGAACCTTCCCTTA
>Ga0326727_10014946_pt1 | contig 16774 bp, 12 predicted proteins | sample MB2enrmetagenome_FD_207643 | JGI IMG/M metagenome (GOLD analysis project Ga0326727, IMG submission 207643) | Lab enriched peat soil microbial communities from McLean, Ithaca, NY, United States - MB29MY | ecosystem: Environmental > Terrestrial > Soil > Wetlands > Peat | place: USA: New York...
CATCGCCCTGAACTTGCTCAAGCAAGACCGGCAATCCAAACGCGGCATCAAAGGCAAACGCCTCAACGCTGCCTGGAACCCCGACTACCTCCTAAAATTACTTGGGATCTAATATGCGTCGGCCCTGCCCCTGTCGGAGGCACGAGCAAGGTACGAGGATTGGGTTAGAATCTCTGGCAGCGGTGCGAGGAGTTGCCATGGCCAGCAGCGGAACTTTCCCAGAAACTTTTTCAGGAGCTATCCCCGTTGAGACCGATTACGCCGAGATGGCGCGCCGTCCACTTGAGGCGGAGCAGTGCGCTCTCATCGTCGTAGACATGCAGGAAAAATTGCTGCCGCCGATCTGGGAAAAAGATCGCATGGTGCGAAATGTGCAGTTGCTGATTCGCCTGGCTGGAATCCTGAAGATCCCGGCGCTGGTGACCACACAATACGCGAAGGGCTTGGGCAACACCGTGCCGGACATTGCGTCCCTGTTGCCCGACAGTCCGCCCATCGACAAGCTGATGTTCTCCTGTTTCGGCAGCGACGTGTTCTGCTCATTGCTGAAGCGATTACGGGGCCAACGGACGACCATACTGCTCTGCGGCATGGAAACGCACGTCTGCGTGATGCAGACTGCAATGGGGGCGCTGCGGGAGGGCTATCTGGTACATGTGGCTTCCGATGCCGTCAGTTCGAGGACAGAATCAAACTGGCGGATCGGGCTGGACCGCATGCGCGCCGCCGGAGCCATTCTTTCTTCGGCCGAAATGATGATCTACGAACTGCTGCGCTCGTCGGGCACACCCGCGTTTCGAGAACTGCTGCCCTATCTGAAGGGCTGAGAATTAGTCGTTAGTCGCTAGTCGTTGGCAAACCCGCGAACGACTAACGACTAACGACTGACTACCCGGCCGCTTCTTCTTTCTGCTTCACCCGCACCACGGTGATTTTCGAGAAGCCCTCCTCGAAGGTCGGAGGCTTCAACTTGCCCGCCATCCTGCGCATGATATCTTCGGGCACCGCCCGGCCACGGCGCTGGTGGCGTTCCATGCAAACCTCCAGCGGGACATCGAAGAACACGCCCTGCACGTCGTAGCCGTAATCCTTGGCCAGCTTGATCCAGCTCTGGCGGTCGTGGGGCGTGAGGTTCGTCGCATCCACGTAGTTCATGGGGCGGCGGGCAATCAGCCTCGCCTTCAGCATCGATCGCAGGTTGGAAAATACCAGATCCTGAAAGCGCTGCTCCTGCGCGTCGTCGAAAAGAAGCTCGCGCAGCAGATCGCTGGAAAGCGGATGAATGTTGTGCCGCTTGAACCACGAACTCTTGCCCGATCCCGGCAACCCGATCGCCAGCACCACCGTTCCCTTGCTGGCGCGGGCGGGAGCAGGCGCAGCTTGATCCGGCGCAGCTTGATCCGACGCAGCTTGAGCAGGCGAGGGCCCGGCAACCACAGGTTCCGGGGCAGAGGCTTCTGCTGCGGATGCTTCTACCGCGGATGGCTCTGCCGCGACTGCGGGTGCGGAAGCAGCTGTTACCGGTCGCGGACGAGATCCGCCACGCCCTCCGCGGCCGCGACGGCGGCGCGACGTTCGTGGTCTCGGTTCAGCGGCCGCGGATGCCGCGGCTGGTTCGGACGCGGGCTCCGGCGCGGGCTCCGGCTCCGCTTTCGACGGGGGCCGCGACTCGACGACTGGAGCCTCGACGACTGGAGCTTCGACCGGCGCGGCCGGCTCATTTCCATAGAAGTTCGGCTGCAAGGGCTCGGGTGCGTTGGCCGCTTCCTTGGCGGAACCGTCTCCGGCCTTCTTGCGCCGCTTTAAACGCTCGCTCATCCATTTGCGCATATAGCTGCTTGTAGCACACCAGCGCACATCGGGGCAATCTGCACCCCGTGGCGGCCAGGATTCCGGGATGAGGCATCGGGTCATCGGGTGATCGGGTCATCGGGTCATCTAAGTTCAAATGCCTTTGACTTTCGATGGCCCGATGACCCGATGGTCAGATGACCCGATTGATTACAATAGCTGCCAAGGACTAAGGACAACGACAAATCCATGAACCCAAATGATCCCGCAACTCTCCCGGTTGCCGCCGGGCAACTCCCCGCCGTGCCGCTGACCCTCGAAGGGTACGCCACGCTTCACCAGATGATGCGCTTCCGCTGGACCGCCTGGCGCTCCCTTCCAGAGAATGCCCGCCGCGAGATCGCCGCCGAAGCCGCCAGACTGCTGGCCGGGATGGAAGCCAAGTCCGGCGGGCAGTCTGCGCTCTTCTCATTGCTGGGACACAAAGGCGACCTGATGCTGGTCCACTTCCGCGACAGCTTCGACCAGCTCAATCAGGCGGAGCTCGATCTGGCGCAACTTCGGCTCAACGATTTCCTGGAGCCTGCGACTTCCTATTTGTCGGTGATTGAGCTGGGACTGTATGAGTCGTCGCTGAAGACCTACAAGGCGCTCGCCGAGCGCGGCGTGGAACCACACTCGGAGGAATGGAAAAAGTCGATCCAGGAAACCATCGCGCGCCAGAAAGAAGCAATGAAGCCGCGCCTGTTCCCGGCCATCCCGCCGAACCGCTACATCTGTTTTTATCCCATGGATCGCCGCCGCGGCGAAGACAAGAACTGGTACACGCTTCCCATGGAGGAGCGCCAGCGCCAGATGAACGAGCACGGCCTGGTCGGACGCCGCTATGCCGGAGAAGTGAAGCAGATCATCACCGGCTCCATTGGCTTTGACGATTGGGAGTGGGGTGTCGACCTCTTCGCCGACGATCCCCTGGTGTTCAAGAAGCTGATCTACGAGATGCGCTTCGACCAGGTCAGCGCCGTCTATGCGCTGTTTGGAAGTTTCTATATCGGGTTGCGCTGCCCGGCCAACCGGCTGCACGACTTGCTGGAAGGAAATTTGCCACAGGACGGCATTGAATCGTTGAGGGAGGATCGGGTCATCTGACCATCGGGTCATCGGGTAATCGAAAGTCAAATGCGCTTGAGCTTAGATGACCCGATGACCCGATGGCCCGATCAAAGTGAAACTCGTGCCGTTTCATATCCACGCGCGCCCCGCGGAAGGTTACGCCCTCCATGCGCAGGCGGAATTTCTGTTCAGCGGCATCTTCTCCGCGCAATTTGATCGCCCCGCCCGAGCCGACCACGCGGTGCCACGGCAATCCCGGAACCTGTTGCAGGATGCGTACCACTTGACGCGCGGCTCCGGGCCAGCCCGCAGCCTTGGCTAAAGCCCCGTAGCTCGACACCGTTCCCGCTGGCAACGCCCGAATGCAGCGCGCAACGCGGGCGCGCTTATCCTCCGGCACGCTTCTCCCGGACCTCGATTCAGGGGATTGGGATTGCCGCTTCACAAATCCATATTTACCGGACAATACTTGCCAAACCAGATTCACCAGACAACGTTTGCCAGCCAATCATGTTAACCTAGATTCACCAATACAAAAATTTACACATGCCCATAAAACCAGCGTTTAGGATATGTGCATCTCAACATTCTTGCCCTACAAAACTGCTTTTGGGAGAACAATATGCCTCGCTTGTTGAAAGCCCTGCCCCTTATGTTGGCCATTGGGGCCTTGAGCATCGTTACCACCGGTTGTGGCACGGGTAATTCTTCGGTTCGTGTGGTCAATGCCATCCCCAACGTCGGAGGGAACGGCGGCATTTCCTTGGATGTCTATTTCAACGGAACCAAGGACTGCCCCGGATTAGGATTCCCCGATGTCTACCCGGCCCCGACCACCCCCGCGAGCTACACCAGCGTACCGTCGGGCAAGGACACGATCCAAGCGTATGATGCCAACACAACCACCGGCCCCATCTTCGGAGAGGGCTGGACCGGCACCTTGGGCTCGAACCACTACACGATGCTCTTGGGTGGAGAGATCGGAGAGACCGGCGTTAATTCCTACCCCCCCACCGTCTACCTTATACCGGACAACAACTACAACACAGCGCCGACGGAGGGCAACGTAGAAATCCGCGTCATCAACGGGTCGACCTACTCCGCCCCCTACGGCGGGATTAGCGGTATTATCTTCCAGACCGGTACCGGGCCCCCTTCCTATCCTTACACTTTTACGTTTACTGGCCTGCAACTGGGGCAGTCGACCGACTACCTGCCCCTTACCTGGGAATCCAGTTATTCCATTGAGCTTTTTTTAGACGGTACCGAGACGCCGCTATTTTCACCCATTGAGATCCCTCAGTCGGGGAGCAGTACTAGTGGCGGACAGATTACTACGGTCGTGATCGTGGACTACAACAACAGTGGCAATATTGAAATTTCGCCATATCCGCTGGTGCTGGTGGACCTCAATTAATCGCGGGCGAGCCGCCTGGGTCAGCCAAGCGTCTCGCCGCAACGTTCAGAAAAAACGAACCGGGCCTCGGCCGAGGCCCGGCGAACTACCCAACAAGCTGTTGACAAACCTGCTCGCTCACCACCAAACTGACTTTTGGAGAATCCAGGAAAGATGTCTCGCTTGTTGAAGGCCGTGCCTCTTACCTTCGCCCTTGCCGCCTTGAGCATCTTCGCCGCCAGTTGTGCTTCCACTAATCAAGCGCAGATGCGCGTGATCAATGCCATCCCCGACAGCGGGCCCGAGGATATCTACGTCAACGGATTGAGGATAGCTTCCTCCCTGCCATTCGGCGGCGTTTACCCGCCTCCGGCAACCTCCGCAAGCTACCTGTCGGTAGCTGCGGGCAGCGACACGATCGAAGGGTTCGCACCCGGCGACAAGGTTGACCCCATTCCCCCAATTGCCACCATTCCCATGAACGGGTTGTCGCAGTACACGGTGATCGCGATTGGCCTTGAACTCAATGAGAGCCCTCCCTTGGTTCTTACCGACAACAACACGGCGCCGACGTCGGAGGACGATGTGGAATTCCGCATCGTCAACGTGTCGCCCAGTTCACCCACGGGCGGGGTGGATGTTTATATCGTCCCCCCCGGCACGAACATCGCCGATTACACACCTCAGATTTTCGGCCTTAGCTTCGGGCAGGCGAGCGCATACCAAAGCGTTGTTTCCCTTGCCAATGGTTATGCGGTAATCTTTACTGCCCACCTCAGCAAGTCGATAATTATCAACCAGCCCGCCACTTCCCAGGCCGAATCGATTACCACCCTGGTGCTCATGGACAACCCGGGCGGCAATAATGGAATGTCGCAGACTCCGCTGGTATTGAACGACCTCAATTGATCGCGAGGGTATCAGGGCAGCGTGCAGACGCGGCAAGCCGCGTCTCTACAGGAAATCAGTCTCCCCTTCAGGGGCCGGACATCCAAAATCAATTCTTCCCTCGGCCCGCTAAGCCGCATCTTTCCTGAAGGACTGCGCGGCCGTTTTTTCATCGTCGAACACTTCAAAAATAGTCAGCAGCTTGGTGACTTGGAGAAGGTCGCCGACACGCTGGCTCAGGCTTGCCAGTTTCACCGCGCCGCCAGCGCTGCGGGCCGTCGTATAAAGCGAAACCAGCGTTCCGAGCCCGCCGCTGTCGATGTGATTCACTTCGCGCAGACTTAGCACCACCTTCGGGCTCTGGGCCAGCAGTTTTTTGACCGTGTCGCGCAGGCTGGCCGATTCTTCGCCGAATACGACTCGGCCGCTGCAATCGACCACCAGCACGCCCTCCACCGTCCGTGTGCTCATTCTCAGTTGCATAGCAGCTTCTTCTCCAATCTTCGCGGCAAACGCAATGCATGAGCGTACCCTGCCCGGCTCCGCCGCGCAAGCGGACGCCGCGCAGAGAGTGAGTCAAAGTCGTAACCGCCAAGGTAACGAAGTAACAGGAAGGTCCAACCCCCCAAAGGTTTCCTTCGTGATCCTTCGTGTCCTTGGTGGTTAATGATCTTAGCCTGCGCCCAGGCAAACTCCCCGCGCGTGAGACTGTATAATCGGGGATTCCGATGAGCTATCAGGTTCTGGCGCGCAAATACCGGCCGCAGAAATTCTCCGACGTCATCGGCCAGGAACACGTCACCCGCACCCTGCAAAATGCGATCGCGCAGGAGCGCATCGCGCACGGTTATATTTTCAGCGGCCATCGCGGCATCGGCAAGACCACGGTCGCGCGCATCCTGGCCATGGCGGTGAACTGCCGCTCGGCGGAAAAGCCGGTGGCCGAGCCCTGCGGCGTATGCGATGCCTGCACCGAGATTCGCGCCGGCAACGCCGTGGACGTAATCGAAATCGACGCTGCCACCAATCGCGGAATCGACGAGATCCGCGAATTGCGCGAGGCCGCGCGCTACCGTCCGGCGCGCGATCGCTTCAAAATCTACATTCTCGACGAGGCCCACCAGATAACCGACGCAGCCTTCAATGCGCTGCTCAAAACGCTGGAGGAGCCTCCCAGCCACGTCATCTTTATGATGGCCACCACGCAGCCCGAAGATATTCCCCAGACCATCCGCTCGCGCTGCCAGCACTTCAGTTTTCGCGCGGTGAAGTTCGACGACATCGTGGGGCAACTCCGCGACATCGTGACAAAAGAGAGGATCCCCGCCGACGAGGACGCCCTCGCCCTGCTGGCCGAAGCGGGCGACGGCTCGATGCGCGACGCGCTCTCCATCCTCGACCAGGCGATCGCCTCCACCTCCGACCACCTGACGCTCGATTCCGTTCGCAGCCTCATCGGCTCCGCTCCGGCAGCGGCGCTGGAAACGGTGATGCAGGCCGTCGCGGAAAGTGCAACCGAGAAAATCCTCGTGCTGGTTGACGAACTGATCGGCGAAGGCCACAGTCCCACGCATTTCGCACGCCAGTTGGTGCGCTTCCTTCGCAATGTCACGGTGGCGAAGATCGCGGGCAAGGATTCGGCGCTCTTGCAGATTTCCTCCGACGAGCGCGCCCGCGCGGGCCGCATCGCCGAGCTGTTCAGCGAAGAAGACCTGACGCGCCACTTGCAGATCATGCTGCGCACCCATGGAGAACTCGGATACCGTCAGGAACAGCGCTTCCATCTTGAACTGGGACTGCTGAAAATGGCGCATGCGCAGCGTCTGCTGCCGATCGAGCAGTTGCTGAGCGACGCGGCGCCTATGGCCACGGCCACGGCGCGACCAACCGCGATTCCGCGCTTAACGGCGTCGACGGAAGCTCGCCGCGCAGAACCCCCAGCGCTCTCGCGCTCGAGTTCGGTCTCGCCGTTCGCTGCCGATTCGGCGCGAAAGAACATACCGAAGAGCGAGACGCCGGACAACGTCGCGCCGATGGCCACCCGTTCGGGAAACTCCGGCGCGCCGGTCGTCATCATGGGATCGGCCGCACCCGCCGTTGCAGAGTTGTCGCCGGAACCCGATCCGCAGCCAGCGGCCCGCACAGAAGTGAAGAACGAATTGAGGGCCGAGGCCAGGGCTGAAGCGAACGCCGGCTCTCTGCGCGATGCCGTTCTCCACGCGCTGCGCAATGAGCAAATGCTCGTTTCCCTGCTGGAAAACGCCGAGTGGAAACTGGAAGGAAGTGCGCTGATGGCAAAAGTGGCCGCTTCCGGCACGATGATCGAAATGTCATTCACCGCCGAAGCCCGCCGCATCGCCGGCGCCGCCGCCAGCGCTCTCGCCGCGAGACCGATCAAGATGTTGGTCGAGCCGGGTGGCGCGCCGCAGGCGACGCCGGCGCTACGCCGGACATCAATATTGAACGGAAGCGCGCGCAGCCGAGCCGAACAGGACCCGATAGTGCAACGCATGCAGGAAAAGTTCGGAGCGGAAATCCGCACCGTGATTGATTACCGGGAGAAAGGATGAAGCGCCATCGGGTGATCGGATCATCGGGTCATCGGGTGATCGGAATTCAGAGACAAATGAGTCTGCGACTCAGATCACCCGATGGCCCGATCACCCGATGACCCGATTGGTTTTCTTATGTCTGGATTCAATTTGCAGGAACTGATGTCGCAAGCCAAGCAGCACTACGAGGCGCTGCAGAAAAAGATGGAGCAGACCGTGGTCGAGGCCTCGGCCGGCGGCGGCACGGTCACCGTCAAAATGGATGGCCGTAAGCAGGTGCTTGGCATCGTGATCGATCCGGAGGCAGTGAAGGCCGGCGATGTAGAAATGCTGCAGGACCTCGTGATGGCCGCGCTCAACGAGGCCGGACGCAAAGTCGATCAAGCAATGCAATCGAGCGTTGGTGGAATGCTCGGCGGACTGGGGAATTTGTAATGTGTGATTTGTAATTGGTAATTTGAACCCCGGCCGGCGGTAATCGAGAACTACCAACTGCCGTGCAATTACAAATTACAAATCGCAAATTACAAATTCTATGTCCAACTTTGCCGAACCGATGACCCGGCTCATCGACGAACTCAAAAAGCTGCCGGGAATCGGCAACAAGAGCGCCCAGCGCCTGGCCTTTCACATTCTGCGGTCGAGCGAAGATGATGCCGAAGCTCTCGCCTCCGCGGTCCGAGACGTGAAGGCCAAGCTGCATTTGTGCTCCGTCTGCAACAACATCACCGAGGCCGATCTCTGCGAATACTGCAGCAGTCCTACCCGAAATCAGAAGCTCGTCTGCGTCGTGGAAGAACCGACCAACATTGCCGCCGTCGAGAAGACGCGGCATTTTAACGGCGTCTATCACGTGCTCCACGGCTCGATTTCACCATTGCACGGCGTCGGGCCCGAACAGTTGCGCATCGCCAACCTGATCAGCCGGGTCGGCCACGGCGAAATCGAAGAAGTCATCCTGGCCACCAATCCCACGGTCGAGGGAGAAGCCACCGCCACCTACCTCGCCCAGCAACTGAAGCGCCCGGGATTGCGCGTCACCCGCATTGCCATGGGCATTCCCGTAGGCAGCGACATCGAATACACCGACGAAGTCACCATGCTCAAGGCCATGGAAGGCCGACGGGAAATGTAGCGTTTGCCGCGGCGCCACCCGCAAACGAAGTTCCATACCTCTGGTCCGACCGTTCCGAAAGGTTACCGAAGGGTACTAGCTAATGGCCATGTCCCTTCTTATAATGGCTGCAAACTCAACATTTCCTTCGAGGGGTCGATCTATGGGCCGTGTCTTTCGCTTGACGCGCTTAGTCGTTTTCTGTGTCGGTACGCTGTTGATGGTAACGGCCACGCTGCACGCGCAAGAGGCGCTCCCAACTCCGGGCGCCGGAAATCCGGCAGTGGATCCGGTGGTACAGCGCAACATCGACGATTGGACCGTCCAGCACCGCGGTTTGCCCGACGATTGGACCCACCACTATCTGGTTTTCTCCAATCCCGGCACCGAGCAACAGGCGATCGACAGTGGCAACTATGAACAGTGGCTCAACATTGTCAACGATCCCCGCTTTACTCTGCAGCAGATCAAGCGGAGCAGGGGCGCAAAGCAGTTGGAAGATACGGCTATCTCCGCCGCCGGCACGCCCAGCTCGGAAGTTTCAGGAGCCGGTGCGCCAGACGACAAGGAGCCAGGCATCGTTTGGAGGCCCCTGCCGAGAAGACCGAAAAAAATTGGTCTGAAGAAAGACTGGGCCGTGGCCATCGGCGGGGTTGCCGCGAGCGGGACGGGCACCGTCACCACCAACAACGCGACCGGGAGCGCTCCGGCCTCAACGGTGACCGTGGACGGCCAGACCTTGACAGCGAGCGCGCCGACGACGGCAAGCGCCTCGGGAATGTTCACGGGGGCGCCCGGCTCCGGTCAGGGAGTCACGATCACTGACGGCTCAAACACCTTAAACCTTACAACCAACGCGACCGCATCTTCCGTCGTGGGCACTGTGTCAGCCCCGCCAACGTCCACCACGGCTCCCATCATCACCATTACCAACTCGGCGGGAAGCAGTTCCAACACGTTAACCCTGACGGCCGGCGCGACCGGGGCGACGGCCACCGGCACTTTCTCGAGCACCGGCCCCACCTCCGGCCAGACCATTACCATCAAAGCTGGCACCAATACGCTGACCTTAACCGCGCAGCCCGGAACCTATGGCACGGGCACCGTGAATGTGGCAAATAATATCGGTGCTGCCAATGGCGACACCGTTACCATAGGGTCGGTCGTGTACACGTTCGAGGAGACGACCTCGGCATATTCTGGCCAGCCATTTACTGGTCCGCAATATTACTGTCAAAACACGACCTCGCCCTGTGTGTGGTGGGGAACCACCCAGGCTAACACTGCGCAGGCTCTCTACGCTGCAATCACCAATAACCCGGCGGCGTGTCCGACGGCCGCCCAGGGACTCTACGGCAACTGGCAGTATACGTGTTACTCGTATATCACGGCGCCCAATCCCAGTGTCACGGCCACTGTCGCGACAACCCAGAACTCTGGCGTGGTCACGGTGACCAACATCACTGGCAACGCTATACCCTTTAGCTGGTGGTCCAACCAGGACGCCTGGACGTTAAATCCGAATGGCGGCTCGATTCCCGGTTATACGACGGGCACGAACGGATGCACCAGCTCGACCGCCGGAACTTTTATTGTCAGCTCCTACCCGTCCACTGTGGCCACGAACCTGGCAAACGCCATTAATGCTTGTAACACTTCGTATTCCGCCGTCGGGGTCACCGCGTACGCGACTGGCAACGTAGTCACAATCGCCAGCACGACGCTGGGAATCGCTCCGAGCAACCTTACACTTGGCGGAAATGCCAGCAACTTCGTTTGGAGTGGCGTGACCACGGGTTCTCCCAGCAACGGCTGCACCAGCGCCATCGCCGGGACCTTCGCCAGCGGGAGTAGCATCGCGGCCGAGGCCGCAAACATCGCAGCCGCCATTAACGCTTGCAACAGTTCGTACCCCGCCGTTGGGGTCACCGCGAGTTATTCCTCTGGCAGTACGTTTACGGTTTCCAGCGTGGCTGCCGGACCTTACCTGGCGATCGGTGCATCGAACAATACCGGCCTCTTCTCGTGGGGGACTCTGACCCCCGGAACTGCCGGATCCAACACTTGCCCGAGTTCGACCACCGGGACCTTCGCCACCAGCAATAACACCGTAACGCTGGCGACAAACCTGGCAGCGGCGATCAATGCCTGCCCCGCTGCGGTGGGCGTTACCGCAACTTCAACCGGCCCTGTCGTCATCTTGACGGCCCGCGCCGCCGGGTCGAGTGGAAACAGCATCGCGCTTGGCAATACGCTGTCGAACTTCACCTGGATAAGCGCCGACATGACCGGCGGCAGCGACGGTACGACCTCGGGGACGAACTTCGCTTACTGGTCGGGCGCCGCTGCGGCTAGCACGGCGCAAGTGGCCGCTAATATCGCGTCCGCCATCAACCAGAACACCACGCTGCAAGCAGTTGCCACGGGCGTTTCCGCGACTTCGAACGGAAATATTGTTACCGTCACGGCCAACGCGCCGGGGACGGCTGGAAACAGTTACGGAACCACGGTCGCTAATTTCACCGGTTTCGCCTGGGCACACGCTACGCTTACCGGCGGCACAGCGGGCGCTATTGTGCAGCCAAACATGTATCCGGCCAAGTACTCCTTTAGCGTCACCACGGCCAGTTGCAGCGACTTTGTGGTGTATCCCATGGGCACGGCGGGCGCGACGGGGGCGGCGAGTATTGTCGCGTTCTCGAATCTTTATACGGGTGGATGCACGGGCACCGTTCCGTCGGTCTATTGGGCCTATAACACGGGCGGCATGGTCACGACTTCTCCCGTGCCCTCCCTCGACGGTACACAAGTGGTGTTCGTCCAGGTGAACGGCGCTACCGCAAGCCTGGTTCTGATCAAGTGGGCGGCGGGCAACGGGACGCCCACCCTGCCTGTGACTCTTACCACTGTGGGGTCGTCCGCTTATCGAAGTTGCACAGCTCCATGCATGGTGACCTTGCCCTTTAGTGGCAGCCATAACGACACATTCTCTGCGCCGTTTTATAACTTCAGCAGCGATACGGTTTATGTGGGCGATGACAGCGGCAATCTCCACGAGTTCACCGGAGTGTTTGAAGGAACCCCAGCCGAGGCGGGGAGCCCCTGGCCGGTGCCTCTCAGCACGTCCAAACTCTCATCGCCTGTCTACGACGGTGGCACCGGGAACGTGATTGTGGGCGACTTTGGTGGTGAACTGCATTCCGTAACGGCGTCGACCGGGACTCTATTCGGCGCAACCGTCAGCGTGGGGGATGTTATTGCCGATGCGCCCCTGGTGGATAGCACTGCGGGCAAACTCTACGCCTTTGTCACCACCAGCAGTTACACTGACGCTGGCGACAACGCAGTGTATCAGCTCCCCACCAATTTCATTAGTATTACCTCTCCGAGCGCTGCGGTCGTCGCACCAGTCGGTACGGGCGGCGCGGGATATTACCTTTACGCCGGCGCCTTCGACAACGTGTACTACTCGTCGGCAAACGCTACGGGGAACCTTTACACCGTAGGAAACACCGGCGTGACTACCGGAGCGGCTCTGTACCAGATACACATCGCTAGCTCAGTAATGGGAACTCCTGCAGCCGTTATTAACGGCCTTAGCTTTGCCGGCGCCGGCGCCACCCGTCCCTGGCCATCTCCCGTTAATGAGTTCTGCAACAACGGCGCGAGCGCATGCACCGCCAATGCAACCCAGACTACCGCAGGCACTGACTATGTTTTCTTTAGCGTCAACCGCGGGAATAAGACCGGGTGCACGACCGCAGCTGGAAACGGCTGCGTGCTGTCCTATAACGTAACTACAACGACAGTCACCCAGTCCAATTCCGGTTTGAACGTTACAACTCCTGCTGGCAATGGTTGCTGGCCGACGGGTGGAATTGTGATCGACAACAGCAGCGCCTTGGCAGGCGCTTCGCAGACTTACTTCATAGGTCTAGGTACCAACGCTGCGGGCGGTTCCACTGGTAGCACCAGCGCCAACTGCGCCGCTACCACTGCAAATACGGTTTCAGCCACACAGGCGTCACAATCGAACCCATAATTGTGGGTGAGACCCTGTAGGATTAGCCGGGGCTGGTGAGCTGAGTACGGGGACCACGGGCTGGTAATTTTGGTGACTTCCTCAAGGCTCCCTTGTGGCCCGGAAGCATCTGCGCGAAATGCGGCGCTGGCTTAGTTTGATAGCGGGTCTGCAGGCTGGCTAGGAATTCTTGCGGTTAGGATGACAGTTCCCTATCGTAGAATGAACTTTCCCGCAACTCAATGCCTGCGTCTCAAACACACGCTCGAACCGGAATGCGGGTTTCGTGTAGGGTTTCTTGTTTTGCTTTTCTTGAGTCCGTAGCTTGTCTTCAGGTTCCACCGCGTTCCCATTCGCCATATGAACACTCACCTCTAAAAAGCAAACTCTTCCCAAGCGACTGGAACTCTTTCTTCTGCCGGAATTATACATTCTTGTGCTCTTAGCTGAAAGATCATGATTAGCTACTCGCCGCCCCGCGCACGCAGGACTGTGCAACATTTTGAACCACTCCCCTGCGAGCAACCCTGGAACGGCCGCTCCGAACCTCGCGAACACGGCGGCTAACTAGCTTTTTGTCTTTAACTTGCAAGAAACAAACGAAGCCATCGCACAAAATCTGACACTGGCCACGCAGTTGCTCTCTTCGGTCACGTCTGTGTCCTCGCTCCTTTTGAACACTTTGCTGGCGCGAGACCGACAAGCGGACGCGCACCGCGCCCGCGCATCTCCGAGCCAGCCCGCGCCGGACCGCGATGTAACCGCATCTGAACCGGCGCTTCCGAAACCGGGCCAAATAGCCCGGTTTCTTTTTTCCCCCCAGAGAAATTCTCGCCTGTAGAGACGGGGCTTGCCCCGTCTCACTCCGCAACAAGAGAGGCGGCAAGCCGCGTCTCGACGGGAAATCGGACGCCGGTTAAGGCGTTCGGCGCCAGTCTCAATCCCCGGCGCTTCCCAGCAGGAACCCGTTGGCTTCCTCCTCCTCGGCAACCAGCCCTTCCGGCAGCCTGCCCCGGTTGTATTCCGCCATGCGGTTTTTCCACTTCAGAAAGTCGGTAATGCTCTCGGGTTCAATGCGGATTTCCACCCGCCGCAAACTCGCCAGCAGAAGATTCATTTCGTTCTGGAACCCGATCTCGGAACGCAGATTCTTAGCCGACGGCTTGACCCGCTCGATCTCGCGCCCCCACGCCTCCAGCAACCCCCACCCCGCGGGAAGATCCTCGGTCCGTATCAGGCCGCGCGGCGCCAGGTAGTACCGCTCACAGCCGACCCCGATCTCCGGCCTTTGCCGAAATGGCTTGTCGCGATCGGCCAGGAAGTCCGCGCGCGACACCTTGCTCTCCACCAGCACCGAATGGCACGCCTTCTTCCAGCCGATGGCGTCCGGCATCTCGCCACTGACGCAGGCCTGCTCGCTCAGCACCACTCCGCAGCGATAGCGCCGCAGCCACTCGACCGCCATCGAAACAAGTTTTGCATGGGTCATATTTGCATGGGTCACAAAGAAAGTTTGGAAGCGGAACGCCGTTCTGAGAAGTGTCAGACTAGCTTCTGCGCTGTTGGCTGTTCGCTCTTAGCTTTTGGCTACCAGCGCGCGTCCGGTGGCTTTGCCACCTCCCGCCGAAGCACGCAACGCCCGCACCAGCACCGGCCGGCGCAGCACGGTTTCCAGTAAATGTCGCGCCCCGGCAACGTCTTCCGCTGAACGGTCCAGCGCCGAGTATCCCGCCGCCCGCACCAGTACGAAACGATCCTGCAAACTAACCTCGAGCCGCGGAGCGTTCTCACCCTCGCGCCCTTTGCCCTTGTCCAGCGCGTTTGCCAGACGCAAAACGCCGGCCAACTCCATGGCCATCGGACGATCCGGCAGTTCCAGCAGTTGCATGCTCTTTCCCCCCGGACGCGGCAATGTCCCACGGTGATATCGCGCCACCACCGCTGCCAGTTCCATTTCTCGCGCGCTCCAACCTAGAGGCCGCGCCAGCCCGCGAATCATCCGGTACGAATTCTTTTCGTGATTCTTCGCGCCCTTGGCTTTTCCGACGTCATGCATGAGTGCCGCCGCCTGCAACACCGCGCGCGAGTCGCAATCGGAATCTTGCGTCGCAGCGCCCGTCGTCACCAGCCCCGCATCCTTCAGCCCGTCGTACAAGAGCAGCGTCCACTGGGCGACGCGCTCGGAATGCGAAAAATCGGGATCCAGATATCCCGCCCACACTCGAAGACGGCTCATCGCCGCCCGGCGCAGTTGCGAGCCCACCGGCAACTCCGCCCGCCAGACGCGCCACAGCGACTCGCGGCCCACCATCTTCTCGCGATAGCGCTCGATCCTCTTGCCGCGCTCCACGTTCAACTTCTCCCGCCAGCGCTTGCGGCTTTCCGCGTCCGGGAACGCCATAATCTCGACGGCGGTGCCCCACAGCACATCCAGATCGTGCACTTCTCCCAGCAGATCCTGAAGTTCCTTCAGATCGTCGCCCCACAACGCGTGCTGGCGCGGCAGAAAATTTTCCACCGTGTATCGGAAGCGTTTGATACCGATGCGCAGTTGGTGCCAACCAACCTGCGACCGCGTCCGCAGCGCCCGTTTGTGCAGATCGTAGGCGGCCGTCCACTTTTCGAGCGCCAGATGCAGATACACCACGCTCCCCGGACGCACTCGCGCCGCGCGTCGCGGCAAAGTCCGGCTCCACTCGCGCCATTGCTTGCGGTCAAACTGATGGAGATCTTTGAAGGCGCGCTGCTTGCACTCAGCCTCGCGCGCACGCACGTGACTGAGCAGCTTGACGACGACCGGATCGCCCCAATCTGGATCGCCCGCTGGGGCCCCATCCTTGCGCGTTCTTTGCGCAAGGGTGGGTGCGTCTCCAATTGCCCCCGAGTCGCCGGCAACGCTCAGCTTCTCGATCCACTCGGCCATCACCTGCATGTCGCGCAGCTCGCCCAGCGCCCGGAAAAGTTTCCGCCCCGCCTTCTTCATATCCTTCCATGAAGAATCGGGATCGATGGCCATCAATCCATCGGCAAGAGACCGGCAGCGCCGCAGCGCCACTCGAAGGTCGTGCACCGGATCGGCCTCGAACCCCGCAGCCGCCCGATCGCACTCCACCAGCACCCGCTCCATCCAAGCCCGCAACCCAAGCTTCGGCCCGGTCCTGGCAGGCTCACGATTCGCAGGCTTCGGACTGGCCTTCAGAATAGGACTGGCTCCCACCGTGGCTCCTTTGGCTGACGGGAACCATTGTCGCCTCTTTGGGCGGAATCTTCCAGGAGCAGCTTTCAGCTAGACCGATTCATGGAGGGATAGCGCCTCGCCCGTCCGGCGGTGCGTGGCCCCTGAGGGAGTGGCCATTCTACATGTTAACCTATGGGTTATTAACCGACATATACCAAAAAAAACTCGAGCCTCGGTCTTTTGGAATGATAGAGTTACACAAAAATTCCTGCCAGGTCTTTGGGTTTAAAAGACTTATAAGTAAAGTATTCCGGAATAGGGACTTAGGTTGTCAAAGAGCGCTGAAAATGGGTTTGGGGCAGCTTCGCGGGCCGTTTTGGGAAACCGGCACACCGATAGCTGCCTCAATCAGGTTTCTATTATTGCGCACGGTGGGCTGGATGTCTGTGATTCTGGTCACGGATGGTTTGTGATGAAAAGTCAGTTGCCAGTTGCCAGTATCTAGTTGCCAGTATCCAGTGAACTGGCAATCGGCGCTTCCTCGACTTTCGGGAAAACCCCGAGCTTCATGCGGCAGTGTTCTGAGCGCTATCGGGCGTGGGTGTTGAAAAAGGAGCTTCCGAAGGAGATCTTCCTTCACCTTCGGATACTGCAGTAGCGCGAGTTTTTCTTCACAGCGGGATGGCCACTACGTCGTCGCGGCCAACATGGGTCTTGGCCC
>Ga0326727_10014948_pt1 | contig 16773 bp, 12 predicted proteins | sample MB2enrmetagenome_FD_207643 | JGI IMG/M metagenome (GOLD analysis project Ga0326727, IMG submission 207643) | Lab enriched peat soil microbial communities from McLean, Ithaca, NY, United States - MB29MY | ecosystem: Environmental > Terrestrial > Soil > Wetlands > Peat | place: USA: New York...
ACCAAAAGGCAGCGATTTTGTTCCTGCGCAGGAGTGGAAGAAACACGATCAACGCCGCAACAACCGAGACGCAATAAAAGGCGATGACCTTCGACTGCAACGACGGATTCATCGCGAGCAATAAATCCGGCGGCAGGCTGGTAAGCTGGCCTCCGAGCAGGCTCATTGCCCTGGGGACTACTTCCCTCGCAAACGACAGCGGTTCGTGGGCAGGATCAATGTAAAGGCCCATATGGGACACACCGGAGCCGGAGAGTGCATAGACGGTCCGCCACAGAACGATGATCAGGATCGAAGGCAAAATCGTCAGCGCCCGGTTGCGAAAAGAACCCGGCTCGAGCACCAGGGCATACGCGAGAATGAAGGCAAACGTGGAAACTCCGCCTTCATCCGCGAAAAGGGAAAGCGCCAGGAACAGCACGGATAACACGCATCCGGAACGGGACTTTGCGGCACGCCATTGATGATGTTCATAAAGACACAACAGACCGAAGAAAAGCGACAGAAAGAAGCCGCGGTTGGCGACGAACGCCACCGGGAAGTAGGTGTTGACATCGAGCAGGAACAACAGCGCCGCGAATCCCGCGACCCATCCCGCACCCATCAATTTCCGATAAATGATAGTGACGAGAAACACGATGGCAGCGAACCAGGCGATGTTGTGGGCGTGCATCAGCATGGGCGAGTCGGGAAAGAGCCGGTAATCAAGCCAGTGGGTGAAAGCGGTAACCGGCCGCCAAAGGGCCCATCTAAAATTGTCCGGCGTCCACCACGGAAGAGTGCCGTAGTTTTTCATCAACGCCAGGCTTTGCGGATCCCGGCTGAAGCCGAAAAGGTCGCGGAGAACGGTCGGGAAAGAGCCGGAATCCACGGGGCTGCCTGTCTGGTGCATTCGCGGCGGCAATTGGCTGGGCTTGAGTTCGACGGCCCGCTGCACCAGATCGTCTGTCCCCAAACCGATCTTCAAGGCGGGCAACATTACCAGTATTGCTACGATCGCAAGAACTGCGGGAAGATAACGATGCTCAAGAAATCTCTTCGAGAAATCCAACGCCCGGGTTCCTGTTCCGTTCGTTTTCATTCCCTGGTCATTGGTGCTTTGACGTTGGACATTCTTCCGGCGTGTCAGTTACGCCTCCCGGTAGCGCTGCGCGATGGGAAAACGCCGCCCCACCCCGAATGCTTTGGTGGTCACTTTCAGGCCGGGGGCGGCTTGACGGCGTTTGTATTCGTTCACGTCTATCAAGTGAATGACTTGCTTGACTGTCTCCTGCGCAAAACCAAGCCGGACGATTTCGGCCAGGGACCGGCCTTGGACAACGTACTGATCGAGAATGGCATCGAGAATCTCGTAGGGCGGCAGGCTGTCCTGATCGGTTTGATTGAGACGCAATTCCGCCGAAGGGGCTTTGGTCAGGGAAGCCTGGGGAATGATTTCGCGGGCGCGGTTGATCCAATTGGCCAGGCGATAGACCATCGTTTTAGGCACATCACTGATTACGGCCAAGCCGCCGCACATGTCGCCGTAAAGAGTGCAATAGCCGACGGCCAATTCGCTTTTGTTGCCGGTGGTAAGAAGCAAGGAACCGAACTTGTTGGACAACGCCATGAGAATGACCCCGCGCAATCGCGCCTGGATATTTTCCTCCGTGGTGTCTTCGGCGCGGCCGGCGAAAAGGGGTTGCAACTGCCGCCGCACCGATTCAAACGGCGGTTGAATGGGAATGACATCATAACGAATGCCCAGGCGCTCCGCCAAAAGGCGCGCGTCATCCAAACTGCCCCTGGACGAGAATTGCGAAGGCAGCGATATGCCGTGAACGTGCTCCGGCCCGAGCGCGGCGACGGCCAGACAGGCCACGACGGAAGAATCAATGCCGCCGCTCAGTCCAAGCACGGCGGATTTGAAGCCGCACTTTTGGAAATAGTCGCGCAGTCCAAGAACCAGGGCGTCATGGACGTTCTCTTCGTCCGTGGCGTTTGGCCCGGCAACGGGCTGGGCCGTCTCCGTATCCGCCACCACGAAGTCTTCCGCGAATGACCTGGCCCTGGCAATCAACCGGCCCTCCCCATTGAACAGCAAACTGCCGCCGTCAAAAAGCAATTCGTCGTTGCCGCCAACCAGATTGCAGAAGGCCACGGGCCGGCGCGATTTGAGGGCGAGGCTGGCCAGCATGTCAAAGCGGAGTTTTTCCTTGCCCACGCACCACGGGGAAGCGGAGAGGTTGAAGAGACACCCGGCCCCGGCGGAAAGGAGAGTGGCAATCGGATTGGCCCGATAACGCCGTTGCGGCCAGAAATCCTCATCGTTCCATATATCCTCGCAAATCGTCACGCCGCAGACCGAACCGGCAATAGTCACGGGGAGGTTTTCCCGCGCCGGCTCGAAATAGCGGTCTTCATCGAAGACATCATAGGTGGGCAGCAAAGTCTTGACGCGAGTGGCGGCGATTTTCCCATGGTGCAAAAGGGCGGCCTCGTTGGTGACGTCGCGCCCCGGCCGGTTCTTGTTTTCGCCGACGAACCCGACCAGCATGGCCGTTTCCGCGCTGGCCGCGGCGAGGCGATGAAGGAGGGCAAGATTTTCGGCAACGAAATCTTTCTTGAGCAACAGATCGCGCGGCGGATAGCCGGTCGTCGTCAATTCAGGAAACAGCACGACATCGGCCTTTGCCGCCCGGGCGCGCCGGGCGCCTTCCATGATTTTGGCCTCATTGCCGGCCAGGTCGCCGACGGTGGTATTGATTTGGGCCAAGGCGATTCTCATCTTCATCCTCAAGGAAGAACCGGCCTAGCGGCGCCGACTGAAAAATGTTTCCGGCAGGCTGCCGAACTCAGTTCGCACCCAGGTGCCGGGGGCAATGTGATGGCGCAGAAACCAGCCTTGATTGACTTCCAAAACGTACTGCACATCGTCCGAAGCGGCCACGACGGCATTGGTATCCTGCGGTTTCAAATCGTTTATTTCCATAATACTGCCCTCCGGGTTGATATAGGCGGCGGAAAGCGGCAGGGGGCAATTTTTCATCCAAAATGAAGCCTGCGTCGGCCTGCCAAAGACAAACAACATGCCGGCGTTTTCGGCCAAATTGGTGCGGAACATCATGCCCGTTTGCACCTGTTCGGCAGTCAAAGCCAGTTCGGTCACCAATTCCTCCGCCCCCAGCCAGAGGCGGATGGTCTTCAACTGGGGCTGGGCCTTCGTCGGCAAGGCGGGCTGGAGCGGCTGCGTCGGCGCGGCCACAATGGGCGGCGCGGGGGATTTTTTTCCGCACCCGGCAAAAGAGGCGGCCAGAATCAACAGGATCAGCGCGAACCATCTCATGCCGCGAGAATGCGCGAAGCCCGGCCCAATTTCAATGAAACTATTTGGCGGCGGCCTGGAGGCGGTCCAGAATCTCCATGTTGCGTTGCGTCTCGGCCAGGCTCAGGCGCGGCGGGCGCTTTTGCAAAATGGCGTCGGCAAAATCTTCCACTTCAAGGCGATAACGGTCGCTTTGCGCCACCTCAATTTCGCGGCGTTCCTCTCCGGTGGTTAACGTCAACACGCCCGGGTTGTCGAAGAACGTGTCGGGGATTTCCAACGCGCCGCGCGTTCCGACAATTTCCGAGCAAATCCGTTTCTGGGCGTTGAATCCGCAGTTCAACGAGGCGATCACCCCGGACGGATACTTGAGCAGCGCGGAATAAATCATGTCCACGCCGTCTTGGCGCACGCATTGCGCGGAAATACTGTCCGGCAGCGCCCCGCCCGGTTGGCCGCGGGTGATTTCATCCATCACCATGCCGGTGAAATTGACCGGGTAGCAGCCGACATCATAAAGAGAGCCGCCGCCCAGTTCGGGTTTGAACTTGATCGAGGCCGGATTGGCGAGCAAAAAGCGGAAAGTCGAGCCGATGAATTTGATTTCGCCGAACGCGCCGCCGCGCAGCACTTCGAGGACCCGGCGGGTGCGGTCGGTGTAACGATACATAAAGGCTTCCATCAGCAGCACATGGCTGGCGGCGCAAGCGGCGGTCATTTCGCGGCACTGGGCCGCGTCCAAGGCGAGCGGTTTTTCGCACAGGACGTGCTTGCCGTGTTCGGCGGCCCGGATCGTCCATTCCCGATGCAGTGAGTTGGGCAGCGGGATATAGACCGCATCCACGGCCGGATCGCGCAGCAGCTCATCGTAGCCAAGATGGACCGCCCGGGTGGGAAATTGGACGCGGCACTCAGCCAATTTGGATTCGTGACGCGACGCCACGGCGTGCAGCACGGAATTGGAGGACCGTTGGATCGCCGGCATGAGCGATTCCCGCGCAATGCGCGCGCAGCCGAGGACGCCCCACCGGATTTTTCGCTGGCCAGTCGTCATGGAATCAGCAGAATGCCGCACCGCACATGTTTCGTCAATCCACTCTGCGGCATTGCCTGGCGAGGGGCGAGGGGTCAACCCATAGTTTGAATTGACCCCCAAACTTGACCCCCAGACTTGCCTTCGGCTCGAACCCAAGGCAAACGCATCTAAATCTTGGCCTTTCTCATTAACACCGCGGCTTTAGCCCGGTGTCAAGGAGGCGTAAGGCGAACCACAGCCGTTTTAACGGCTTACCGTCGTTCAAGAAACCCTCTCCTTGGGGAGAGGGTTTGGGTGAGGGAGAGCCATCTTTTAGTGTGTGGGAAGCCCGGACTTCAAGCAGGCTTTGCTGGAACGGTTGCATGGAGAAAATCAAATGAATCAAGACCCATGGGCATAGCTATGGTACGACCCCTTTGAGAAGGATCACGCCTTCGGCTCGAACCCAGGGCAAACGCATCTAAATCTTGGCGTTTCTCATTAACACCGCGGCTTTAGCCCGGTGTCGAGGAGGCGCAAGGCGAACTCCAGCCGTTTTAACGGCTTACCGTCGTTGAGGGTGCCAGCATATTCCACTCTCATTTTACGAGGCATGGCAGCAACTCTACAAAATCCCTCATCGAACACAACTAAAATGAACCAAACTGATTCTGCTGAAAAACCTCAAATGGTCAAAAAGTAACAGTTGAAAACACCACCAAAACAGTCCGGTCACTCCAGAAAAATCGCCCACAACCGATCCTGGAACGTTCTATACTTGACTCTATTTTAGATTTTTTTGATGGTTTTTCAAAACAGGGGGTTTTTTCAGCAAAATCCAAACTATGGATTGACCCCTAATTCTGCCGACCCCCGGGATTGAGCCGGGCTTTTGACACCTAAAAACTGCATAAACTGCGCCACGTCGCGCCGGTAGGCGTCACGGGTGTTTGCGTTTTGAATGTCGGCAAACCATTCGACTTCGGGCGGCACTTCCGGCAGCCGTTTGAACGCTTCCGCGCTCAAGAGCGTTTCCCCGGAACCCGAAACGACGATTTCCTCCATGCTCCATTCCCAAACGGAACCCCCTACCGTGGCAAGCTGAAAGGTCCATAACCCATTTTATGGACGATTAGTCATAGACCACCGAATGTGCATCGCGCATCACAAATGTGAACTTGTTCGAGCCTCTGCTTCGGCTTACCTTACCTGCATGAGCGGCGGTCCTATCCTAATATTGGACAAATGCGCGCTTCAGGCCTTGTCACTTGCTGAGGTCAAAGCGTTACCGCGCTGCTTTACGATAAATGTGCCGCCAATCCTGACGCTTGAGGTTCAAAGCGATTTGAAGAAAAAGAAGGGTCTTGGAAAGCACGGCGACTCGCAAATGGAGGTGCAAACGCTCGCGGATAAACTAATCGGGTTGTTTGATCACGACAACAACGTGCATTACCGTCCGATGTTGCAGGCCGAACTAGTTGGCCACTCCGTTGAAATGCGAGGGGTGCCTGTAATTCAACAGGCCTTCAAAAAAGTCCCCACTGGCAACGGTACATACGGAATTCTCATCGAAGAACACCCAGATCGGTCTCGCTACCGCCGATGGTCTGAGCGCCAATTCACGCCCGAAGAGCAGCAGCAGGCTGCACAATGGCGTGAATGGAGCAAGAAACTGAACATCGAAGGATTGCTGCCTCAGCTGCGGAAGAGAGCCGAATCGCTAGGAAAGTCAACGACATTGGCTGAGGCGTTGCAAATCGCTGACAAGCTTTTGTCGGCAACGCCGCAAGATCAGTTCGTAGGGGTTCCTTTGCGCTTATGTTCGTTCAGCAGACACATTAAGGAGGCCACCGCTAACCGTTGGTACCGAACGCAGTTCAAGACGCTCGACTACTTTGTCCCTTATGGCAAATTCGTGCTGCGGGTAATTCTATTATACAGTATAGGCTTAGCTAACGGATTGATCACGCCTAAGCCGACCAACGTGGTTGACCTGGAGTATTTGTTCTACCTGCCGTTCTGTGTGGTGTTCTCTTCTGGCGATAAATTCGTGATCCAAATGGCAAAAGCCCTTATGACGCAAAAGCAGCACTTCATCAGCAGGGACGAACTCAAGGCCGACATGAAAGCCGTGGCAGATTACGACGAAGCCGATGCCGAGCAGCGATCGATCTTGGCTGAATCATACAAAAGCCATCCTAACGGCATCTTCACTCATCCGATGTGGAGCACAATGAATCAACTTCCCTGGGAACGACCCAAACGTACTCTGGCTGGGCCAGAGTCGGCACTCGCATACCAAAAGGCCATCCAAATTATGGAGGCCCTTAACAAATTCAAAGATGACCAGGAAGAGTCTCGGTGAACTTCTCACGAAGACACCACACTACCAAGGCCGCACAAGATAGCTTATGTATAATCCACAGAGAGCAGACGAAGACAGTAGGATGAACATTGCTGTATATATAATTGAATTGTTGAGCCGCAGCAGGAACATTAAATCACCGTTATGAAACCACAAATTGCCACCTTAGAGTGGGAGGGGTTTGATACCTTGAAACCCACACTGTCGGCTTCGTTAGAAGCGTTGGAAATGGCGATTTCCATCGGCGCATCGCAGAGTAATTTTGAGGCGGCAACCTCGCTCTGTATGGAAACTCGAAACGCTTGGGCGGTCTTTTACGATGAAGCGCTGCGTCACCCTGGAAATTTAGGCCCTCACACGATTCGCCTCCGGCATCTTCTAATGGATGCCCTCTCTGAGGTTTCGACGGTGAAAAACTTCAGAGACGACGATCCGTCTGATCGCGATATTGTTAAACGATACGCCGCGAGTATTCAACAGCGCCTTCGATTACTCGATGCGTTCGCATCAGGCGGCTTATCGGCGGTAGACAAGCAGCTTCAAACAATACTTGCATCAATTGTGGGTGATCAAACCGCACCTGAACAACAGGTATCAGTGCGTCAGGCTAAGTTTGCATACCTAAGCAATCGGCATCTCAAATGGTTGATAAAAGACCCTTCGCGCTTGACTCAACTGTCACCGAGAGAATTTGAGGAGTTTGTTGCGGAACGATTAGTGGCGATGGGCTTTGAAGCGAAGTTCGTTACGAATACGAATTCACCTGACGGCGGAATTGATATCATCGCGTGGCCCAAATTGCCTGTACCATTCCCATTTCTTCTTGCGACTCAGGTAAAACACCATCGAGCAAAGCGCCCGACTGGTGTTGGGCAAGTCCGAGACTTTCTCGGAACTATGAAACTCCATGAGGGTGTTTTCGCAATGGGATTGATGGTAACAAATACGACTTTTACCGCAAACGCCAAGTGGTTTGCGGCGAATTCACATTCAATAATTCGGCTTAAAGATTTCCACGATTTATGCAAGTGGATGAGCGGCAATTTTATCCCGCTGGATCAATGGTGCGATTTTCCAAAGCGTATCGAGATCTCCAAAGGCATTTTTGTTGATATTCCAGAAAGGGAGCTATGGACTCCGACAGGAGATGCTAAAGCGATTCAGGCTGTTCGGAATGTGATATAACTTGCCAGGATTCAACCGCCCGGTGACAAGGTGCTAAAGTGCAAGTATGAATTCGTCAAAGGGGTCGTACCACAGCTTTGTCCATTTTTCTTTATTCATTTGATTGTCTCCATGCAACAGTTCCAGCAAAGCCTGCTTGAAGTCCGGGCTTCCCACACACTACCCGCTCCTCCGACTCCATTGCAGAAAGGGGTCGGAAAGGGGTCGGAAAGGGGTCGGTTCCTTGCATGTCCACATTTTGTCGGCCGCACCCCGCCCGCTCTGTCCAGCAACAAATCCGAAAAGAGGCCGGAACGCACAATGAACTTTATGGCCTAAAGGCGGACGGATGAACCGGATTCATTTAAACCGCGAACCACGCCAACTACGCGTAAAAGGGAAGACACGTTCAGCCACAAAAGAACGCACAGAACACAAAAAATGAAAATTCACGCCCCCGTCTTTGCGCTCTTTTCCATCCTCCGTAGCAGCTACTGCGGAGGACGGGGAGTTCCTTCGCGGCCATTATGCAGCCCCCTTCCCCGAAAGCTTTCGTGGTTCGCGTATTCCGAGTATTTCGCGGTTCAAAAACTCTTTTCTTTGTCCCCGTGGTCATTTGACCTTTGATAAATCATTGCAATACAGCGTGTTACAACCATTTGCAAAAAAAATCACAACTTTTCCGAAAAATCTTTCAAAAATCTGTTGACGAATAAATGTGTTAACTGTAATGTTCGTCTAATGAATGACACATTAAGGCCATGAAGGAAAGGCAGAATTATGAAGGATGAAGGAAAGGGGAGCGCGGACGTCTCGCCCGCCGTGTTTGGCGTCCCGCCAAACACATCTCCATCCGGCACCCACTCTACGCATCAATATGTCAAAGACCTGTTGTGGAAAACAGAGGGAGAGTGCGGCGCGAGACACCCCGCACCACGACCGGGACGGTCGCGCTCCTTAATCCTCCCACTTGCTACGCCCAGTCAAAGCCAGTCAAACTCAATCAAAGTGAATCAAAGTGATTCTGTTGGTCAAGCTGCCGGTCAGAATTGTATGTAAATCCATAACAATGAACAACTTGCAAAATAAACAGCTTCGGTCGGGTTAAAGCATGTTAAACTTAGTTAAGCATGGTCAAAAAGAGCCAATCCGCTTCGGATTTCGGACTCGCTTGGCGTCTTAGAGGGAAAAATTATCAAATGCCAAAAATACCAAAATCCGTGCAATGGAGGAGTGAACCCGATTTTTCAACGCCGCCCGTCGTACCAATAGATGCAGCGCGCGCGGCTGGTGAGCGTTTTCCGCGGACTGAGAACCGCCTTGCACGTCAGGCCCAGCATTTCGCCGCGCGAATAAAGCCGCAGTTTACGGATGGAGGTGACCAAGGGATGGCGATGCAATACGACCACTTCCCTGCCCTGCTCTTTGGCCAGTTTTTTCAGTTTCCTGCTTATATCGATTTCCTCCGAGGCAAACAGTTCCAGGTTGAATCCGCCCACCGTGGCGAAGGCCGCCCTTTCGCAAAAAATAAACGAGCCTGCCATCCATCTCAGAGTCCGGCTGAGAATATTCCATCCTACCGTGGCGCAATCGGTCACAAAATGGCGTTCATCATAACGCACCGTGCATCCTCCGGCCAGGCATCGGCCCGCCTCGATTTGTTGGGCGACTTCGGCAAACAGTTCGGGCGTGGGATGCGAGTCTGCATCGACAAAGACAAGCCAGTCGCCAGTGGCGGCGGCCGCCCCGGTGTTGCGGGCGCGGGCGATTTGATTGACAGGTTCAATGACCACTTGCGCCCCGGCGGCGCGGGCCAATGCGGCGGTCCCATCGCTGGAATTGTTGTCGCAGACGATCATTTCAGCCGTCCAGCCGCGCTGGGAAAAACTGTCCATGGCCGACCGGATGCCGCGCAAAGTGGCGGCGATCAGCTTTTCCTCGTTGAAGGCCGGAACAATGACCGATATTTTCATGGTGAAGAGTTTAGCGGCGAACCGCCGTATTGCAACAAGCTCGACATTGCCCTGGCGAAAGTTTATGGATGCCATATGAAGAAATTACTGATTGGCGCGTGCCTCGTTGCTGTGTTGGCGTCGTATTTGTCCCAGGCGGAGGAAAAGAAGCTTTGGGCAAAATCATACCTGGGCAAACCGGCCCCGGAAATCGTGGTGCAAAAATGGCTGACCAGGGAGCCGGATCGCAAAGGCAAATTCGTTCTAATTGACTTCTGGGCCACCTGGTGCGGACCCTGCCGCAAGGCGGTGACGGAACTGAACCGGTTCCATGAAAAATTTGGGGACAAACTGGTGGTCATGGGAATTTCCAATGAGAAAGAGGACGTGGTGCGGAAGTTCACGACGGACAACATAAAATATTACAGTGCGCTGGATGAAAGCGGCGCTCTCAAGAAGAAATATGAGGTCACAGGCATTCCCCATGTCGTCATTATCAATCCCGCCGGCATCGTCGTGTGGGAAGGATTTCCGTTTCTGGACGGTTACGAGTTGAGCGACAGTGTCGTCGAGTCGCTTTTGAAAAAGGGCGGTTGAGGATTTCGAGGTGCGGATCGTCAAAACAATCGCCGCCATGCAGCGGCTCGCCCGGCAGTGGCAGCGGACAGGCACGCCCGTCGCCTTCGTGCCGACGATGGGCTGTTTGCATCGCGGCCATCTGAGCCTGGTCCAGAGAGCCAGGCAATGCGCCGGCCGCAAGGGCCGGGTCGTGGTCAGCATCTATGTCAATCCCACCCAATTTGGCCCCGGTGAAGATTTTGCAAAATACCCGCGGAATCTGAAGCGGGACAAAAAACTCTGCGGCGAGGCGGGAGCGGATGTCGTTTTCGTTCCCGCCACCCGGGAGATGTATCCGGCCGGATTCAGCACCTGGGTGGCGGAGGAAACGCTGGCCCGGGGCATGGAAGGAGCTTCCCGTCCGGCCCACTTTCGCGGGGTGGCAACGGTGGTGGCGAAGTTGTTCCAGATCGTCCGGCCCGGCGTCGCCATTTTTGGGGCGAAAGATTTTCAACAAAGCGCCATCATCCGGCGCATGGCGCGCGATTTGAATTTCCCGCTGAAAATCATCGTGGCCCCGACCGTCCGGGAAGCGGACGGGTTGGCGATGAGTTCGCGCAATGAATATCTCTCGCCCGCGCAACGCCGCCAGGCGACCGTGCTCTGGCGGGCCATTCAAAAGGCCCGGAACCGCGCGGCCAAAGGGCGGGTTGCCGCGGCCGAAATGCAACGGCAACTGCGCCGGCTCATTGCCCTGGAACCGGAAGCGCGCCTGGATTACATTGCGTTTTATGATCCGAACACGCTGGAACCGGCGCGCGAAATCAGAAAAGGAACCCAAATCGCCCTGGCTGTCTTCATTGGCAAGACACGGTTGATTGATAACGCAAAGCTATGATTGACCAAACGAACCGCCATGAAACACTTTGACTTTTTGGTCCTGGGCAGCGGCATCGCGGGCCTGTCCTTCGCCTTGAAAGTCGCGCCGCTCGGGCGCGTCGCCATTGTCACCAAGAAATCCAGCGCGGAGTCCAACACCAACTATGCCCAGGGCGGCATCGCCGCCGTCACCAGCAAGGAGGACTCGGTGGAAATGCATGTGCGCGATACGCTGGCGGCCGGGGCGGGACTTTGCCACGAGGACGCCGTGCGCGCCATTGTGCAGGAAGGCCCCGCCCGCATTGCCGAATTGATCGAGCTGGGCATGAAGTTCTCCGAGCGGGAAATCAACGGCGCGCGCGAATTGGACCTCGGCCGCGAAGGCGGTCATTCCAAGCGGCGCATCCTGCACAACAAGGATGTGACGGGGCGCGAGATGGAACGGGCCTTGCTCAATGCTGTTGCCGCCCAGCCCAACATCGAAATGTTTGAAAACCATTTCGCCATTGATCTGATCACCAGCCGCAAGATTCAAGGCCGGACGGGGACCGCTCCTTCGGCTAATCGCTGCCTTGGCGCCTATGTCCTGGACAAAAGCAGGAACATGGTCGAAACCTTCGCCGCGCGCTCGGTGCTGCTGGCTACGGGGGGCAGCGGCAAGGTTTATCTCTACACGACCAATCCGGACATCGCGACGGGCGACGGCGTGGCCATGGCCTACCGCGCGGGGGCGGCCATCGCCAACATGGAATTCGTCCAGTTTCATCCCACCTGCCTTTTCCATCCCAGGGCCAAATCGTTTCTGATCAGCGAAGCCGTGCGGGGCGAAGGCGGCGTGTTGAAAAACAGCGGGGGGGTGGCTTTCATGGACAAATATCATCCGCTCAAATCGCTGGCGCCGCGCGACATCGTGGCCCGGGCCATTGACACCGAGATGAAAAAAAGCGGGGCGGACCATGTTCTTCTTGACATCACGCGCAAGCCGGCCGGCTTTATCAAGGAACGATTTCCAAACATCTATTCCACCTGCCTGGGATTTGGCGTGGACATCACCCGCGACCCGATTCCGGTTGTCCCGGCGGCGCATTATCAATGCGGCGGAGTGATGACCAACGTGGATGGGCAGACGGACATCGCGGGACTCTACGCCGTGGGCGAAGCGGCCTGCACCGGCTTGCACGGGGCCAACCGTCTGGCCAGCAATTCCCTCCTGGAAGCCCTGGTCTGCGCCCATCGTGCCGCCGAGCATCTCCGCCAAACTCCCGATCCCGAATCAACCGAGTCCATTCCGCCTTGGCAATCCGGCAGCGCGCACAACGTGGATGAATTGGTGGTGATCAACCATAATTGGGACGAAATCCGGCGGATGATGTGGGATTACGTGGGCATCGTGCGCACGAACAAGCGGCTGCAACGCGCCCGGAGCCGCATCGCCAATTTGCAGGACGAGATCCAGGAATACTACTGGGACTTCATCGTCATCAGCGATCTATTGGAACTGCGCAACATCGCCACCGTGGCCGAGTTGATCATCCACTCCGCCCTGCTCCGCCCCGAGAGCCGCGGCCTGCATTACAACCTGGACTATCCGGCCCCCGACCCGGCCTGGTCGCAACGCGACACCGTCTTGCGCAAGACCGTGTGACACCTTGAGAAGGAAGTGGCGCAACAGGACGGAAGGAAGGATTCGCCGCTGGGCGCGGACCGGCCTGAAAACGTGGAAGAAATTCTGGAATCGCTTGCCGGCCGTGCTATTTTGAATGGATATGCGTGTTGCGAATCATACCGCCCTGCTGTGCGGATGCCTCGGCTTGTGTCTGGCCGCGCGTGCTGTTTTGGCGCAAGGCGGCCCGCCAGCCTTGCCGGGTCAACCCCGCCCCCTGATTCCCGCTCCCCGCGCATTTCCAGCGTTCACTAACCAGGCGGGCCGCTCATTCACCGCGCCGTTCAACAATCCCGTGACGCCAAATTGTCCCACGCTGGTTTTCGATGCCGAAACCAAACAATATGACGCAAGACCCGGCGAAATGGTCGCCCCGTTCACTTTCAATCTGACCAACGTATGGACGAACGAAATCACAATTACTCAAGTCCGTGCGTCCTGCGGTTGCACGACAGCGAAGCTTCCGGCGACGCCGTGGCATATTCCGCTTGGCGGCTCCGGCGCAGTCGGGGCGCAGGTCAGCCTCGCCGGCAAAATGGGATTGGTCACCAAAACCCTCACGTTTTTTACCTCTGTGGGCAATCGCATCGTCACGCTCAAAGTCAACATAGCGCCGGCGGGAACGGCTTTGGCGGGCATGTCGGCCGCGGACCGCATGGCGGCCAGGGCCAGGGCTGCGGCCGATCCGCAGGCCATTTTCAAGGGGGACTGCGCGAAATGTCATGTTGACAAAGGGGCGACAACTTTTGGCCAGGACCTTTTCGCGGCGGATTGCGGCATCTGCCATGAATCCTCCCGCCGGGACAGCGCGGTGCCGGACCTGCATGCCACGAAACAGCCCGCCAACCTGGAGTATTGGAAAGCCATGATCACCTTCGGCAAGCCGCATACCATGATGCCGGCCTTTGCCCGCGCCCGGGGCGGGCCGTTGAGCGACGAGCAAATCACCTCCCTGGCCGCGTATCTCAATCGCACGATCTCGCATAATTTTCTTCCAACGCCAATGACCAACGCGGCCGCCGCGGCGCCGGCCCTTCATGCCGCGACGGCGCAGTAAGGGGAAGGAGGGGCGTCATTTTCTATTGTTGACTCTATTTTCGAGTTCCTGCAAAGCCCGTTGCGCCTCCGCATAATGGGGGTTCAAGCGCAGGGCCTGCCTGTAATGGCTTTCCGCCCCGGCGCGTTTGCCCTGGCGGGACAGGGAAAGGGCGAGGTTGAATTCCGTTTGATAATCCTTCGGGTTGAGCCGGAGGGCGGCGAGGTAATACGGGATGGCTTCGTCAATCCTGTTTTGGGCGGCCAGGGCGTTGCCCAGGTTGCCGTTGGCGGCGGCATTGTCCGGCTGCAATCGAATCACTTCCCTGAACTCTTGCGCGGCGTCGGCCATTTTGTTTTGCATGGCATAGGAGAGGCCGAGTGCGTTGTGACTTTCGGCCCGGTCCGGATTCAACCGGGCGGCGGCGCGATATTCCGCAATGGACTCGTCGAGTTTTCCGAGGCGGGCAAGGGCATTGGCCAGATTGAAGTGGGCCGGCTCGAAGTCCGGCTGCAACCCGAGCGCCTCTCTAAATTCGGCGGCGGCCTCGTTCTCCCTGCCCTGCGCGTCCCAAGTCATGCCCAGATTATTGTGGGCCTCGCTCGCGCCGGGATTGAGCAGCAGCGCCTGACCGTAGGCGCGAACGGCCTCGGCAAACTCGTTGGTGTCGTGGCGCGCGCTGGCGGCATCGGCCAGGGCGTTGGCGAAATTGAAATAATAGAGGTATTGAGGATTGATGCGGATGGCGGCGGCATAGTGCTGGATGGCGTCATCGTAACGCTTTTGGTCCAGCAAGAGGCCGGCGAAATTATTGTGGGCGTCCGCGTAATTGGGCTCCTCCGCCAGAGCCGCCTCGTAATGGGCCGCGGCCTCGGCGATTCTCTTTTCACGGGAATAGAGGTTGGCGAGGTTGTAATGGGCCATGTAATTGTCCTTCGTCGCGGCAATCATGCGTTTGAAAAGGGTTTCGCTGTCTTTCCAATAGCCAACCTGGCGCGCGCTTAGAACCAGGCACGCAGTCAATACCAGGGTTGCCGCCACCCCGGGCGCAAAAGCCGGCAGGCGCCAAAAACGCGCCAACTCGCCGGCGCCCCAACTGAGAATGATGAAAAGCCCGACGAGCGGAACATAAGTAAAACGATCGGCCACGGATTGCATCCCGACTTGCACAAGCCCAATGACCGGGACCAGGGTTCCCAGGTACCAGAACCAACCCATGGCCAGCCAGGGCCGGCGGCGCATCTGCGCCACCACAAGGATTGACACGATGAGCAATGAAAGAGCGGCCAAAGCCGCCAGCCACAAAGGCCATTCGCCCGACCGCAAATAAAGGCCGGCCAAATGGCCCGGCCAGAACATCTTTCCGATGTAGCGCGGGTAGGAAATGAGGGCGTTTTCGATGCGCGAGGCAAGAGGCAGATTGCGCCCGGTCAACATCGCGCCGCCGTGTTTCTGAATGGAAAAGGTGACGATGCAAAGGACAGCGCTCATGGCCAGGAACGGAATTTTTTCCCACAGCAGGCGGCCCGGAAAGATTGATTTGCCCGCGGCAAATGCCGGGGGATTTCGAACTGGCGCCGGCGGTTTTACTTTTGCCTTTTGCTTTTCAGTTTGAGAGGGGCCGTGGGTTCTTGCCGCGGTTTGGACGAGTTTCAGCCGGCCCAACGGCCAAAAATCCAAAAGCACAAGCACAAAAGGCACGGTGACCAGCATCGGTTTGGACATCAAGCCAAGCGCGAAAAAGAGGAGGGTCAACGCATAGAAACCTTTGCACTTCGAATTTGGCATCCCCAGCTCGCGGGCATAGCGAACGTAGGCCCAGATGGTGAGGAACCAGAAAAGGGTGCTGAGCACGTCTTTGCGTTCGGCGATCCAGGCGACCGATTCCACATGCAGCGGGTGCCAGGCAAAAAGCGCGGCCACGAAGGCGCTTCGCCAGACGGCGCCGGTCATGAGTTTGAGGAGGTGAAAGAGCAGGAGTGTGTTGGCAAGGTGGAAAAGAAGATTGACCAAATGATGCCGGCCCGCATTGAGTCCGAATAATTGGCAGTCCAGCATGTGGGTCAACATCGTAATGGGATGCCAGTTGCGGGCGACCTCGCTATGCCAGGCCCATTTGAAGCTTTCGACTGTCAGGCCCGCCTGGACGCGCGGGTTGGCGGTGACGAAATCAGTGTCGTCGAAATTGACGAATTCGCATTGGGTTACGGGCCAGTAAACGAGAAGCGTGCCCGCGGCCAGGAAGAGCGAAATCCAAAGCGACGGCCCGGGCCATGGTCGCGAGGGGGATGGGCAGGTCGTGGTCATCGCTTCATTGAACTGGCAAATCCGGATGACGGTAACAAAAGCCGCCGGAGAGTTCCAGCAGAAACGTCCAGGAGATAAAAAAAGCCGAAACTTGCGTTTCGGCTTGATGGAAAGATCTGGCAGCAACCTACTCTCGCGGAAGCTATACAACCACTACCATCGGCAAGGCTGCGTTTGACGGCCGTGTTCGGGATGGGAACGGGTCGGACCACAGCTTTATGGCCACCAAAAGTCAAAAACTTCCAAAGAGCATGCTGGAAGTGGATTCCAGGAATATTCGCTGAAAACTACATATAGAATTGGGGGCCATTCCAATTCGCGAGTTGAAATCGCCATTTCCCGCGGGGGAAAAAGCGATCAAGCCGCACGACCGATTAGTATTAGTCCGCTGAACGAATTGCTTCGCTTGCACGCCTAACCTATCAACCCGGTGGTCTGCCGGGGGTCTTTAGGGACTTGCGTCCGGGAAACATTATCTTGGGAGGAGCTTGGCACTTAGATGCTTTCAGCGCTTATCTCTTCCGCACATG
>Ga0326727_10014949_pt1 | contig 16773 bp, 15 predicted proteins | sample MB2enrmetagenome_FD_207643 | JGI IMG/M metagenome (GOLD analysis project Ga0326727, IMG submission 207643) | Lab enriched peat soil microbial communities from McLean, Ithaca, NY, United States - MB29MY | ecosystem: Environmental > Terrestrial > Soil > Wetlands > Peat | place: USA: New York...
GGCCCCCCTTTCCCCAAAAAAACTTTATTCATTACGAACAAATACAAAAAAAATATCGCTCAACCCAACACTCTTACCAAGGGGGTCCGGGGGGGATTATCCCCCCCGGCGGGGGTCCAGGGGGCTGCGCCCCCTGGTCACAGTTGGTATTTGTAATAAGCGGCGCAGCTGCCTTCGGTTGAGACCATGCAGGGTCCGACCGGGTTGGCCGGGGTGCAGACTTTTTTGTAGAGCGGACACTCGTTGGGCTTGAGGATGCCCTTGAGCACGTCGCCGCAGCGACAGCCGGGCAAGGGCTTGGACTCTTTGAGCGTAATGCCCAGGGCCGCAAAGGCGTCGAAACCCTCGTAGGCGTCGGCCAGGACCAGCCCGCTGCCCGGGATCGTGCCGATGCCGCGCCAGAGCGCGTCGGCCGGCTTGAAGACCTCGTACATCGTGGCCATGGCCTTGGGGTTGCCCGCGTCCGGCACCACGCGGGTATAGCCGTTGACCACCTTGGCCACGCCCTGTTTGCGCTGCTCGACCATGAGCAGCAGGGCCTGGAGAATGTCCACGGGCTCGAACCCGGCGATCACGGCCGGAACTTTGTAATCCTCGATGAATTTGTAAGCCCCCAGGCCGATGATAGCCGAGACGTGTCCGGGCAGCAAAAAGGCCTCAATGCTCATGTTCGGGTCGGCCAGCAGGGCGTGGAGCGCCGGCGGGACCAGCTTGTGGAAACTGAGCAGCAGGAAATTGTTTAATTTCTGCTCTTTGGCGATTTTGACCGTGGCGGCCACGGCCGGGGCGGTGGTCTCAAAGCCGACGCCCAGAAAGACGACCTTGCTTGCGGGATTGTCGCGGGCCAGGGCCACGGCGTCGAACGGCGAGTAAACGACCTCGACGCGGGCGCCTTCGGCCTGGGCTTTCTTGAGGTTGGCGCCACCGGGTCCCGGAACCTTCATCAGGTCGCCGAAGGTGGCCACGATCACGCCGTCCTTGCCCGCCAGTTCGAGGAAAGCGGCGACTTCCGATTCGTGGGTGACGCACACCGGGCAGCCGGGGCCGGTCAGGTGGACGAGCTCTTTGGGCAGAAGCGAATGCAGCCCGCTGTGGAAGATGGCCACGGTGTGGGTGCCGCAGACTTCCATGAAGCGCATGGGCCGGTCGATCGCGGCCTCGAGCTTGCCCAGCAGGGCGCGGCACAATTCTGGATTTTTGAAGGAATCAAAAGGCATCAAGGCGCAACTCCTCGAAGATCTTGAGCGTTTCCAGGGCTTGTTCGCGATCCAGCCGGGAAATGGCGAAACCGGCATGAACGATGAGGTAGTCGCCGACGCCGGCTTCTTCGCTCATCAGATCGAGCCGGACCTGTTTGGTCACGCCCGAAATTTCGACGTTGGCCACCGGGCCGTCAATGGATTTGATTTCCATGGGGATTGCCAGGCACATACGCATCATCCTCCCTGGTCTTGGCGGTTTGAACTCATAGGTTATAGCCTGGCTGGTTTTCAAGTCAAGGCGGCGGCGCGGTGACGGTTTTCCGTCACTCGCTCGGAGTTTATTTCACCCCCCTTGTAACTAGCCCAGCGATTCCAACGACATTATCACATGGCAAAGAGTTTGCAGTATGCCAGGCGATCATCGCGAACCCGACGCCCGGCGACGGAAAAGGAGGAGTCATGCTGTCATTATTTAGCGCCCCTGAAAAAAAGCTGAAAAAACAGAGCGAAGAGCTCAAACGAGGCAAACGCTATCAGTATGCCAAGGAAATGTTTTTTTCAGGCCGGTTCCCGGTCGTCACCACGCCCATGCTCCAGGGCAGACGGGTGAAAAAGGTTTTGGGACTGGTCAGCGGCCGCGGCTTCGACGCGGATTGCGCCTTCATGGGCCTGGCCGCTCAGGCGCTGGACATCGGCGCCGACGGCATCGTCGGCTACATGGAAAACGTGGCCTTCCACCCGGACGGCAGCCGGTACTTCTCCTGCTACGGCACGGCCGTGATCTTCGACAAAACCCCGATGCGTAAAAGCTTGCAGTAGAGAAAACCTGGGAGGAGGGCTCCGCCCTTCCCCCAGGCTCTTATCCCGCCGGGGGGGATCCCCCCGATCCTTTCGGTACAGGTTTCTCCCGGTATTCCCCCTCTACCCTCTCCAGCCATTCTTGCGCCACTTGTCCATGCGCCTCAAGGGCGGCTTCGCGCCCGGGCTGGGCGGGGCTCAGGCGGACGAGGAGGTAGTCGGCGGGCAGATCGTCCGGAGTGAGGCGTTCGGGCCATTCCAGGGCCAAAAGCGCGGGGCGTCCGGCTTCGATTTCGTCGAGCCATTCATGGTATTCGGCGTCCGGCCGGCCTTCGGTGAGCCGGTAGAGATCGAAGTGGGCCACGGCCGGGGTGGTCGGATAGAGGTTGTACAGGGTGAAGCTGGGAGAGGCGACTTCGGCGTCCGCGCCGCCGGGCAAGGCCAGCGTCAACCCTCTGACCAAGGACGTTTTGCCGCTGCCGAGTTCGCCGGCCAGAAGCAGCACGGCGGACGGCGGCGAGGGAAGCGTAACGGCCAGGGCGCGACCCAGGCGCAAGGTCTCGGCCTCGGCGGGGAGATTCACGGTCAGGCGCAGGGTCGGCACCGGAGGCGGACGGCCTGGTTATTGGTTTTCGATCAGGGTGCGCAGGATATCTTCCTTGCCGATGACGCCGATGACTTTGCCGTCGTCGACCACGGGCACGGTATGGAAGCCTTTATCGACCATGACCGAGGCGATGTCTTCCACGCTGGCGTCCGGGGTGACGAAGATCGGATCCGGAGTCATGGCCGCCCCCACGGTGGCGGCGGAAATTTTTTCCATTTCGCGGTCCATGTCCTTGAGCGAGCCCAGGGGGATGAAGCCGTCGAGGGTGGAGAAAAACGAGGGCACGGACACGGCTTTCTGTTGGGCGACGAGGTCGCTTTGACACAGGATGCCGAGCAATTCGAGATCGTCGCCGACCACGGGCGCGCCGTTGATGTGGTTGTTGAGCAGAATCCTCGCCGCTTCGGTGATCTTCATGTCGGACCGAAGCATGATCACCTTGACGGTCATGATGTCTTTAGCTGTCAGCATGTGTCCACTCCGTGAGCGCCGCGGGCAGGGCGGCGGCGATTTCGCTGGCCAGGTTTCCCCGGCGCGGGTAGTTTTTTTCCAGCAGTTTGCCGGCCAAGCCATGCCAATATACCGCCAGGCGGGCGGCGCGCAAGGACGATTTTCCCTGGGCCGCGAGAGCGGCCAACAGCCCGGCCAGGACGTCTCCGGAGCCGCCCACGGCCAGGCAAGGGGTGGTGAAGGGGGAGACGTAGAGGCTGGGCTCGCCCGGTTCGTCTCCGGCGATCAGGCTGTTGGGCCCTTTGAGCACGGCGGCGCAGCCGGTGGCGTCGGCCAGATTGCGGACGACTTCGGCGCGCGAATTCATGACCTGGAGGGTATCGATGCCGAGCATGCGGGCGGCTTCGCCAGGGTGCGGGGTGACGACGCCGCCTGACGGCAGCGTTTTTTTGCTGGCGGCTTGCGCCCCGAGCAGGTACAAGGCGTCGGCGTCCCAAACGATGGGTTTGGGCGAAGCCGTAAGCAACATCCCAAGTAACTTTTCAATAAATAGCGCAGTAGTCTTTGCCCTTCCAATTCCTGGCCCAATAACAATCGAATCAAATTTATCTAGTTGCGATTCTAGCATTGAGACATATTTTACGTCCCAGTCGTCCCCGCCCGAAAGCGGCCAGGTCATCAGCTCCGGGACATTGCCCTTGACAAAAGCCTCCAAACCCGCCGGACAGGCGATCGTCACCAACCCCGCCCCGCCCCGGTAAGCCCCGAGACCGGCCAGATGCGGCGCGCCGGTAAGCCCGGGCGAGCCTCCGATGATCAGGACATGCCCGGCCCGGCCCTTGTGCCAGACCGGATCGAACTCGGGCAAATCGTCGCTGAGCCTCGGCGTGAGCAGCCAGGCCGCACTGGGGCGCTTCTCGCGCACGGCCTTGGGGATGCCCACCTTGCGCACGAAAACCTCACCCGTATAGCGTTCGGCGCCGGGCGCGTACAATCCGGTTTTGGCCGCCTCGAAGGTGATCGTGACCTGGGCCTCGACCGCCACCGGAGAAGGCCTTCCGTTTGCGCCGTCCAGGCCCGAAGGAATGTCCAGCGAATAGACCCGGGCCGCCCGGCCGATGGCGTTGATCCCCTTGATCCAGGAGAGCACGGGCTCGCGCAGCTCGCCGGAAAAACCGGTGCCGAGCAGACCGTCGACCACGATGTCGGGCAAAAGGTCCAGCGGCGTATCCAGGGAAAAATCGAAATCCTCAAGCGGGGCCGTGGCCAGGCCGGCCTTCTTGGCCAGTTTCAGGAAATAGCCGCTTGCCCCCTTGCGGGCGGGCTCGGTCTTGGCCAGGACCAAAAGCACCTGCGCGTCGTGATCGGCCAGGATGCGGGCCAGGGCGATGGCGTCGCCGCCGTTGTTGCCCGATCCGGCGAAAAGCAGCACCCGGCTGCCGCGCAGGTCGCCGAAATCCTGTTCGATAATGGAAAAAGCCGCCCTGGCGGCGTTTTCCATGAGGATTTCATGGCTTATGCCGAACTCCGAAATCGCGGCTTGGTCCCAGGCAGCCATCTCGGCTGGGGTCGGCAGGGGGTCGAACATGGCGTCTCCTCGAAAAAAGGTCCATATTCCGGGATTTTCCGGTTGCGGGACATCTCCCAAATGAGATATGCCAAAAGACGAAACGCGGCGACGCGGCAAGTGGCGCCTGGGCCGTAACATACATACCGGGGTGGAAAACCGCAATGACGTCGAACAAACGCGCGATCGGCATCCTGCTCGGCATGCTCATCCTGGCCATGGTCGTCGGGGCGGTGCTCAACCGGGAACGCTCCGGCGGCGTTTTGACCTCACTCGGCGATCTGCTGACCGGGGAGGAAAAAACTGAAACACCGTCCCCCGAAGCCGAAACACCCAGCGCGCAGCCAAGCGTAACGCCAAACGCGACGCCGGTCGCGCCCGAGCCCGCCGAACCAACGGTCCAGCCCCAGGCTCAGACCGGCCCCATGCCCTGGGAAGAGCTGACGCCGGACGGCGAAATACCGGCCTGGCGCAAGAACGCCTCTGCCGTCTTGTACAAACTCTTGCCCGAGCTCATTCCGCCGTTGCCGTACGTCACCCCGGACGCCTCGCCCATGCCCGAGAGAACCGAGGAAGAATTGACCGCCGAACGAACCAAGGCGCTGGAGCTCGCGAGCGCGGCGCTGGAGCGCATCGCGCCCGCACAGGCCGCGCCTATTCCGGCTCCGCCCGCGGCCCAAGCCGTAGCGCCGGAAAAAACGCCGGCCACGTCGCAAGCCGCTTCGCCCGCTCCGAACACCGCCGCGAAAACATCCCCGGAACCGGAAGGATCATCGGCCCGAGCCAAGCCTGGCCTGATTTCCTCGATCACGCTCGAATGCGGCCCGCGCGAGTGTACACTGCGCATCGAAACCAAACCACCGCTTGGGCGCATCGCTTATTTTCACAAAATCCAACCCTCCAGGCTGGCCCTGGACTTGTACGGCAACTGGATCTTCCATGGCCCAAGCATCCTGCCCGGCAACGAGGATTTAGTGGAACGCATCCGCCTGGGCGTCCATCCGGACAGATTCCGTGTGGTGCTCGACTACAAAGGCGATCAGGACACCCTCAGAAGCGAACCGGTCATCGAAGAACGAGGCAACACGCTGCTGGTCAAAATCGCAAAATAAACGTATGAAGCGGCGCCGCGCGAAACGCTGGGCCAAAGGCCCGACCGCCGCATTTCACACCCAAAATTTGTCCGCCCCGGCGGGACGAACGAATCGTCCAGGCGCTCACCGCCCTGGGCCACGCCCCGCTCGACACGGCAAGGTTTATTCATGTCAGTTGAAGAAATGCTCTCGCATTACGGCTATTTCGCCTTGTTCGTTGGAACCTTTCTCGAAGGGGAAACCATCTTGCTTGTGGCCGGCTACTTGGCCAGCATGGGCCATCTGGACCTGACCTACTGCATCGTCGCGGCCTTCCTGGGCAGCCTCTCGGGCGACCAATTCGCCTTCTACATCGGCCGCTGGAAAGGCAAAAGCATCATTGAAAAACGCGAGTCCTGGCGCCGGTCCGCAAACAAGCTCCACAAACTGATCGAACGCTACCACGAGCTGATCGTGCTCTGCTTTCGTTTCTTCTACGGGCTGCGCAACGTCACCCCCTTCTATCTCGGCACCACCGGCCTGGGGGCGGTCAAATTCCTGCTGCTCAACGCCACCGGGGCGTTCGTCTGGGCGCTGACGTTCGGTTTCGCCGGATTTCTTTTCGGCAGCGTGGTCGAACGCTTCATGACCAACGTCAAACACATCCAAATGGCGATCATCGGCGGCGTCCTCGTGACCGCCTGCATCATCTGGCTCCTCAGACGCAATCGCAACGACAAGCCCAAGCACAAGAAAAAATGATGACCAAGGCCTTCTCCTGGCAAGACGCCTTCAACCGCGCCCCGGGCGCTCGCGAGACCGAAGGGGGCAAACTCGCCGCCCCGCTTCAGATCAAGACTATCAGGGGGCTGAAGAATTTCCTGGACCAGGCCCACATCAAACACTGCCTGCTCAAACCCTACTTCGAAACCGAAAACTATCCCCTGGTCGAATCGCGCGAACTGCTCCCCTCCTTCGAGGGCGACCTTTACGAATACAAGGACCTGCCGGGTTTCAGCATGGTCGCATTGGCCCGCCCGCTGAAATATTTCCAGGAAGTCTTCCAATACGACATCCTCCACGGCCTCTACGACCAGTCCGAGGACGGCGTCCGGGCCAAATGCCCGCTGGAAGACTCCGTCTTCGCCCAAAACGCCCTGACCATCGCCAGCCGACTGCCCCGGCACAGTCAGGAAGAATTCCGCAACCGCTTTGCCGGTCGCGACGTCACCAGCCTGGACACCTTTCCCGACCTGCTCGATTACCTGGCCAACATGGAACGGGCCCATGTCATGGCCCAGGACAACTACGGCGATTTTTTCTTAAGCGGCGTCTACGCCTCCCTGCCCTCGGACCTGGATACCGAGCTCAAACGCTACGGCCTGCGCATCGGCAAGTTCACCCCGGGCGACGACAAACGCTACGAGCGAAATCGCCAGTTCGTTTACCAGTTCCTCATGGAGCTCTACGGCTTCCCCATTGTCTCCGAACGGCGCACCTCGGCCGCGCTGTTCGCCCGCAGGCTGCACCGCCTGGGCGAAAACTTCCTGGTGCGGGTTCTCGGCCAGTCCGACCGCACCGTCACCAGCCTGTACTCCCACCCGGACGCCAAGAACTATCCGAGGTTGGAAAAACTTGCCCTGGTCAGCGTCGGCGAACACCAAAAAGAAGCCCTCAGCCTCATCCACAAGGGCGGCTATTTCGTGGACCCGGACAAACGCGTGGTCATCTTGCGCGTCATCTACCACCAACACAAATTCGACCCCAACAACGTGCGCCAAGACCGCGCCCTGTCGGTCCTGCGCCAGGAAGTCGTCCACCCGCTCACCGGCTTCCCCCTGTCCAAAATCAACATCATCAAGGACATCTACAACCTGTTCCTGCGCTTAAACGACATCGTCCGGGGGGAATACACCGGCCGCATCATCTTCAAGCGCAACGAAATCGTGGAAAACACCGACACCGACGAAAAACGCCTCAAATTCCTCTACGCCTGGCTCACCAAAAACCAGCGCCGCATCATCGGCTATTCCGACGAATTTTACTCCAACGTGGTCAAGGTCCTGGACTCCTACCTGCTCTCCCCGGACAACTACGAATCCTTCGACGCCCTGCGCTCCCTCCACCAGGAAGTCTGGGGCCGCTACAGCTTCATTCAACAAGCGCGCCGGATCAAAGACCTCGAAGACCTGCAAATGCGCCACTACAAAGGCGTCAAACTGACCTACCTGCAAATGCTGACCACCTTCACCGATATCCTGGGCAACCTCAAATACGAAATAGTAAACTATTTTGACAACTTGGTTGAACGAGTCCTGAACATCGGCGAAACCATCCTCGGCGACCGCTACCTGCTGGCCAACTACGTCGAAATCAAAGACGAAAAACTCTCGCCCTACGGGCTGTCGGTCAAAAAAAACTACGGCCGGCTGGTCAAACTCCTCGACGAGTTCAAACAAATCCGCAAACTGCGCCAAACACCCCACACCCCCCCGGCCGGACTGTTTTTTTAGGGAGAGGGAGGGAGAGGTGGAGAGAGAAGGCGAATCGGGGGGAAACCCCCTTTTGCAGCGGAGGGCGTCGGCCAGCGCTGCGCGCTGACGACGCAAGGTGAAAGTAGAAAATGGGGACATTTTCAACTCTCACCTTGCCCCGCCCCCCTTCCCCCAAAAAACTTTGACGGGGTTAAGTAAATATCCGAGAATGCCGCCTGCTACCCGAACCCCCGTCGCGGGGGGCCGGGAATGCCCCCCATTAAAAAAAACGTCAGTTTTTTTGATGTAAAATACTATCAAGGGGGTCCGGGGGGGATAATCCCCCCCGGCGGGGCCTGGGGCGGAGCCCCAGCGGGATTTGGGGCAGCGCCCCAACAATTCATCCAAAGGACACCTTCATGGACACGATGTTCACCACGCCACTCACCGCTTGGCACGCCGCCCACGGGGCGAAGATGGTTCCGTTCGCCGGCTGGGAGATGCCGGTGCAGTACGAGGGCATTTTGGCCGAGCACGCCGCCACCAGGGGCGAGGCCGGGCTGTTCGACATCTGCCACATGGGCGAGTTCACGCTGCGCGGGGCCGGGGCCAAGGACGCCTTGTCGCGGGTGGTGACCCAGAATCTGGATACGCTGGCGATCGGCAAGTGCCGGTACGGTTTTCTGCTGAACCCGGCGGGCGGCATTTTGGACGATCTGATCGTGTATTGCCGGGGCGCGGACGATTACATGCTGGTGGTCAACGCCGCCCGCACGGCCCACGATTTCGGCTGGATCAAATCACATCTGCCCGCGAATGTGGCGATGGCCGACATTTCCGGGGACACGGCCAAGATCGACCTGCAGGGCCCCAAATCGTTCGCGGTGTTGGACCAGGTGGTGGACGGCGACTGGAAGGCGCTCAAGTATTTCAATTTCGTGGAAACGCGTTTTGACGGCGCGCCGCTGATCGTCAGCCGCACCGGGTACACCGGCGAGCTTGGGGTGGAATTTTTCTGCCCGCCGAACAAGGCCGTGACCTTGTGGGAGAAGTGTCTGGCCGGGGGCGTGGCCAAGCCCTGCGGGCTGGGCGCGCGCGACACCCTGCGCCTGGAGATGGGATATCCGCTCTACGGCCAGGACCTGACCGAGACGACCACCCCGGCCGAAGCCGGGTACGGTTCGCTGCCGGCCTCGCCGGCGGAGCATGTCGGCAAGGCGGGCGCGGGCTTGGTGCGCTCCAAGCTGATCGCCCTGAACATCCCCGGCCGCCGGGCGGCCAGGACGCATGACAAGGTCTTGTCGGCGTCGGCCGAGGCGGTCGGCGAAGTGACCAGCGGCTCGTTCGCGCCGTCGGTCGGCCACGCCATCGCCTTGGCGCGCGTGGCGGCCGGGTCAGCCGAAGCGATTGATTTCCTCATCGACACCGGCCGGGCCAAGCTGGAGGCCCAGCAGACGGAACTGCCGTTCTACAAAAGCGGGACGGCGAGGGTGAAGTTGGGGTAGGGGATACTGCAACCCGGATTTGACAAGAATCCGGGTTGCATATTAATAAAATATCAATTATTTTAAATTTTCTTTTACTGCAAAAATCTTGCGAAGTTCATCAACACCCGACGACAGCTGTGAACCACCAACGGCCAATGCAATTGTCGCAATTATAATTAATGTTTTTGACATGACATCACCAACAAGATTCGCGAATAACATTGAGAGATACCCCACAGCCATTAGGAAAGAACCAGCTTTTAAACTTTGTCTCCCAGGCCATGACACATCTCCAAGATACTTCCTATATTTATATCGATAATAAAATCCAAGTAAAACAAGAACTGCAGCGACAACTACAAAAACAATAATAAGTGTAATAATGTCCATTCTAATGACCTCCATGGATTTTCAGGTGACACGCACAATTGCCGTCTGTTGAACTCTCTATTCTTTGCCTAAGGCATAAGACTCTTCAAGCCCTCGACCCAGTCCCGGATTTGCTCCAGGCTGTGCCGGGGTTTTTCTCCGGAAACCGTCCGTTGCACGGTCGCCGCGATGACGCGGCCGTCGGGCGCGCCGTACAGGACGCTTTTGGTATACAAAATGTTCGGTTTTCCCGTGGCGCAGTCTTTTGGGCATGAGGCCCACATTCCGGCCGGGCTTCCGGGCTGGCCCGGGTAGCTTATCGTTTCCGCCTCGCTTCCCGCGCAGGTGCGCAACATTTCCGATTTGAACCAGGCCATTTCCGCCGCCGGCTGTTTTATGCCCTGCTTATCCGAAAACCGGTATATGACCATGATCGATTCGCGGTAATTATTCTCTGTATCGCCCGGCAAAGCGTATTCCTGGGCCGCCACGGTCGCCCCGCTTGGTAAATTTTTCGTGCCGCCGTTCAAAAAGACGAATTCCTCGGGAATGAAGGCGGGCCGTTGCGGCTCGCCCTGGCCGGCCAGACCGGGCGTGGACAACGCGAGCGCCGCGAGGAAAAAGACGGCACAAATTACGCGCATATGCCCCCCATTGGCTGACAGATATAGAATATTTTCCCAACCTCGGGCGATATGTAAAGAGAATAGTCCGCCTAGTGATTCGGGCATAATCGCCCAGGCAACGACATTGACTTGCGCGCGGCGTTGTGATGAAAATTGCAAACACGTTGAAATGCCGGAGCCAAGCCATGATCCGTTACCGTATGAAGCTTTTCGCGGCCATGATCCTCGCCGCCGCAATCCTTTCCTCCTGCGCCGTTTACCCGGATAACGGGAGCGCCCCTCCCCCGCCCCAGGCCGGCCAGCCCGTTCCCCAACCGCAGCCTCAGCCTCAGCCCGTTCCTCAACCTCAGCCGCAGCCGGTATACCAGCAGCCTGGCTATTACCCCGCGCCCGGCTACTACGCCCCCCCTCCCGGCTATTACGCCGCGCCCGGCTACTACGCCCCGGCCGGCCCGGATGCCGGCGAAGTGCAACGCCAGCGCCAACAGACCAATTGCAATCTGCTGTGGACCAATTGCACCAACACCTGCAACGCGCTCCAAAACGCCCAGCAGCGCGCCGGCTGCGTGGCCAACTGCAATCTCACCCTGAGCAACTGCCTAAGGCATTAAGCGTGAGGCGGCGCGGGACCTGAGCCCCGCGCCCAGCCGTGAGCCCGTCCCTAGCCGCCGGCCTTGGCGTCAGGGGCGAGGGCGGGAATTGATTGTTGAGGGGCAGCAGTCTCTTGCTTGGCTGTACCAGAGGGGGGAGTTTGGAGGGGGGGGCCTCCATCCTCGGCTCCTTCCTTGATCCCTTCTTTATCGACTGGCGCTTGCTGCAACCCGCTCGAATTTGCCTTCTCGTATGTCCTCGCTATGTATGTTACGGCAACGGTAATACAGAAGCATGAAACACCGAACATGATCAACGCAACAATATAATAATTTACATCACCTTTTGCCGCCTTATCTATTGCTCCACTGAACAATATCTCAGATTTACTGAGAACATATCCAGTAATAAAACCATAAATAAGCCTGGCATATTCTGAAAACATTGTTCGCTCTTGAATATTATACGGAGAAATCATTATCCCAACCACCCATCCAAAGGAGACAGACATGACACCTGTCAATAAAAATGGATAGTAATGATTTCCACCATCATAGCAATATGCGATTCTTACAAGAATTGAATAAAGAATTAATGCAATAATTACGCCGAAAATAACATCTTTATGTTTAGCTATCCATTTAGAAAATCTTGAAATTCTGCCATTACGCGACGTTGATTCATTATTTTCCATTCTTTGATTTTTATCTGCGCCCATAATCGCCTCCATCAAGTCGGCATGCGCTCATCCCGGAAAGGCGGCGGAGCAAATTATTGACCGATCAAAGCCCGCGTTTGCCCCGGCGGCACGAAATTCATGCCGCCGGGCGCATCTCGCGTCGATCTAACCGCCGGGCTTGGCGGCCGGGGCGGGGCCGGTGCCGCGCAACTGGACGAAGCGCTGCAGCATGTCGAACCAGAACGGCGCGCCGAACAGGGTGGCGATGGCGGTGAGGAACCACCCCAACCACTTCCAGCCATCAACCGTCACTTTCTCCATGGCAATTTTCGTATTCTTATCGCCGGGGGCCTCCCAGCCGATGGGGAATCCCGCTTTTTCAAGCTTGTCCAAGGCGGCCGGAGCCTGTTCTCCTGGCGCGAGGATCGGCGCCTTGGTCACAATCTCGGGATTGGCCCACAGGTACTTGGCAAGATAAATGGCATCAACATTCATCCACCCGGCAAGCGCCAGCGCGATTATGAATGTAATGATCTGCATATTGCGTTTATAGACGCCGCTTATCCGGTCCATGGAGGCGTCGAACCACTCGGCGATTTCCTGATGAAAATCCTGCAGCTTCCCATTAACCCGATCATAAATGCCTTGAAACAACGTCTTCAATTGGGGATCTCCAACTTTATCGATTGCGCCCTGGAGGGTGACCGGAGCGCCTTTGAACTTCACCGGGTCCTGCAGGACATCAACCAAGGCCGAGGCGAATTGTTTGGGTTCAATATAGGACGGACGTTTAAAATAGTACCAGCATTGGCTAGCCTTATTACTTGGAGACCGGGAACTGACCGCGCCATGATTCAAAACATCCTTGGCAAGATCTCCAAGTGCTTGGTCGTTGAGCAGGCTTTTTAAGCCTCCGACCAGTGTCAACGACCGCAACTTGACCAGCGAAGACAGGGCTTCCGTCAGGGTGCTTACAAACAAGCACATGCTGGCGAAGGTCAAAATTAACCCGATGAAAACGCTTACCATCTCGCCGAATATCATGATTCACCTCCCTGCCCGAGCCTGGAACAGATTTTGCCTCCCAAATACAATGCATTGAATATAAATTACAAGCATATTTTCAAAACAATCGAGAAATACATGAACCGGCAATAGAGGGTAGGATGTATTCCCGGAAAATAGGAATACGCGATATTGAGGCACTGCAACGGCGGGCGCACCCGGACGTACCGATTTCCAGGCCAGGCCGGGCGCAAAAAAAGGGTTGGGAAATCTCCCAACCCTTTTCTTTGGCATCGCTTCCACGCGACGACGGATGCCGTTGCCGGGGGCGTTATGAAGAAGCCGGCTCCCGGGCCGGGCCGGACGCCGCCCGGGATTGCAAAGGGGCTTCGCCCCTTTGCCCGCCGGAGGCGTTCTTCGGCTCCGCTACTTGCACAGCCAGAGCGCGGCCTTGCTTAAGCCCCGCAGGAGCTTGAGGCTGACCTGGCCGAAGATGCGCGTGAGCCCCGTGGGTTTGCCGGTGCGCCGGCCGATGGCCACGGCGGCGTAAGCCCCCCGCTCGGCCTCGGCCAAAATCGCCTTGACCGGATCCTTGGCCGTGACGGTGACGACTTCGACCCGCTGCGGCTCGATGCCGTTGTCCAGGAGCGCCTCCCGGGTCGCGCGCAGGATGGCTTCGCCGTCCGCGCCGTTTTCCGTGTCGATGTGGCAGATCACGGCCTTGTGGCGGGGCTCGCCACGCAGCACAAAGCCCACGTGGTCGGCCACCCGCAGCGATTGCTCGGAGCCGTCGGCGCAAACCAGCACGTTTGCGCGGTGAAGCTCCGGCTCGCGGCAGATCCAGATGGGGAAGTCCACGCTTTCCCACAACATCCGGTGCGAAACCGAGTCCGTAAACATCTCGTCGAACCAGGACAGCCCGCGCCGGCCGAGCACCACCGCATCGTACATGCCCTGAGCCGCCTCGTGGGCGATGTCGCGCACCGTGCCGCGCTGGTTCGCAATGAGTTTGGTGAAGACGTTGGACGAGGGAAAGCCCATATCCAAAAGCCACTGGCGGCCCAGGTCCAACACCGCCTGGCAGGCGGCGCAATGCACCTCGGGATTGACCGGCGAACAGGTCATGATGCCGCCCTCGGGCGCTTCCACGCTCACAAAAAGCTCGTTCGGCTCCTCGTAGCGCTTGGGCACGACGTACAGCAGCGTGAGCTTGACGTCGCGCCGGTTAGAGAAAAAACCGTGCACATAGCGTAGCGACAAGGAAGAGGCCATGTCGCCGCCCAGGGTCACCAGAAGATGCTTGTCCATGCCTGTCCCTTATTCCAAACTGTCGTGAGAGGCGGATTGGCCCGATTGGCCGACTTGGCCGGGCTTGGCCGATTGCTCGGCACACAGGACCATCCGGCCGTAGGCCGCCTGGCCCAGGGAAATGCAGGCGTCGCCGGGCGGGGTGATCTCGTGGCGCAACGCCGTGAGGCCGGCGAGGCCCAGCGCCTCGGGCAAGAGCGTCGCCAAGGTAAGGTTCTGCATCGCCCCGCCGCTTAGGCCCACGGTCGAGGTCCCGGTCGCCTCGGCCATTTCCCGGGCTAGGCGGGCCAAACCGGCAATGAGTCCGAGATGGAAGCGGCGGCTGATGCGCGCGGCCGACACCCCGGCGCGCCAGTCGGCGTAAACCTGGACGAAAAGGTTCAAAGAATCGAGTTCCAGCAAATCCCCGCCGCGCGCGACCCGCGCCTGGTAGGCCCCGGTTTCGCTTACGTCCTGGACGTTTTCGAGCATGATGGCCGCCTGGCCCTCGTAGGAGGTCTCGTGGCAGACCCCGATCAGCCCGGCCACGGCGTCGAACAGCCGCCCGCAGCTCGAGGTGAGCGGGCAATTGACGCTTTTCTCCAGCATCTGCCCGACCAGACGCGAGGCCTGGCCACGGTTCTCAAGCCAAGTCCAGGCCCGGTCCTCCGGCGCGCGCACGCCAATGGCGGCGAGATAGCTTTGGGCCATGCGCCAGGGCTCGCGGATGGCCGCCTCGCCGCCGGGCATGGCCACGGGCGTGAACCTGGCCAGACGCTTATTGATCAGCGCCCGGGGGTGCACCAGAAGCCCTTCCCCGCCCCAGACCGTGCCGTCTTCGCCGTAGCCCGTGCCGTCGAGAGCCAGGCCCAGGGCCGGCCCCTCGAAACGGTGTTCGGCCAAGACCGCGTGGATGTGGGCGAAATGGTGCTGCAGGGCGATCACCGGGATATCCAGTTCGGCCGCGTGCCGGGTGCTCAGATAATCCGGATGGGCGTCGCGCACCGCCAAAACCGGCTCGGCCATCAGCACCCGTTGCATGTGGGCGATGGTTTCCTTGTAGAAGCCGTAGGTCTCCAGATTCTCCAGATCGCCGATGTGCTGGCTGACAAAGGCCTTGTCAGCCTTGGACAGGGTCACGGTGCATTTGAGCATGGGCCCCAGTCCCAGGACCGGCGGGGCGTCGCCGGCCAAAAACACCGGGCTCGGCACATAGCCCCTGGCCCGGCGGTAATAGAGATGCCCGGGCGCGGCAGGGCCGCCCACAAGCTGCCGGGGCTCCGCCCCAGACCCCGCCGGGGGGCATGATGCCCCCCGCCCCCACTCGACGGGGCCCGGGGCGGGCCCGGGCAGGCAGCGCACCACCGAGTCGTCGGTGCGGATCAATATGTCGCGGTTGTGGAAGAGGAAGGCGTCGGCAATGCCCGACAACCGACGCGCCGCCTCGCGGTTGCCCAGGCAGATGGGCTCGGAGGAGGCGTTGCCCGAGGTCATGACCAGGGCCGCCGGCCGTCCGGGGCGGACCTCCCCGGCCGCGCGGCGGTAGTGATGGAACAGGACCTGATGCAAAGGGGTGTAGGGCAGCATGAGCCCGACGGCGTCCGTGTCCGGGGCGATCAGGGGGGACAGGCCGGAGGCGGCGCCGGCCCGGCACAAGACAATCGGCCGGATGTGGCCGGTAAGCAGCGCGGAGCTCGCCTCGTCGACCAGCGCCAGGGACCGGGCCGTCTCGATGTCCGCGACCATGACCGCGAGCGGCTTGGAGGGCCGGCCCTTGCGCGCGCGCAACAGGGCCACGGCCGTATCCGAAGCCGCGTCGCAGCACAAATGAAAGCCGCCCAGACCCTTGACGGCCACGACGTTGCCCCGGGCGAGCAAGACCGCGCAACGCGCCAGCGCTTCGTCGCGCGTAGCCAGCGTTGCCCCCGTGGCGTCGGTCAGCCAGACCTGCGGGCCGCACTCCGGGCAGGCGTTGGGCTGGGCGTGGAAGCGGCGATCCGCCGGATCGCGGTACTCGCGCTCGCAGGCCGGACACATGGGAAAACAGGCCATGGCGGTGTTCGGCCGGTCGTACGGGATGGCCGTGGTGATGGTGTGGCGCGGGCCGCAGTTGGTGCAATTGGTGAACGGATAGAGATAACGGCGGTCGAGCGGATCGAACATCTCGGCCAGGCAATCCGGACACACGGCCGTATCCGGGCTGATGAGCACGGCATGCCCGGCCCCGGCCAGGCTCTGCCTGATGCCGAAAGCCGATTCGCCCGAAACAGGCTCCATATCCTCGACCGCAACCGAAACGATCCTGGCCAGGGGCGGCGCCTCCCCGGTCAATCTGACAGCCAGGCGGTCTAACGCCTCCAGGCTGCCCTGGATCTCAACAATCACCCCCTGGGCGGAGTTCAAGGCGAATCCGGACACCCCCTCCTGCCCGGCCAGGCGATAGACGAACGGGCGAAAACCCACGCCCTGGACTTGCCCGGCAATGGTCAAACGGCGGCGATGTAAGGTGCTGTCAGGCATATTGAGTACCACCAGAGGAGGCTCCGCCTCCTCTGGAC
>Ga0326727_10014950_pt1 | contig 16772 bp, 8 predicted proteins | sample MB2enrmetagenome_FD_207643 | JGI IMG/M metagenome (GOLD analysis project Ga0326727, IMG submission 207643) | Lab enriched peat soil microbial communities from McLean, Ithaca, NY, United States - MB29MY | ecosystem: Environmental > Terrestrial > Soil > Wetlands > Peat | place: USA: New York...
TTGGTGGTGAAAAACGGATCGTAGATGCGCTTGATGTGTTCGGGAGCGATGCCGCTGCCGGAGTCGTTGACCAGCGCGGCGACGTAGTTGCCGCGGGCCAGCGTGGCCACGCGCAGGCGGCCGCCGCCGGGCATGGCATCCTTGGCGTTCAGCAGCAGGTTGAGAAAAACCTGCTGCAGCTTTCCGGGGTTGCCGTGGATGGGAGGCAGTTCCTCGACCAGCTCCAGATCGACGGCGATCTGCGCGGTCTTGAACTGGTGATCGAGCAGGGAGAGCGTGTCGCGGATGACCTGGTTCAGGTCGGTGTCGCGGAACTCGGTGGTCGAGGTGCGGGAGAAATTCAGCAGGCCATTGGCGATCTCGGCGGCGCGGAAGCTCTGCTGGGTAATCTTGTCCAGCACTGGCCCCAGGCGGGCATCGCCCTTTAACTGCTTGGAGAGCATCTGCGCGTAGGAGGAGATGACGGCCAGCGGCGTGTTGATCTCGTGGGCCACGCCGGCGGCCAGCAATCCGATGGAGCTGAGCTTGTCGGCCTGCGCCAGTTGGGTTTCCAGCGAGACGCGCTCGGTGATGTCGTCGACCAGTATGATGCGGCCCACCGAGACAAAAACCCGCGACAACAGCGGCGCGATGGCGATGTTGGCGATGCGCTGCTCGCTGGCGCGCGTAGTCAGCGGGAACTTGTAGAGGTGATGAACGCCTTGCTCGTTGCGGAACTCCTCGATTGCATCGACAAACTCCTCTGGGAAGACGGAGCGAAGCTTCTGGCCGATGGCCTCCGCGCGGCTGAGGGCGTACATGGCCTCCATCTGCGCGTTCCAGCTCTCGATGCGGTCGTCCAGATCCAGAGCCAGAATGCCCACGTTGATCGACTCGACGATGTTCTCGTTGAACTCCTTGAGCCGCTCGAACTCGCCGATTTTTTCTTCCAGCCGCGCGTAAAGGCTGGCGTTCTGCAAGGCGATGCCGATGTAGCTGGCCAGCGATTCCAGCAGTTCCACATCCTCGCTGGAGAGGAAGTCTCCGCCGATGGTGCGGCCCAGGCCGATCACGGCGATGGTGCGCGTGGTATCCGGCTTATTCGGAGTGGCTTCGCTGGCTTGCATCTGGCCCGCGGCTACCCGGCAGGGAAGATAGTAGTTCAGGTCCAGCAGGGCGGCGGTGCGCTGCTGCTCCGCGGGCAGATGCATGGCAGCTTGAGCGTTTTCCAGGAAGATGTGCGAGTGGTCCGTGGCCCGGTCAAAGTTCAGAAAACCCAGATCCATGCCGATCTGCTCGTTGAGCGCCTCTGCGGGCAGCCCGTGGGAGGCGGCCAGATAAAGGCGGCCAGGTTCCTCTGAGTTATTAGCCAGGAAAACAGCCACCCGCGCCACCAGCAAGGTGCTCGGCAGCCGCTCCACAATCGATTCCAGCAGGGCCGCCAGATCGGTCTCCGAACTCAAGCCGCGGCCGAACTCGATCAGCGCCTTGCGGTAGTCGTAGCGCTGGCGGTCGAAGACCCGGTCAACCCAGCTTTGTATCCGGCGCCTGAGGGGGTCGAAGATAGCGGCCACTACCAGAATGGAGAGTCCGACGCCCCACTCGCGAACATTATCCGGCAGGCGGGTGTGGACCACTACGGTGACCAGCGCGATGATGCCGAAATAGCCTCCCAGGATCAGGCTGGTGGCCAGCGTGTATGCCACGCCGCGCTTGAAGATCAGGTCGGTGTCCATCAGCCGGTAGCGGATGATGGCCCAACTGAAGGTCAACGGTAAAAAGACGATGGAGAGGCCCGCCAGATTTGTATACAGGCTGGGAACCGGAAAGTCGCTGAGAAAGGGAATCGCGTAAAACAGGGTGAATGGAACCACGGCCAGCAGCGCGCCGCGATAGAGCCACTTCAACTGCTGGCGCTGCAACGGCGTGTTGGCGAGCGAGTAGCTGCGGACGAAGAGGCCGGCTGCAAGAAGGTAGAAAAGGGCATCGTAGGCGGTGCTGACCTTATCCAGCGAGTGCTTGAGCAGCGCCGTGGCCTGCCAGAAGTTAATCGCATAGAGCCACAGGCCGAGCAGCACTGCGCCGGGCGCGTAGACCAGCGGAAGCAGCCAGCGGCGGCGCAGCCGTTTGAACCGCTCCTCGGGAAAACTGAGGGCAAAGTGCAGAAACAGCGCCGGTTGCAGGGATTCCGCCATCACATTGAACCAGAAAACGCATTGGTCCAGCTTGTCCCAGTGGCCCGTGGCATCCAGCGCGCTGGTGTACTTGAGCGCGTAAAGGGCGAACGAGACCAGGCAGAAGAGGTAAAAGTGGGTAGCGCGCGGAGCCGTCCAACGGCGAAACAGCACGTAGATGCCGATGGCAAGATAAACCAGGCCGATCAGTCGCAGTCCCAGCGCCAGGCTCCGGTCCGCTGGCTCCGGAATCACCTCGGCGATGACCTCGGCCAGCTTGCCCGGCGTGGCGCCATTGCGGCTGATGCGGTAGTAAATCTGGAAGTAGCTGCCGGTGCGGTAAAGGGCGCGCTCCAGATCCGCCGATCTCACCACCGGGGTGAACTTGACATCGGTTGCCAGGGAAAGCGGCTCGTTGACCGTGCCCTGGCCGGCCTCCTCAGGCAGTTCCTTCACGCCCGTCAGCGGCTCCTGCGGACGAAGAACCCGGGGTAGCCCCGAGCCGACCGGTCCGACAGGCAGGATACTGACTCCGGTCAGCCGGTCTCCAGCCCGGATGCCGGCGCGCACTCCGGGACTGTCGGGCAATACCCTGTCGGCCATCAGGCCGTGGCCATCGGCCGCCTCGCGCCACCAGACGCCGTCGTCGGGTAGCTGGGAGTGGCGCTCCTGAACAAAATTCAACACCGCCAGCAGCACCAGCCCGGCCGTGACCAGGCCTAGCAGCGTCAACTGCAAACGGTTGAAGAGACTTGTCTCCATCAGGGAAGCATCCTACATCTGCTTTGTTGCACGCCGGTTGCCATGGGTGAAAGGTGCGTGAAAGATCAATATCGGATGGACAATCGATTGAGAATACACGAGATAGAGACGTTTGCTTCCCGGATGCGTCAACCAGATTCCAATGGATCGTTCCCTAAGAATACAATAAACGGCAGGTTGCCTATGGGGAAAGGGATTGACATACTGAAACCTGTAGCATAGCGAAGTTCGCGCAGCCACGTCTTTTCAGCACCCATCGCGTTCTTCTCCTGTGAAGCCGATCCCGACCCTAGTAGTATTGATCCGCGGCAATAGACCGGGACGATACGAATGTTGTGCCTGCTTCGATACTCTTTACAAAAGGAGTGGCAAAGGCCATTCTCATCGCGTATTATGGTGTGAAATCCAGATTTGAATTAGTTTAGGGAGGAGAATTTTCAATGCGCCGTGTTCTGTTGTGCGGTCTGACCATGTTTGCTTTTTGCGCGCTGCTTACAACGGCAGCGCTGGCCGGCAGCCATAATCCCGCCGATTACCCGTTGCGTGTAAACATCTTTCACCACAGCTCCTATTCGCACTATTATGGCCCTTCCGGTATTCGTTCTCTGAATGATGTTGACGGGGAGGGCCGGGGAAATCTCTTTGAGAATGGCGAGCCGCGGGGCTTCGACTTCCGGTACAACTGCAGTAGCCGGATGATGAACTCGGCGGGGGAGGAGACATTCCGGGCACGGTGGAAGAAGCCGGGCACGGAGTTGGAGATGCTGCTGCCGGCAATGGCCGGAACCTGCACTCTGAAGGTGGAGATGAAGGATGGCATTGTCTTTCGCAGGCGCAAAGATGGCGCGCTGGTCGAAGTGCCCGCCGCGAAGTTCAAGGAGTGGATGGCCAAGTACCAGTACGATCCAGAGCATGGAAAGGAAGTGCCGGTAGCTCCTGAACCGAAGTCCGAGCAGGCGCCGGGAACGAGCGCGCCCAAGTAATCCGCGCCGCGCCGAGACGGCAAGCAGGGCGGCGCCGGCCGCCCCGCTTGAGTTTTATATAGATGAGAAATGACGCTGACGCTGTAAACTTGCAGCCGGTGCGGGCGTCTACCTGAGTGATGGCAGCCTGCACAGCATTGGAACCGATGACCATGGCCATGGCAGAGGAGACTGCCGCCGAGGAGTTTTCGGCTGTCGTCGCAAGGCACCGTCCGCAGATCTTCCGATTTCTGCTTTCGTCCACGCGTGACGTGGACCTGGCCGAGACGCTGACCCAGGATTGTTTCCTGAAGGCGCACCGGAACTGGTCAAGGTTTCGCGGCGAGTCCAGCGCCATGACCTGGCTGATGCGCATCGCCATCAACCTGCAGAAGGACCACTGGCGCAACCGCCGCATGCAGTTCTGGCGGCATACGCAAAGCAACGCCGTGAGTCTGGACGAGGCCAGCGACTGGCTGCCTAGCGGCGAACGCTCCGTGGAGCAGCAGTTGCTGGCGCGGGAGCGGGTGGGGCAGGTGAGCAAAGCGGTTGCGGGGCTGAGCGAGCGCCAGCGGACGGTCTTTCTGCTGCGCTACGTGGAAGAGGCGGAGTTGAGCGAGATTGCGCGGGCCACCGGGCTCAGCGAGGGCACGGTGAAGGCGCACCTTTCGCGGGCAGTGGCAAGGGTGCGAGCGGAATTGGGAGGCAAACGGTGATATTCAAGAACAAAGATGGCGAGGTTGGCAACGTTACCGAGGAGCCAGGCGAGTTGGGCGAGTTGGATGAGGCGCTCCGGGACTTCCGCTTGAGCGTTCATGCCTGGAGCGAGGCGGTTTACAGCCGTCCGCGGGCGGCAGTTGCGCCCAGGCAGGTTTGGCGGATGGCCGCCGGGTGGGCGCTGGGCTGCGTGCTGGTTGTCGGCGGCGCTTCGGCTGGGGTCTGGCAGCATCATCAGCGGGAGATGAGGAGTGTCGCGGCCCGCATCGCCGAGCAACAGCGGCTGGCTGTTCAGCAGCGGAACCAGCAAGCTCGGCAAGAGGATGAGGATTTGCTGGCCAAGGTAGACAGCGACGTATCACGGGAAGTTCCGGCCGCCATGGAGCCTCTGGCTCAATTGATGGCCGAGGGCGAAACCCCGTAAGGATGAAACCCCGTAAGACTTATGTTGGGTAACAGCAGCACACCCTCGGCGGATAGAGGGGGAGGAGAAGTGGATGAAGGCATTTGGAATGGTACGGCTGGGATTTGCGATTGCGGGAGTTTTGCTGGCAGGATTAATGCTGGCACAGGGACCCGGCGGTGGAATGGGATTGGGATTCGGGGGGCATCGGCCTCCCATGGAGCGGGCCTTCGGGCTTCAGGGGCGCTGGTGGAACAATCCCAGGGTCGTGGAACGGCTGAAGCTGACCGATGAGCAGCGCAAGGCGTTTGACGACATTTTTCTGGCCCACCGGGAGAAGCTGATCGACCTGCGAGCCAGCCTCCAGAAGACTGAACTGGCGCTGGAGCCGCTGATGCGGGAAGATCCGCCCAATGAGGCTAAGATACTGGCGCAGATTGACAAGGTGGCGCAGGCGCGCGCCGAGCTCGAAAAGGCGAATGCGGGCTTTCTGCTGGCCATTCGCGCCAAGCTGACGACCGAGCAGTGGAAGCAGTTGCAGGCCGACCGCGCCAGCCGCGCCGCCGAGGGACCGGGCGGATGGCGGCCGGGCGGCCCATACCGCCGCCCGGCGCCTCCGCCAGCCGTGGAACCGGGCGCGCCCGCGGCCCCTCCACCTGGAGCGGAGCAGTAGAAGGGATTTTGCAGCACAAGTTTTGGCAGAGAGCAAATGCGGTTGCTGTTAATACCGGTGGCGGCAGGAGGCGATCCTCTTGCCGCCGTTTTTCGTGCGCGAAAGACCGCTGGGAAGCGCGTACCGCGCGGCTGCCGGGGTCCCCAACGAGCGATTTTTTGCTCGTTGGGGTGGCTGCCGGGGTCCCCAACGAGCGATTTTTGCTCGTTGGGGTGGCTGCCGGGGTCCCCAACGAGCGATTTTTGCTCGTTGGGGTGGCATCCGAGGGCTCACCTGGGCGCTGAAACGCCCGCTGCCTGTCGCGAACCGGGACAGACTGGTGGAGCGCAACGCTACAGAGCTTGAATCGCTTTGGGACAGGCATTGAATGGAAGCTGGACATCCTGAATCGGGCTGCGACAACGGCAGGCGATACCAGTCCTTAATTTTATGACTAAAGTTATTTTCATCCGGACCGATGAAAGGTGCAGATGCAAGAACGCCCATCCGGAAACAACGGAGGGCCTGGCGGAACGAAAGATGCACCGCCGGACACGGGGCGATTCAGGGCATCTCAAAGGAGCTACCTTCCATGGCCCTCGGTGTTTTGAACAATCTTTCAGCGATCTACGCGGAAAACAACCTGAACAACACCAACAACAGCTTGCAAACGGTGTTGGAGCAGTTGTCGTCAGGTTCGAGGATCAACTCCGGTGCGGATGACGCGGCGGGGCTTTCGCTGGTGAATGGCTTGGGAGCCAACTCGGCTGCCCTGACCCAGTCGGAAACTAATGCCACGGAGGGAGCGGGGATGCTGCAGGTTGCCGATGGCGCCCTCTCCCAGGTGACGACTTTGCTGGATCGCGCCATTACGCTGGCCACCGAAGCCTCCAACGGCACACTCAACACCACCCAGGAGAGCGCCGCCAACCAGGAGTACCAGACGATCATGTCCGAGATCAACAATATCGGACAAACCACCACCTACAACCAGGAGCAGGTCTTCAACGGCGCGGAGGTGGCGATTTACACCGGTGACTCCTCGCAGGCGGGCTCGTCGGTGGATGACCTGAACATTCGCACGCTCTCTGAGTCCAGCGTGGGCGATTCTGGCGGTAAGATGGCCTATAGCAGCGGCGCCAACAGCGTCTTTATCAACTTGTCGACCAGCACCGCGAATGCCGCGGATATCGACACGCTGAACGCCGGCGGCCAGACCACCCTCGATGTCAACTACCTGGTGAAGGGAACCAACGGTACGGAGAGTACCGCATCGACATCCATTAACGTGGGCACCGGAACCAGCTACGCCAATACCGTTGGCGGCCTGATCAGCGCCATCAATGATTCAGGTCTTGGCCTGAGCGCTTCCTTCACAAACCAGGACAAAGCCGGGGTGCAGGGCGGCGGAACACAGACGGGCATTCAGATCACCGGCGGCCTGGTATCGGCGGGCCTCAATCCCAGCTCGTCCAGCACCAGCGGCACGCTCGACCTGAGCGGCCTTGCTCCAAGCGCGACGCTGGCTTTGGGAGCGACGGTCACTATCACTCAAGGCGTAGCAGCCCCCACAGTATTCACAATCGACTCGGCCAACAATACGCTTGCAACTCTGGCCTACGCCATCACCAACTCAAGCGGCCTGGGTGTTACCGCGAATGTGGTCACCAACGGCGACGGCACACAGAGCCTCGCGCTGGCTGATACCCTCTCCACCGGCGGCGCGTTGAGCGTCACCACCACCGCTGGAACCACGCAGGCGCCGAGCTTCAGCACCGGCGCTGTGGGCACCACGCAGGACATCCAGACCCAGGGCGCCGATACCTTGGGCACCAAGGCCGTCACTGCTCAGAATTCCACGGTCACCATAGGCACCGGCAGCGGCAGCGAGGCGTATTCGGATCTGCTGAGTGCGGGCAGCAGCATCACCATCACGAACAGCAACCCCTCTAACCCCCAGGCCCTGACGTTTACGGTGGGCGCGGGCACCGATAACACACCCGCCAATACCTTCTACACGGGCTCCGCCACCGTGGATGGCGGGACGGGCGGCGATACGCTGGGCAACCTGGCGGACACCATCAATGCCCAGTCTGCGACCCTGGGCGTTTATGCCACCGTCACCTCCAGCGGCCTGCAATTGAACACCGGCATCTGGACTGGCGGAAACTATGCAACCAGCGGCGCCAGCACCTCTATTGCCGCAACCCAAACCGCGGTGACCGGCGAAAATGTTTCGGCCACAAGCACGTTGAGTTCCGCCACCACGGGCACCAAACTCGGTCTGTATAGCCCCACCTTGGGCGGCGTAGCAGGCGGCGGCCAACCGGAGATCATGGCGTTTTCAGCAACAAACGCGGGAGCCGCAGTAGCCGCCGTGGAGGGAGACACTCTGACCGGCACTTTCCAGGTTACCGGTTCGCAGGGAGCAAGCGCCACCTTTACGATGGGCGTCGGTGACACCTACGCCTCGCTGATCAGCGACATCAACGGCGCTAACGTCGGCGTCTCGGCCAGTTGGCAGGGTACTCTCGATGGCGCCGGAAAAGGCGGACTCGAGCTGACTTCAACCGATTCGACCAACGTAATGGCGGTCACAAACGGACTTACCGATTCAACAGCCGGACACGCTCTGACTCAGAACACCGTCAGCGTCGTGAGTTTCGGAACTGGTGTCGCAAACGCGACGACCGACACACTAGTCGGCGGCGCCAACGCATTCAAGATCGTTGGATCCGGCGGCACTTTTGCGAGTGGTGCCGGGGATACCCTTATGTCAACTCTGATCGCGGACATCAGCGCCTCGGGTAAGGACCTCACGGCGAATTTTGATCAGAATGTGAATCAAGGAAAAGGCGGTATTCTGATAGTTGATTCCGGGGTTGGCGCCGCCGATAACTTGTCCGCCGCTACGATGACTGACACACAAGCAGGCGGGGCGACTCCAGTCAGCAACACCGCATCCGGCAACGGCGTGCAGGAGATCTATGGGCTATCCGATGGTCAAGGTGGCGCACTTCAAGGCGATGTTCTGAGCGGCTCGGTTCAGATCACGGGACCCCACGGGGTCAGCACCTTTACTATGAACGGCACCACGACCACCTACACTACCCTGATGGCCAGTATTAACGCCGCTAACCTCGGCGTGACGGCTACCTGGAGTGCCACGGCCGACGGCGTTCATCCCGGCATTGTGCTGACGGGGTCTGATACGAGCAATGTGATAGCCGCAACCGGAACCGGTTTCAAGGACGGTTCACACACCATTACCGGGGGCGCAACTACACCCGGTGACAACGTAACGAATGTGGCCACCGCGAGCACGGCGGTCCTTCAACTGAGCGGCGCCAACGTCAATGACGCGACGTCGACTTTGAACGGTGCTATCACGATCGGCTATCACGGCACCTCTCAGACCTTCGTCATGGGCAACCAACCCTCGAACGTGTCGGAGCAGGTTCCCAGCGCCATCTACACGGGCGGCACCACGGTGCAGGACCTGGTCGATGCCATCAACTCCACGCAGACAGGTGGGCAAAACAATGCCCTCAATACCGCTGGCGTCACCTTCCAGGCTTCGGCTCCGGGTGGCGGCACGGGCGGAATCTACCTGCAGGGCATGTCGGGTTATAATGGCCAAATTTCGCTGACGGCCATCGACCCGACCGCCGGTAACGGTATTTCAACTCCGCTGTCGGTTACCACCGCGATGGCGGCGGGCGCGACGACGAACGGCTTGACCGGCGTTACCGGCATCGATGCCGGCGACAACATCACCACGGGCGGCCCAACCATAGCCACCAGCGATACGGTGGCCGGCAGCATCACGGTGACCAACGGAGGCAATAACATCGGCCTCGACTCCGGTACGACTGTAGGTCTTGCGTCTGTCACCAACGTCTATGCGACCGGCTCGACCTCGGAGCAAGATGTGCTGACGTCCGGCACCACCTTCAGTTTCACCACCAATGCGGGAAAGACCTTCAGCTATACCGCGGCGGCCAGCGATACCTGGCAGACTCTGGCGAACGACATCAACAACTCCGCTACCGTGGGCACGGCCGCGGCGACCGGTGTTACCGCGACCTGGTCGGCAAGTGCGGGCGGAGCCGGCAACGGCGGCATCGTCCTCACCAACAACTACAACGGCGCAACCAACGTCACGGTCAACGCAAGCACCCTCACCGATCAGACCCTGGGCAATACCAACGCCCATAACACGACACAAACCGCTGGCGAAGTGGTGCAGGCGGGTGGCAGCGGCGCTCCAACCATTACTGGATTCGAAGGGGGAACGACCGATCTGGAGAGCGATACTCTGCTGGCGAACTCCTCGGCGACGTTTGCGGTGGATGGCAAGTCGTATACGTATACGGCTGCAGCTAACGGCCTCGATACCTGGCAGACGCTGATCACCGATATCAACAGCTCGAGCATCGGCACAGCGAACCAGTACGGTGTGACCGCATCGTGGTCCGCCACCGGGGGCGATGGGACTCACCCGGGCATGGTGCTGACCAACAACTGGGATGGCGCCAATGCAGTGACCTACACGGCGGGCGGCCTCGCGCTGAAAGACAGCACAGTTGGTACAAACGTAGCGAAAGATCAAACGCAGGCCGGCGGAGGCACGCCGACAGTCTCCGCGCTTGATTCTGGCGCCGCGGCTGTCTCAACCGATGCTCTGACCGGATCGATCACCTTGACGGTCGGCGCTCATGCCTACGCCTACACGGCGGCGGCGGGCGACAACTGGCAGAATCTGGTCAGCGACATCAACAACTCTGCCATCGGCACGGCCGATAACAGCGGCGTGACCGCCACTTGGAATGCCAATGCGAACGGCACAGGCAATGGCGGCATCGTACTCACCGGCAACGAGACGGGCGCCAACCCCGTCGCGATCACCGGCAACTCCCTGGTGGATCAGGCCAGCGCGACGACCGACACCTTTACGGTGGGCGCGGGTGCGAACACCTCCAACCAGTTCTACACCCTGGCAAGCAACGGCACGAATTACGCGAACACCGTGTCTGGTCTTGCTTCCATGGTTTCGGCTCAGTCCAGCACCCTGAACGTGACGGCACAGGCCAATTCAGCCGGTCTGAGTTTCACGCAGGCGGCCGCGAACGGCGGCTCCATCGCCACCAGCGCAAACTCGCTGACCGATGTGACTGCCGGAACCTACAACAAGGCCACCTCAACCCAACTGGCCAGCGAAAACGATACCCTGAGCGGCTCTATGGTCTTCACTGTGGGCAGCGGCAACGCGCAGACGGTCAACATGAGCGCTCTGAGCGACAAAACTGTCTCCGGTCTGATCTCCTACATCACAGATAACAGCTCGACGTTGGGAGTCAGTGCAGCCTGGGTGCCGAGTGCGGGTCCAAACAGCAACTTCGGTTCGATCCAGTTGACCTCTGGAACGCAAGGGTCGACGGGAACGGTGACCGTCAACGGTTCGCTGACCTCGCTGACAGATACCACCACGGGCTCAGCGCTCAGCTACACGGCGGGTGCGACCTACAACACCGGGCTCTCCGGCAGCGTAACCGATAGCACAACCACAGCGGCGGCGACCTATGCCACCGATGTGAAATCGGGCAGCGGAACGGCAACCATCAGCTACACGGATGGCGCGGGCGTAAGCCTGAGCGCCACCGATCTCTCCAACCAGTTGGATGCCCAGGGCGCACTGACGAGCCTGAGCTCGGCCATCACCGCAGTGGCGGCGCAGGACGGCTACGTTGGGGCGCAGATCAACACCCTGAACGCCGTAAGCCAGGTTCTCAGCACGCAGCAGGAGAATGTGCAAGCGGCGCAAAACGCGGTGCAGGCTACCGACTATGCGTCGGCAACCTCCAACATGTCCAAGTACGAGATTCTGAGCCAGACGGGCATTGCCGCCCTGGCGCAGGCCAACACCGTTCAGCAGGAAGTTCTCAAGCTGATCTAACGTCAACCGGCGTAAAGCCAAACACTCCGAAGGGCGCCCGCGAGGGCGCCCTTCTTTTGCGCCTGAAAAAAACGCGGGCAGAGGCGCGCGAATATCTACAGGAATGAGCTAAAGCCGCGCGCCTTGCGAGCCGATGAAGAGTATGGCAAGAAATGGCCTTGGCGGGATGAGGGTGTGCGTAAAATGCAAGCGAAATCAATGAATTCTTTTTAATTTGACTGGAGAGCGGGTGGTTCTCCGGCTGCACGGAATAGACATGGAGGAGAGATGGGCACAGTTGGACTGAGTTTCGGGTCGGCGACCAGCGGGCAGGGCTTCAACGTGAGCGCGACGGTGGCGGAGATAGTGGGCAATCTCCAGAATGTGGAAACGCCGTGGAAGAATCAGGTTACTAAATTACAAAGCCAGGACACGGCGATCTCCAGTTTGGGAACGCTGTTATCGAGTCTCTCCAACGATATGAGTTCGCTGACCAACTTGACGGGCATTCTGTCTGAAAAGACGGGCTCCAGCTCGGACACCAATGTGCTGACACTGACGGGAGCGACGTCGTCGGCGGTGGCGGGAACGCACACGGTGGAGGTGGGCAAGCTGGCGACGACCTCGAGCGGGTACCTGACGCAGATCGCCAACGCCAACGATCCGCTGGCCGGCTCGATCACAGTGCAGGCGGGCAACGGCACGGCGTTGACCATCACGCTGAACTCATCCAACAATACGCTGGCGGGGTTGGCGGCGACCATCAATGCCGCGGCGATCGGCATCAACGCCAGCGTGCTGACGGATTCGTCGGGATCGATGCTGAGCCTGGTTTCGGCCACCTCGGGGGCTCTGGGAGACATCGCCGTAAACGGGGTGACGACAACTCCGGTGGCCACTACTCTGGTGGCCACCGACAGCGTGGCGCTCAATTACACCGACGCGGGCACGACCGGCACCCATACGCCAGACAGCGGCACGCTGACGGCGATTGCCAGCACCAGCGATACGCTGACCGGCTCGATCACGATCCAGGCGGGCAATGGCACGGTGTACAACATCGTCGCGGGCGACCAGCCGGGTAGCGGACCGGCAGCGCATACCATCTACACCGGAACCAGCGTCAACACGCTCAGCGGTCTGGAGGGTGTGATTAACACGAATATGGCCAGCCTGGGGGTCACGGCTTCGCTTAATGCGGCAGCGGTGGGCAGCAACGCGATCGGCACCATTCTGACGCTGACCTCCAACAGCAACGGCACCACCGGGGCGCTGACGGTGAACTCCAGCCTCAACGACATCACCGGCACGACTCCGCTGGCCTATACCAGCCCTGTGACGGGGGCGGACGCAACTCTGACGGTGGACGGCGTGGGATTGACCAGCGCGTCGAACACCGTGGCCAATATGATTCCCGGTGTGACCTTTCAGTTGCTGGCGCCCAGCGCGGCGGGCGAGCAGGTGCAGGTGGTGATCGGCAACGACAACAGCGATGTGGAAAGCACGGTTGCCCAGATGGTGAGCGACTACAACGCGCTGATCAGCGGCGTGAACGCCCAGGAGGGGCTCGACAGTTCGAACAACGCCGAGCCGCTGTTCGGCTCTCCCACACTTTCACTGTTGCAGCAGCAATTGCTGGGCGGGCTGACTATGCAGAGCCCCAGCGGCTATCTGACGGCGATCTCCGCCAACACCAACACGACTATGACAGGGGCGATCTCGATTCAGGTGGGCAACAGCGCGGCGCAGGTCATCAACGTCCCGACGACATCGGGGAAAAACACGATCTCCGGGCTGGCCAGCGCCATCAACGCGGCCCAGATCGGGGTCACGGCCGCGGTGGTGACCAGCAATGGCCAGTCGACTCTGACGCTGGCGTCGCAGACCGCGGGGACCAGCGGCGCGTTGACAGTAAGCTCCACCGTCGAGGCCACCAGCGATACGCCGCTGAGTTTCTCCGACTCCAACAGTTACACCGACTCGACGGCAGATAGCGGCACCTTGACGGCAACCAGCACCGATTTACTCACCGGCTCCATCTCTGTCAAAGTGGGCAACGGCGCGACGCAAACCTTCAGCGTGCCGACTTCTCCGAACAACACGCTTACCGGTTTGGCCGCGGCCATCACCTCGGCCGGCATCGGGGTCACGGCCAACGCGGTGACCACGGACGGAACGACGACCCTAACGCTGACATCCGGAACCGTAGGGAGCACTGGAGCGTTGACCGTGACCCCCAACATTCTGGATACCACCAACACCAGCACCGCGCCGCTGAGTTACACGAAATCGTCGGACATCAACAACCTGACCACCCTGGGCATCAGCGTAAACAACGACGGCTCGCTGACGTTTGACGCGAACAGCCTGGATTCAGTGCTGAACTCGGATTACAGCGGCGTGGCGGGCTTCTTCCAGAACGCGAATAGCTGGGGACAGACATTTTCGACCATGCTAACCAACGCCGGGACAAGCGCGGCGACGGGCATTCTGTCGCTTAGCCTGAGTTCCAACAGCAACATCGAATCCACCTTGAATGCGGAGATTACCAAGGAAGAAGCCTTGATTTCGGCACAGCAGATCAGCCTGACCACGGAACTGAACACCGCGAACCAGATCATGCAGGAATTGCCCACACAATTGGAAGGGGTCAACGAGCTCTACTCGGCGATCACCGGCTATAACCAGAATACGAACGGCTAAGGAGTTTTATCCCCATGGGAAGTTATCAGGAACATGCGCTGGACGGCGCATCGGCAGTGGATCTGGTGGTGGCGCTTTATGACGGAATGCTGCGTTTTCTATTTGCGGCCTGCACCGCGGTGGAACGTGGCGACGCGGAGGCCCGCCGGACCGCCGTCAAGCGGGCACTGGATATAATCATCCATCTGCAGGCGCGGCTGCGCATGGATGTTGGCGGACGGCCGGCGCAGGTGCTCAGCGAATTCTATGCATCGATTTTCGCGCAAATTCTGCAGGCCTCGCAGTCGTCCTCGCGGCAGAAGTTCGAGCACACCATTGAATGCGTAAAGAACGTGCGCGACGCCTGGCGTCAGGTGGCCAAGGATCCCACTGTCAATCCGGCTCCGCTGCAGGTGAACGGCATGATCTCCGGACGCAGGCTGGATAACTCCGATTATGATTCGGAGCCTTCGGTTGGCTCCAGATGGAATGCGTGATTCAACTCATCCGGCGACGGTGAGTTCTTCTTCCAACTGCTGCTTCTGATAGAGGCCGGCGTAGTAGCCGTCGAGGGCGAGCAACTCGTCGTGGCGGCCCAACTCTACAATTCTTCCGTGGTCAAGGACGGCGATCTGGTCGGCATAGCGCACGGTGGAGACGCGATGGGAGATCAGGATGGTGGTGGAGGCCTGGATGTAGCCGCGCAGGCCGCCCAGGATGCGCTCTTCCGTGTAGGTGTCCACGCTGGCCAGCGCGTCGTCGAGGATGAGGATGGACGGGCGGCGCAATAGCGCCCGGGCGATGGCCGCGCGCTGTTTTTGCCCGCCGGAGAGGGTGACGCCGCGCTCGCCCACCATGGTTTCAAAGCCCTGGGGAAACTCTTCAAACTCCATGCGAATGTGGGCTGCCTCGGCGGCATCGAGCAGTTCTTGCGGACTGGAATCGGGCGCGCCAAAGGCAAGATTTTCGCGGATCGTAGAGCTGAAGAGGAAGGTCTCCTGGGGAACCAGGCCGATGTTACGCCGGAGCACGGCCAGAGGATAGTCGCGCACCGGGCGGCCGTCGATCAGCAGCGAACCTTCCGGCGCTTCGTAGAGCCGGGTGATGAGGTTGATGAGCGTGGATTTGCCCGATCCGGTGGGGCCGACGATGGCCAGGCTGGAGCCGGCGGGAATCTTGAGCGAGATGCCGCTAAGGACGGGAGTGCCGTTATAGCTGAAGTTCAGATCGCGGAATTCGATCTCGCCGCTGAGAACGGTGTTGGGTGCAATGGCGGGATCGGCGGCGCTGTCGTCGATGGCCGGTTCAGCGCGCAGCAACTCGTCAATGCGCTTGACCGAGGCGGTGCCGCGCTGGAAGATGTTCACCACCCAGCCCACGGCGATGATGGGCCAGGTGAGCAGAACCATGTAGGTGTTAAAGGCCACGAATTGGCCGACGCTGATGCGGTGGGCGATGACCTGATGTCCGCCGACCAGCAGGGTGAGGATCATGGCGATGCCCAGAACGAATTCGAGCGTAGGCCACAACATGCCCATGAGCTGCACCAGCCTGAGAGAGCGGGCGATGTATTCGCGGTTGAGCCGCTCGAATAGGCTGATCTGGGATTCCTCGCGGGCAAAGGCGCGGACCAGGCGGGCGCCGGAGTAGTTTTCCTGGGCTTGCGAGGAGATGTCGGAGAAGCTGGCCTGGATGCGCTCGAAGCGGTCATGAATCCTGCTGCCGAAGTACTGCACCAGGATGCTGGCCAGGGGCATGGGCGCGAAGGCCACCAGGGTGAGCCAGGGACTGATGCGCAGCAGGAAAAACAGCGCGCCCACGGTGAAGAAAATCGTATTGGCGCTGTACATGAGGGCCGGGCCGAGCAGATTGCGCACGGCATTCAGGTCGTTGGTCATGCGCGCCATGATGTCGCCGGTGCGATAGCGCTGATAGAAGCCAGAGTCCTGCTCTTCCAGTTTACGGAAGAGATCGTTGCGCATGTCGAACTCGATCTCCCGCGAGATGCCGATGAGAATCCAGCGCTGGGAGTAGAGGAAGACGCCTTTGACCAGGGCGATGGCGACCAGCAGGCCGGCGAAGATCAGTACCTTGATGCGTGTGTCCCCCCGGCTCAACGCGTCGACGGCCCACTGCAAGACCCTGGGATAGATCACCCATTTGCCGCCGATGCCGTCGATGGCCATACGGATGACCTGGGGAAAGAGCACCCAGATGGTGTTGGTACAGATGCACGACAGGGTTCCCCACAGGTATCCCCAGCGGTAGCGGCGCATGTAACTGTAGAGCGGGGCCAGGTCGCGCAACATGGTTTTATTGTACGGGTAAGGGCGGACGGCGCTGGCGGCGCTATTTCGGCTCTATGACCTTCAAACCCTTCACCGCGGAGAAGGGGCGCAGATTAAAGGTTGCCACTTCACTACCACGTTCAATGGCAGTGGCTGCGACAATCAAATCGTGGTAGCCAATCATCTTGCCTCTCCTCTCCAGGTCTGCCCACATATGG
>Ga0326727_10014951_pt1 | contig 16771 bp, 14 predicted proteins | sample MB2enrmetagenome_FD_207643 | JGI IMG/M metagenome (GOLD analysis project Ga0326727, IMG submission 207643) | Lab enriched peat soil microbial communities from McLean, Ithaca, NY, United States - MB29MY | ecosystem: Environmental > Terrestrial > Soil > Wetlands > Peat | place: USA: New York...
CCCGTAGGTATTATGCGGTATTAGCTAAGGTTTCCCTCAGTTATCCCCCACTCAAGGGTAGGTTAGTCACGTGTTACTCACCCGTGCGCCACTTTACTCAGGTATTGCTACCCTTTCTCGTTCGACTTGCATGTGTTAGGCACGCCGCCAGCGTTGATTCTGAGCCAGGATCAAACTCTCGTTTGAAACCTGATTGCTTCCCCAATACGACGGAGGTCGATTGGTTCAGCATGCATCGCACGCTCGAAAACGCGCGATGCCTATTTAGTGAGAATGATCAAGCCAAACCTGATCTTTTCTCACGACTGGCATGTTCAACCTAGTTGTCAAAGATCCTTGAGGGTTAGCCGCCTGAGCGGGCCCTTTTTGGATCGAGGCCCAGGCTGTTACACCCAGGTGTCCTCGAACTTGTTGCGCTCGCCGAACCTGCGTAAACCCACAGCCTTCGGCGTTTTTGCGCGAACCTTCTAAAGTTATCGGAGTTCAGCCTTCAAGTCAAGTTCAATCTTGCTCATCTTCAGGCTGGAACCAAGACCGTTAAGAAGCGTCGCCCTGCGCAAAATATCAAAGAGCGACCGGCAAAACGCGCCCGAGCCGCTAGGGCTCACAGGAGATATCAACTCCTGGGTCTTGCAATGGCTTGTTCTCTGCGGGATTCCCTACAGGGGTTCAGGGGCGCTTGCCACACCTGACCCAACGAACTAGTTCCATTACTTAGCTTCCCAATTCCCTCATGGGGCAGGCCTTACGGCCACCGGGAGGCTCCACTGCTGCTTACTGCCGAACTGCAACCTTCAAAGAGTAGCACACGCCACCCTTTATTGCAAATTCTCCATGAGTCGTGCCCGGCAACGCCGGACGCGCCCCTTTTGCAACCCTTCGAGAATAGCAATCGGGCTCCGGGAAAGCAAGCTCGGGCGCCTGTGGAAAGCCGCCCCTTCCTGTGGGAATCAGCCCTCAATGCTTAGGGATGATGCCTAAGTCCGTGAGCCCATTGACGAAAAACTGCATCGCCAGGGCCACCAGCAAAAGCCCCATAATGCGCACCAGGATGCGGATGCCGGTCTCGCCCATCACCCGGCGCACCTGGCTGGCGCTGGCTAGAACCCAGTAGGTCACAAGGCAAGTAAAGGTGATCGAGCCCAGAATGGCGCCCATCTCCCAATCCCACAGGCTCGGCACCTGCCCTACCAGGACCATTACCGAAGAGATGGCGCCGGGGCCGGCCAGCATCGGAATCCCCAGCGGCACAATCCCGGCGTCCTCCTTGGCTGCGCCCTCTTCGGTGTCACCGTGAGCTTCCTGCGTCGGCGAGCGCTTGGCCTCCAGCATGTCCAGCCCGATCAGCAGCAGGATCAATCCGCCCGCCACCTCAAACGCAGGCAGCGTGATGCCGAACATCCTGAAGATAAGCTGGCCGCCCAGTGCAAACCCGGTCAGCACAATGAAGCAGGTCAGCGCGCCCTTGCGTGCCATGCGCTTGCGCCGTACCGGATCGGCGCTCTCGGTGATGGCCAGAAACGCCGGAATCGCCGCAAACGGATCGACCAGGAAGAAGATCGAGCTCAGCGCCAGCACCGAAAAGCGCACCCACGGCACGTTATTCAATTCGCTTAACGCCGTCTCGGCTGGATTCGTCCAGATCACCTCTTGAGCCTAGTACATTTGCATCGAGGCCGCCAATCGTCGACCCGCCTTAGCTACTCTTTCCGCCGTAGAAAGTCGTACACATACCCGGCCTCGGGCACGCTGCATCGCGCGCCCCGGCCAATTAAATCGTCGCCAACGAAAGCGCTTTGGACGAATTCCAGCGTCCTCGGATCTTCAACTCGATCCGTGTTCCATCCCAGCAGCAATCTCCCGCCAGGCTTCAGAATTCTGCCCATCGCCTCAAGCGCGGCCAACTGCATGGGCCGAGTGTCCACGCCAAATCCGAAAACCCCATTGCACAGCACTGTATCGAACGCTTCGGCCGCTATCAGCCGATCGACCAACAGAAGGTCCCACGTAAAATGGCGGCCCTTTTCGCCCCATTTCGCGTGAGCAAGTTCGATGTCGGTGGTCCAGCATTCTCCGCCGTTACGCTTAAGAATGGCGCCATAGTCCTTGGTATACCGGCGGCATCCAATCCAAAGAATTCGCCCGCCCAACTTCGAATAAGCCGGAAGAATCTCGTTCACCAGAACCATGCGCCCGGCATCCCTTCTGACGCGGCGGGCGTTGCGGAGCTCCCTCACCCACGACCGAACCGGGAGGGGCACAACTTCCTTTGCAATGGGCATTGCGACGGACTGGATGGACTGGGCAAGGTTCATGCGCACCTGGGTTCGCTAAAAGCCTGTGGTGAAAGTCGAGAAAACTGAAAACCGTCCCTCAGGGGCTATAGCCCGTCGTTTCTTATCAACCGTTTACGGCACGGCTGAAGCCGTGCCCTTTCAAAACATGACTTTCACCGCTGGCTGCTAACGGTGAAGGACCTTCGCACTCAAGTTGCGGGGCTATCCACAACCGCCGCGCGGCACAATCGAACGGCTCTTACCAAGTCGAAATGAGACCACATGATTCCGGAGAGACGCAAGGTCACCAAAGACCCGCGCCGGAGCCTGCCAACCGGCCGGTACCCATCGAACGGCGCTCACTCCGAAGGCTGCTTAGCCGCCTTCACCGATTGCAGCGCAATCGCCCCCAGCAAAGCGATGACCGCGGCCAACGCGACCCACAGCAACGCGGGATGCTTTTCTGTAAATGGCCGCTCATCCGGCCGCGGTTGATACGCCTGATTCGCCTGCTCCGGCCCCGCCGCGACATGCGCCGCATTGGCAAGCGGAGCGAATAGCTTGGCGTAGTCGTATTGCGGAGCGGCGAGCGCCGAGTCGCCATAGTAAAGCTCGTAGCTGCTATTAGCCTGCGCGTCGAAGCAGAGGCTTCGCTCCAGCATTTGCAGTTGAACAGATTCGAGCGTCAACGGTGCGTCGTCCCCGTTGTCAATGGAGATCGTCCACTTTGCCGGTGCGCTCGAATCCATCCCTGGAACGTCGATGGCCAGGTGTTCTTCGTCGATGCGGTGGCCGTTCTGCAAGCTGTGAACGCGAAGCAGATCGGCGGAGAAGCTCTGCGGTTGCGCGGGCTGACCCCCATCCGTTCCCGAATTAGCGAGAGCCGGAGTAACTGTGACGATGACATTGCGGCTGAACTGCGCTGGTGTCGAGCTGGGCGCGAATGCGATCCGATCCACCGGAACGTTGGCGGGCACGGTAAACTCGATGACCGACGAATGGCCTTTCTGCGCCACTTGCGAAGACGCGGCAACCCCCAGATACTTTGCCTGGGTGGTCGACACTCGAAGAACGGAAACCCCAGCAACGCTCTGCGGCGAAATCGGCCCTTTGATGCGGAAATGCAGCAACGGAAAATCCGATTCAGGCAGGTGAAGCACCGAGCTTCGCCCCAGCTTTTGGCTGCTCAAATCGAAGACGGTATAGTTCCCGAGACTTGTTTCGGCGCTCCCGGCCTCGGTCTGGCTGCCCGTCACCGTCACCGTAGCAATGAAATTCTGCGCCTTCAAATCGAGATGAAGATCGCTGTAGCGGCCATCGGGCATTCTCGCGTCGAATACGGTCTGGCCGCCGCGCACGCCCAGGTTCAGCGGGACAATTGCCCGCTGCTCCTCGTCTTCGGCAGCCGCCATCCGAATCGCGAATGGCGTCTCCGCGTCCGCCTGGTAAAGCCGAAGGTCGGCAAGCTGCGGAAGAGCGTGGGGAAAGATTCCCGCATCGAGAACCAGGCAGCTCTGCCCAGCGCTCTCGGTCTGGATGGGCCGCTCATACCGGAAATACCTGATCTCCGGCGACGCCGCCATCATGGCCAGCAGAATAACGCCCGCGCTAAGCTTCATCGCCACCAGCCTTGCTCGCGCGCAGTTTCAGCAAGTCGCGCTGATAAACAAAACTCACCGCCAGCAACAGAGCGCCCAGGCCGAGGAAGCTCACGATCCGGTACCCTTGGCTCAACTGGCTCATGTCGGCCAGAAACACCTTTCCGATGGTCACCGCGAGCAGCACCAGCGCCTGCCAGCGCAGAAACGCCGACCGCCGCCAGAATCCCACAGCCAGCAGGATTGCGCCGAAGAGCATGAACCATGCCGAGTAAGTGAACTGCGCGTACATCTCGTCCTGCTGCCACTGCTGTGCGGTCCGGCCCGCGCCCTCCAGCCACCAGTAACTGTAGATCTCCAGGCTGACTGCGAGCAGAACGAGAAAGTTCATCGTCAGCACCGCTCCCCCGGCAATCAACGGCCATGTGCCCGCGGTCTCGCCTTCTCGCTTGGCGCGGCCCGCTATCCACGCGGCAAACCCGAACACCGCAATCGCGACACAATAACTCCCGAATCGCTCGTTGAAAATCGGCGTGATCGAAGCATTGAAATTCACCACCAACGCGATGAACCCCAGCGCCAGGCACAGCAGCGCCAGCACGCGCAGCAGCCGCAGCCCTAAACGGCTTGCCATCCACAACAGCGCCGCTCCCTCCGCCAGCCAGCCGATCGTCAGCCACCGGCCCCGCGTCTTGAGCGGAATGGCAATAGTCAGAAATACCACCGCCGCGGTCAGATGCAGTGCCGAAAGCAACGGCGGGCTGGCCCGCAACCTTCCCACCGCAGGCAGACGCAGCAACACCAAATAGAACGCGGCAAATCCTACCGCCAGCCATGCGCCCGCCCAATCGCTGTTGAAGTGGTCGAACAGGTTAAAAAACGCAATGAAACCGATGGCCGCATTGGCGATGGGCAGCACCACCATCGCCAGGCTGTCCCATCCCGAGTGAGCCGCTCCGTCTTCCAGATCCACCCGCACCAGCCGCGGCGCGAATGCAAAGCACAGAAAGAAGTAGCCCACAAAAAATGCGGTCCGCGCAAATTGGGCGTCGGAGTAGTAAGAGAACCACCACGCCGCAACTAAAATCACAGTCCCCGCGTAGGCCACAAACAGCAGCCGCGACCACGGGCGCAGCGCCACCAGCACCAGCACCGCAATATCCAGAATCAGCAGGTAGGTGAACAACGTCACTTCGTGATTCCCGCCGGTTGAAACAAGAAGTGGCGTAGCCAGCCCGCCCGCAATTGCATACAGGGCCAGCAACTCCGCATCCTGCAGCCAGGACATGAGTCCGTTGAATGCAGTAACCAGAATCATGGCCGCGAAAGCCGCGCCTGCAGGCGCCAGCTGATAAAGCGAGAACGCAGCCCACAGCGAAAGATAGAGCGTGCCGCTGCCCACCGCCTTCAATGAATAAGAAAATCCCGCATAGCCGCGGCTGCGGAAGCGCTCCGACCAGACGATGAATCCCGCGCCCGCAATCAGCCCGATCAGCACCCGTCCCAGCGGCCCGATCCAATGATTGTCCATGGCCAGCTTCAGGAACCACGCCGCGCCGATCAGCATGGCCAGAATGCCGATGCGATTGAACCAATGCGACCCGATCCGGCTCTCCAGCGAGCTTTCCTCTTCCGGCGTAGCCTGAGCGTATCCGCCCTGAGCGTACCCAAAGCTCGGCGCCGCAACCGGCTCGGCCAGATCCGCCTCCGGCCGCGCAATCCCCAGCTTGGAATCCTCCGGCCCCGCAACTGCGTCCTTTCTTCTCTTAAGTTCATCCGTCCACGGAACCTGCGGCGCGCCAGCCGGCGTTGCAGCCGCGGACTCGGCTACAGGCTGATCGATGAAGTCTTTTTGAAGAACGCCCTGGCGACGAAGCGCCTCTTCCAGCCGCCCCACCCGCAACCGCAATTCGCCAACCTGCTCTTCAAGACTGCCAGTACTTTCAGGATTCATTGCCGTCCACTTTACGCCACGCCCGCCCTCGTTTCAACGAATTGTTCTTGAATTCCCGCATGGATGCGCCGCTCCGGCATCGCACCCGCCGTCGCCGCAAAAAAAGGCCCCGTGCCGCGAAAAGAGGCAGCCAATCCTTCACGCACGGGAGCCGGCAGATATCACCCTAACCTGGGATAGAATCGGCCTGTCTAACACTCAGAGCCAGTTGGAGCCTCTCGGTCCCAATACGCTTCGTGGAGGAATCCTTGAACCTGCAATTCTCGCGCATTCTGCCGTCCGCATTTTTTTTCTTTTGTGTTGCGCCCCTCTATGCACAAGCCCCCGCGCCTGCCGCGCAAGCTCAGGTTCCCGTCTTCAAGGCCAATGCGCACGCTGTCGTCGTCGATGTCGTGGTCACCAAAGGCAGCGATCCAGCGACCGCTTTGCCCAAGAATAACTTCCAGGTCTTCGAAGACGGCAAGCCGCAGACCATCGACTTCTTCGAGGAGCACTCGGCCCGAACTCTTCCCCCTGGCGCGCTACCCGCCCTGCCCAAAATGCCGCCCAACGTATACACCAACGTTCCTTCCGCGCCCGAGTCCGATGCTGTCAACGTGCTGCTGCTCGACAGCCTCAACACGCCGCCGCAGATGATCTCCTACGCGCGCAAGCAGATTCTCGACTTTCTGGATCACGTCAAGCCGGGTACGCGGATGGCCATCATCACCTTGAACGGCAAGCTGAGCTTTGTTCAGGGATTCACCAGCGACGCAGCGCTACTGCGGGAGGTCGTGATAAAACAAACCGCCCCCGGCATCAGCCCGTCGCTGGTAACCAAGGGCGAGATCGGCGACGAGCAGGAACTCGAAGCGTTCATCAGCGCCAATGGTCCCTCCGGTCCGGGCGGGATCGGGCACACCACCACGAGCGGTGGCAATGCCCCATCCGGCCCGGGGTGGGAGAATCCTACCGCTCCAATATCCGCCACCACGGCCATCGCCGACGCCTTCGCCAGCTACCAAAGCTCCAAGTCGGCCAACCGCACCCGGATGACCCTGGAAGCCATTGCCGATGTCGCACGCTACCTGGCCGCCGTTCCCGGACGCAAGAACCTGATCTGGTTTGCGGGCGACTTCCCCATCTTCGTCTTTCCCAAATTCGATCAGCGCATGGAATTTGCCGACAATGTGATTGCGTTGAGCCAGGTGCAAAGAACCGCCGACCTGCTCACCGCCGCGCGCGTTGCGGTCTATCCGGCCTATGCCAACGGCATGATGGACGACGACATCTTCTCCGCCGACAACCGCGGCCCGGCTTCGGCTGCCGGCATCGGGAATGGGGCCTCGATGGCGGGAATGGACAATTACTCCGCCAGCAACGCCGATCGCGCCTCAGAGATCGCCGCCATGAATCAGATCGCCTCCGACACCGGCGGCAAGGCCATTTACAACACCAACGACCTCGACACCGCAATCGGCCGTTCCATCGCCGACGGCAGCCATTACTACACCCTGGTCTACTCGCCCACGAACAAGAAGATGGACGGTCACTACCGCAAGATCGAGGTCAAGCTGGGCGATTCCAAACTCAAGCTCAGCTACCGCCATGGATACAACGCCGACGAAGACTCGGCTCTGGTCCAGGACCCCAAGAAGGAAACCGATCCGCTGCGCAAACAGTTGTCCCACGGCATGCCCAACGCGACGCAGATTCTCTACGGAGTGCGCGTGGTTCCAGCCGCGCCGCAACCGCCCGCCAACGCCAAGCGCGCGGGAAAGAACGCCGCGCTTACCGGCCCCACCACGCGCTACAACGTCGACTTCATGATTCGCTGGCAAGACGTCAAGCTCGATCCCACTCCGCAAGGCACGCGCGGCGGAAGCATTCAGGTTGGCCTGCTTGCCTACGATCGCGAGGGCAAAGCCGTGAACTGGGCGGAAGCAACTCAGGGCATGAATCTCGATCCGAATGTGTACGCTGCCATCCAGAAGTCGGGCATTCCCGTGCACGCCGAAATCGACCTGCCCAACACCGATGTCTACCTCGAAACCGGCATCTACGACTGGGCCTCAGGCAAAGCCGGAACCCTCGAGATTCCCCTGCATGTCGCAGCCGACACCGCGGCCGCATCCCAGCCGGCTACGGCAAAAACAAACTAACTCGGGAATGGAAGAACACCCAACGGTCTTTGGAGCTTTTCTGTAGATAGGTAGCGCCGGCTGTCGTGCGGGTCTCCAGACCCGCACATTGATGATGACGGCGTAGACGCCAGTACCGCCGGTCCGGAGACCGACGCTATCTGAAGAGTCACTTTATGGAGTAAGTCTTTATTCCCTCGCGCGGTCGCAACGATTACGAAACAGTTGCTTCACCGCATACGGTCCTGCTAGCGAGACACCTCGGGATTACAATTACCCCTAACTCACCAACTCGCGCTCTTGTCTAATACACAGAACACCGGTCGCAAGGAGGGCCTAATGAGCCGGCGATCTTCAAGAATCCTCCTTTGTGTGACGTTCTTTCTTCGAGCCGTATCTCTGCCCGCACAAACATCCGTTGGTTCACCGGGCCAAACGACCGTTAAAACCACAGCTCGCGCCGTAGTCGTCGATGTCGTCGTTGATACAGCGAAAGGTGAGCCGGTCCCCTCGCTTCACCAGCAAGACTTCCAAGTACTTGAGGATGGCAAGCCGCAGGCCATCAACTTCTTCGAGGAACACAAGGCCAAAACCCTTCCACCCGGCGCGCTTCAGCCCCTTCCGCCCATGCCGCCCAACGTCTACACCAACGTCCCGCCCGCGCCGCCCTCTGATGCGGTCAACGTCCTCATGCTCGACACGCTTAACACCCCCGAACAGGACTTCGACTTCGCGCGCAACCAGCTCATCGAGTTCCTCCACAACGTCGTCCCCGGCACGCGCCTCTCCATCGTCACGCTCAGTGACAAGCTCACCTTCGTCACCGGCTTTACCACCGACGCCTCGACACTCCTTGCCGCCATTGGAGACAAGAAAGCTGGCGCAATCCCCGAGACCGGCATGGCCCAGAACTCCCGCGGCGAGGAAGCCTCCATCAACGCCACCGCCGCCATGCAATCTGAAAGCATCGCCGGACACGGGATGTCTGCACTCGGCGCCTCCGCGCTCATGAGTTCCTTTTCTGCAGAGCAAGCATTCGACACTCGTAACCGCATCCTCATGACGATAGAGGCCCTCCAGGACCTGTCAAAACACCTGGCCAGCGTTCCGGGCCGCAAGAACCTTCTTTGGTTCTCCACGGACTTTCCCGTCCACTTTTTTCCCAATCCCGGAGAACAAGGCTATGGCAATTACCTGATGCTGGTTCCTGAGAGCCTGATACACAAAACCGCCGATGCGCTTACTGCAGCCCGGATCGCCGTCTACCCCATCAACGCCAAGGGCGTGATGAACGATGAGGCTCTAAATGCCGACAGCCGCGGCCCCGAAAACACGTTCAGCTCGTCTCACATCGGCGCCGCCGACCCAAGCGCGAATTACTCTGCCGAGGCCAAAGCGCGCGCTTCGGAAATTGAACAGATGAACCAGCTTGCTGCCGAGACCGGCGGCAAAGCCATCTACAACACCAACGACTTGAACACCGCCACGCAGCGCGCCATCGACCACGGCTCGCGCTACTACACCATTGCCTATACGCCTGCCAACAACAAGATGGATGGATCCTACCGGCACATCGAAATCCAGGTAACCGCCAAGGGCAAATATAAGGTCGCCTATCGCCAAGGCTACAACGCCGACGACACCACTAAGGTCAAGGCCGAGCCGGCGGCTGATCCGCTGCGGCCGCTGCTGAAATTCGGGATGCCCAGCGCCACCGAGCTTCTCTACGGTGTGCGCGCCGCTCCAGCCGTGCCGCAACCACCGCCCAATGCCAAACGCGCCGGAAAGAATGCCAAGCTAACCGGCCCAACCACGCGCTACAATGTCGACTTCATGATTCGCTGGCAAGACGTCAAGCTCGATCCCACTCCGCAAGGCACGAAATGCGGGAAGCTGTTCCAGGATTGCCCGCCAGGGCTCCAAACGCACACAGGGAATATTCAGGTTGGCTTGCAGGCTTACGACCGCGACGGCAAGGCCGTGAACTGGGCGGAAGCAACTCAGGGCATGAATCTTGATCCGAATGTGTACGCTGCCATCCAGAAGTCGGGCATTCCCGTGCACGCCGAAATTGACCTTCCCAACACCGATATCTACCTCGAAACCGGCATCTACGACTTGGGCTCCGGCAAAGCTGGAACCCTCGAGATTCCCCTGCATGTCGGAGCCGACGCCGCAGCCCCACCTCCATCGGCGACGGCAAAGACTAACTAACTCAGGAACCGGAGAACACTCAACGGCCGTTCATTCCTGGCCGGTCGAAACGAATCAGCGCCTCCGCCGCGCCCACCAGAATGCCGCCAGGCCAACAAAGAAGCCTGTTGAGATGATGCTGTCCATCGGCCGGCCAATAACAAAATCAAGTATCAGTGCCGCACTGGCCATCGTCGCCGCCAGAATCGCCAGCCCAACTCTCGCCGTCCATGGAATCAACACCAGCACCCCGCCGACAATCTCCACTATGCCGGTGAAGTATCGGAACCACTGCCCCAGCCCGATCTGTCCAAACAGTTGCACCCACTCCGTTCCAGGCGCAGAAGGAAACTTTTCCAGACCGAAAAGAACAAAAGCAAACGCGATCGCCCCGCGCAGCACCCAATCGGCAATCTGGTTGCGCGACTCTCCAGAACTGGCCTGTTCGAACATACTCATTTAGACACCGGACCGCATTGTTCTGTTCCCAGCGGCGTCCATCTTTCGCAACCGCCGGCTTTTCCACTGCAAAAGGCCCATCGCCCCCTGACTCACTCTCGGCCGCCGTACAATTTGAGTGCATCGCGCCGCACAGGAGGGTCCAACTCATTGCTCAAGAATGTAAAAATCATCTGCGAATCAGACGCGCCCCAGCCTGCGCCTATCCGTGTCACCGTCCACTTCTTTCAGTCCGGCGCCTACAAGACACTCACCGTCGACATGGTGCGCGCCACTCGGTTTGACACCATCGTCGTCGCGCTCGTCCAGGAGACTCTTCCCGGCCTTTCAATTCCCGAAGTATCGATCGACTCTCTTAGAAATCTCGCTCGCTTCGGCTATTACTCGCTCCGCCGCGCCGCCGCTTCCGCTCTTCCCGCGTTAAGTCTGCCGGGGCCGGTGTTAGATACGCGGGACATCGAACCGAACAATATAGCTCATCTTTTGCTCGATGTTATTCCTGAGTATCTATACGCAAGGAATACGGTGGAATCGGATGTTACGTTGATAACTCGAGAGTTGAAGCCCCAATTCCGATCCTTGGTTGAGGCCTTCAACATCGCGCCTATCTATCAAGACCGCAAGGTGCATGCCAACGCAGTAAAGGTGCGCGGCACGCGCGGACTCTCCGTCTACGACCTGCCTGTCTTCGATTGCCCCGTCATAACCTGCGTGCCGGATGTCTACTCGAATATGGACTTCTCCACTTCCGTGAAGTTCGAGCGCGTCTTCATGGCGCGGCGCGGCGAGCGAAGTTTGAGAAATCATTCTGAAATCGAAAGCCTGGTTGCTGAATATGGCTACAAAACAATCTACATGGAAGACTACCCGATCCGGGATCAGTTAAGCATCGGCACAAATGCCAGGCATGTTATCGCCTTGCACGGCGCCGCTATGGGATATCTTGTCCTCGCCCGGCACCTCGATTCTGTCGTCGAGTTATTCCCTCCCCATGTGCATCACGAGTTATTTCCTGTATCTCTTGGTCCTCGCGTTAAGAGTTACCACCAGATCCTTCCCGACTTCGATCCTGCCGTCATCCACAGCGGCTGGCAAGCGATTTCTCACTTCAAGAGCCAATCTTTCTCGGTCGATCCCGGACTGCTGAAAAAACTTCTTTCGCAGATCCACTAGATCCGTTCCCGTCAGGCCCAGGGTCCGGAACCATCCCGCCGCTCTACGATCGTCTTCTGATTGGTTCGAGCCCCCAAATCGACAAACGCGACCGCATCGAGATCGTTCTCGTCTCTCCGCGCAACCCGCTCCGCAGAAGGTGGCCGCGAGGATTTCTATTCCATTCCGTCTCGGCCAGTTCAGTGGCACCCAAATATGGTACACTTGTGTACACAACGCGGCACAAGGGAGGCTTCATGAGCAAACAAAGCGTTGGTATTCGCGAATTCCGCGACAATCTGGCCACTTACCTGCTCGAATCCGACAAGCCGCTGGCCATCACCCGCCACGGTGACACCATCGGCTACTACTTGCCCACGCGGCGCAAACGAACCGAGGCGGAAAAGGCCGCTCTCGATGCCCTTCATTCGCAGATACAGCAGGAGATGGCGGAAGTTGGCGTCACGGAAGATGAGATCATCGAGGATTTCAAGCAGTTACGTGAAGAGGCGCGCCGCGAGAAAGCGCGCCAATGAGATCCCTTAAAAAGCTGGCGCTTGATGCGAACATTCTCATCAGAGCGGTCTACGGAGAGCGCGTCTACTGCCTATTGAAAAAATACGAAGACGCAGCGGAGTTTTATTCGCCTCGATCATTGTATCGAGGAGGCGCGGAAGCATCTTCCCGCGATTGCAGTGCACCGCCTCGCTGAATCGACCCTGAGCCAAATCGTACACGACATGATTCATGTTGTCGACCGCAGCCTCTACGAGGAGTTTGAGGATCGCGCCCGAGCGCGCATCGCCACGCGCGACGTCAACGATTGGCCTGTCGTTGCAACCGCTCTGCCAATCGATGCGCCTATCTGGACGGAAGACCGCGACTTCTTTGGCAGCGGCATCGCCACCTGGACCAGCGATCGAATCGAGTTGTATCTGCGCGATCCGTAGCCCAGAATGCAGGACGCGCCGGCCTCTTCAACCGCTGCCTGGCCCATCGCTTTTCGCATTACCGCTCTACAATTGTGTCTTGCCTGCCGAGAACCAACGCGACCGCATCGAGATCGTTCTTGTCTCTCCGCGCAACCCGCTCAACATCGGCGCCGCGGCGCGCGCCATGGCCAACTTCGGCTTTTCCCGGCTCGCGGTCGTCGCGCCCTACGCCCCGCACTGGCGCGAGGCGCGCTCTGCCGTCGGTGCGCCGGAAGTGCTTCAGGCTGCCGCCCAGACCGCTACTCTGGCTGAGGCTGTCGCCAACTGCACGCTGGTCGTGGGCACGGGAACCCTCACCTACCGCAAGCCCGAGCAAAAGGTCGTCGCGCTTCCCGGTCTGGCTCCGATCCTGATGCAGGAAGCGAATCGTGGCGGCCGCGTCGCTCTCGTCTTTGGCTCGGAAAAGCGTGGACTCACGCGCGAGGACCTTTCTCTATGCCACCTGCTCGTCGAAATCCCAACCGATTCCCACCAGCCCTCCATGAACCTGGGCCAGGCGGTGGCCGTTTGCCTCTATGAACTGTCATCGCGGGCGTTTCCGCCGGCCGACACCGCCTTCGAACCCGTTTCTGAACCGCCCTTGAACGGACAAGACGAGCAAACCCCCGGCGCGCCTTCTGGCGACCTCGAGCTTCTGGCCCGCGTCGTCGAAGAAGCAATGATTGCCGCTGACTACTCCCCGCCCTCGATGCAGCCCGCAAACCGTCACGACCTGAGCCTGCTGTTGCGCCGGCTGGCCCCAAATCGGCGCGACACGCGGCGCATCCTGGGCCTCTTCCGGCGGATATTATGGCGGTTGAAGCAAGTCCCAAAACGGGACTAATTAGGCACCTCAATCACGCTCAAGTGGGAGATACATTTCCACTCAATTCGGGAATCCTGCTAAAGTGGCGCTCATAGGATTCCCAATGCTCGCGGCTCAATCACCCGCAGACCGTCCAACTCCGGCCAGAATACGGCTTGCTGCCTTTGGCGCTCTGGCGTTGCTGTCCATTCTGTCGGCGACCGCACAGCAAGCCCCGTCCGCTCAGCCAGCAGCGGCTCCGCAAGCCACGCCGGCAGAGACTTCCCACCAGCCCCCGCCCGACGCAGCTCAAACTCCGGCCGCCCAGCCATCAACCACTGCGGCCCTGGCCGGTGCCCCCGAAACTCCCGCGCCCTTGCCCGGTGAAATTACCGAAGACGATCTGAAGCGCATACTCCTCGGCAAGCAACTCTTTCTGCGCGGCGGCTATATTGACAACGACCTGAACTTCAGTGAGACAGGCATGCTCATCGGCCACTCGCCGCAGGGCTCCTATACGCTTAATGAGATTCAAATCGAAAAAGTTCACCTCACCAAGCACAAGGTCGAGCTTGAAGGGACGCGCTACGGGTTGCACTTTCTAGGAGCGCTGGCCTACGAGGTCTCCTCCGCGGCGGTCGAGCCCCTCAGAATCACTCCCAAGAAGAAAGTCGTAAAAATTACGATCGATCGCGAACAAGTACTCGTGCGCAAGAATAAAAAGGAGCCCGCCGCCAAGGGAAAAGCGCAAAACGCAAAACCCGCCGCTCCCGGGCAAGCCGCAAAACCCGCCGCTCCGGCGCAATCCGCAGCCCAGCCCGCCGCTGCCACTGCCAACACAGCGGAGCCAAGCGAGGCGGATCAGCTCAAAGCGCAGATCGCCGCCGCGCCCGCAGCTGAGCGTCCCGCGGATCCCGCCAGCGTAACCACCACCTACTCGCCGGCGCACGCGGCCAAACTCCTGAGGGACGCCATCGACCGCATCTTCGCCGTAGGAATCGACGACCGGTTGATTGCCTCGATGCCCGACTGCTGGAAGCTCTACTACCAGGCGGTCGCGGAAAAGGCCGATTACCGGCCCAAGGATCCCTCGGTGCTTCGCCAGAACGATGTCGACAAGAAGGCCAAGCTCCTGTCGGTGTTTCAGCCCGACTCCAATGAGTTTGCGCAGGCCGACGCCGTCTCCGGCCTGGCTCTCTATCACACTGTGATTGGCGCCGACGGCAAGCCAAGGGAGATCGTAATCGCCCGGCCCATCGGCTTTGGACTCGACGAAAATGCCGTTGCATCGATCCGCAAAGCCAGCTTCGAGCCGGCCATCAAAGATGGCAAGCCGGTCCCTGTGCTCCTGGACCTGGTCGTGGAGTTCCACATCTACTCGAAGAGGACCGCGGCCATGAGCAAGCCTGGGGATTCAACCAAGACGGACGGCCCCCCGCTGCCCGGACCGTACAGCCTGCAGCATCCGTAAAACAGCCTTCGACATCCGTAAGGCACGCCTTCATCGTCCGTGCGGCTGCATTCAGCGCCCGTATGACAGGCATTCTCTCCGCGCGGACTTCAATGCGGAGGGAGGCGGGTGTATCAACCCCCGCATAAAGCCAACAGAATTAATGCTGGCTTTTAGACACAGAGGGCCACTTCCGCTCACTCACCGGGAATCTCCAGACCTACGCTCGGGACTGAACTCGGGCGGAAGCGGCGTTAATGAAGCCTAATGGAAGCCTGCAAGACGCCGTCTTATTGCAGTCTTGCGTTTGTCCAACGCGCGCAAGACAGTGTAAGACAGCGCGCAAGACAGCGTAAGGCAACGCGACGTGTCCTGTGCGGCCGTCTTACAGAACGTCTTACGGCGCCAGACTGAGGGAATTCTAACCCCGCAGCCACCCCAGCGCCGCTGGGTCCTGCGCCTTCAAAAAAAGAACCCTCCCGCGCCTACTGCCTTAGCCATTTCTAATCCTCCTGGCGCTACTGCGGAACCAGAGTAGATGTATCCCGAATCCACAAAGCTCAAGTCGACGCGACCAACAGGGAGTGGCGACCCCGCACGGGATCAAAAGGGACACAGTAGCTCTGGTTCCGCTTTAATCTTCCTGGCTCAGAATCTGTTCCAATTTGGGCTTGTGTTTGATTTCGCGGCCCGTCCGCGGTTCGTTCTCGATCACCCGCGCCGGCTTGGGCTGGCCCACGCGCTCGCGGGCGTTTGCCTTCACCGCCTTGGTTGCCGAAAAACTGCGTGGCTTGCGTTTCCTCATAGCCCCTGCTTGCGTTCCTTGGTCGCAAAGACGAGTATGGAATAGATTCTGTTTTAGGGGAAGAGTTGAAGCCATGGAAGAACGCGACTTTTTCACCGAGACAACCGAGCAGCGCCCACACACGCTCATCTGCCCCAAGTGCGGGCAGCCCGGTCAGTACATGGTCACCTGGGTGGTCCGCCGCAAACGGACGCAACTTCCGCGCCATGCCGACGAGCGCGACCGGGCCCGCTTCGCTAAAGCGCAGTCTTACATGGTAAGACGCGACGACAAGCTCTCCTGCGCCAATATTCGCTGCCGCAAGCCCTTTGAAATTACGCAGTTGCAGTCTCTGGCCTTTCTGCAGGAATGAAGTGGGATTGCGCTCAGACGGCGCCGTAAGACACGCACTGAGCGCACGTCTAATGCTGTAAGACACGGGTTGTCCGGCAGGCAATTGCATCAATACGGAAGTTCCATGAACGATTGCTTTGAAAGGGCACGACTTCACAGGCTGCGGAAAAACTCCTTCGGGCGGTAGGCCAGGGATTTATCCCTGGTATAACGTCAACAGAACCAACCCGGGCTTTAGCCCCTGAGGGGTGTTCTTTCCGGCAAGAGCGCTTCATCAAGGTTGCCCGCCTCTCAAGAATCGTTCTTCCCCGTTCCGCACGCCCTCGGAGTCTCGTAGGCCGGCGTGCCCACATCGAGGAGGAGACGTGCCCATACGACGCAAAACCGCTCTGCTTGCCTTCGTAGCCCTGCTGTTCGCCGCGCAGGCCTGCCGCCAACCCGCGCCGGCTCAGCCCAGTCATGAGCCCATTCAATTGCCCAAACCGCAAATCACCGCCGGTAATGCCTCCATGTCTCTGATGCAGGCTCTGGCCCAGCGCAAAACGACGCGCGCCTTCCTCGACAAGCCGCTCCCCTTGCAGACCCTCTCCAACCTTCTCTGGGCGGCTTTCGGCGTCAACCGGCCGCGCGAGGTCAAGCCAGGCTTGGGCCGCAC
>Ga0326727_10014952_pt1 | contig 16771 bp, 16 predicted proteins | sample MB2enrmetagenome_FD_207643 | JGI IMG/M metagenome (GOLD analysis project Ga0326727, IMG submission 207643) | Lab enriched peat soil microbial communities from McLean, Ithaca, NY, United States - MB29MY | ecosystem: Environmental > Terrestrial > Soil > Wetlands > Peat | place: USA: New York...
GCAGCCGCACGGCCGATCTGGCTTCGCTGGGATTGGTTTCCGTCACCTGGGCGGCGGCAGCGGCGCTGGGATTGTGGATCACGAAATCCGATCTGGCCGCAGAAATGTTGCGGAGATCGTGAACCTGGGTGCGCGGAATTCCATCCCCGGGAAAACTTTGTGGCGCCGGTCCCGCTGGGCGGGACCGGCGACTGAAGTTTCTACATTTCGAGTCGCAGTCAGGACGCAGACGGGTGGAAGCACCGGGCTTCAGCCCGGTGAAAAACTGATCGCCGACGACGGGCCTTTAGGCTCGGTGTACGCTGTCGTTAGCGGTCGGGAAGCAATCGATGCAAATGGCTCCCCAAGAAGTTCGGACCTTCTTCGTCGGCGCCGTGGCGTGGGGGCGACACTGGATCTTCCATTCCGAACCCATGGCCCGGCTATTTCTTGATGCCCCGCGGGCTACGGAGCCCCGCCCTGCCCCGGGGTGATTGACTTCAAATAGGCGAGGACCGCTTCGGCGTCCGGGCGCGTCATATGAAAACGAGGCATCGGGGAGCGAAGAGGACGGCCTTCGATCCAGATCCCGGTGGTCAGCAACGTTATCATCTGGGCATCGGTTGCGGGCGGCGAGCCGGCCAAGCGCGGCGCCACGATCGGCCAATCCGCCTCGGGCCGGGCGGGCAAATACGGCACGGACGCGCCCGCCAGCGAGCGGCTGGTGTCTGGTTCGCCGTTGGGCAGGCGCGGCGTGTGACAGTTACCGCAAGCCGCGACCGCCTCCACAATGTACTTGCCACGCGCCACGAGGGCCGTGTTTCCGCCCGCTTTGGCCAGCTTCGTTTCTTGTGCGCCGGTGGGGCGGGGTTCTCCCAGGACGGCCAACAGACAAGCGGCAATGGATACGCCGGCGATCAGGCGCATGGGAATACCCGAAATCGTTCGACCTGGCATTGGCATAACCCTGTACTCATCCTCTCCGCGAGGTTGTATTGCAGCCTCCAGCCGGCCTCATTTCGCGCCGTAACTCCATGGCCGGCTTGACCCAAACGGTTTGGATCATGGGGGCGGGACTCGCGCCCCAAAGCAGCGGCATCGCTTCACGATGCATCGTTTATTGGATTCAGCCTTTTGACGCGGAGCTGCCAGGACTTCTCCGCCGGCCAACCGCGCATCCAACCCAGGTATCCAGTAAAAGAGATCGGGGGAGGAGCACACATGAGCAAGCAGATTGAAGAACGCGGCTATAAAAGGAGCGACATTCTGGTCTCGACCGATTGGGTGCAGCAACACCGGAACGACCCGGCCGTATGCCTCGCCGAATCCAATGAGGACCCGCTGCTGTACAGTTCCGAACACATTCCCGGCGCGGTGGAGATCGATTGGACCCGGGATCTGAACGATCCCGTCCGGCGGGACTATCTGGGGCAAAGCGCCTTCGAATCCCTCATGCGCCGGATGGGCGTGGCCCAGGACACCACCATCGTTTTGTACGGCGACAAAAACAATTGGTGGGCGACGTATGCCTTCTGGGTCTTGCAGCTTTTCGGCCACACGCAGGCGCGGATCATGGACGGCGGGCGGCTGAAGTGGATCCAGGAGAACCGGCCGCTGACGCGCGAAGTTCCCGAGCGCGCGCCCACGCAGTATCAGGCGAAAGAGCGCGACGACCGCCGCTTCCGGGCCTTCCGCGACCAGGTGCTGCGCCACGTGGAACGCAAGCTGCCGCTGGTGGATGTCCGCAGTCCGGAAGAGTACCGCGGAGAACGGCTGCACATGCCCGAGTATCCGAACGAAGGGGCGCTCCGCGGCGGCCATATTCCCGGCGCGCTCAGTATTCCCTGGGTGCGGGCGGTCAATCCGGAGGACGGCACCTTCAAGGCTGCCGCCGAGTTGCGCAGGATTTATGTCGATGAAAACCAGCTGCATCCGCGGGACACCATCATCGCCTATTGCCGCATTGGAGAGCGCAGCAGCCATACCTGGTTCGTGCTGACCTATCTGCTGGGGTTTTCCAAGGTCCGGAACTATGACGGCAGCTGGACGGAGTGGGGCAATCTGGTGCAGGCGCCGATTGAAAATCCCAGCGCCATGGAGCGTCATGAAGCCGCTGCCTGAGCGATTCGAGCGCCTGCTCGCCACCCTGGAGAAGCTCGATCGCGGCGAGCGGATCCAGATGCTGGTGGATATTGCAAAGCAGTTCCGGCGCGTGCCGCCGCAAATCGCCTCGCCGCCATACCCGGCGGAGCATCGCGTCCCGGGCTGCGAATCCGAGGCCTACGTCTGGGCCAAACCCAACGGCGGCGATACCCTGACCTACTACTTTGCGGTGGAAAATCCGCAGGGGATTTCCGCCATGGCCCTGGCGGCAATTCTCGGCAAGTACCTCTCCGGTGCACCTCTGGAGGAGGTGGCGGAGGTGCCCGGCGACGTGGTGTACCGCATCTTCGGCCGCGAACTCTCCATGGGTAAGTCCCTGGGCCTGATGGGAATGGTTAACATGGTCCGGGCGGCGGCACGGCAGGAGCGTTCCACGTTGCACGTTGAAAACCGCAATTAGCAATTGGCGATTGGCGCAAAGGGCGGCTTACAGTTCACAGTTTGCAGTTTGCGGCCAAACCAAGGCCCCACGGTTTTGCCGTAGGACATGCCCGGCTTACCCCCCGGGACAAAGGCGCGGGGAACGCTAAAGTCTTGCCGTAAGCGGGTTTGCAACAAGGTGCTCAAGGTTATCAACCTTCTCAACGTTGCGTCCGCCCGCCTTTGTTGGCTTGCAGCTTATTACTTGTTACTTATCACCTTTTGCTTGTAGCTGCTCTTATGTGACATTTTTTTGTGAAGGCCGCCAAGGCCGCCAGCGCGTTTCACGTTGTTCGTTTCACGTTTCACGTTGGAAATGCAGAACTTGTTTTTGAAGGCCGCCAACACCGCCATATCTGATGGGGCGGCCCTACCACTCGTCTCAAATCAAGATTGCCAAGATTACCAAATTTCCCCTGGCAATCTTGTGCTTCCTGGGAACGCCGGGCGCCTGCCCCGGCGCCTGTCCCGGCTTGCCGCGGAAGCCGTGGGGCCGGCCCGCAATACCTTGCAGACACTTGCGGGCAAGATGCCCGCGCACCCAGGAAGCTGGCACCCGAGGGCCGACGACTGCCTTGTTGGCCGACGCCCGAAGGCCGAGAGCCGAGAGCGCTTCTAAATTTTCAAAGACCCCTCTGTCCCGCTCCCCCTGAGGCGAGCTGGCCGGCGGCTGGCAGTTACCGATCCCCAGCCATCGGCAGCGTCGATTCTCCAGCGGCGCAGCGCGGAAAGCAATACTGTGGAAACGGGTTTTTTGCAGGTAGTAGCTGGTCGCTGGTAGTCAGTAGTCAGGGGCCGAAACCCCGCCGTTCTTCGCGGACGAGACGAGGAATGGCTTTTGCGCCCGGCCTCTAGCTGCCAACTACTAGCGACCAGCCACTGGTTTTACGTGGAAACGGATCTCTTCAGCGTGGAAGGTGGAACGGTCTCCCATGAACCCGAGAGGCGAGTTGGTAAATTGACGGATTACGGCTCGTCACCGGGATTACCCATCTGGTATCAGAAAAATGCGGAAACATTTCGTCCTGGGTTTTAGATATTGGGAAGAAGGTCGAAGTACTCATCGTCTTCATTCTTTCCGCCCTCGCCTGCGCCCACGTCCTTCTCGGAGCGGATGAACTCGATGCGTTCGATCCATTTCACCATCTTGTAACCAAGTTGGTTTTCGACCCGCAAGCGCAGTGGAGCGCCGTAAATGTTGGGCAGTGGCTGCCCGTTCATGTGGGTGGCGAGAAGACACTCGGCCTTGATGAGATTGTCAACGGTCTGGGTTTCGTAATACGTGCCGCCGTAGAGTCCTTCCCCGAACGAGAAAAAGGCCACGACCTTAGCCTCCGGCTGGGGGCGTACCAGTTCAACCAATCGCTTCATGGGAATGCCGCCCCACTTGGCGATGCCGCTCCAGCCCTGGATGCAGTGATGCATGGTGATGTCTTCGAAGTAGCCGAGTTTCTCGATCTCCGAAAGCGGAAGCTCAACGGGGTTCTCGACCAGACCGCCCACCTTCAAACGGAAATCCCGAAAACCATCGTGCGCCATCCGTTTCCAATCCTCTCGCAGGGGCATCTTGCCATTGGGCCAGAAAAAGGGGGAGATCTGCGTCTCGGAATAGTCCTGCCGCGGCACCAGTTGGTTCAAGGTGAGGAGTTGCATCGGATAGGTTACGGACTTGAGAACGTGCTGCAAACCGCGTGGGTGGTTCCAGGACAAAAACTGCGCAACCAACCACGAGAGGACGACCACTGCAATGCCGACGAATCCCCAAATGATGCCGCCCATGCTCCGATCATCGGTGCCCATGACAATGTGGTTCATATTACGCGCAAATCCGGTCATCACCACCAGCGTGACGTGCACGACGATGAACCCGAAGAAACTCAGCATGGTGATGAAATGGATGGATCGAGCCGACTGCCGGCCGCCGAATATCCGCGCGTACCAAGGAAAGTGATTGACGACGGCCGGGGACATCGCAATCCCGGTGAGGATGGCTATCGGGCCGAACACGAAGAAGACGGTGAAGTACGCGATCTGCTGCAGGACGTTATATCCGTAGAAGCCGTTCGGCTCGGGCGGCATATGGAGCGTGGCGTAATGTACGAAGGTGCTCCAGCCCTGCCAGAGGACGAGGGACGTAGTCGGCACGATGCGCCGCCACTGTTCGGTGTCGAAGAGCATGATGGCGAAGAGGATGCCGGTGACGATGAAGCCGTGGACATTGATGAAGTGCCAGACGCGAGCGATCCCGATGGTGTGCCGGTACCCCGGGGTGGCGACCAGAGGCGAGATATAGCGGGCGTCGTCTTTGGCGGTCCAGATGCGGTCGCGAGGAACTTCGATTGGAGTAAAGCGGATCCATTCGCTGCCCGGCGTGCAATCGTCGTTGAAGTAGAGCCGGGGATGATCCATCAGAATCGACAGACCGCTGCGGATGAGCAGCATGACGAAGAAGAAATTGAAATAGTGGCAGTAGCGAACCCAGAGCGGGAATCCGTGCGGCCCGGCAAAATTGTTCGGCGACGATTGGGGGACCTGCGGAATCGGGGGCAGACCGGCTACGGCGAACTCGATCCAGGCGGCGGCGAAAACGGTTAAGAGCACGACGGCGATGCCGATGAGAATGGAAGGTCGTACCCAGATACGAAAGCGACGGTCCCCGGGGTAATGCACCGCCCGATGTGCGGCGTCGAAAGAAACCATGAATTCATAGATTCCTGGCAGGACGAACGGTTTGCCTGTTCCAGCGCGAATTAACAGGGATGGAACAAAGACATCAACTCAGCGCTCCGGACAGCACTCCCGGCCCGCATCACTGTATCGTTGTGCGATAGGTGTATATCACGATGCCGTCAGGAGCGTGCCAGGCGAAATTTCCTGTTGTGGGCGTTTCTGATTCCGATAGCAAGACTTGGTGACAGGTTAGACGTTTCCATCCACTCCCACCGGCCCGCCGTCAAGGTGGCTGTTGGAGCTTGCGACGTGCGCGTCCGGGTGGAGCGTGGAGAACCTTAAAGATCCGAAATCGAAACTGCTTCACACTCCTGGCGTCACAACCTGGCAGGGGCCCGTCAGGGATGCCGTGGACATGGCCAGCCGCAACCCGCCGGAAGAGCGTTCCACGTTTTTGCGTTCTCACGTTCGGCGGGATCGACCTCAGTCGGCGGCTTCCTTCCACTTGCCAACCGACCGGTCTCCCGCGAAGGGAATCCAGGTCATCTGGATGGCCGCTGATAAAAACTCCGGTGCAGCCGGCGAGCGCCAGGTCCCGGACGAGCGCGGGCTCGTCCGTCACGTCGCTCGACACGGCAGCGCTCGTTATCGATCGTCCCTCCGCCTGGGTTCTTCATGAGCAGAACGTGCATCCTGTGGCTGGGGTGGAAGCGCCGGGCTTCAGCCCGGCGAAATCAGGCCCAAATACGATGGGCTTTAGCCTCGGTGAGGACCAAACCCAAGGCTGAAGCCCGGCGCTTCCACCGTGCCAGTAGCCCTTGGCATGTTGAGAAGAACTTGGTGAATAATCCAGGCTGGCTCCTGATTCCTAACTATTGGTTTTACATAACGCCCAAGCCCGCCTGTCACCGGAACTTTGGGGATCTTCTCGTCCGTCAGCGGGTTAAGCGGGCTTTAAAACTTTGTTTACTTTTTCCATGGATGCCACACTAAGTTACAATCCCCCGTATGCGGGAAGGGAGCTTAGCATATTGGGTCCTCGCGGTGGTGCTTGTGACCGCGCTGTCTTCGGTTATCAGGAGCGGCCTGGATAAACACGTGGAAATGAGCCGAACCAGTCGCGCCATACGGGTCATCGGCGGGGCAATCTGGTTAGCTATGGCTCTTACTGGAATTGCCTTCCACATTTGGGAGTCACGGAAATAGTACGCAACGGATACTGACGCCGGAGTGATCGTATGCTCAACCAGCTTCTTCCGCAACGCATCGACAACGCCTATCGCGGTGATTTCCTCGCGCCCTGGCTGCTGGCGGCGGTTGTGGTCTTGAAGACGGGTATCGCCCTGGGCTGCATCTTCAATGGCCGGGTGGCGGCGCAATCGGCCGACGGCCTCCCCCTTGACAGCTTCGGTTCCGCTGGCGCGAAGGCCGTGGTGGCGCTGTTCGCGATCTGGGGACTCTCGCAGCTCGTATTCAGCGTGCTGGGCCTGCTGGCGCTGGTTCGCTATCGCGCCATGATTCCGCTCCTGTTCGTCCTCCTCCTGCTCGAGCACCTGGCGAGGAAGTGGGTTCTGCTGGTGAAGCCCATCGCCAGGACCGGCACGCCTCCAGGCAGCTACGTCAACCTTGTGCTCGTCGCACTGATGATCGTTGGCCTGGTGCTGTCGCTACGAAGGCGGGCGGATGTTTGCAGCGAGAATTCGCGCTGACGGCCAGGTGATCGAAAGGTTTCCGGAGGGCAGGGAGCGAGCATTTCCCGATACGCCCTTGCGCCCGCTGGCGGCGGCGGAGGTTGAAGCGGCGGCGGACGCGCGGCTGATCGTCTGCCCTGGGTTTTTTGGGATTTTCCCGCCGTATTTCTTGAGGTGTTATTATTCTCTTCCGAAAAAGAACGGGGGAACGTTTCGTCCGTCACCGAGTTTACCTTTGGCGCTAATAGGCTTCAGATGGCGGTTCTGTAGCGGCATATTTGTTCCTTTAAGCGAGTGCTGCGGCCGCTTCTGCGGCATCGAGTTTGCGCCGTATACAGAACCATCTTGTCAGGTTGTAACTGAGACAAGCCCATGTGGCTTCCATCGATGCCTTCAGCCGCCCCCGGCACCGAAACTGCCGAAGTCCACACCGCTCCTTGATCCAGGCATGAGGGAACTCGGCGATCTGCGACCGTCTGGAATAGATTTCTTTTGCTCCCTCTGTTGCCATCTTGGCCTTGAAAGCCGCCGTTGCCTCAGGCTCCTCGATCCGTGTAATGGATCGACGCCACTCCGGCGGCGCGTTTTTTGAACAACACTGACTTCTATGAACGCAGCTGGGGCAGGCCTTCTTCGGCGGCTTGTATACGTGTGTGCGCACCCCGTTGTCGCGATTCAGCACAGCATGGTGACGCATCGATTGTCCTGCGGGACAGGCATAGCAATCGTTCGCGGCATCGTAGGGAAAGGCGCTCCCAAGAAACTTGCCTGTGCGGCCTTGGTGATCACGTTCATCCACCTTCCCACTGTCCCGCCACGAACCATAGAAGTCCACTCCCATCGCGGCGGCGGCATTCACGGAGGCGTGGTTCGTATAGTCCCCATCGGCCACAATTTGCCGCGGCATGCGTCCCACTCTCTCTTGGCAACGGTCAAGCGCCGGCTCCAGTTGACGATAATCAATGGCATCCGTCGTGGCTTCCACATCTACCACCATGCCGTGCGTGGTGTCCGTTACCAGTTGCACGTTATAGCTTGGCACCGTGCCACCTTCGCCATTTCTCATCACGTGTACTTCCGGGTCGGTGCTGGAGGCGCGAGCGACAAAGTCTTTGCGATCATGCTTCTTCTCCTCCTGCAATCGCTCGACCTCAGCCAACGCTGCTTCTAGGCGGCTTTTCCGCTGCCGCGCGGCACGGCGCCGAGCGGCGGCTTGGCGTTTCGCCATTTTCTCTTCGTTTGCGGCCTGTGCATCCATCAACTTCACTTGTTCGCGGGCTAAAGCCAGATGGGCCTCGATCTTCTCCTTGCGGCGGAGGGTATTGCCACTGGCGTTGGCCTTAATCTTGGTGCCGTCCAGCGTCACCCGCTCCATGGTGATCAGTCCCTCGGCACTCAACATGCCGAGCACCTGCGCAAACAGATCGTCCAGTGCCGCTTTGTATCCGGAGCGAAAGCCAGATAGGGTCCGATGACTGACCGGCTCCAATCCACAAAGCCATTGAAAGCCAGGCTCATATTCGCACTGGCGCGCAACCTCGCGTGCCGAACTAATGCCTCGACTGTAGGCATACAGCCATAGGCTGATCAACAACTGCGGATCGCTGTGGTCCCTGCCTGCGCGGCCTTCGACCGCAGCGATCTGGGCGTAATAGAGACTCAGATCCAGTCGCTCCACCAGATTCCAGATCGAGCGCGCACTGTGATCCTCTTCGAGGAGTCTTTCAACATCCACTGTGCGCAGAAGAACTTGGCTGCGATCAATCGCAGCTAATCGAGGAAGAGGAATCGAAGGGCTCGTCACACTCGCAGTGTACTGCGCGATAGCACGCTTCGCGACAGAATCTTGTTGCCAATTTCTTCACACCTTCCCGTCACCGGGTTTTCTCTCAAGTCCCCTCTCTCCGGCCATTCTTTTCAATAAGTTCCAAGCCGCTTTTTCCTGCCGAAAGCCCCCGTAGATAACTGTAGATAACAAATTTCACACGGTTCAATAAGCGACTGAACACTGAGGCGCTACCTGCAACTGGGCGGCAGCGGCGGTCTGACCAATGCCAGCAGCGGTCCTTTTTGGGCACCAGAACAAATAACCAGAACAAATAACTCTAGATTTTTCCTAGCGGGAGTGCTATCCTACGCCCGCTTTTCGCGTAACCTTCGGACAGACTGGTGCCGCTCGGCGTTGCCAGAAGGAATAGGCATGGGTGTCAGCATCAGTTATATGGGAACAAAGAAAGGATTGGCCCCAGCCGTCGCACAAGTCATCGGCTACGCCAAGGCGGGTGTCTTGCTAGATGCTTTTGCAGGCATGTGCTCAGTGGGCGAGGAGGTAGGCTGCGCCCGCCAGATTTGGACTAACGATATCCAGCTCTTCGCAGCGCAGATTGCGGGAGCTCTTTTCACGGCGCATGATGAACCGATGTCATCCATTGCCGCAGCAGACATACATTACGAGTTTTTCGACGAACATCGCGAACACTTAGTGAAGCTATTTGCTTCATCTCTAATCGCGGAGGACGATCTGCTCGACTCCACAACGTTCAGCGTCTTTTCAAAACGAAGTAGGACACTTAACACAAAACTAGGGCAGGCCCTGGGGTCACTCTGCCGTCGTCGGCCATATTCCCTTTTTAGTACGCTCTATTCCAACAACTACTTCGGTCTTCGACAAGCGATTGAAGCCGACGCCCTAATAAGGGCGATAGACATCGCTCACCGCACGGGTGCAGTCACGGAGGACCACAAGCGATGGTTTACGATTGCACTCGGACGAGCCCTGCTGAAAATCAGTAATACCACAGGACACTTCGCGCAGTTCTTGAAACCAAAAGGGTCCTCGTTCAATAGGTATCTCTCCTTACGAAGAAGGAGCCTTTGGCGTGAATGGCTCTTCTCCGTCGGCGAACTCCAGCCGGTGGGGACTGTCGATTGGAGACGCAGGAACAAAAGCTTCAACCAAGACAGCTTATCGTTACTGCCGCAATTGACCAACGAAGGGCGATGCCCTGCGGTGGTTTACGCCGACCCCCCTTACACTGACGACCAGTATTCGCGCTACTATCACGTGCTTGAAACTCTTGTTCGTTACGATTATCCCCGCGTCTCGGGTGCTGGATTATATCGACCAGATCGTTACTGCACGCCATTTTCACAAAAGACCAAGGCGCCGCAGGCGTTTGATAGTTTTATCAAAGCGGCTGCCGATGGTGGCGCAGATTTAGTACTAAGCTATCCAACTAATGGCCTTCTTCATGAAGCGCAGGTTGACCCGAAACAGATTTTGAAAAGGCATTACCGCAAAGTACGGTGCTGCCACCGAATTGCTTACAATCATTCGACATTCGGTGCATCGAAGGGTGTCGCACAGTCGGAAGTAACAGAATTAATTTACCTGGCGCAGTTATGATCACAGAAAAGCACGTAAAGTCGTTCATGAGGGAGATTCCTCCAGACAAAATAAGGCGGAATTCGGATAATCCGCGGCTTTTTTTTAGGTCTGAGGAAATGGATATCTTACTGGCTTCCATACGTAGGTATGGCATCCAAGTTCCGCTTGCCGTTTACCAAGATGCTGGTGAATATGTCCTCATCGATGGTGAAAGACGTTGGCGATGTGCTCTCAAACTCAACCTCCAAAAGATTCCAGCCCTGGTGCAAAAGAAGCCTACTCCCCTTCAAAACCTTTTGCTCATGTTTAACATCCATGCCTTGCGCGAACAATGGGATTACCTGACCATTGCTAACAAGTTGCCTAGTGTAATAGAACTGTTCCGCAAGGAGAATGGTACGGAAGCGACTGAATCCGACCTCAGCGAGATCACGGGCCTTACGCGCGGACAAATTCGGCGTTGCCGACTACTGATGGACCTGCCCGATCAGTTCGCGGCAATGCTCCAGAAAGAGTTGGAACTGCCGAAGCACGAGCAGCAGCTCTCGGAGGACTTTTTCATTGAAATGGAGCGTGCTCTGAAGACGGTACAGAGTAGGGTGCCTTCCGCAGTACAGAACCTCAATTCGGCGCGCCATGCGTTAATTCGAAAGTTCCGCAGTGGAGTGATTGGAAACATTACTGATTTTCGAAAGCTTTCGAAGATCGCTACCTCGGTGAGTAATCTTGGCGTGAAGGAGGCTAACGCAAGAGAAGCAATTGCGAAGATTCTCGACCCAAGAAAGGAAACAGGAATAACCGAAGTGTTCACTGGACAATTTGAGCTTCGGTACGACGAACGTAAGATCTCGTTAAGCATCGAGTCAGTCGCTGAATATCTAGAATTGGCGAGTGAAGATGATTCTCCAGTAGTCATTGGCCGTGATGTTAAACAGCAGCTTCTGAAGTTGAAAACCCTGATTGAGCGGATCTTGGGGCGGTAGAATATGCCTTTTGACATGCTCAACACCGGCTTGAAGAAAATTGCAGAATGCGCTCTTGCGTTTTGTAAGAAGCATTATGGCGGTAACAGCATGGGCGTCGCGGTGGCCATAGCAAATGAGATTTCATGGCGGCCCACATTCTTCCTGAAGCCTGACAGATTTCATATATTAGCTATCGAAGTCGAGGAGAAGTTGTTTCCAGAATCTCTTAAGGGCGCTGCTCACGATATAGAGCACTACGAGGACGCACCTATTTCTGTTTATCAGGCATGCTCGCTGAATGCTTATCAAAGCGATGCGAAGCAGACACGAGTGAACCTTTTGCGCAAACACGGCTTTGGGATTATAACTGTTGATGACGATGGCGGAGTTACCATACAACATAAGTGTATTCCATTAGCGCAGCATATCTCGGCCGATCAACTGGATTCGGAGTTGGGTAGTTTGACGCCTGCCCTGAAGGTTAAATTTAAGCAAGCACATGATACGTATGTTACAAATGAGGGGCAGGGTTTACAACAGGCAGGCCAGATTGTCGAAGCTGTAATAAATTGCATAGCCAAACAGGCAATGAAGCGAGGAGTGATTTCTACTGGCGAAGCAAGAGGCAAGTTGGCTGATATGATAGATGCCCTTTATTCCAAGACGCAGTTCCGGGATCACCGTGCCGCCCTCGGAGCGGCGCGGGACTTCGTGAAGGAATATCGGAACACTGCTAGCCACGCTCCGAAAAATGCAAGACAAGCGGCACTCAAGATTAGGAAATGTAAGGCCGGATTTCTTGATGCTATTGCCGTCGCGACGAAGCTGCGGATTGTCATGCAGCAGTTAGGTTACAAGGCGCAGATCTACACAACTTAGGGTCGTCTGGGTTTGTTCATTGGATGTGGGCGGATTCGAGGGTGGCACATGCGCGAGGCTTCGGCCTCGCCGAAGCCGGATGTTGCGATTTATCAATTTCACGCTGCTTCATACTGCAGGCGCCTCACGGAGATTATCGATTATCAGAAAGACATTGTGGTGATTGTACAAAGATGGATACTGAGCCGACGCCCGGTACGAGTTCAGAGGGCTTGCAGAGAGCGAAGCCGCTCAGCAAAGCTCTGATGTTGTACTTCTATGCTCAGGAGATTGCCCACAAAGTTGAGGGCTTTTATGAAAAGAAGGGTCCAGGTTTGGGAGACCGAGCCAGCGCTGATTTTATGAAAAAGCTGCGAGGCGCTGCAGAAGCGGCATTTGGACAGGACTACAGCGAGAGGAAGGCCTGCAAGAAACTTGGCTATCGCTTCGATTTCTATTTTCCAGAGGAACGTACGGTGGTTGAGGTGGCCCTCGGACTGCACAATCCAATCTCAGAGTATGAACGTGACATATTCAAATGCCTGCTTGCCCGAGAGGAGGGAATCAAGATTGACCGGCTGTGTTTCATCTGCAAACCAGGTGGAGCAGATCAACAAGGTGCGCCCGGGCCAAGTGCGATTGCGTCTTTTGTTGGGAAACAATTTCAGCTTGAAGTGACCCTTCTTGACCTGATGCGAGGTCTGAGCGCTGCTGACGTTTTGAAGCGCCTCAAGCCAAGTGCTACTCAGTCTCCGCCAACAGAGCGACAATAGCATCTGCTTGCCTGCTACCGAGAATACCGGTGACAGGGAACGCCGGACTTCGGGGGGAAAGACGGGCTTCGAGGGGACAGGCGGAACGTTCCCCGCCCTATTCCTTACGGGGTTATTTTTGTTTGCCGAAAACAGCGCGGGGAACGTTTCGTCCGTCCCCGGGCTACGTCACCGGGCTTCTTAACGATCTAAAAATACCCGGGACAGGTTAGGCGTTTCCATCCACTCCCGGAAAAGGGGGACGCACATATTATCGCGTCCGGCCCTTTGTGCCGCCGGCATGCACTCTGAAGAACCGGCAGCATCTTGGGCGGCGGCACAAAGAACCGGGCACCCTTGATGATGGTTGATTCGGAAAGCGGAAAAATACAAAGGATGGGACACGCCTCTCACCTCCACTTGCCAATCGACCGGTCTCCCGCGAAGGGGATCCAGGTCATCTGGATGGCATCGCACGGACAGGCGGAAATGCAATGCTCTTCGCTTCCGCAGGTATCGGGAAGGGTAAGCGCGGCAATCCCTGCGACCATTTCCAGGGACTTGGGACCGCAAGCCTCTACGCACATGCCGCAACCGCTGCACTTCTCTTCCAGGATCTCAGGCATCCATTTATCCGCCACTATCAACTTCCTCCTCATCTCAACGATTTTCATAGCTGACCTGCATTCGACGCGAGGTCGAAGAATCTGCTTAGAACGTCTCTGCCGGCGCGGTCTATCGCGGAGCGCTCTTGTTCCGATCGCTCGATCAGGCCCTCCGGCAGGTGCTCTTGCCAGGCCGCCCAGGTATTCGCGTCCGGCTCCACGTGAAACTGAAGACCATACGCACAGCGTCCATAGCGAAATGCCTGGTGCGCGTAAACCGCGCTGGAAGCCAGCAATACCGCTCCGTCGGGCAAATCGAAGGTGTCGCCATGCCAGTGGAATACTGGAAGAGCTGGCTCTACGGCCCCCAATACCGGATCCTGTTTGCCTGGGGAAGTCAGTTCAACAGAACCAAAGCCAATCTCCTGCCGTGGCCCCGGAAATACTCTCGCTCCCAGCGCCTTGGCCAGCAGCTGAGCTCCCAGGCAAACGCCCAACACGGGGCGCTGCCGCCGGACGACTTCGGCGATGAGTTCGCACTCAGCGGCCAGGAAGGGGAATTGAGCGGTGTCATAGACGCCCATGGGACCGCCCATCACGACCAAGCCCTCCACTTCTTCCGCTGCCGGTACCGGCGCGTTTTCATCCAGGCGGCGAATAGCGACCTGCCGGCCGCGGGACCGCGCTTCGGCGGCAATCAGTCCCGGGCCTTCCCAGGCAACATGCTGCAATACTGTCCAGGAGCGCGCCATCTTCATGAATCCTCACCGCCCGATTTCCCGCGATCCGAGGCTTGCGTTTCAGATCGGCCCCGGGATTGACTTTGGATGCAACCGCTACCTGATTTGAACCAGCTTCGAGGGCGGCGGCGTCAGGAAAGTCGCGATCAGGTTGGCCGCGAATATGGTTACGGCGGTGAGTTCGATGACGGCGGAGACGGGAAGCCATTTCCAGGCCGAGGAGGCCAGGGATTGGTAGGCCAGCACCTCGGAGCCCACCCTCAGCCAGCAGCCGGCCGTCAACAGGCACAGACTCGCGCCCATGAGCTTCGAGCTGAACAGCAGCCTCATTCCGCTGAACGCCGGCAGCACGCGCTGTCCGATGGCGAACACCATGGTCGCAATAAAGCCGACGGTCAAGGCATGGCGCGAAGCGCCCCAGATGCCGTCCGGATGCGGCGCGAAGGCGGCCCATACGCCCAGGGCGCCGGCCACGATAAGCCCGGCGTAAGCGAGGCGGACGAAGTGCGGGAACCACGGGTGAACGCCCAGCGTTTTAGCCGGCTGGATTGCGGGAAAGGCGGTCCTGATGACCACGGCCGAAAGCACCGCGCCCGCCAGCAGCAGGAGCGCCGCGATGCGGAACTGCCCGAAGAGCGCCATAACCACTCCGGCCACGTTGACCGCAATCAGCCACAAGAGGCCGCGCTCCCACGCCGGACGCAAGCCGACGAAGGTGGCCAGCCAGCGCGCGCTGAATCCCCACACAGACGGAACCATGAAGCCCCACGTCATAAGCACGAGGAAGCGCTGATCCAAGTTCTGTCCAAAGGCCGGCGCGTCCGCCCGCAACGCCACATCGACGGAGCCCGCCAGGTTCACGATCAGCGTCGCCAGCAAACCCACGGTTCCGGAGATGACGACCAGTATCCAATGATCCAATCCCGGGCGTCCGCCGCTCGGATCGGCGGGCCGGTGGGAAGAGACGGCCTTGAAGAAAATCAGAAACGCCGCCAGTTCAAGGCAGGCGGAAAGGGGAAGCAGGATGCGCCATTGGAAGGCATACACCGAGGCGACCCAGCGCAGCAGGACTCCGGTGCTCCACGCGGCCCAGCAGATCCATGCCGGCAACATGGCGAAGGGCCGCGAACGGCGCATCTTCGGAATCGAGTAGAAACCGATGCCCAAAATGAAAGTGCCAATCCAGCCGAAGACCTGGGCCTGGCCGTGGGCCTGAATCCACGCCGCCGAAACCGAGTGCGCGGCTTGTTTATGGCTGATCGAAAGCAGGTTCCATACGCCGAGAAACGTTCCGGGCAACAGCATGAAAACCAGTCCGGTAGCAATGTAAGTCATCAGCATCCGCGCGAGCGCCTGCTCCCGCAGTTTGTTTTTTGCCACGCGATCGTCGAGGCTGGGTTCGGGTTCAGAAAGGTGCAAATTGCCGCTGGCGGCCATCAGTGGTCTCCGTGCTTATGAAGCTAGATGGCCGCGGAGGCGCCGGCGATGACTGAAGTCACAGCCGCGGGCTGGAGCTTTACGTTTGCGGAGATGGCGGAGATGGCGGAGATTGGGAGCGGAGGCCGGCTCCTGAGCGGCGTCCCTACGGGACTTTGATCTTGTTTAACGTCTACACAACCGGTTGCGCCTACGGCGCTTACGGTATGGATTTCAGGGCCGGGCGTATGACTTAAGTCATAGTCCGGAAACCCCGTAGGCGATTACGTTGAAGAGCGTCATCAGATTGAAAGCGTCGGGCATCCCGGCGGCATCGAACCGGCATAGTCATAAATAAAGGCGGAACTGATACATGTCTCAGCGGCCCTCCTCCTCCACGCAGCTCGTCATGGGAACCGGGTCTTTCGCGCTGTGCTTCGCGGTCTTCGGCACCATGTCTTCGATGATGCCAATTCTCAGCCGGCAAATGCATCTGACGCCGATGCAGAAAAGCATTGCCGTGGCGGTTCCGGTATTGCTCGGCAGCCTGGGGCGTATCCCCTTGGGCATGCTGACGGACCGCTTCGGCGGACGCAACGTTTTCAGCGCAGTCATGGTGCTCTCCATCATCCCAGCGTTTCTGATGGGCACGGTCGGCGACTATGCGCATCTCATCGCCTATGGTTTTTTCATCGGCATCGCCCTGGCGAGTTTTTCGGTCGGGGTCGGCTTTGTGAGCGGATGGTACGCGGCCGAGCGGCAAGGTTTCGCGCTGGGAGTGTACGGAGCGGGGAACATTGGACAGTCGCTGGCGGCCTTCGGATCGCCGCTCATCGCGGCGGCAGCGGGAGTGAAATGGGGCTTCTGGACCTTTGGGGTTCTGCTTACCGTCTGGCTGGCGGTGTTTGTGCTGCTGGCACGCGATGCGCCGCGGGGCGGGGCCGTGAAGTCGCTGGCGGAAATCGTTCGTCCCCTCAAGGACGGACGCAGCTGGTTGCTGAGCCTGTATTATTTTCTGACCTTCGGCGGATTTGTGGCGATGGCCGTTTATCTTCCGATCTTTCTGACGGAGATGTTCCGGCTGACGCCGCAGGATGCGGGGCTGCGCACCGCGGGATTTGTGG
>Ga0326727_10014953_pt1 | contig 16770 bp, 8 predicted proteins | sample MB2enrmetagenome_FD_207643 | JGI IMG/M metagenome (GOLD analysis project Ga0326727, IMG submission 207643) | Lab enriched peat soil microbial communities from McLean, Ithaca, NY, United States - MB29MY | ecosystem: Environmental > Terrestrial > Soil > Wetlands > Peat | place: USA: New York...
CAGCGCCACCACTGCCACCAGGATCAGGTATGGCGCCGGCGCGCGATAGACCCCCAACGCCGCCACCAGCGGCGGAGCCACCGCTAGCGGAACTCCGAGCGAAGGCACTAGGCTTAGAAAACCGCTTAGCGGTCCGATCAGCATCGGATAGGGCAGCCCGAACCACCAAAATACTGCCGTGCTCGCGGCGGCCAGCAGTAGACCCAACAGAAAATTGCCGAACACGAATGCCCTCACCATGGAGGCGATGCCGTCCAGGCTCGTGGCGGCCGCGATCCGGTCGGGGCCTTCGAATAGTTGCAGGAGGGCTGGCCGGATGTGGTCGCGCCAGCTCAACATGAAATACACCAGGAACGGCACGAATGAAGCCATGATGAACGTCTGGTATAGCGAGCCAAGATGCGAATGGATGAACTCCAGGAGTGGCGGGCGCTCGGGCTGGATATGCACCTCCTGAACCCCGGGAGCGGGTGCCACGGGCATAATTGGCTCGGATGTGCTCGCCGTCTTGACTGGTGGCTTATGCGAGGAGTGACTCCGCGTCACCATTGAGTGAGCCGCATGCTCCATATCCTCCAGTTTCGTCAACACCCCGTCCGAGAGGTCGCCGATGCGCTCCGCGTACCGGGGCAAGTCCTCCGCCAGGCGAGTACCCTGCTTATACACGCCCAGTCCGGCCAGGTAAATCGCACAGACGGCAAAGAAGCACACGCTGAAGCTGGCTAGCGGGCGCGGCACGTGCATGCGGATCAGCAGGCCCACGAATGGTTCCAAAATGAAATTAATGATAACGGCCGTGGACAGTGTCACCACGAAAATCTGTCCGTAGTACAGCAGCGCAATCCCGGCCGCGAGCGATATCATACCGACGCTCAGCGATAGTGGTTTCGACACCCGGGAGGTGATGTCGATCGGATTGCCGGCTTGAGGTAGAAGCGCTTTCATGACGTCGATCTCGCTCATCGCAAGCTCCATGAGTCCGTGGCGCCAACTCCCGGAAATGCCGAGTCCACGACGGCTGTCCAAATGGCTCAACGACTCCGGTGCGCCGAGCCAGGTTCTATGCGGCGGGCTTCGCAATCACAGGAGAGCCTTTTGGTCTGGACGGGAAGACGAGCACTTTTCTCGCCTGATTTCTCCTCGTTGCACAAACCATGCAGGCCCATGAGTCAAGTGGTTCAATCGCCGCCGTTTCCAATCGCTCCAACACGGAACGGGTCGCGGCGAGCACAGCTTCCTTGTAAGGGCTATCAGGCCAGCCCTCCACACAATGCAATCGGTGGTGCTCGGTTTTCACCCACTGCCGAAGGCTCTCATCGCCGGGCCACCGCGATCGCTCGCACTCGCTCGGGACATCTGACTGCAGAACCAGATCTTCCATGACCGATCCTCCTTTTGCCACCCCGGATCGCGCGCCTCAAACCGCGACGCCTTCTTCAGGCCCCGACGCCGCGAACGTTGTATGGAGCACTCGTCCCCGGATATACGCACCTCAAGCGTGCGCGTCTACCAATCGCGGCGCAACGCACGGCGATTCTCCACCCACTCCAGTTCCAACCTGCACATGCCACCGAAATCGCCCGCCTGGATAACCGGACGGCCCTGCCAATCCTCGGTGGTGCCGACGAACTGGAGATTTACCGTTTGGCAAGCATACGGGCGGTTTCCACCCGCTCCGGTTCCAACCTGCGACACGTTATCGAAGTCGGCCGCCTGGGTGTCGACCAGGAGGTCGAAGAACCTTCACAAGCGCGGAGTGAATTTCTGGCTCGAGTTCGTCGGCGTTTACCAGCTAGCGCCAGCTAGGGCGGCAAATCAGCCCACCCAACTACCCACCCAGACGCACCAGCCAGATGCGGTCGCCGCGTCGGATGATTTGACCGACTTTCTTGCCATACAGACAACCTTCACGACGTGATGGCGCACCAATAGCACACTCCGCTGGGCTAATCAGTTGGCTTCTTGCGGTTATGGAAATGTTGGCTGATCGGGGTTCAGTCATCAGTTCCGACGCTTTCTCGATCGGTACACGATGCAACGGTGTATCGTGTGGGCTGTAAGCAGCAGAAACCGATCTTATGGGCGAAAAATTTCTCTCGTCCGTTCGTGGCCAGGCGTCTAAACCACAGATTCGAAGGGGCTGATTCCCTAATCGCCTGCGCGGGCGTAGGAGGTCAACATAATCGTCCGTGTCGCGTGGAATGCGGCTGATTCGAATGCTGACCGTTTGCCCGGCCAGCAAAAGATCATACGTCCCAAACACCGGTGGACGCACCAAAGATTCAATAGCTTATCGGTACTCACTCCAGAAACAGCCCATCCATCTACCCACCCACGTTCGCTCATAGGCACCCACATCCACCCGAGAACCGAATGTAAGTAATTGATTTTATGGTGCGCCCGGCAGGACTCGAACCTGCGGCCTTCTGCTCCGGAGGCAACCGGATTCTCCTAAATCCATGATTACAGAGCAAATATTTTCGTGTAAAACTTCAACCTGAGCACCAAAAATTCCTCCCTGGGTGGGCAATTGGGTGGGAGGTTCTCCTGAGACCTCAACTCCCGGCTCTCTCGCCGAAGGTCTACTTCTAGCTCCCGGCGACCTGTCCGCTCACGCATCATCCAAGCGCTATTGTACTTGTCTTTGCCCCGACCCGGATCCGGAAAAATCGATTGTTGATCAGGCTGGGCCGACGCCGCGATTGCCGTCCCCAGCATCAAGGGGAACCAGGGGGTAATCTTGGATTCGTATGGTCTACATCGCAGGATTGGAAACTGCCCGGCGCCAACTGCGGCAGCCCGCCATGTTTGGGGTGGCGCTCGTCAACCCCGCCCGCTGTGAGTTCGACGCGGATGTTCAGACCGTTGCCGCTTGAGGCCCGCCGTGCTCATCGATTTCGGTTACTGCCCGTGCAGGCGCCGTGCAATTTGCGGCGTACGGGGATTCGTCACCGGGCGGGGGTTGGGCAACGCTGGACGACTGAGCGTCGCGAGTCCCGATTCGGATTCAAGCTTTTGCAGAGCGAGCGCCCGCGTTGTGACGCGTTCAGAGGTATGCTAAGAAGAGCAGGGACGAGGGGTCGGTGACGCAATGCCGACGGCCTAGACGATGAGCGCCGCCAAATCATACGACGAAATCATCGATTTTATCGCGGCAGGTACAACGCCGGAAGCCGTAGTCGCATTCCGTCCTTCCGACAGTGTCCAGCAGCGGGTGGCAGAATTGGTGGAGCGCTCGAAGGACGGCAGCATCTCGTCTGAGGAGCAATCCGAACTCGAGGACTACCTGCAGCTTGAGCACATCATGATCATGGCAAAAGCGCGGGCACGTCAACACACCCAGCTTGGCAACTGACTTGAGCGAATCGCAGCGGCGATTCGTTGCAGAACGCGCCGGGCATCGGTGTGAGTACTGCCTTCTTCATGAAGACGATTCGTATTCGCCACACCAGATAGACCATATCATCAGCCGCAAGCATGGCGGTTCATCAGAAGTCGACAACCTCGCCTACGCCTGCCTTCGATGCAATGCATGGAAGGGGAGCGACGTGGGATCACTCGATCGTCAGACCGGGGCGTTCGTGAGTCTCTTCCACCCGCGGCGCCACCGTTGGCAAGACCATTTTGTCCTTAGGGGAGCGCTAGTCGAGCCACTCACGGCGGAGGGAGAGGCAACAGTACGACTACTTAAACTCAACCTCGACAAGCGGGTTGTCGAACGGCAGCTGTTGATGGCAGCCGCACGCTACCCCCGATAAGCTACTGGCCTTAAACTCGGCGGATTTTCCGCTTGGCGTCGGCACACAACCAGCACACATTGCGGTTCGCGAATAGGGGGTTGTCCACACGCAGTTACAGAATCGCCGGCTGACCACCAGTCAGTCTATCCAGTCATACGTGACGCGGGAGACTCTGGGCCGTTCGCCTACCCGATTAACTCTCTTCGAACAACCGCCGGAGAGCAGTCTCGTCCAAAGGCAATTCGACAATCGTCCAGCCGTTCTCAGCAAGTGGCTCAGTGAATATCTTCTGTCCCAGCATCACTGCGGCGATCTTCTTCTTAGGCCATGCAAGTTCTACTATCCCGACAATCGAGCCGTCCGGGCCGGTTGGTTCGAATCCCACCTCAGGAAGACTCCAGCCATTCTTGGCGCAAGCTGAAATTGTGGCATGAGCAAGAGGATCAGCTTCTTCGATCAGCCTCGCGATAACAGTGCTGCCGGACCGACGCATCCGGAAAGCTGCTGCTCTGTCCATTGCTCCAAGGCGATTCGGAGTCGGCGGTGTGGCGGGTTTGGCCATGTTGTCACCAGAAAACAGGCCCTCACACAACTCCTCCATTCTCTTGTGCGCCAACCTTCGATGGAGACGGCCCGCCTCGAAATCGCCTTGGCTCGCAGCAGTCAACAGACACTGAAGGCAGGCACTCTCGCATCGAGCGTGGTGCTCTGCATCGCGGTACATAACAGCCTGCGCCCGGGCCAGCCATGTCTTGCCGGACGCGGCGAGTTCCAAAACGTGGCCGGCCCCTCCGGCGGTGTTATCAAACAATTGGATGCCAATCTTGGAGTGGGCGCCAATTGGACCGAAAACGACTCCAATTTCCCGGTGGTCTATTTCCAGCAATTCTGCTCCAGCAAGTTTCAGGGCATGGCCCCACGCGAACACGACATTCTCTAGGTCTGGGTGCCCCACATTGGCGAAATCCAGTTGGACGAGATCCGTAACGTGAATGGCCGCCATGCGCAGATTGCGCATGACCGGTGCTTCGCCAGACTGCCAACAGGCTTTTGGACGGTCGAGCCAGAGCGGAGCATGAGTTTCGAAGCCTTTTGGAAGATCGATCCGTCCATCTCCGGCTTTCTTTTCACTGTCCGCATAGCCGCACCGGGTACAGAGCGCAAAACCGCGTTGGTGCTCCCCTCGGTTGAAGGCTAGAAGTTCGCCCCCTTCTGAGAGCGTGGCAACACATCCCTGAATCCCACCGAACTCCTCAATTCTGGTGGGCGCTTTCGTCGTGATGAAGGCCATCGAAGCCAGTGTCGTATTGCCAATCCGTTCGACAGAACCCGACCAAGATGGTGGATCCCATCTCGCTGTCGAATAGCCGTACCGGGGTATGAGTAGATTCTCTGCGCTCCCAATACCACCTGTACAGCCGTCAACTGGGCACTTAGGCAGTTGGGCGGCCGACCACGAATACGTGATGTGGCCGGCGCTGCATGTGTGCAGCCATGCGCGTTTTCCGAAGCCGGTATCCGACTCGCCCCGGGACCAGGATCTGAGAACGCCATGCGAACGGTAGAGCCTTCCGCCGACAAGCAATGATGAGCCTGGCACGTACTCATTTACCGCCAGTATCCCCTCACGCTCCAGCTTGATCGGCTGCTTATCAGGTTTGAACTGGAACGGGGAAGTCAATCCCTGAAGACCGATCGGGAAGCCGTATCGCGGCAGGAAACGGCGCGTCCCGAGTTCCTCAATCACCGTGGATCGCCATAAACTCGTGGCTTGGTAGGCGATCGCGTTCAGTCTCTGCAAAGGCGGGTTCCCCGACTCCAGCAATTTCGACCATTCGAGCACCAAGCCGTCATAGTCCTCGCACCAGTCATTGCAGGCCAGGGTGAACTCGGCAGAAGCTTCAAGCATAAGGTCGCGCCACGCTGAAGCCCGCGGTTCGATCGGCGTCCCAGCGAGCAGCATTCGCAGATCGGCCTGAACCGACGCAGGCCGCTTCGCCAGGAATGCCAGATAGGCCTGGAACTGTTGGGCGATTGTCAGGTCGGTGCCGGTCCGCCACCAACCGGGTTTCACTATTTCTTCCCTGTAGGCGAATTCGGCGACTCCCCGCGGCAGCGACTCCCCTTGCCGGACGACCCGTAGCACGGGCCGCCCGCAAAGCCACCCTATTTGCTGGAACGCTTTCATCGCACCTACACGGGTTCCGTCGGGGTAGATCTGCCGGAAGAACTCGCCTAGAAGGAAGGCATGCAAGTGCCTTCGACCGAATCGCTCTCGATCGAGCAGGACAAAAGGCTTTCTCAATGGCTGCCCGAAAAAGGCCGAAAAGTCACGATAGACCGCCTGTTCATACGCGGTCTGCCGGGCGTACGTGAGCACCATGGACGACCCGTCCGCTCGCCGTCCCGCACGGCCGCCTCTTTGCTGATAATTCGCTTTGCCTGGCGGTACGTTCGCCAGTAGTACTCCAGAAAGCCCTCCTATATCGATACCGACCTCAAGCGTTGTCGTAGCACTGAGCACATTGCGCGCACCAAGCGCAAAGAGGTCCTGCAATCGCCGATTCTCATCCGATTCGAGTTGGGCGGAATGTTCCTCAGCCCAGAGTCCTTGTCGGAAAACGTCGTCCTCGTCTATCGAGCGTCGTGGACCAGCTAGGCGCGTGTGTGCATCAAGTTCTTCCTCAGAGATCGGCGTCAGTGTTCCGAAGCTCTGGGCCGACGGGGCGCACCCAGCAACGGAGCGGGGCCAAATCCGCTCGGTTAGTTTGCACCGGTACGGGGAGGCGGGCCTTCGCAAACCGAGTTGGTCGAAGTTCAGGCGGATGCTGTCCACCGGCGCACCGTCCCGGTTTTGCCGCGCGGCCGTTTGGATCCATGCCACCGTCCTGTCGCGGGCCAAACACAGAAGGCTATCGTAGGCCTCGCAGAGCAGTTCACGGTATAAAGATACAACGACTTCTTTCGAGCATCCCCAGCCTTCAAGCACGCCCATTGCGAACGCGTTCCTGCGCGCCGCGGAGATGCCTTCGCGCGATCCGATGAAGGGCACAAGATTGGCGCCGGCGCGGTCGGACAGGCTCACCCACTTACCTAGAGGATAATGAAAGGCCTCGAAATCTTGTTCGTCCGACCCCAGAGTCACTGCCGTATCGTTTCGGATCGTATCGCAAACGGAGGCAAGAAACGTCGCCCAATCGCTCTGAATACGTTCGGCAATCTCGGACGGAAAGACCGCCAGAAACCGCGGGCGAGGCTGCGCCGCTTCAATGCCTGGGTAAGTTACTTCGGCCAGACCCAAAGTCTCCAGGGTCAAACTGTCCCACCCTGGTGTAGCGAATTCACGCACGAGGAAAGTCTTCGCGCCTCCACGAACCGCCCGCTCGTTCCTTTCCCAAGCCGCCTGGCCCCAATCCTGCGCAACCTGAAGGGTGGCGTGCTCGCGCGCGAAGAACTGCGGTATCAGGGGTTGCCGGATTAAGTGTTCCAGCCAGTCGCACATGCTCGCACCCGCTCGCAATGCCTCGAGTCGCCCGCGCTTTTCCGCAATGTCTCTCTCGATATCTCTTCGGACGTACTCGGAGAGGGAGGCGTCCTTCAGTTCGTTTTCCAGTCCCTGGATCTGCCGATCCAGTCGCGCCCTCGACTGAGGGTCCGAAGCGCCCTGCTTCAGGACTCCGGCGATCAGAGCCCTAGCCATCTGGATCTCATGCTGGTTGGTCAGTGCGGGACCGAGCCGGGCAGCTTCCCTCCTGCTGTCACTGAACACCAGCAATCGGCGACCGTTAGCCGGAAGCCACACCCGCGCCGGCCCGGAGGTGACGGGCATAGACGCGGTGAGCGTCTCAGCCACAACCGGAAGCAGCAATGTGTCCAGAAGGCCGACAGGCCGGAACTGATCCTGATCGGCCCCGCAGTTGGGGCAGGACTCAATGAACTGCAAGCCCACCGTCTGTGACCCCTGCCCGCCTTCGCACCGCCGCGTCAAAAGGTCGAACGGGACGCCTTCGGCCGAGATGCGGGCGAATTTGTATATCGCTTCCGTCCCTCCGACGGACCAGCGATTCCGCAGGTGTAAGGTGTTTGTTGACGTTCGCAGCACTCCCGCAAGGACGGCATCACCGCATACCCTGCATCGGCAAAGCGACAGCATGGCGCCGCCGCAATCGGGACAAGACTCGCGAATATCGGCGATCAGACGGCCCGCTCCAGGTAATCGGACCTCGGCCGGCGCTGTGCAGGCGCTGCTCACGCATGCACTCACAGTCGATGGTGCCCGGGCCATAAGGTGCAGCTTATGCGGGATGACCGGCAACTCATCCTGGTTCTTCCGGCCGCGCGACCCAAGTCTCAGAAGGGCGGTAGTCGCTGCAATCGCGACATTATCCCTGCGCTCCCAAACGCTTTCCGAAAGGTCCTCCAGGGCTACGACGCCGTTCTTTCTCGCGGCCCAGAGCGCGTTCTCCAGGCGATGCACAACGGGAGATCGTTCCAGAATCCCGGCCAGCACCCTCGCGGGTATGGATACGCTCTCTCTCGGAGGCACCGCGTTCGGGCCCACCATAGCCTCAGTGACTTGGACCACGCGTTTGCAGTTCGCTTCGTCCTCGACAAACTCCCCGCCGGAGAATAGAACGTGTTCATCTAATTCGCGGATGCTAAGGTCTTCCGGCCGACACTCGCGGTCTGGGGGAACGGGTTCGGGAAGCCTGGAGCGCTCGACTTCACCTTCGATCACTTGCACGAGTTCCGGCGCCTTGCTGAACAGGGTGGCGCAGAAACTCCGCACATCGCCTCCTAGGGTTGCGGACGTAGTAATGTGCAGTGTCTCCTCCGGTTTACGGCTGCAACGGATCAGAATACGCCGCATCAGCAGCGTCAATTCCGCCGCGAGTGTGCCCGCATACAGATGCGATTCGTCCAATACGAAGGTCCGAAGCGCTGGGCCGAAGAAAACAGCGTCCTGGGGCCGGCACAACATATACTCCAACATGGAGTAATTCGTGACGAGTATGTCCGGCGGATTGGCCCGCGCTTCCGCCCTGGTTCTGCGCCGGCATGCATCAAATTTCGGATATCCTGCCCTGTTCGCGGCCTGGTCGTCCTCCGGCGTCTCTCCCGTGAAGTGAAACAGCGTGATACGCCTCTGCCCACGAAGCCAGCGATAGAGTCGGTCGACCTGGTCGTTCACAAGGGCGTTCAGGGGATAGATGATGATCGCCCGGACTCCGCGTTCCACGGGATGGCGAGGGTCCCGGATCAGGTCGTTCAGCAGTGGCAGCAGAAAGGCCTCGGTTTTGCCCGATCCGGTACCGGAGGTGATGGCAATGCCGGGCCGTTCAGCTTGGCCGTTCGCGGCTGCCCTAATTGCCTTTTCCTGATGTGTGAACAACTGCCTCTCCACCGGGAACGCGTTTGAGCCTTGCAACTGATCGATCAGCCATGGATCCACCACGCCCTCGGTCGATAGGTCAGTGAGGCTGCGTCCTGAAACTCGCGATGGCAGAACCGGCTCTACCCAAATGCGGCTGACCAACCCGCCTTCGCTCTCACCTGAGAGCCACAGTTGGCGGCACGCGCTGCGCAGTTCGGGGTTGCGCAAATAGGCCTGCGACTCGGTGAACTCAATCAACCGGCGGCGCAGGCGGGCTTCCGTTTCCAGAGCGTCGAGTTGGAGGTTAGATCCGGGTGTCATAGTCTGAGATCAGCTTCGCAGCAAGCCATTGCCGAAAGGGCCTTACTGCCAGGGCGATTCTGAGGTTGCGGGGTTTGACGTGCTCGCGGGAGCAAAGGCGTCGCGCATCGGCCAGAAGACTGCGCAAGATGAACGCGGGATCGACGCCCATCGACCGTGCGGCTTCATCCAGGTAATCCTGATCTGCTCGCTGACGCTCGGCGCCGCCTGAGTTCCGGGGCAAATCCAAACACATGTTTTGCAGCATCTCTAGGAAGATCCGTCGCGCTTCCGGGTACTCCGGATACACTGCGGAGACCCCACAATCGGCCACTGCGGCGAGCAGCACCGGGTGGATACTGAGCAGTTCGTCATGTCGTTCCCAACAGGTGTCCAGATCCCGGGCGGGGTCTCCGGAGAGCAGTCCAAAATGCTGAATCAGATCGCCGGCGTCAGTTGGGCCTGGCCTCCATCGTTCAAAGAACCGGCGCAATGCGTAGTGCCAACGGTCTCGGTTCGCATCTTCCTGCCTCAGGCCCGGAGCCGGCGAGCCGTCGGATTCCGTCCAATCGCGGAGCGTGCGGCACTCGTTCCCGGCTATGCGGTTCGCTACGGAATTGCGGACATGTGAATCCATAAGCGGTAGATGGAACCATCGCAGGCACCGCGCGGCGCTATCCCAATCCTCAGATCGCTCGATCAACGAGCAGAGTTGCGAATAGGGCGGTCCCTCAACTATTCCGGTCCCGACGCAGATCCCTTCAAAGGAAGCGGCGAACACCACAGGAGCCGTCTCGAAGAACGCACATGCCACCGAACTGGTGTTGTCGTCACATTCGATAGCCGCGGTCGGAAGGAGGAGGACCCCGGACAGCGTCCATGCCACGACCTGGATGTTCCTTGGGACCACGCCGTGACGAAAACGTATAGCCCAGTGATCGCCGGATCGCCCGACAGACTTAATCCACCCGAAATCAGTAATTGCGTGCGCAACCGTGATTCGGCGATCGCCGGCGCGGTTGTACGGTCCCAGCCCGAGTTCCAGAGATTGGCCGAACCCATGCAGGAAATTGTGAAACTCCCGGTTCAGGCGCGGCCTGCCGCAAAAGTTCGTGCCCTCCAGTAGCGCCCAGTCCTCCCTCGCCGTCTGTTGGCCATCGAAGAATTCCGGCGGTCGTATGAACAGGCGTTTCCTGCCCAAATCTGCCCGGTCCAACGAAGCCGTGGCATCCAAAACTTGCCATTTTCCCGCGGACTCCAAGGCTGCTCCGTAGCAGGGAGCGACCTCGAAGCGCACGGGAATCCTCCGCAACTGACCCTTTGTGAGTATTTCCAGAACAGCGTGTTTCTCGGCCTCGAGTTCGGGAGTGAGCATTACGTTTTCGAACCGCGCCCAATCCGATTCCGCGGCTACAACCTTCAAAGCCCGGTTTCCGACGAGGAGTTTGCGAACCTGCATTCCAACCTCGATGCGGACCTCCACGGGGACACTTTCGCCCCAGGCGCCGCTGCCGCTGCGCGCGACAAGTTCGACGCTCGAAGATGTCTTCTGCGCCAAGAGTTCAACCGGGCTCCAGAGGGGTTCGCCGTCCAGGCTCGCTGTCAGCCCATGCGGGATACCCGAGCGGTAAATCGACAACATCCTCTGGCCCGCGAACATGAACCTTCGTTCGGCAGCGGCGGGGGTCAGACAAATGTCGGGCGCGGACAGCAATGCACATGGGCGCCCCTGGTGGATGGGTTCCCAAACATCAAGTTTCCGGCCGGTCTTGAAATCGAAAGCTACTATCTCCTCGTCTGCTGAGTAGAACTCCAGCGTGAACGGCTCCGGCAACACGGAGACACCATCTTTCAGCAGATCCACCGGCATAGCGGCTCGTTCCGGCATCAGCGCAACAGAACCGCCGTCAATCTGGTAATCGCCTTGACCGTCTCTCGTTACTTGAACTCGGGCTGAGTCGCCAAGAACCAGAACGTATCGCGGCTCCGTCATCCACTCCGGGGCCGGGCGGGCCAGCTCGATTTCAAAGCACGGAATATCCCCACGTAGCCCTAACTCTGGCGGTGCGAGAAGGGCTTCGTTTTCTGGTGACAGCGCTTTCTCGATGGGTTCGACTTCGCGGTGCGACTCCGCCAAGTCCAGAACGACATCCGCGCCTATGCCGGAGACCCAAGGGTTTTGGGCGATAACGGAACGCGCATCGCCTCGCGTCACCGTTCGCCAGCGATACTCCTGGAGAATGTGCCACAGTTGCGCAAAACTCTCGGAATGGACTGGACTTTCCGAGCGCAGCAAATCATAGACCGTGATGGGAAAGTTCTGGCCCGACAGCCACCAAGGAAGGCGTTTCCAGCCGGCGTCACTGACTCCGAACTGAAGGTACGCGGTTCGTAGCCACGCCTGTGCGCCCTCACTGCCGAAAACATGCCGCAGATGCAGCCTCCGGCAGGCATACTCCATGGCGTCGCGAACACGTTGCCTCGGCTGTCCAGGCGCCGAGAAAAGAGTCTGCCGAAGGCGGGGGCCAAGGGAATCATACACCTGAGGCCACATCTCGCCCTCGGTAGCCTCATGGCGCGCAACTTCCATGCAGTAGGCCGTCATCACCAGGCCGAGTGAGCTATGGCTCGCCCCACCCAGACTTCGAGAATCGGCAGTGCCGGTCCGCCCCCAATCTCTCAGTCGGGCGAAATCGCCTTCGGTTAGCGACAACTCGATCAGAGACCAGACGCGGTCCTGGCCCAAGCCCACGGTGGCAGCGCGAGCAAGCAACTCCTCGGCGGCTTTCACCACGAAAACCGGCGATGTATGGTCGAGGTTGCTGAGTACCCCGGTTGCGACATGTGGCCTTGGGGCTTCGCTCGGAATACTCCACTGTTCGGGTGTGCGCGGCCCGGCATCAATCCCGATAATCCGGCAAGTATCCCCATCGAACCTGATCAACGCCGATGATGGCTGCACGACGCTGATTGCGCCAGTGGTGATCCCCCGGTCACTGCAGCGACGCACAAAGTCCTCAATGTACAGGACCCCGCCATTCTCCGACAGGACCTGAAACATGACGTTCTCGGCCGAATTCCGGGCCGCCGTCTGGCCCGATTCGTCCCGTAGACTGACATTGTCCTGCTCGCATCGGCACCATGGCTGCTGCGCCATCAGGCTTCGCAATATCGATGGCGGCAGATCGGAATCCGCGATCCGCTCCTTCCACAGCAGCGCGGCGCGAATCGTTTCAAGCGGGAGATCCGGAACCGTCGAGAGGATTTGCCGCACCCTGCTGAGAATCCGGTTTGATCGCGCCTTCGGAGCCCAGAACCACTCCCGCGTCTCATCGAGCCAAGCCACCTGGCCACTCTGCTCCAGCAGGGTCACTTTCAGTTCTGGGGCGCCCTCGAACGCAAGATCAGATAGTCGCCCAACTCCCTGACTGAGACACAGTTCTGCCGCGCTCTGGACAAACCTGTCCAGGCCGTCCGCGTGTTTCTCACGAAGAAGGACGCGCGCGCCACCAAACGAGCGGACGGTGAATCCCGCCTCCATTGCAAGGACGGAAGCTGCGCTCAAAACGCCCTCGGCGCGAAAGGGATTCTCCGATATCCGCCGCTCTCGCAGCTCCCGTTCTGCCGTAACGGCAAGGCAGGGCAGGCTCTCGCAGACCACCTTAATTGCTTCGGTCAACAACCGAGGCTTAAGGGCCAACGTCTCGATCCTGTTCACCATACGGCTCTGGATCTGCCGGACGCGCTCGCGACTGAGGCCAACCTCAGATGCGGCCTGCTCCAGAGTCGCGCCACCCAACCCGTCCCAGCCGAGATACCGCATTCCCGTGCGTGCCGGCTGTTCCGCGCAAGCCCAGCAGGCCAGAGTCCGCAGCTCCTCTTCGAGAGTCTTGGACGCTGCAAGCGCCTCCTTAAGCGATTCCTCCGGTGTCTTAGCCCCGCTCGCTGTCAAACGCGCCTGCACTTCGCAACGGAAGAATTCGCGAAGCTGCGGAAGGTGCCGACGCTGCCACTCGGGGATCTCCTCGCCAGCCCCCATACTGATCGACATTAGGGCGCGATCGATCTCGTCGGTGCGATCGCACTCGATTTTGCAGCGCATGATCAGGGACTCGTGGGTGTGGCTGGCGAGTTCTCCGACATATCGGATACCGCGCTTGTCCAACTCCCGAATCAGCGGACCAGAGAGCTGTAGAGACTCCACGGGAAGAAGGTAGTAAAGGTCGATGTCCCACCACGGCTGCCTCGGCTCTTCAGCCCTCGGTTCCACTGCCTGCCCCGGCTGCAGGCCCAGGTCGGCCAGGAGATCCTTTATCTCATTCAGCGATTTCCGTCCCAGATTCTTGATGTGCAGCAGTTGGTCGTCTGTGCATGCTACAACCTGCCTGAGCGCTCGCAGGCCGGCGTTGGAAAGACAGTGCACGGATCGCAACGAGAGATTAAGGCTGAAGATGGAGCGGTCGAGAGCCTCCGCTACATCGCCGGGCACATTCGGTTTGCCCCATATGCCTCGAACGAACCAGCCGCTATCGGTCGCCTCCAACACGCGTATCACTTCCCCGAGCAGATCGGGACCAAACCTTGACAGACACTCGTCGTAAGACTGGCCGCGGATGGACGCCAGGTCGATGCCCGCCTGCTGCACTTTTCCGTTTATCTCAATGAAAGCCACGGCCGGGACGCCACCGGCGGATTGCTTCGAGTCCGTCGCGACGAATAGACGGGGAGATAAGGCGTCGGTGCTCATATCAGGCTTTCGCGGAGTCTGGCTTTGCGACATCGGACAGGAACGGACTGAACTCGCCGAAACCGGTGATCGACGCAGACTTTTTCGCCCTGGTCAGAGCTACGTAAAGCAACGCCCGCTCAGCCGTTTCCGCATTCCGTTTGGCGACTGCATCCTCGCCGTCCCGGATGGCCTGGTCGAGGGGAACCATGCCTTTGTTCGCGGAAACGATGAGCATATGCTCGAACTCCAGCCCCTTTACCCGGTGCATGGTCGCGATTCGCACGCCGGGCTTGTCGCGCTGCTCAGCGGCGTCGCGTCGGATCTCGTACGTCTCCATGCCTTCGCCGCGAAGATAAGCTGTGTACGCCTCCAGGACTTTCCGGGTTCGGCCGACTACGCAGATGGCTTCGTGCGACGTGCCCTGCCCACTCAGTTCCTGAATCCGGGCCTTCGCGAAGGCCGCTTCCTCCCCAAACGTTCGGAACCGGCGCACGATCGGAGGCTCGCCGTGGGTCAGCGACATATAACCCTTCTGCTGGTCCTGGCCTCCGTCCAGGTCGTCGATGTCGCGGCCTTCGAGCAGCGCGACCGCGAACCGGCGCGTTTCCTCCGTGGTCCGGTAGTTGACTTTCAGTTTTTTTCCGCGGCCCTTGATGTTGATCCCGCACTGGCCGAGGGTCACGCGGTGGTGATAGATGCGCTGATGGGCATCACCCACCAGGAAGATGTCGTTCTCGCCGGCTGGCACGATGGCCCGCAGCAGGCGGAAGGCCTCTGCACTCATGTCCTGCGCTTCATCCATGACCACCGAGCGGTACGGTAGCGTGATCTTCCGTGTCTCCAGCAACGAGCGCGCATCCCGGATGAGATCGATGTATTCCTTCTTGCCCTGTTCGTTCATCTGGGCACGGTACTCCTGAAACACCGGCCAGATCCGTTTCTTCAGATCCCGGCCCAGCCGCGTTCCGCGTCCCAAGCGAGCAGCTTTCACGTACTGCTCCGCGCTAGTGATGTTCTGGGCCTGGATGACGTCTTCCCATTCCGTCCGATAGAAGTTCTCGGGCAGCGCCAGTTCGCCGGGAACGAGGTTCAGCGCGTTCCGCCAGCATTCGTTGCCCTCGTCGTCGAAGACCACTTGGTGCCGGTAGCCTTGCGTCCGGAGGAAGTTCGATACCCAGGCATCCAGGTTCACCACTTCGATCCGCGCCATCGCTTCGGCAGCGCAGATCTTCCGCAAATTCTCAAAAATGTCCGTCGCCAGATTCTTCGTGAACGTGGTGACCAGGACGCGATCCTCCTTCCCGGTGAAGACCTGCTCGGCGAGGTACTTGGCGCGATGCATGGCCACCACGGTCTTGCCCGTACCGGCGCCACCCAGGACGCGGACCGGCCCACTTGCCCGCATCGTGACCAGCTTGCGTTGTTTCGGGTGCAGGAAAACCCGCCACTGCTCCAGGGGCGCGCTGAGGATTTCGGTCAGTTCCTTAGCCTCGTCCACTACATAGAAACGTCGGCGGGAGTCCTCGTTCTGCAGGGCGGCCACGAAATCGCCGGTGTTTACCGGTACTTCTTCGTCGCGCTTCTCCACCTCTTGGAAGACTTCGCCCAGCGAGTAGCCCGACGCCAGCAGGAACAGAGCTTCGTACGCCTCCTGGGGAATCTCTTTCTCCGCCTTTTCGAGGTCGGCGTCTGACCCCAGTCCTCGCACCAACGGGAGCAACGACTCGGGTACGCCCAAGCGCAGAAGGTGCTTGTCTTTGACGTCATCGAACAGTCCGGCCGCTTGCTGCCCGGAGGCAATAGGTGCCGTAGGCGCCGATTCGACCACCTCCGTGTTCAGTACTTGCAGCGCGCCCGTGAGCGGGTTGACCTGAAACGTCTTGGAGGCCGCCCAATCATAGGCCTCGTCGTGGTGGTCCACCCACGTTAAGACGTACACCGCAGATGCCGGGTGGAATACGACCGCCCGGTAGGCCTGGTCGATCCGGACCGAATAGAGGCTCTTGCCTTTCGCGCATTCTATGGGCTCGTAGTGGATACCGGGCGAATCCGGCCGTTCACGGAACAACTCGATGAACTCGCGCACCTTCTTCTGGTGGCCCTTCTGGACGCTGGAATAGGCCAGCAGAAAATCGTTCGAAAGCGCTACGGTCATAGGTCTCCTCCAGGCAGGCTGGCAATCAGGCTGTCTTGCCACTCGGCCATCGCGGCCGCTACGTACGTGGTCCAGCCCTGTCCGACAAACCGCTCCAGATACTCAACTTCATGGTCCATGAGGACCGCGATCTTAACGCGTTCCCACGCCAACTCAGCCGTCCCGGCGATCGCCCCGTCTCCGCCGACGAGTTCGAAGCCGGGTGAAGGCAACGTACGCCCGGCCGCCGCCACTGCTTGTACCAGCGGGCGCAGACTTACATCCACATCCGCGAGCAGTGCAGCGAGACCGCCCGGCGCCTGATCGCGCACCCGTGGAACCTCTAAGCCCAACAGGCTGTCATAGAGGCCCTCCCGCAGTCCACTGGTGGCAACGAACTCTGCGGCGTTGGCGAATTGCAGGATATTGAATAGCCGCAACCATGCCCGCCACGTCCGCTTCCAGGCCGCACGGTCGGATGCGGCCGCTTCGT
>Ga0326727_10014954_pt1 | contig 16769 bp, 15 predicted proteins | sample MB2enrmetagenome_FD_207643 | JGI IMG/M metagenome (GOLD analysis project Ga0326727, IMG submission 207643) | Lab enriched peat soil microbial communities from McLean, Ithaca, NY, United States - MB29MY | ecosystem: Environmental > Terrestrial > Soil > Wetlands > Peat | place: USA: New York...
ACCCCATCCCCCAAAACCAACCCCACGGCAGCCTCAGTGAGGCCGTCCCTATGACTCAACCGGACATTTCACTTGCTTCAAAAAGCGGACATTTTAACTTGCTAAGGACAGCGAAGACTTGGGTTAGCGGATACAGGTCAGAGTGATTTCCGTCACCAAGTCGAGGGACGGCAGATTCTATAGCGCTTTCAGAAATACCGTAACCCGCTCCTCTTTGCGTTCTTTGCGAGAACTTCGCGCACTTAGCGGTTAAGGTGTTCTTGTCGACGCTGCGAGTGCCTCTAACCGCAAGGCGCGCAAAGGAAGACACAAAGAACGCCGAGCTGCGAATTTCTTGTTCCATTGGCTGCTCGGCGCGGCGAAAGTCTTAGCGGTTGACGGCAAGAATCCGCAAGGATCATCCGTGCCGCTCTGCGCAATCCGTGGCTGCTTTGACTCGTGATTTCTCGGCGTGCTCGGCGCACTCGGCGGTGAAGGTCTTAGCGGCTGTACTGATTCTTCTTCTTGTCTTCGTGCCGCTCGATGCCAAGCTGGATCAGCTTTTCAATCAACTCGGGATACGAAACCCCAGTCGCTGCCCACAGCTTGGGATACATGCTGATCGCCGTGAATCCCGGCATGGTATTGATCTCGTTCAAGTAAATTTTGCGGGTTTTCGGCTCCATCAGGAAATCCACGCGCGCCAAGCCGGAGCAATCCACCGCCTTGAATGCTCCAATCGCCAACTGCTGAACTTTCTTGGTTTCAGCCTTGTTCAACTTTGCTGGAATGACCAACTCTGATCCCTCCGCAAGATACTTCGCGTCATAATCGTAAAATTCCTTGCAAGGCAGGATCTCTCCCGGGACCGACGCCGCTGGCTGGTCATTTCCCAGCACCGCACATTCGATTTCGCGTGCTTTCTGTTTCCCGCCGACGCCTTGTTCGATGACGATTTTCCGGTCAAACTTCGCGGCTTCGTCAATCGCCGGGCCAAGCTCCTTGCGATCGTGCGCCTTGGAAATTCCGACCGACGATCCCAGGTTTGCCGGCTTCACGAACACCGGATACTTCAGCTTGCTTTCCGCCAGCTTGCGAACTTTGTTCGGCGCGGATTCCCAATCGCTGCGCAGGAAGGTCACATGCTTCACGATCGGCAAACCTGCCGCGCGAAACAGAGACTTCATGATGTCTTTGTCCATCCCAGCGGCGGAGCCGAGCACGCCCGCCCCGACATAAGCTATGTCAGCCAATTCAAGCAGCCCCTGGATGGTGCCATCTTCGCCAAACGTCCCGTGCAGGACCGGAAAGATGACGTCCACGTTGATGGCACGGTCGGCGGCGCGGCGTGCCAGATGGGCTGCCGCGTCGGTCTGAAAAGGCGCGAGCGAATTCTCATGCTGGTGCGGCTCCGGGGGCACGACCACCGATTCGCCTCGGGCCAAAACCGCTGCGCCGGGCGTGGTTTCAGGGTCACCAGCCCGCAAATGCTGTGTGGGGCGGGCGCCCTCGCCCGCCGACTTCCCCTTCAGCAGCCGCTCGGCGTCCGACGCCGTCACCCATCGGCCCTCTTTCGTGATGCCGATCGGCACCACCTCAAATTTGTTCTTGTCGATGGCATTAAACACCGACGCGGCGGAGAGCAGCGAAACCTCATGCTCGCCACTGCGCCCGCCAAACAGAATTCCCACCCGCAGTTTGTTCATGACTTCTCAAGTCTGGAAGAGGGAAGCGCTCCCGTCAACCGGAATGGATAACGGTTTGGGTTCACCTGGCAGGTAGCCTGGGCGCCGTGGGTTCCTTTGACACGGAGCTGGGCCGATTCCGTTCGCATGCAAACAAAATGTTCCACGTGGAACACAGCTGTGGAAGCCTGTGGAAAGTGCCACATTTTGGAACTATTTTTTCTTGGCGTCCCGCAGCTCTTGGCGTTTAGCCCTTAGCCCTTTTGCGTTCTTTTTCTTGGTATACCCCCCTCCCCCTGGGTCCAGTGGAATCATCAGGTTACGGAGAGTTTCCCGCCAAAATCTAGAGCCGATTGAGCTTAGAGGCAAAAGCTTGATTCCTAATGAGTTATACATTGTAACTGACTATTCTCTATAAGATATACATCAATGATGATGGTTTGCTGGTCTGGAGTCAAGGAGAAAGTGGAGTGAGGACCTTTACGCCCAGTCGGAAAACCCCCGCCCAAGCGGAGCTTGGACGGGGCACCCTAGGGGGTGATTACGACGAATTAGCCTGGGCCACCCGCCCCGGCCTTGCTTTCTCATCATACTCCCGAGGGTGCCCTGCTAGGTTTACAGTATTTTCTTCCCGAACGCGGACAGCGCCAGCTCGACCGCCAGATCTGCGGTCTGGTTACGCTCGTCGATGACCGGATTCACTTCCACAATCTCGAAGCTCAGCATGCGGCCATGGTCAGCGATGATCTCCATGGCCAGATGCGCCTCGCGGTAGGTGGCTCCGCCCCAGACCGGAGTGCCCACGCCGGGAGCATCTTCGGGATCGATCCAGTCCATGTCGAGCGACACATGATAGCCCGCGGTTCCGCGGCCGGCCATGCGTAAGGCCTCTTCCATGACCGTGCGCATCCCGCGCTCGTCGATGTCGCGCATAGTGAAAACTTCCACACCGGTCTTGCGGATGTTTTCTTTCTCGTGGATGTCAACGTCGCGAATACCCACCAGCACGCAATTCTCCGGCTGCACCTTGGGCGCAAAACCGCCGATGCTGGCCAACTCTGCCGGTTCGAGTCCCATGATCGCCGCCAGCGGCATGCCGTGAACATTGCCACTGGGAGAGCTGGCAGGCGTGTTGATGTCGCTGTGCGCGTCAATCCAGATCAAGCCGATGTTCTGATTTTGCCGGCGGTGATATTCAGCGACGCCGCTCACTGTTCCCACGGCCACCGAGTGGTCTCCGCCGAGCACGATTGGCACCATGCCGGATTCAAGAGTCTTGGCCACGAGTTCTGCCTGCTTGATGCAGGTCGCGGTAATCTCTTTGAGATATTTGGCGTTGGGGTCGCCCGCTTTTTTCTGCTCGGGGATTGCGACGGCCACGTTGCCGCCATCTTCCACCACATGCCCCAAGGCTTCCAGGCGTGCTTCCAAGCCGGCCACACGGACAGCTGAAGGCCCCATGTCCACGCCTCGCCGCGACTGCCCAAGGTCCAGAGGAACACCAATGACGCGAATCTTGCGAGGGGTGATGCTGGAGTGAGATCTGTTCGTAGTTGTCATAAAATCTCGTGATCGGGCGATCGGGCCATCTGGTCATCGGGTGATCTGGCCATCTAAGATCGCTCAGCGTGGTACCTCCGCAAGAATGACCCGATGGCCCGATCAACCGATCACTTGATAATCCTACGGATAGAGCCGATACAGCATGCGGGGGAAGGGAATTGTCTCCCTGACATGCTCGAGCCCGCAAATCCACGCCACCGCTCGCTCGATTCCCATGCCGAAACCGCTGTGGGGCACGCTGCCGTATTTTCGCAAATCGAGGTACCACTTGAAGGCTTCTTCCGGCAACCCGTGCTCGTGTATGCGCCGCAATAGCAGCTCGTGTGACGCGGTACGCTGCGAGCCGCCGATAATCTCCCCGTAGCCTTCGGGCGCCAGCACATCCACGCACAAAGCCAGCTCGGGATGCTGCGGATCCGGCTCCATGTAGAACGCCTTCACCTTCGCCGGATAGCGATGCACCATCACCGGCTTGTCAAACTGCGAAGAGATGTAAGTTTCGTCGGGAGATCCCAGGTCGCCGCCATATTCGAAATTGTTTTCGAGCGCGCCTTTGGCGTGGGCTTCCTGCAGCATCTTGACCGCTTCGTCGTAGCTGATGCGGGGAAATGGGGCTTCAATCTTCTCCAGCTTCGAGATGTCGCGGCCAATCGTCTGCAGGTCGGCACGGCGCTTCTCCAGGCAACGCTTTACCAGAAAACTGATCAGCCCTTGGGCCAGTTCCATGACGTCGTCGAGTTGCCCGTATGCCACCTCCGGCTCAACCATCCAGAATTCGGTGAGGTGGCGGCGGGTTTTTGATTTTTCCGCGCGGAAAGTTGGGCCAAAGGAATACACCTTGCCCAGTGCCATAGCGGTTGCTTCGATGTAGAGCTGCCCGGACTGGGTTAGAAAAGCTTCCTCGTCAAAGTAGTCGACCGGGAACAGTGTCGTAGTGCCTTCGCAGGCAGCGGGCGTAATGATCGGCGGATCGGTGAGAATAAATCCCTGCTCGTCAAAGAAATCACGCGTGGCTTTGATGATTTCCGCGCGCACGCGCAGGATCGATGCCTGCCGCTGGGATCGCACCCAAAGATGCCGGTGCTCCATCAGAAAGTCGGTGCCATGCTCCTTGGGAGTAATCGGGTAGGGATCATTCTCCGGCACACGTTGCACGACCTCGACGTTGGATACGTCAAGTTCGTATCCGCCCGGAGCGCGCTTATCGGCTCGCACCTTGCCTTCCACGATTACGCTGGATTCCTGGGTGAGCGTCTTGACCGCCTCGAAAACTTCTGCAGACACTGCGTTCTTCGGAACGACGCCCTGAATGATGCCGGAGCCGTCGCGAAATTGCGGAAAAAGCAATTTGCCGCTTTCGCGCAGGTTGTAGAGCCAGCCGCGGATGGTGACCGCCTGCCCTTCATGTTTGCCAGCGTCAGCGATAGTTGTGATGGGTGATGACATAATTTCTGATTGTGTATTTGAAAGATTCTGGAGCGCTGCTTCTAAATTACCCAATTACAAAATTATCCGATTGCTCAATTTCTATGCTGCTTCCAGCTTCTCGAACGCTTCCCTCAGTTTCTCCGTCGGGTTGATCTTCTCATCCGCTTCCAGTTCCAGCAGCAGCGGCGGAGTATGCGGCGCTGTACGAACCAACTCCATGGCTTGCTTCCAGTCGATCGTGCCCGCGCCCGGCCACAAGTGCGAATCGTGGTCTCTGGCGTTGTCGTGCACATGGGTTGAGTGGATGTGGTTCTTCAGGGTTTCAAACGCCTGCGGTATATCGCTCATGATGTGCGCGTGGCCAAAGTCGAAGCACACGCCCACATCGTCAAAGCGCGTGGCTTGAATGAAGTCCACCAGCTTTTCCGGAGTGCTCATTTCATTGGGAATGTTCTCCAGAAGAATCCGCACTCCCAGCGGTTTGGCAAACGCCCGCAGATGCTCCACCGAGGTCATGGCCGCTTCCACCTTGCGCTCGTCAAAGGTTTCGCCGGACACGCCCAAATGCTGAATCAGAAAACGAAACGGAATCTGCTCGGCAATTTCCAGCGCGCGCTTGATTTCATCCATGGCGGCGACCCGGGTAGCGCGGTCCGTGGAGGTTACATTCAACGGTGGCGCACCGCTACGGCCCCGCTCATAATCGGCATACATAGGAGCATGCACGGAATTCAGCCCTATCCCGCTGCCGCGAAACCAGTCGGCAATTTCGCGCACGTGCTGTTTGCGGTTGGCATAGTCGAGATGCTGGCGGGCGGCGAAAATCTCGATCGCCTGCGCACCGCCGCGTGCAAGCCCATCCAACAGCCCCGGATGCAGCCGCTCCTTCACATAGACATAAGTGGAAATCGCCTTCAGCATCAGTACCCAACTGCCTTTCCGTCGTGCCGGATGTCGCTGGCGCCCAGGCGTTCGCCGGTTTTCTGATCAACGGCGGCACACTCGGCATCACTCCAGTACGGCGACCAGTCCTCGCCCGAGCTCTCACCGAACTTGACCTTGTGTCCCATCTGCTCCAGTGCTTTCACCGTGTCCGGAGAAAACCACTGCTCTACATTTATCACGTCCGGCAGCCATTGATTGTGGAAGCGCGGCGCATTCACCGCTTCCTGCAGGTTCATCCCGGAATCGACGACCCCCATTAGTATATTGGCGATGGTGGTGGGAATTCTCGACCCTCCCGGAGATCCCAAAACCAGGAACAGCTTCCCGTCTTTCACGACGACCGTGGGCGTCATCGAGCTCAGCGGCCGCTTCCCCGGTCCAATCGCATTGGCTGGCCCTTGCACCAGTCCAAAGAGATTTGGCTCGCCCGGCTTGGCGGCAAAATCGTCCATCTCATCGTTCAGCAAAAACCCCATACCGGGCGCGGTGACCCTCGACCCGAAATCGTCGTTCAAGGTTGTGGTTACGGCCACTGCGTTGCCGTCCGCATCCACGACCGAGTAATGGGTGGTATGGGGCCCGTCAGCTAAAGCGACCAGATGCGAATGTGCCTGCGCGTAACGTTCCAGTTCCGTAAAGATTGCCGGCCGCTTCAAGTCCTTGCTGGCAGTCGCATGATTGGGGTCGATCGACTCACGCCACGCGGCGGCGTACTTCTTGTCGAGCAATTGCGCGACCGGGATTTTAGCGAAATCCGGATCGCCGAGGAACTCCGCCCGGTCGAAGAATGCCCTGCGGAATGCCTCCGCAATCAGGTGGACCGATTCGGCGGATCGCGCTCCCAGCCGTGCCAGATCGTAGCCTTCCAAAATGTTGAGAACCTCAATCAGACCAACTCCGCCGGATGAAGGAGGCGGTGCGCTGATAATCTCATATCCGCGATACGTTCCCCGCACTGGCTCGCGTTCCTTCACCTGGTAGTTGGCCAGATCTTTCTCGGTGATCAGTCCTCCGCCCATTTGCATCGCGGCAGCCAGTTCCCGTGCCATTGCCCCGTGATAGAAGTCTTCTGGACTGCCGGCGATCCTCTCCAAAGTGCGCGCCAGTTCCGGCTGGCGAAAGACTTCGCCCTGCGTGTAATACTTTCCATCGCGTTGAAAGATGCGGCGCGATTCCGGAAACTCAGCCAGATGCTTGTCGTGGAAATCTTCCGCATCCGCCCAGGCCAGGGGAAAGCCGTCTCGCGCCAGCTTGATAGCCGGAAGCATCACTTGTGCCAAACCCAGCTTGCCGAATTTCTCTTCCGCGTATGCCAGGCCTGCAACCGAACCCGGAACCGCGATCGCCTTGTACCCTACCACGCTCGCATCTGCGATTACGTTCCCTTTCGCGTCCAAGTACATGTTGCCGGTCGCCGCTGCCGGAGCGGCCTCGCGAAAGTCCAGGAAATGAGTTTTTCCGTCCGCCATGCGGATCAGCATGAATCCGCCGCCGCCCAGATTGCCCGCTTGCGGATGAACCACAGCCAGCGCAAAACCCGTTGCCACGGCGGCATCGATCGCATTGCCGCCCGCCTTCATCATTTCCACACCAGCGCGCGAGGCAAGTTCGTGGCGGCTGACCACGATGGCATGTTGCGCATGGACGGGATCGACTGCCGCAAGCAGATGCGACCAGCCTGTCAGCAGGGTTGCCCACAGTAGTGCGATGAGTAGTATGGGTCTAGCTCTCATGAATTGCCTGTGCGATGCAGAGAACAATTCGGGTCCCGCGGCCTCTTGTAGAGGATGCCGCCGCCATCGGCCGCGAAAAGTGTTCTTCCAGCGGAATTTTGAGGCTAGCCTAGTGGGTGAGCGGGAGTCAAATGAGGGCGCGGCTCAACGCTTGGTCTTTCTGTTTCGGCTGGCCGGGCGTCGGCGAGCCTTAGGTGCCGTTCTCGCTCTCGCCGCCACCATTTCATACGACTGCCGAATCAGGTCTTTCAACTCCGCGTCCGGCAGCGCATCCAGCCGGTCGAGCATCACCCATTTGTAGCGGCCAACATACGGGGCTGGACGAACGTCCTCATACTCGCACAACTCCGCAAACTTCTCTGGCGTGCACTTGAAGCACATTCGCTGCGGCACCGAGTCCAGACCGAGCATTACAAAAATCTTCTTATTCACTTTGAAGCAGAGATCGTCTTCCCATTGCAGGTTTTCCTTGGCCTGCGGAAAGGAGAGACAATACTTCCGGATTGCTTCGGCATTCATGGCAAAAGAGAAGTCCGGTTCGCCGCGCTGCGGATCCAGCCTCAGAGGAGATTGAAATGCAAACCCGGCAACTTGGCAAATCCGATTTACATATTACTCCGGTGGGTTATGGCGCCTGGGCCATTGGCGGAGCGGGCTGGGAGTTTGCCTGGGGCCACCAAAACGATACCGACTCGATTGCCGCCATTCATCGCGCTCTCGAAATTGGTGTGAACTGGATTGACACCGCCGCCGTTTATGGCCTCGGCCACTCCGAAGAGATTGTCGCTCGAGCCCTGAAAGAATGGCCCGGCGCGAAGCCTTACGTGTTCACCAAGTGCGCTCTCCGCTGGGATGCAAACGGCAAAGAGTACGCGGACCACAAGGCCGCCTCGATCCGGCAAGAGATCGAAGATAGTCTGCGCCGGCTGCAGCGCGACACCGTCGACCTCTACCAGATCCACTGGCCGCCGTCGCCGGACTCAGCTCTGCTCGAAGAAGCCTGGTCAACTCTGGCGGATCTCAAGAGACAAGGAAAAGCGCGGTGGATCGGCGTTTCCAGCTTCAATGTGCAGCAGATGCGGCGAGCCCAGGCGATCGCTCCTATCACTTCGCTGCAGCCGCCGTATTCGCTCATCCATCGCGAGGTCGAAGAAGACATTCTGCCATTCTGCTTGCGGGAGAACATCGGGGTAATCGTCTATTCGCCGATGGCCTCGGGCCTGCTGACTGGAGCCATGACCCGGGAACGCGCCGCCAAACTGCCGGACGATGATTGGCGCAAGAGAAACCCTGATTTCAGCGAACCGAACCTCCTCCGCAACCTGGCGTTGGTCGAGCGTCTGCGCGAAATCGCAACCCGTCGCGGACGCACCGTGGGCGACGTGGCCATCGCGTGGACGCTGCGCAACCCTGCCGTCACCGCTGCCATCGTTGGCGCCCGCAGCGCGCAGCAAGCCAATGGCGTCATGCGGGCCGCGGACCTGCAGCTCAGCGACAAGGAACTGCGCGAGATCGAAGACTTCTTCGAGGAAACCGCCGCGTAAGATTCAACCGCTGAGACGCAGAGATCGCCGAGTTTTTTCTCCATCTCGGGTCCAATGCTTTCAACATGGTGGCCTTGCTGTACGCCAACCGGAACCCTAAGCGCTCCGCATTGCGTTGCGACGTGGTCCCGCCCTGGGTCACAATCACGGCATACTCGCAGCCAGCTCTCACGGCGCATGCAATGCGCGTCCGCAGCAACGCGGTTTGCAAACCTTGCCGACGAAACTGGGGCAGAGTTCCCGCTCCAAACAGGGCTACGATTCCATGCTCCCGAACTACCAGGCCCGCCCCGCACGCCACCATTATTCCATCGACTTCGGCGACAAAAGGTAGAGCGCCTTCGAATTGGAATAACGGCGTGAACATGGCAATAAAGTCGTCTGGTCCACCACCGTCCGGAAAGAAGCAATGCCGGACAACTGCGGCACACTCGGTGGCCTCGTCAGGGTGCGCGGGGCGAATCTTGGCAGGGATTTGTTTCAAGTCAACGACTTCATCTTCCTTTTCCAGCCTGCGAACCAGCACGTTGTTCAGTTCTGCCAGGGTATATCCGCGTTCTTTGAGCATCTCGAGGACGGGCAAATCGGTCAGCGGACAAACGTCAATCTGGGCGGGCGCGCCGTGTGACTGATAGAACCGTTCCATGCGATCCAGTTCCGCAGTGGACAGCGAGCCGTCGAACCCTGCCCCCACCGTGCGTCCGATGAGTGAATTCAACCCTGCAAAGATCATGTGGCCGCCGCAGAAAGGTTCAACAGCAGCGCCGATTTCAGGTCTCAGCTTCTGATACAGCTTGGCATAGTGTACTTGCGGCATCTCTTCCGCCGTTTCAAAGCGGCGCGCGAGTGCTTTATCGACAAATTCCACGGAGTTTCCTTTCTGGTTTGAAAATAGATGGGACAGCGGGCCGCGCACGCCTTTGCGCAGGCACCAGGAACACATACCAGCAGAGTTAAAGGACGGCGATCATAGGCAGAATATCGACGATATCGTGCTTCCTGCGCAAAGTCAAAAGCTCTTAACCGCAAAGGGCGCAAAGATCACGCAAAGTTTTTCCTACACCTGCTCCCGCGCCTCGCCCAGCGTCACTTGCACCTGCATCTTTTTCTTTCCGCGGTAGACGTCAACGCGCACCGTGTCGCCGGCGCGATGTTTGTTCATGATCTGCGCCAGATCCTGTTGGGTTTCGATCTTCTGCTCGTCGATGCCAACAATCAGGTCGCCGCCCACCATGATCGGCACGTTGCCCAGGAATGCCCGCTCCGAGCCGCCTCGCAATCCGGCGCGGTCCGCGGCTCCGCCGGGAACGGCTTGTACAATCAGCAATCCGTAATCTGCTGCCAATCCGAGCTGATCCGCCAGGTCCGGATCGATGGGCAGGGTTTTCACGCCCAACGCCGGCCGCCGCACCCGGCCCAGCGTGACCAAGTCATTGATCACCGCTTTCGCCGTATTGATCGGAATCGCGAAACCAATGCCCGCGCTCTGCCCGACATTGGAAGCGATCATGGTGTTGATCCCGATCACATCGCCGTGCCCGTTCAGCAGCGGCCCGCCCGAGTTGCCGGGATTGATGGCCGCATCGGTCTGAATCGCTTCGTCAATCGTCATGCCGTCCGGTTCCTGCACTGAGCGGATTGAACTCACAATGCCGCGCGTCAGCGTACCGGCAAGGCCGAAGGGATTGCCGATGGCGTACACTCTTTGCCCAACCTGCAGGTTGCTCGAGTCGCCCAGCGTCGTGGGCTGAAGGTCCGGCGCCTTGATCTGAATGACCGCCAGATCGTGCGAGCGGTCCGTGCCCACGATTTCCGCCCGGTACTTCTTGCGGTTGTTCAAGGTGACTTCCACCTGGCGCGCATTGGCGATCACGTGGTAGTTGGTGATGATGTGGCCGTCTTTGTCGATGATGAAGCCGGACCCTTGGCCTTCCTCCGGCACCAGCCCATAGAAAAAGTCGAAGGTCACGGCGCGTGAAGTGATGTTTACCACAGAACTAATATTCTTCCGGTATACATTGATATTGTTCTGTTCTTCCGCATCCAGCGACTCGGCGCCCGCCGCCTGACTGATCTCTACTTGTCCCGAGTGGCCGATCCAACTCCCAGGCCAGGTTCGGCCTGAGCGATACGTCGTGAAATAGAAAAATGCGCCCGCCAGGATGATGGCCAGTAGTACCGGTCGCAACAGCTTCATAGTTTCAAAAACCCTCCACCTAACGTGCCGGGATGTCTATCCGAATTGTAATCAATCTTCGAACCCGAAAAACCGAGTCGTGTACTAATATTGAAAAGGACGGTCTTCCTTGGCTGTGTTGGCACTTGCGCGTATCGTTTCGACGGCTCTTGGGGTACTGCTTTGTGTGATTGCGCTCATCGCTCCGATCCTTGTTGATGCTTCTCACTGGTGGCCACGCAGGGCGAAGGCCAGGCGGCCATGAGCGCGGTTCAGGGTTCTTCTTCTTTGCGGCCCTCGCGGTTGTGCTTGGCGCCCTTTGCGGTTTCCGGTTTTTCCGCTTCTTTCTTCAGCAACTCATAGATCTGCTTCACTTGCGTTTCAGTCTCATCCAGCGATCCCGAATTATCGACCACGTAATCGGCGGCTTTGATCTTTTCTTCATCCGGCAGTTGCGCTGCCATCCGCCGCGTCACTTCGTGCCGTGCCGTCTCTTCGTCGATTTTGAACCGCCGCGCCCAGCGTTGCGCCCGTTGCTCGGGGCGGCAGGTGACCGCCACCAGCCGGCTGAACCGTTTGGCTGCGCCGGCTTCCAGGATCAACGCTGCCTCCACCACCGCGATGGCCGAGCGGTCTCGTCGGCCAACGTCCTCCATCCATTCTTCCTGACTGCGAATCACCGCGGGGTGCACGATGCGGTTGAGTTCCGCGACGCGCATGGCCCGATTCTCCCCCGAGGACCCAAAGGCCGCCTCAGCCAGCCGTGCCCGATTCACCGTGCCATCGGGATTCAGAATTCCCCGGCCGAAGTGGCGCACCACCTCGGCGTAAACCGCCTCGCCGGGTTGCATCAGCTCATGAGCAATGGCGTCAGCCTGCACCAGATGCGCGCCCAGCCGCACAAGCATCTCACCTACCACGGATTTTCCTGCGGCTATGCCGCCCGTCAATCCAACTTTGAGCAATCAAGCTCCAGAGCTAAACTCCTTCACCGCCGAGCGACGCCGAGAGTCAGAAAAAATCCCTGCCGATCCGCGTAAATCCGTGGCTGGGTTTTCGCCTTCGAATTTCTCTGCGTTCTTTGCGTTCCCGGCGGTGAATGCCTTTCAAGCTTTTGTCAACTCCCCGGTGACGCGTCTCAATCTGGCTGCGCGCACCGTATTGGCCATCAACATGGCGATGGTCAACGGCCCCACTCCGCCCGGCACTGGCGTGATCGCGCCTGCCACATGCGCGACCTCGGGATGCACATCTCCCGCCAGCGTCGAACCCTTGGTTCGGAAAATCTCTTCGCGCTTGGCGTTGCCCGTGAACAGCCGTTGGAATTCGGCGCGATCTGTCACCTGATTCATCCCCACGTCGATCACGGTCGCACCCGGTTTCACAAATTCCCGTGTGATCATTCCCGCGCGCCCAATGGCCGCCACCAGAATGTCGGCGCGCCGGCAAACACCGGGCAGATCACGCGTCTTGGAATGGCACACCGTAACCGTCGCGTTGCCATTGATTAGCAGCATCGCTACTGGCTTACCAACAATGTCGCTGCGGCCCACTACCACCGCTTCCTTTCCGGCAATCGCGATATTGCTGCGCTTCAGAATTTCCAGAATCCCCGCCGGCGTGCACGGCACCAGTCCCGGCCGCTGCGTGGAAAGCAAACCCACGTTCATGGGATGAAATCCATCCACATCTTTCGCCGGATCGACCGCGAGCAATACTCGCTTGGAATCGACCTGCGGCGGCAGAGGCAGTTGCACCAGAATTCCATCGATCTCGTCGCGTTGGTTCAGCTTGGCGATCAATTCTATCAAGTCGGCGGTCGTGCTGTTTTCGCTGGGCGTGTGCTTCTCACTGTAGATGCCAACTTCCTCGCAGGCTTTCACTTTTCCCCGAACATATACTTCCGACGCCGGATTGTGGCCCACCAACACCACGGCGAGCCCAGGACGCATTCCGGCAGCCTCGAACGCTCGTACCTCCTCGGCGACCTCCCCTCGAATCTGCCCTGCGATCTTGCTTCCGTCAAGAATGATTGCAGCCATGGCCTCTCTCCGACTGTAGCGCCGCCGTCCCGGCGGCTGTCTGGCGGGCGTGCTTGCAAGAGCCGGCAAGATGCCGGCGCTACTGTCGCCACTTCGTCGACAATCCGGTGTTAACGTCGTACAACCCTACTAATCTAAACCAAACACCGCCGTCACTTCCTCGCCCCGATCGGAAACTCAGCGCTTCCTACTTTGCCCACGTTGGCCACGGCGAACTCCCGCACTCGATCCAGCGCAGCCTGCAATTCTCCATGCAGCCGTGCCTTCTCCACTTCGTCCGCATCGGGAGGCACCGGAATCAATCGGCTGATCCGCAACAGCGCCCGCGTACACGGTTTTGGTATCAATGATCGGTCCCAGGTCGGCAGAACCCAGGCTTCCTCAAGCCCGATGTGATACACCACCATCGGCACGCCGGTCGCTCGCGCCAGGATAACCGGCCCCGGTTTGGCAACGTATCGTGGCCCCCGCGGCCCATCGATGGTAAAGGCCACCACCCATCCTTGCTCAACTTCGCGCCGAAAGGCCAGCAGCGCCCGTACCGCGCCCTTGCTTTTGGAGCCGCGTACCTTCACAAAGCCGAACTTGCGAATGATCCTTCCCATGTACTCGCCATCAAAGCTGTCGCTGCTCATGACCCGCACCTGCAGGTCTCGCCAGATGTAGGTCGAGGCGAAAATGCAGTCATGCCAGAAGGAGTAGATGAGCGGCCGCGTTTCCATCGATGCCGGCCCGCCGTCTTCGATGGATACGGACACCCGCAACGTCGGCCCAATCAATTGGATAATCAGATATCCCGCCCATGTGATCGCCCACAACTGAATCCGTTGCCACAGAGTGAATGTTGGCGGTTCGGCCGCAGAAACTCCGTTCGAGGCCGGTGCCGTCGTGGCTGCGTTCACTCCGCTATTGTAACGTCTGCCCGCTGTGCCAACCGGTCGATCGTCCCCTGTAACCGCATGATTTCACGAGGCCAGCAGTTCTCTACTTGAGGAAGCCGGGAACAAAAAACGAACAAGCCAAAGGCCAGGAGCCGAAAACAGTTACCAACGGACTGCTTCTTGCGAAACAATTCGCCAGCCAGCCGCATCCAACAAGCTATAATGAAACCACTTCCAAGGAAGTGATCTCCTGCTGAGAAAACGAATTCGAATGTCCCTAAAAGTGAAAGCTGCGATTTTGGTTTTGTCCTCCGGCGTGCTTCTGTTCATGGTGGTGGGCACGCTCAACGGCGTACATGCCTCCAGCAACGATGGCGCGTACCGGCAACTGCAGGTTTACAGCGAGGTGCTTTCCCGGGTCCGCGGCGATTATGTGGAAGAGCCCAACCTGCCCGCCGTCACCGACGGCGCTTTGCACGGCCTGCTGGAGTCGCTCGACTCCAACTCCAGTTACCTGACCCCGGCCGAGTACAAAGAGTACAAATCGCATAAGAACGAAGGCTCCGCTGACATTGGCGCGACAGTCTCCAAGCGTTTTGGTTACGCTGCCGTCGTTTCGGTGATCCCGAACGGTGCCGCCGATAAGGTTGGCCTGCAGAACACCGACATCATTGAGGCTATCGAAGGCCGCAGCACCCACGACATGTCGCTCGCCGAGATCCGCAATGTGCTTTCCGGACCACCCGGCTCCACGGTGACGCTTTCTGTGGTTCGCTCGCGTCGTGCCCAGCCGGACAAATTGGTCATTACTCGCGAAGTCACCGCAATTCCGCCGGTGAACGACAAGATGCTGGTTGACGGCATCGCTGACATCGAGGTCGATGCGCTCACCAAAGGCAAGGCGCAGGAAATCGCCGGCAAAATCAAGCTGGTGCAGAAGGAAGGCGCCAGGAAGCTGGTGCTCGATCTGCGCAACTGTTCCGATGGCGATGAGTCAGAGGGAGTCGCCGTGGCCAACCTTTTCCTGGACCACGGCACCATTGCTTACTTGCAGGGGCAGAAGTATCCGCGCCAGGCGTTTAACGCGGATGCATCCAAGGACATTACGAACCTGCCGCTGGTTGTTCTGGTCAACCGAGGGACGGCAGGCGCAGCCGAAGTGGTGGCTGCCGCGATTCTCGAAAATGCTCGCGGCGATGTTGTCGGCGATAAGACCTTCGGCGACGGGTCGGTGCAGAAGCTCATGGAGCTGCAAGACGGGTCGGCCCTGATTCTATCGGTGGCAAAGTACTATTCGCCCAGCGGCAAAGCCATCCAGGATACCGCCGTAACGCCCAACGTTCTTGTGGCTGACGCGCAGGATGATTCCGGCCCAACCGACGAAGAAGGGAATGCGCCGCCTCCTGAGCCGAAGAAGCCGCAACCTCCCGAGAAAGACGACCAACTGCAGAAGGCCATCGAAGTCCTGAAGAGCCACAACGGCTAAATTGTGCTGATAATGATGGAGGGCGGTCGGTCCTCGCCTGGCCCCCTTTTGTCATTCCGAGCGCAGCGAGGAATCCCTATTCCCGCTAATTCTCTGGAGACTGGAACTGGTTGCCGAAATCTTTGCTGATGTCGCGCCAACTGGGGTTTTGTGACTCGATGAGAGCCACCTTCCGTGAACGCCGCCAACCTTTGATCTGCTTTTCCCGCGCAATCGCATTGTTCACATAGTGAAATACCTCGTAGTAGACCAGCCGATTGACTTCGTACTTGGCAGTGAAGCTAGTATCGTGTCTCATAAATAACTAGCATAAATATCGGGTTCTTGTCCCTGGGTTGTGACCAGGATGATCGGTATCTTTCTGGTTGCCTTCCGTGATCGCAACTCCCTGCAGGCCTCATAACCGCTCAGACGGGGCATCACCACATCCATAATGATCAAGTCAGGCATGGCCATGAGCGGCGACCTCGACTGCTTCGGCGCTGTCTTCTTTATGAAACGCGGTACGCGGCCACCTGATCGACGCGGAATCACAATTTCACGGGTCCGCGAGTTTCTGGAAGTGGAGATGCTGGCCGGTCCGGAAAACAGGAAGAGCTATTACCGCGGCGCCAATGCGGCGCTGTGTTTTGCCCGGGTCGGCGAGATCCGGCGGCGGAGACGGGTCGGAATTCGGCACGCTATTGAACTGCTGCCGGGAGGCAAGGGCTGGCGGCTATTATAGCCCCGCTCTATTCTTTAAGGGACCACCGGATGGGTCCGAGCCAGACAGCATGTTGATCTTCGATGCATCCGGGAACCTCTATGGGACCACGCAGTACGGCGGGACTGGGAACGAGTGCACGTATTATTACTGCGGCACTGTTTTTGAGGCCGAGCCGTAGGCCAGCGGCGCGACGACAATTGCAAACCTGTCCTTCGCCAAGAGTAGATCGTCAGAACGAGATTGACTTTTCAACAATCTAGCGTGAAACAATCAGGCGACATGGCCGCCTTTCTGCGTGGTTTGTTTCGGTTGGTTTTCCTGTTTATGCGAGGCCATCAAGCGCTCGTTTTGGAGAATCTCGCCCTCCGCCAACAGTTGGCAATCTACAAACGGCAGCGCAAGCGCTCACGGTTACGTCGCTGCGACCGCGTGTTCTGGATGGCGCTCGCGAGGGTTTGGAAGGAGTGGCGAGAAGCCCTAGAAGCAGTCTCACAGATGCCTCAACAGGATCAATATGCAGCCGAGTTGAACCATGCCGAGGAAGTTGACGGCACGATGTTCCCAGCGGCTCGTCAGGCGGCGGAAGTTTTTTAACCAGGCA
>Ga0326727_10014957_pt1 | contig 16768 bp, 11 predicted proteins | sample MB2enrmetagenome_FD_207643 | JGI IMG/M metagenome (GOLD analysis project Ga0326727, IMG submission 207643) | Lab enriched peat soil microbial communities from McLean, Ithaca, NY, United States - MB29MY | ecosystem: Environmental > Terrestrial > Soil > Wetlands > Peat | place: USA: New York...
CGAAGTCGTCACGTTATTGTCTTTTGGAAATTGGGTCGCGGCCGGTGATCTGGAGGAAGGGGGCGAGGTCTTTCATGATGGTCTTGAAGGTTTCGAAATCGACCTGTTGCTGGCCGTCGCTCATGGCCTCGGCGGGATTCGGATGGACCTCGATGAGGAGGCCATCGGCGCCCATGGCGATGGAGCCGCGGCAGAGCATCCGCACGAGGTCCGCGCGGCCGCCGCCCTGGCTGGGATCGACGATGACGGGGAGATGGGATTCTTTCTTCGCGATGGCGACGGCGGAGAGGTCGAGGGTGTTGCGGGTGGCGGTCTCGAAGGTCCGGATGCCGCGTTCGCAGAGCATGACGTTGGGATTGCCCTCGGCGAGAATGTACTCGGCACCGAGGAGCCACTCCTCGATGCGCTCGCTCATGCCGCGCTTGAGGAGGATGGGTTTCATGGTGCGGGCGCACTCGATGAGGAGCTGGAAGTTCTGCGAGTTGCGGGTACCGATCTGGAGGATGTCGGCGGTGGCGGCGACGTGCTCGACGTCCTGCTCGCTGAGGACCTCTGTGATGATCTTGAGGCCGGTTTCCTCGCGGGCGGCGGCGAGGAGCTCGAGGCCGGGCTTGCCGAGGCCGCGGAACTCGTAGGGCGAGGTGCGGGGTTTGTAGGCGCCGCCGCGGAGGACGGTGGCGCCGGCGGCCTTTACTGCGCGAGCGGTGGCGAGGAGTTGCTCCTCGGACTCGACGGAACAGGGGCCGGCCATCATGCAGAAATGCGGGCCGCCGATGAGGACGCCGCCGACATTTACGATGGTGTCCTGGGGACGGGTTTCACGGCTGGCGAGCTTGTAGCGCTTCTGGACGCGGAGGACGTTCTCGACCTGCGGGAGGACGAGGAGGGACTCGAGGGTCTGATGGATGCGCTCGTCGCCAATGGCGGCAACGACGGTCTGCTCCGTGCCGAATATGGGGCGGGCGTCGTAGCCGAGCTTTTGGACCTCGGCGATGACTTCGTCGATTTTCTCACGAGCCGTATGAGGGCGAATGACAATGATCATGAGGCCCCCGAGTGTTCCGATTCGGCCCCGGCGTGTCCAGCCCGCCGAAGAGCGGCGCAAAATTCTCTGGCGTCTCGCATCGTGGCCATGAATGCTCCTTGCATGGCCGATTTTACCGCAGGCGCGATTTACGCGCTGCCCAGCAAGCCAAGAACCATAGGTGATCCCGTCTTCGACGAACGCATCCGTTCGCTGGTGGCGGACTGGGGCTGTGAACGGTCGTGTGACCTGGTCCAGGAGATGATCGTCACGGCGCTGAAGATGGGGCGTGAGAACATCACGGTAGCGGACCTGAAGCTATTCAACCGGGCGCTGCGGGAGCTGCGGTACGCGGCGCGGGTCTTCGCGCCGTACGCGGCGTACAAGAAGGTGGTGGTATTCGGGTCGGCACGGACGCCGCCGAGCGATCCGGCGTTTGTATCGGCGGAGGAATTTGCGCGGAAGATGGTGGCGCTGGATTACATGATCATCACGGGCGGCGGGGACGGGATCATGGGAGCGGCGCAAAAGGGCGCCGGGCGGGAGAAATCGTTCGGGCTTAATATTCGGCTGCCATTCGAACAGCGAGCGAACGAGACGATCCATGGCGACGAGAAGCTGATCAACTTCAACTATTTCTTCACGCGAAAGCTGAACTTCGTGAAGGAGACGCACGCGGTGGCGCTATTCCCCGGCGGGTTCGGGACGATGGATGAAGGGTTCGAGGTGCTGACGCTGATGCAAACGGGCAAGGGGCGGATTTTTCCGCTGGTGCTGATCGACTCGCCAGGTGGGAATTACTGGAAGACGTGGTTTGCGTTCCTGAACGAGTACCTGCTGAAGCTGGGACTGGTGGGGGAGACGGATTTCACTTTCTTCAAGATGACGGACAGTGTGGACGAGGCGATCGCGGAGATCGTGCGGTTTTACAAGAACTTCATCTCGTACCGGTGGGTGGGAAAACGAATGGTCGTGCGAATGAACCGGCAGCTCTCGGCTGGAGCGATCGAGCGAATGAACAAGGATTTTGCAGACATCCTGCTGCAAGGGCGGATCGAGCAAAGCGCGGCGCTGCCGGAGGAAAAGAACGAGCCGGAGCTGGCCTCGAAACCGCGGCTGATCCTGGTACCGGACCAGCGGCGATATGGGCGCATCCGGCAATTGATCGATGCGGTGAACGATCTGTGCGAGGAAGGCGGGGCCTAGCTTTTTGGGATGACCAGGGTCATGCCGACCCTGAGCGTCACGGTACCGCCGAGGGTGTTGAAATTTGCGTCCTGGATGTCCTGCCAGTGATTCGGGGTCTTAAAGAACTTGCGCGAGATGGAGCGGAAGGTGTCGCCAGGCTCCACGAGGTAGGTGCGCGCGCCGGACGGGATCGGTTTCTGGACGGGCTCGGGGAAGTGGCCGCCCTTGCCGGGAGAGACCTTGAGCATGGCGCGCATATCGGCGATTTGCTTGCGCGCATCGGTGAGCTGCTGCTGAAGCTCGAAGTTCTGGTTCTTGAGGCGGGCGGCGTCCTGCTGGGGCATGAAATTGCCCTTTGAGAGGATGTTGGCGAGCTTGAACTCGTCCTGGCCGGCGAAGCTTTTTGCATCGGCGGCATGGGCGCCGTGGGGAGCGAGTTCGAGGTAGCGGCGGAAGTGGTCGAGAGCGGCGACGGGGTTCTCGAGCTTATCGTCGAGAATGAGGGCCATGCTGTAGTGGGAGTCGGCGGTCTTCGACGTGCCGTCGAGGGAGGCCTCGTACCACTGGATGGCGGCCTGGTAGTCGCCTTCCTTCTCCTTTTCGCGGGCCATATCGAGGGCTCCCTCGCCTTTTTGCTCAAAGAGCCGGTCGCAACCGCCGAGCGCCCCCACGAGCGGAACGAGCAACAGGACACGGCAAACGAGCGGGAGGGGTCTCAATTTCACGCGCGCTTTTAACACCTGACGCCAAAAGACCGCAACTGGGCAGTGGGAAAAATGGCGAGATGGGCCTGCTCGGATTCGAACCGAGGACCAAGGGATTATGAGTCCCCTGCTCTAACCGCTGAGCTACAGGCCCAAGTAATTAATTATCAACAATTTACGAATGACTTTTTCTTTCCGGCCTCTTGGTTTTCGTTCTGTTACAGTTTGTTACCACTTTCTACGGCACCAAAGAGCCTGGGAATGCTCAATCTAGGAAGTACTATGCCCGTGCGCTCTCGTCGGGGGCAAGCAGGTTTGGAATCCTCACCCATTTTTCGCGCGAACAAAGCGAGCTTGCGTGGCCCGAATGTCAGTGGATATCTGACACATAGGCTTGGACGCGATGACCCCGAGCACAAGCGGCCATGACACTCAACGATTCAACGCCGGATACGGGTTATGATTGGTTTCACTCCCTCCGCGCAATTACGCAATGAAACCCGTAGATCAGGGCGTAGGTCTTTGGCATTACAGATTGATGCACCCGGACATGAGTCGTTTAATAGAAAAGCCATGTACCGAAAAATCTAGAACCGGATCAAAAGCCAACACGGGAAAGCGGTCAAAACATGCGTCCCCCAATCTCACCCCAAACGTTATGACTTTCCGTTATGACCTCAGATTTTCCACCACCCACAACTTGGCTCAAACCCTGTATCCGTCAGTGCTTGGAGCGGGTGAGGGGAATCGAACCCCCGTGTCCAGCTTGGGAAGCTGGCGTTCTACCATTGAACTACACCCGCGCTTTAAAACGTACCGTAGGGTATTCAGGCGCTATTGCCAAGAAAGTACGTCGTCCGAACCGATATAATTGTCGTTGCCCGCGTTGCCGATCTGGTGGTCGCCCCCATAGCTGGCTCCGATGCAGCCGGTCTGTACTGCGTTTTGGCTGTTAGCATCCGTGGAGTAGTTGAGATCTTTATAGGAGAATTGCGATCGGACTTGGGTGTACCCATCGTACGTCGAATCGATCGCAACGAAATAGGGCACACCCCACGGATCGTACCATGCGCCGTTGATAGTCGCAGGTGACCCATTTCCGTTTCCGAGTCCCGTCTTCGGATTGTTCATGTCCTTGCAATAGGGAACGTCGAGATAAATCTGCATGCGCGGGTTAAGCGAAATCGATGTGGACGCCCCACTGCTCAGCGGTATTCCATTTCCGTTGGATGTTGCGGCTCGAAGGACGTTTACTACATCCGCGTTGCTTGTACCGCCGGGGTTCGCCCCGGAATAATACTGCAGGTCCTTCGTCGGGTTATTTTGAGCCAAAGTTGGGTCGACTGGGTAGACGCCGTAGTCGGTGTAAAATTGCTTCACGGCGGTGACGAGTTGGGTGAGATCGTTTTTCGCCTGGGTTTTTTTGGCGGCGTTTTTGGCGGAATTGAGGGCGGGAAGGAGCAGCCCCATGAGGATTGCGATGATCGCAATCACGGTGAGCAACTCGATCAATGTAAATCCGGAGCGCGTTCTGGAGGAATGCATGGGGTGAGTCTAACAGGCAGGCGCTCCCGGCGCAAGTGCCGGTGATGTGAAGCGCGCGAAAAATACTTGGACTGGAACGAAGGAAGGAGACCGGGTGGAAAAGCCGGAGGGAGCGGGGATTGCGGCTTCGCGGGCCTTGCCTTTTCCGAATATAGGCGGTCCATTTTGAGCTATTGTCATGAATATGGAGCCCGCAGCCGATACTCGGCATTGGATGCACAAAACGCGAGACGGCACCGGGCTTTTCGTCCGGTGTTCGAATTCCGCACGAGGCGAGGCGCATGGGACTATTCTAATCACTCATGGAATGGGGGAGCACTCGGGACGATACCATCACGTGATTCCCCGGCTAAGCGAGGCGGGACTGCGCGTGGTTACCTGGGATCTGCGAGGGCATGGCCGATCGGAAGGACGCCGGGGTGATATCCGCGAGTACGACGTGCTGGTTGAGGATATGCTAGAAATATGGTCGCTGGCAAATGCAGGACCGCGGCCAGTCTTCCTTTATGGGCACAGTCTGGGGGGGCAAATCACTTTGAATTTTGCAGTGAAACATCAGCCTAAAGCCGCAGGGCTGGTGATTACGTCCCCGTGGTTGCGACTGGCGTTCGTGCCGCCGCGCTGGAAGACTTCACTGGCGCGAGTGGCGACGCGGATTTGGCCGTCTTTTACGCAGAATACGGACGTGGTTCCGGCACGGCTGTCCCGCGATGCGGAGTTTCTGCTGAGTATGCCCGATCCGGAACTGATGCATCATCGAATGTCGGCCCGAATGTTCGAGGCGCTAATCGCCGGAGCGCAGCAGGCCTTCCGGGAGGGGATGCAACTCCCCTACCCCATTCTGCTCCTTCACGGAAGCAAGGATCCGGTGACGTCGGCAGCCGCCACCAAGCATTTCTACGAGGCTCTGCGCAGTGAGGACAAATCGCTGGTATTGGTCCCAGATGCACTCCACGAAACGCACAATGACATCTGCCGGGAGTGGGTGATCAGGCAGATCACCGGCTGGCTGGAAGCCCGGATGGGCGCCGCAACAAAGGAGATTACAGGAGGGGGACCTGGCGGGCCTGGCGGGATTCAATGATGAGCTTGGCGAGGAGGGCGCCGATGACGAGAGCTGTGCCAATGAGGTAAAGCGCCGGATTCTCGCGCACATGTCGAACAATGGCCTCCTCGGCGGTAACGAAGCCCCGGGTGCCGGTGTCGACCTGATGTCGGACGCGCCGAGCGGTTTCGGTTGCGATTTTTGCCGGGTCGGCCGCCCATTGCTCGGTGAGTTGCCGGGTTTTGCTTTTTCCGTTGTGAAAGAGGTGTCCGACTCGATTGAATTCGTTTCTTAGATTCATGGCGCCAGGAGGTTTCAGATTGTTTGACGAGAGCGTATTTCGCGGAAAGGTGCGCAACCGCACCATTCCCATCCATGTATCGGCTGCCGCGGTGTGGACGGTCCCTTATTAACGATGGCTACAGCGGCTGACGGTAGCCGGTCAGTTCCAAGTATCCGTGGCCGGTTATGGCGGCGGCGGCGATGGTCCCGCTGGCGCGAACGAGGCCTTCCCAATAGGTCAGCGAGGGGAGGGCCAACTCCTGGTTTTTCAATGGAGTCGATACCTCCACATTCAGATGGATGCGGGGAATCTCGATGCGCCAGCGGATGGGATAATTGGCGGTGGTTCGAGTGCTGCTCCAGGACTCAAGGGGAGTGAGCTTGAAGTCACCTGCTTTCAGGTAAAGAACGGTGCCGTCCTGACGCGTCCAGGTTCCGCTCGAGGCGGGATCAGGCTGGCCGTTTTTCAGGCGCATCCGGTAGAGCATCAGTTCGGTCCCGTTGGAAAGCTGGAGCGAAAACCAATCCCAGCCGGCCTGGTCGCTGGCGAGTTGATTGGTGGCCCATTCGTGATCGAACCACGTCTCGCCGGTGACGGCGACGGGAGGCGCGCCGGGGAGTGTGAGACGGCCCTCGGTGCGCATGCGTGTGAAGGAGTAATAGCAGGAGGCGTGTCCCGCGCCGGAGGCTTTTCGGCTGATGCCGTTTTCGCCCTCGATGACTGGGGGTTTGAGCGGGGTTAATTCGAGGCTGATGGCACGGCCATTGTGAGCGCCTTCGATTTGCCATACACCGCTCGGGAGGATGGTCAGGCGCCAGTCGTCAATCCATGCCAGAATGCCCGGGGAGCCATTGCCGAAGCCGGCTTCGGCGTAGGCGCCGCGGGAGGTCTTTTGGGCGAAGTCGAAGCGGGCGGCGGTGATGTCGGAGAGAGCGAAGTGGGCGAACTTGAAATCGCGCTGGATGAAGCGGGAGGCGTTGGCTGGCGGAGCCGGCAGGACGCCTTCGCGGAACCATGTCAGCTCGTAGCCGAACTCGCGGCCGTCGGGGGTGTGGAGGCTGCCGGTGAAGTACCACCATTCGGTCTTGAATGCAGGGTGCGGAGCGTGGTCGCGGGGGAACTGGTATTGCCAGGATGAAGGGACGAGGGACCAGCCGTCTGAGGCTGTGCCAGACATGGTTTCCGGCAAAAGGAAGAGGAGGAACAGGAGGGCGGGTTTCATTCTTCGCGGAGGGCGGCGGCGATCTGGACGCGGCCGGCGCGCCAGGCTGGGGCGAGGGCGGCGAGGAGGGCGGAGGCGATGATCCAGAGAGGGGTTGTGGAGATGAGGAGCCAGGGCCATTGGAGCTGGATGGTCCAGCCGAAGAATGCCTTATTGACGACCCAGGTGAGGACCATGGCGAGGCAGGCGCCGGAGGCGATGCCGAGGAGGGTGGAAATGGTGGCCATGAGGGCTGCTTCGCATGCCGCAATATGCCTCACCAATGCGCACGTCCCTCCTATAGCCCGCAGGATCCCTGTTTCGCGCTGCCGTTCGAGGGCGATGGTGGTGAGGGAAAGGGAAATGCCGACAATTGCCACGAGGATGGCGATAATGCGCAGGATTCCGGTCACGGCGAAGGTCTGATCGAAGACGTTGAGGATGCGCTGGCGGAGGGCGGCGTTGGTGTAGACGATGATGCCGCGAATGGACCAATGGGCACGGGCGCGGGTGGCGGTGGCGGCAATGTTTGCGCCTTTGCGCATGTAGACGGCTACGGAGTTGACGCCGGGGTCGCGCCACCAGCGGTCGAAGACCTGGCGGTCGATCATGATGAGGCCGCGGTCGCTGGTGTAGTCGTAGTAGATGCCGGCTACGCGGAAGGAGGCGAGGCCGGAGGGGGTGCGGATCTGGAGGGTGTCGCCGGTTTTGGTGGCGTGGCGGTGGGCGAAGCTCTCGGTCACGATCACAACGTCCTGGCCGGAGAAGAAGTCGCGCATTTTGGCGGACTCCCCTCCCCCGATGAAGCGGAGGTTGCGGCGGTCGGCGCCCTTGACGGCGCCGATCTCGACGAGATCGCCGGAGGAGGTGCGGGCGGTGACTTCGCGGTAGGTATCGACGGCGAGGACGGCGGGGTCGGCCTCGAGGTCGGGGATGAGGGCGGGCGGAACGAAGGAGTGGAGGCCGATGACTTCGTTGGCAGCGGGAGCGACGTAGAGATCGGCGACGATGCCGCGACCGATCCATGCATCGACGCTCTGGCGGAAGGAATAGATCATGACCGAGACGCCGATCATCATGGCGACGGCGCAGGCGAGCGCGGCGACGGTGATGCCGGTGCGATGAATGGTACGGCAGAGGTTTTCGGCGGCGAGCCGGAACGTGGTTTGCGGGACGAGGCGGGCGATGCCGCCAAGGATGGCGGATACGCCGGGGGCGAAGAAGGCGAAGCCGATGAGGACGAAGAAACACGCGGCGAAAGAGAGCCCTGCGCCGAAGCCATCGAGGGCCGCGGCGCAGCAGAGGGCGGCGACGGCGAGGAGGGCGATGCCGAGGAATGACCATCGGACGAGATGCCGGGGCTGGAAGCGTTCCATGCGGGCGCCGTGATCGAGAGCGGCGACGGGGTCGGATTTTGCGGCGTCATCGGCAGGGACCCATGCGCCGGCGAGGACGGAGGCGATGCCCAATCCTGCGGCGGAAGCGAAGGGGAGGCCGGACCAGATGGGGTGATTGATGCTAATGAGGACGTACAGGGATGAGACTGTGCGGGCCACGGAATGGGTGAGGCTTCCCGCGAGAATAGCGCCCCCGGCGATGCCGGCGACGATGCCGAGGACGCCAAAGATGAGGGCCTCGAAGAGGAAGAGAATCCGGATTTCGGTCCGGGTTGTGCCCATGGCGCGGAGGATGCCGATCTCGACGCGTCGGCGGGCGGCGGAGGCGAAGATGGTGTTGTAGATGAGGAAAGCGCCGACGAGGAGGGAGACGAGGCTCATGGCGGTGAGATTGAGTTGGAAAGCGCCGAGCATTTTCTCGATTTGCAGGCTGCGCTGGCGGGGGGCCTGGATATCGGCATCGGGCGGGGCGACGGCGGCGAGGCGTTGCCGGACGGCGTCGGCCTGGGCAGGGTCGTCGAGCAGGAGCTGGATGGATGAGAGGCGACCGCGCATTGCGAAGGCTTCCTGGGCCCAGCCGATGTCCATGGCGGCGATGGGGACGCCGGAGGCGCCGGCGACGGCGTTCTGCATGGGAATGAGGAAGAGGATCGTGAAGGTGCGCGGCTGGGAGCCGACCATGAGGCGGAGGGGGTCGCCGGGCTTGAGGCGATGAGCGGCGGCGAATTCGTCGCTGACGGCGATGGAGTTTGGGTTGGAGAGCCAGCGCTCGATGTCGAACGGGGAGCCGTTGTTGCCGATTTCGAAGGTGCGGAAGGGTTCGTTGGTGAACGGGTCGATACCGAGGAGACGGAGATATTCCCCGGGGTAATCGGGGAGGGTGGCGAGTTCCTCGATGACGGGGGTTGCGGCGCGGACGCCGGGGGTGTGCTGGACGGCGGGGAAGATGGAGTCGTCGAGTTTGCCGCGGACTTCGAGCTGGGCTTTGCCGGCGACGAGATCGACGCCGGCCTCGAAGGCGCGTGTGGCGCTGCCGTTGGCGACCTGGACGGCGACGAAGACCGCGACGCCGAGTGCGACGGCGAGGATGTTCAGAAGAGCGAGGAGCCAGTGGCGGCGGGCGTGGCGGAGGACGTGCCAGCGGAAGAGGAGGAGGAGCATCGGGGAAAGGCTAAAGGATGAAGGCTAAATGCTAAAGTGCACGCTAGGGCGGTTTAACAAATATTGTGGCCGCGGAATCCTGAGTACGGCAGAGCGTTCAAGTTCAGGTTTAAGAGTAAGTTCAGGTACACGCTGGCGCGCGGGCCAGGCTCCAGTGGCTACAGTAAATATTTAAATGCTCTAGCGCGCCGGCGGGGGCGTCTGCGGGCGCAGGATTATCCGCGCGCGTTGACGAAGTACCTGACCGCGGAAGGACGCACTTACAAATTATGCCGCACTGGCTGCTTTGCATCGCTCGTGCGGCTTGGCTGAATTAGGCGGAATCGTTCCGTTCGCGACCTTTCGCAGAGCCTCGCAAAATTTTTCTCCAGCGGGAGTGACGTCTCCATTCTTCGCGCGGGCGATGCCGACCGAAAAGACTTCCGTGGTACCGGCCAACGGCCGATAGACCAGGCGCTTCCCGCTCACGTGTTTGAATGCCGGTATTGCAAGCGCGATGCCCCGTCCGGCTTCAATGGCGGTGATGAGAGAACTCGATGTGTCGCATTCCACTGCGACGCGCGGTTTGATGCCAGGCGAACTGAATACGCGGTCCAGAACCTGATAAAAACCAACATTGTCCTTGCGACGGAGTCCCAGAAGAGGCTCCGCGGCGACCTTTTCGAGCGGGATTGCTTTCAATCGGGCCAGCCGATGCGACGGAGGCAGCGCCACGCAAAACGGGTAGGTTCGCAACACTTCAAATTCGATTCCGTCGTTTTTCATATCTGCCGCTACCGGAACCACCCCGATTTCCAGGGCGCCGCTTTGGAGGCCCTCGATGAACTGGTTTCGGGAGAGATCGTGCAATACCACGTTGACTCGCGGAAACGCCTTATTGAACGCCGCAATCGCCGGCGGTAATAGCTCCACAGTCAGTGCGGAAGCGTAACCAACATGAAGATCGCCAAATTGTCCCCGCGCCAGTGCCCGGACCTTTTCCACGGATTCCTCGGCGCGTCTTAATAGGGCGCGCGTTTCTTCGAGGAAGAGTTTTCCCTCCGCCGTGAGGGTCACACCGCGCGGACTACGCTTGAGCAGGTCAACGCCAATCTCGTCCTCCAAATCCTGCACCTGCCGGCTCAATGCCGGCTGCGCGACGCGCAGTTGCGCGGCGGCCTTGGTGAAGCTCAAGGCTTCGCTAACGGCCAGGAAATATCTGAGATGCCGCAGTTCCATTGCGACTTTCATTATGCCTAAAAAGCATGACTCCGCAAGGATCATGATATTGGGCGGAACGAACAAACGGAGGGAAGATGCGCATGTGATTGAGAGGAAAAAATGAATACCAAAATTATTGTCCATCCGAAACTCCAGCACTACGGCCTGAGCACGGCCAACCTCGATGCCATGACGGACTGGTATCGCAAGGTGCTGGGCATGACTGTCAACCATCGTTCCAAGATTCCAGCGATAGCGCGCATCACACACGACGGGCCGCCGTTTTCGGCCTTCGCGTTTATGAGCAACGATGAGGTCGATCACCGCATCGTATTCTTTGAAATACCGGGCGCGGCAGCCGATCCAGACAAACGCCGCCACACGGGGCTGCAGCACGTCGCTTTCAATTACGAGACGCTCGACGATCTGCTGGGAACTTATCTTCGGCTCAAGGGCTTGGGCATCCTGCCGGTGTGGGCCGCCGATCATGGCGCGGGGATGTCATTTTACTACCAGGACCCTGACCAGAACATGGTCGAGTTAAACATCAACAACTTTGGCAGCGACTGGACGGCGACAGAATACATGAGAAGCTCGAACTCTTCGGCTGGGCGGCCTGCGCTTATTGATCCCGAGAAGATGGTCATCGAGCGCGATGCGGGCAGGTCTCCCTGGGAACTGCACGAGCGCGCGCTGGCTGGCGAGTTTGCGCCTGAAAAACCATTTCGTCCACGCGATCACTTCTAAGGTGTGAGACGGGACCACGTAGCGGCGTTTGTCTAGATTGGCGATGGCGTTTGGGTTTGAGAGCCAGCGCTCGATGTCGAATGGGGAGCCGTTCCCGCCGATCTCGAAAGTGCGGAAGGGGTCGATGCCGAGGAGGCGGAGAAATTCGCCGGGGTAATCGGGGAGGGTCGCAAGTTCCTCGATGACGGGGGTTGCGGCACGGACGCCGGGGGTGTGCTGGACGGCGGGGAAGATGGAGTCGTCGAGTTTGCCGCGAACTTCGAGCTGGGCCTTGCCGGCGACGAGATCGACGCCGGCCTCGAAGGCGCGTGCGGCGCTGCCGTTGGCGACCTGAACGGCGACGAAGACCGCGACGCCGAGGGCGACGGCGAGGATGTTCAGGAGGGCGAGGAGCCAATGGCGGCGGGCGTGGCGGAGGACGTGCCAGCGGAAGAGGAGGAGGAGCATGGGAAATTGCTAATTGCTAATGTGTGATTGCTAATTGTGGGAAGCAGAAGCGGCTAAAAATGGCGCATCGCATGCCGAAGGAGGTGCTCGCGAAATAGGAGGAGAAGCGCGGGAAAGGCTAAAGGATGAAGGCTAAATGCTAAAGTGGGGATCGCGAGAGGCTGGAACAGAAGGGAGCAAAGAGGGGAATTTGAACAGGAGGGAGCAGAGGAAACGGAGGGGGAAATTTGTGAGATAGGCGAAGTCTTTCTAAGGATGCTGAGGAAATCTGCGGCCCGGCCCCGCTTGGAATCGCTCTTTCCAGACACCGAAAATCCCAAGGATTGGGCGGAAGTGGGCAGAAACCGCGAAGCGTGGCGAGGGCCTACCGGCCTTACTCGGGGTTGAGGAAACTAAGAAATTCTCCCATGAGAGGAACCAAGGCATTGAACTGGCAGAGTTGCAATCATCTACCGATCGCCATCGGAACCATCGCAATGGCGCTTTTTTGGGTAGCTCCTGCTGCCTCTCGCGCACAAAACATATACGTTACGGAAAGCGGCACTGTCTCCTACAACGGAATGGTCGGTGAATACAACGCGACGACAGGGGCTTCCATCAACACATCGCTCACCAACGGGTTGGCCTGGCCGGGAGGTTTGGCGCTCTCAGGTAACATCCTCTATATCCCGAATTACTTGCGCGACACGGTCGGCGAGTACGACGCAACAACAGGGGCGGTTATTAACGCCACATTCATCAGTGGATTGGGTGGTCCAGAATATGTGGCAATTTCGGGCAACATCCTCTACGTCACGGAATACAATAGCAACACGGTAGGCGAGTACAATGCGACGACAGGGGCGGCCATTAATGCCACATTTATCAGCTTTTTGTATTCTCTGGACGGTCTGGCGCTTTCGGGCAACGACCTCTATCTCGTGAATTCCTCTTCCCCCTACCCCGGCCTCGGCACGAGCAGGGTGGGCGAATACAATGCGACGACGGGCGCTACCATCAACGCATCATTGATAGACGGGCTAACCAATCCTGCAGGGTTGGCACTCTCAGGCAGCAACTTCTACGTCTCGAGTCTCGGCAGCGTAGTGGTGGGTAAGTACAATGCGACGACGGGCGCTACCATCAACGCGTCGTTCATCAAAGGGGTAAGTAACGCAAGTGGCTTGGCAGTCTATGGCGGCAGTCTCTATGTTACGGAGAGCGGCACCGGCACCAATGATGGCGTGGTCGGTGAGTACGATGCGACAACGGGTTCCACCATCAACGCATCACTCATCAAGGGGCTATACAATCCGTTTGCCATCGCGATTTCTCCGGTACCGGAGCCGGGACCTTGGGCAGAGGTCACCATTGGCCTTAGCTTGCTCGGCGGAATAAAGTGTTTCCGGCGTACGGGTGTTAGAGCGAGCAAGGCTTGCGTGACCCGATGGGTCGACTAGGGCACGGCTGTGGACAAGTCTCGCTCATACGGTCAGCAGAATTAAATGCCAGCGAAAATGAGGAGCATGGAGGAAAGGCCGGGGCGGGCTGAATTGGACTATGGTTCTCTGCCGGGCTCGGTCACCCACCAACCTCCGTTAGCCAAATCTCTGCCGCCCCTCCGGGGCTTGGTCGTGGTGGCGCGCTTACCGGGGGCTGACGCCCCCGGCTAATTTCGCGCAGTCCCTCCGGGACTATGATTCGGCTACGGTTTCCCTTAAATCGACGTATAGAATCCAGCTTCGCCAATGGTTATGCCGGGACAAGTCCAGCTTTGCCGGCCTCAATGATTCGCGTCGGGGTTGATTTCTTTTACGTAGAGGTAATCGCCGACGGGGTGGGAAATGAAGTGGAGGTCCTGATGGGAAATGGTGATTGGGCAACTCATCGTTTTCTCCTTCGGGGTCAGTTGCTCGTCGCCGATCTCGCTCATGAGCAGGATGCGGTCGCGGAGGTCGGAGATGCGAAGGCGAACGTAGGCGGGGGTGCCGAGACCTATTGGGCGTGGCCGGCGCCGGTGACGCTTGCGCCACCGGGCTGCCTCGCCGGGTGGCGTCGCGTTGTCCCACCGGGCCGGCGGGCATTCGTGAAACGGGGGAAGAAAAATCTGCGGTGAGGTTGCTTGCCGGGGCCTGAAATTCCGTGATATGGGAAAAGGCTTCCATTTGTAATTGGAGATAGAAGAAGGACTATGAGACTTGAAAATCCCTTCCGGAGGGGCGGGTTTTTACGCCTGCCGCAAGCGGTGTTTCTGGCGCTGAGCCTATTGGCCGCAAGCATGGTATGTGCGCCGTGCCTGGGCGCGGATCAAAGCGACCAGGAAATCGTGGCCATGCTTACGACGGGTGAATGGAACTTTCACGGGGTCCCGAGGACGTTCAACCGGGATGGAACTTACTCCTCCAAAAACGCGACCAAGGGCACTTGGAAGATCAACGGGAACGAACTCGATATATCCCTGGGGCGGTCGATGATGCGCTTTTACCTTCCGCTGGATCCCCGCGGCACGCCGGGTGTCAGCGCGGGGGGCATCGCGCAAACTCTCGCGAGGCTGGGCTCCGGCGATGAACCGAAGGAACGGGAGGGCCGCTCCGTTGCGCCTGCGCCAGTTAACTCCGGCGACGCGCGGCTGAGCGCAGCGCACCTTGTCCAGACCTATCACGACGGCCTTGTATTCGTGACCGGGACGGAGGGGGCCGGGAGCGGGTTTGTCGCAGCGATGGGAAACGGGAACTTTCTGGTGACGAACGTGCATGTCGCGGCGGGGATTCCAGGAGCGGAATTCAAGAAGCTGGACGGGGCGGTGATCCAGGGAGGATCTCCATCGATGGCGATGGGAGAGGATATCTTTTGCATGGGATTGCCGCCGGGCGGCACGCCGCTTCCCGTCATGACCGGGGTGGAATCGAATGCGGCGATCGGGGACGACGTCGTGGTCCTCGGAAATGCCGAGGGAGAGGGAGTGATCAACGCGATAACTGGGAGCATCGTCGGGATCGGGCCGAACCTGGTGGAAGTGGACGCTCCCTTCGTGCCGGGCAACAGCGGGAGTCCGATCATTCATCTCAAAACGGGCAAGGTCATTGGCGTGGCGACTTATACGATCACCAACGAGTACGACGTGACGACGAACCGGAAAATGGCTCAGCCGAAGATACGCCGGTTCGGGTACCGCCTGGACAATGTCAAGCAATGGCAGACGGTCAACTGGTGGACATTCCGGCAGCAAGCCGCGCAAATGGAAAGCGTCACGGAGCTGACCGACGACTTATCCAATCTATTGGATGATATCGTCGAACACCGAGGCGGGATCACGCCCGGCCGGCATGACAATCCGACAATCAAGGCCGGGATCGATAACTGGTGCGAAGCGCAAAAGGGCCGGCGAAGCCGGGACGAGCGCATGGCGGCCAACGAAACCCTGCTAACCTATCTGAAAGGGGCTTGCGAAGCGGACATCGGCGCTGCCGAGCGGCAGATGAATTACGACTATTTCCAGCGGGAGCTTACAAAGCAAAAGCAATACCGCACCGCGATGGCGAAGGAGTTTGAGGAGGTACTGCTCGGGGTGCGGCGGTAGGGTGGTGTCATCGAAGTTCATTAAATAACTTCTTGCGCCCCTGCCGGGGCTTTGCAGCAAAAGGCAACTATTCCGGGGGTTGCGCTTCGCTCCACCCCCGGCTACCAGCTTGCTGGCCCTCCGGGCCATTCTGCTTAACCCGAAATCCGAAGTTGCTCGGGGCGATCTGACGCAATCTGCTTGCCGCGAGTGCCATTCGTCAGGCTTCGCCGTATTTACAAATACGCCTCAGCCTTCCTTATGTCATCTCGGCTCAGCATCTTGCGCCATCTCATCCCCTCCAATATCGGAATTCGGGTTTAAGTGAGTATCGGAGGTTCTTCCAAATCGGACCAATAGCTCCTCGACGGCTGTACGATAGCCTGCGGCTATTGGCACAAACAGCTCCGTTTGGCCTTCTCTCCTGAGGCAGCATCACCGCACCGTGCCGGGCGATAGCTGCAAGCTATGGGCCGCACACCGAGGAGGCATTGGCCGAAATTGGGAAACGGCCTCATAATTGCGCCCGTCCAAAGGTACCAGCCGGAGAGGTTCCTGCGTTCCTCCAACCCTGGAAAGCCTGAAGACTTCAATGTACGAAAAGTATCAGTTGGGAGTTAATGGGGACATATCCCACGGAACGGAGACATTTGACGGTGTCTCCGGAGGCGGAGCGCCGAGTGTGGACCGGGCCATCCGCGACATCTCCGACCGGAAGCAGGCGGAAGAGGTGCTGCTGAAGGCGGGCGCCCTGCAGAGCGCCATTTTCAACAGCGCCAATTTCTCGAGCATCGCCACGGACGCCAAGGGGGTGATTCAAATCTTTAATGTCGGCGCCGAGCGAATGCTGGGATACGCGGCGGCGGAAGTGATGAACAAGATCACGCCGGCCGACATCTCCGATCCGCACGAACTGATCGCCCGCGCCCACGCGCTGAGCGCGGAACTGGAGACCACGATAACGCCGGGCTTTGAGGCGCTGGTGTTCAAGGCATCGCACGGGATCGAGGACATCTACGAACTGACCTACATCCGAAAGGATGGCAGCCGCTTCCCGGCAATCGTGTCAGTCACGGCCCTGCGGGATGAGCAGGACGCGATCATCGGTTACCTGCTGATCGGCACCGACAACACGGCGCGCAAGCAGGTCGAAGCGGAGCAGATGAAGCTGGATCAGCGTCTGCGGGACCAGCAATTCTACACACGCTCGCTGATCGAATCGAACATCGACGCGATCATGACGACCGACGCGTGCGGCATCATCTCCGACGTGAACAAGCAGATGGAA
>Ga0326727_10014958_pt1 | contig 16767 bp, 19 predicted proteins | sample MB2enrmetagenome_FD_207643 | JGI IMG/M metagenome (GOLD analysis project Ga0326727, IMG submission 207643) | Lab enriched peat soil microbial communities from McLean, Ithaca, NY, United States - MB29MY | ecosystem: Environmental > Terrestrial > Soil > Wetlands > Peat | place: USA: New York...
CCGGCTCGTACGGCCGTCCACGTCCACGATGATCTCGCCCCGGTCATTTAAGTCAACGAGGCCGTCAAGGATCTCCGTGTTCGGCGTCCAGCCGGTCTCAATGAATACGCCATCGACGCCAAGGCTCTGGTCGGGCTGCCCCTCCGTCGTTATCGTGATACGGTCAAGGAACCGATCCCCAGACAGCCCTGCAATCTGCGAGTGCAGGTGCACCGTGATATTTTTGATCGTTTCAAGTTTTTTCACGTACACCGGATCCGCCTTGATCGTGCTCCTCGCGATCAGGCTTACGGACGAGGCAATCCCGCTCATCTCGATCGCGGTCTGGACGGCCGAGTTCCCGCCGCCGACAACAGCAACCTTCTTTCCTTTGTAAAGCGGACCATCGCAGGTCGCGCAGATCGAAAGTCCCCGCCCAAGATATTTTTCCTCTCCGGGTACCCCGAGCATCTTCGGCTGCTTTCCCTGGGTCAGGATCAGGCTCTTTGCCTTCAGGATTGCCCCGGAAACGGTCGTCACCGCGAAAAAAGTTTCATCGGTTGTGATCCTGCTCACCCTGTCAAGTTCCAGTCGCACATCGAGGGTTCTCACCTGTTCCTCGAATTTCTTCATCAAATCTTCGCCGGTAATCATCCGGTAGCCCATGTAGTTCTCGATCGCCCAGGATTCCAGCGCCTGACCTCCAATCGTATCCGAAACAATGAGGGTTTTTAAGAGTTTGCGTGCGCAGTACACCGCGGCGGTCAGACCTGCCGGGCCTGCACCCACGATAATAACATCATAGGTCTCACTTGAAACATGGGTCCCGAACAATTCATTCAACCGCTGAGAATCAAACCCGACAATGACCTCGTCGTCAACCGTGATCACCGGTACCCCACGCTGGCCCGAGAGCGCAATCATCTTCTGTGCCGCAGCAGCGTCTGTACCAACATCAATAGAAGAATAGGTAACAGCCTGCTTGTCGAGGAACGCTTTTGCCATCCGGCAGTACGGGCAGTTCTGGGTGGAATAAACGGTGACCGTGCTCATCAATGCGAAGAGGTTTCCGACTAATATAAAGATTATGCAGCAGCCGTGGGAGGGGCAGCAGCATAAGCGCAAATTTCTTTTCCCGTGAGCCCTAATACACCATTTATACAGAGAACAGGATAGTACCATGCACGCGAACGCCGGACGTAAACTCTGCTGGGGAATGGTCTTGGGGACGGCCGTTGTGCTGCTGCTCTGTATCTCCGCAGCAGCTGCATCATCCGGTACAGCTCCTGTCCCCAGCGGCCCGGTGGTTTATCTCAATTTTGACGAGGGAAGCGGCAATCTGGCTCTTGACGCATCCGGGCATGGAAACACCGGGACTATCCACGGCGACGCCTTCCGGGTTGATAATGACGGATGTGTGAAAGCGCTGGTGCTCGAAGGTAATGCGGGTTATGTATCCATACCCTATACACCTGCAAACCATCCCTCCGATGCCATCACGGTTTCTCTGTGGTTCTACGTAAACGACACGACACCCCAGACGCTGATCTCGACGTACTATGACGGAGGTGGGTACCGGCTTGCGTTCGATGAAGGAAACGATCTCTTCTGGACACTCGGGCTTGACAACCCGGGGGGGGATGTTTCTGTGGTCATTCCGCACGAGAATATTGCACTCGGGCAATGGCATCAGGTAACGGGTACCTACGATGGCCGGATATCCAAGATTTATCTCGATGGGATTCTCCGCAGCCAGGTGAATGCGACGGGTAAAATCCGCTATTCCGATAATAACTCCATCCAGATCGGTGCTGAAGCAGGGGCCGCAGAGTCGCCCGACCAGGGTGCCCCTCGTTTCCTTACCGGGGGGATCGATGAGGTCAGGATCTACAACCGGGCGCTTTCCTACGGACAAGTTATGGATGACCGTTACCAGTGCACCGCCGCCCCCGGAACGGGCATCCTGTCACTCCCCACCGGCACCCCGCCCTCTTTTCTTACTTCGGGTACTCTCACCCTGGGTACAGGAGAAACCGTCACGGAAAAGCTGACCTTTTCGAACCGGGTCGAAGAGGGAACCTGGCATGTTTATGTTCCTTCCGGCTCGCAACTGACGGTCGGTGCCACGGACGCATATCCCGAAATTTATCGCGATGAATGGTACGTGGAACTCAAAGACCAGGATACCCGTCTCACCCGGGTGGTCGCTTTCCCGGTCGCCAACAATGCGCCGGCTACCGGCACTATCGCATCGGGCAACGCCACCGTGCTCGTACACTACTTCGGTGGCCCGGCCCGGTTCCCGGCAGGTGTTGGTGTCACCTTCACCTGCGCCAGTCCGGAAATCCCTGTACCGTCACTTCCAAAGGCAATTCTCGAATACCCCATTATTGTGATTTATTCTGCATCATGGGCGACGCTGGTTGCTCTTGTCGTAGTCATAGTCTGGGCCCATAAGCGACGCACCAGACCATAACCCTCTCTTCTCTTTCGGGGTGGGGGATAGCGGGGCAGGGTGCGACAGCGGACGCACTGCGTGAGGCAATAAAAAGAGTTAAAGGGTAATTTCGTGGAATTGCTTTCCGAATACGCCGCATATCGGGCACTTGTCGGGCACCTTCCCGATCTCGATATTACCGCAGACCGGGCAGAGGAAAATTTTTTCGCGGCCGAGATCATGACCGGCTTTGAGAGCGGCAAGCGCCTTTTTGTACAGGTCTGCATGAACCGCTTCTGCTTTCATGGCAAGGGTAAACGCAAGCACCGCGTCACTCTTCTTCTCGGTTTCAGCTTCCTTGATAAAAGCGGGATACATGAAGGTATACTCGTGGGTCTCGCCTTCGATACTTCCTTCTATGTTCTTCTCGGTTGAATTGATTGCCCCCAGTACTTTTAAGAGCTTCTTTGCGTGGATCGCCTCGGCCTCTGATGCCGCCTTGTACAGTGTCGCAATATTTTTGAACCCCTCGGCAGCAGCTTTTTCGGAAAACGCGAGATACTTCCGGTTTGCCTGCGATTCGCCGGCAAATGCGTCCATTGCATTCTTCTGGGTTGTCATGCGGGAAGGTATAGCCTGAGTTTTACTTAAAGATTCTTCATGGGGCAGAACCGTTCACAAAATCGTCCGCACGGTATTTGCCGGAATAAATATGAAAGCAGTTATAGACCGGGGAAAACCACGCATACGTATGCGTGAACAGGTACCGGCCCTGTGTACCTGCCGGCCCCGGGTCGTATCATGAAAAAGATGAAAGATGTCCCCGAGCATGACCGCCCGCGGGAAAAGATTGCAAAAAAAGGTGTGGCGGCACTCACCGACACGGAACTCATCGAGGCCATTCTCGGGAGAGGAGTGATAAACCGGGATGTCCGGATGATCGCAAGGGACCTCGCCGCGATGTTTGGCGATCATACCCGGGAGATCCGGTATGAGGATGTGCTGACCATCGGGGGCATCGGGCCGACAAAAGCCGCCCAGATCATGGCCTGCCTTGAACTCGGGCGCCGCAGGTACGAACCGGCCGGTACCGTAAAGATCCAGAAACCGGAGGATATCCTGCCGCTCGTAGGCACCTACCGGGAAAAACCGCAGGAATATTTTATCTGCATCTCGCTCACCGGGGCCGGCGAGGTGATCAGGAGCCGTGTTGTTACGATCGGTATCCTCAATCACAGTCTCGTCCATCCCCGTGAAGTATTTGCCGGGGCGATCACAGACCGGGCAGCATCCGTCATCTGCGTGCACAACCACCCGTCAGGATCGCTTGACGCAAGTACCCAGGATATCGCCATCACCCGGCAGCTCCAGGAGGCAGGAACCCTGCTTGGGATCCAGCTTCTCGACCATATTATTATAACAAAGACCGGCTTTTCCAGCATGAAAGAGAAAGGACTTGTATGATCTGCGGGACGGGATACCGGTGGTCCGGAAACGGTTATTATACCGGATGTACCGCATAACGCGTTATCTTCGGCGATAGGGATCTTTTTTTTGGGGAGTCCATCAGGTCTCCTTTACGCGTGTGTGGGGTGAGACTGCATTAATTCAGAGGCTCTCCGGGGATTGACCGGATGCAACCAGCGACGCTCCCAAGGCAAATCCTTTTTTATACGCCGCATCGAGAAGGTCCTGCCGTGTTGTGATGTCCTTGATCCGATCCATGCCATTTACCAACAGCTCGTCCCGGTACTGGCAGTCAATGATGTCAAAAAATGCCCTGACCGTCAGTTTCGCGCCGACAAATACTTCCGGGATATCCATTCCGGAGATGCAGATGAAAAGACCGCGCCGCATCCCCTTTTGATCCGGCGAAACCAAGGGCTGCTTCCGGCAATACTTGGCCATGAAAAAGACCTGGAACCGGTCCATGAACGATTTGAGCGTGCCTGGAATGCCCATCGTCATCACGGGGGTTGCGAGGATCAGGCTGTCCATATCCACAAATTTCGGGTAGATCTGCTGCATATCATCGTCAAGGATGCAGGTCTCGTGATCCCGGCAGAAAAACTTCTCCTGACAGCCCTGGAAATCCAGATTGGTCACCGGGATGAGTTCCACTTCGCAGCCGGCATCCCGGGCACCCTGTACTGCCCGTTCAAGCAACTGTGCGGTGTTGCCTTCGGGAAGGGGACTGCCCAGGAGGCCGATGACCTTTTTACGCATACCAGCATTGGGGAAAAAAACGCAATATAGTTTTGCATACGAGGGAAAAATGATCTAATACCCAACTCCCTAAGACTTGACAGAACCGAAAAGACTATTATATCACCAAGAGTAATATGCGGAATAACTTCTAGAAATAAACATAATTACGAAATTATTATAAACAATGTAATAATACAGATTAGGGGGAGGGAAAATGGAGAGATTGCAAATAATGACCCTCCCTATAAGTAGATAATTCCATTATTCATAGTAAAATACTTACCTGATTAAAATTTTTAATGAGGTTAAAACGTCTTTATCTCTAACCCCATCACCGTCGATTTATTTTAGTTAAACCATCGAGAGATTTAGTAATCTCACCACCCGATTTTTGACAGCATTTTTGGGAGCACCCTACCCCCCGCAGACTTGACAGAACCTAATAACACAACTGATATATATCTTTGACATAAAAGTGAAGACTGGTGATAAATCTGACCGAAGAAAAAACCTATACGGCAGGCCAGAAGGTCGGGCCGGGAAAATACGTGTGTATCGACTGCGGCAAGGAGTACACCCTCGACAAGAGCGAGCAAGATCTCCGGAAATGCCCGGCCTGTTCCTGCGAGGAGTACCAGTGTTTCCCGATGACCCACATCCGCCCGGACATCAAGACTCCTGAAGATGCAAAGAACCCGCCCAGACGCGGTAAGAGTTTCCAGTAATTTCTCACTTTTCCGGCAACGGTACTGCCAGTTGTGAATGCCCGGGACGCCCACAAGGGGATTTTCGGGGCCCGTGTGAAAAATGCACGTCTGCATATAGATTAACCCATCTAACGAAAGGAAGAATCTCAGTATGGTGAATGTATCCGCAGAAGGGCAGGTCTTCAAATGCGAGATCTGCGGGAATGTTGTGATCGTGAAAGAAGCCGGCGGCGGAGAACTGATCTGCTGCGGGGAACCCATGAAACTGGAGAGTGAATGAGTATGGTAGTAAAGAAGCCTGTTACAAAGAAACCGGTAGTAAGGAAAGGTACCGAAAAAGAGCTCAAAAGTCTTGGAAAGAAGATCGGGAAAGTGCCCAAGTTCTTCAAGGAGCTGACCGTCAACGACCCTGATATGTACAACCTCGTCATCAAGATGGAGGACCACATCTGGGATGATGGCAAGCTCACAAGGAAGACCAAGAAGCTGATCGCGATTGCGATTGCAGCGGCACTCCGCGACCAGCACGCTGTCCATGCCCAGCTGATAGGGGCGGCAAACCTCGGCGTCACAAAAGCCGAGGTCGAAGAGGCGCTCCGGGTCACCTTCCTCCTGTCGGGCATGCCGGCCTACGTGTACGGCAAGGCCCAGCTCGATGAAGTGATGAAGAAATAAGCCGGGATACTGGTATGACGGAAGAGGCATGCACGGGTTTTCCGGTGCTGGGAGAACCTGCACCGGATTTTGAAGCGGAGACCACGCAGGGTCCGGTTAAACTTTCGGACCTGAAGGGGAGATGGGTGGTGCTGTTTTCGCACCCCGCCGATTTCACCCCGGTCTGTACAACGGAATTCATGGCGTTTGCCGCGATTTACGATGAACTTGCAGCTCTTAACGTGAAATTGATCGGGCTTTCCGTTGACAGCGTATCGGCACACCTTGCCTGGGTCAGAAACATCAAGGAGAAGATGGGTGTCACCATCCCGTTCCCGGTCATTGCCGACCTGAACATGAAAGTGGCAAAGAAGTACGGCATGATCCACCCGGCGCAGAGCTCGACTGCGGCGGTCAGGTGCGTATTCTTCATCGATGACAAGGGGATCATGCGGGCGATGATCTACTATCCGCTGCAGAACGGGAGATTCATGCCCGAGATCATCCGGCTGGTAACAGCGCTCCAGACGACCGACAAGTACAAGGTGTCGACTCCTGCGAACTGGCAGCCGGGCGACAAAGTGGTCGTGGCGCCGCCAAAGACCGCAGCCGAGATGGACAAGCGCCTAGGCGAAGGATACGAGTGCAAAGACTGGTACCTGTGCTTCAAGAGCATATGAGCAGGCCGGAAATAACGGTCTCCCTTTTTGATTTTTAAATGATTATTGGGATACACCGCTGGGGAACGACCTCTGCGGTATCCCGGGGAACGACACCGGACCGGGCGGGTCACACCTTATGTGCGGTGATCTCCCGTTGGGGTCATTACCCCCTTCGTGAAAAATGATCCGGCCCCTTCTCACATCCCCTGATGGGGTACACCACCCTCCTCCGGCCCAGCCGTCCGGTGTAAGCCGTGAGATTTTTGCCACCTGAACTGGTGATTATTGGATGCACAGGGTACTCACAATTTTTGCAGTTTGATCGATAATGCACGTGAAAAGGGAGGAGCCGTACCATTCAGGAACCGCATCCAATGATTTTTCACCCCTCATGTCCAAGCATCATCTATGCCCGTGAAAGTCCTCGCGTTTGCCGGGAGCCCGCGCCGGCACGGCAATTCGGAGACCCTGCTCGACTGGACGCTCGCGTCCATGGCAGAAGAACCGGACGTCACGGTCGAGAAGGTCCCGCTCACCGAGGCAAATATTAACCCCTGCCGGGGGTGCAACGCGTGCGAGAAACTCAACAAGTGTGTCCAGCGCGACGGGATGGATACATATCACGATAGGATCGTCGAAGCGGACTGCATTGTCCTTTCATCTCCCATCTTTTGTATGGGGCTCTGTTCGCAGGTAAAAGCCCTCGTGGACCGGGCGCAGGTCTTCCGTTCCCGGAAATATGTTCTCAAGCTGCCGGTCATCCCTCCCGAACGGATAGGCAAACGCATGGGTGTGTTCCTTGCAACGGCCGGCCAGACCTGGCCGCACGTCTTTGACGCGTCAGTGCCCTCGGTCAAGTGCTTTTATCACGTGATCGACATAAAGGACGCAGACATCAGGTACCTGATGGTAAACGGCGTTGATGAGAAAGGAGCGATCGAACACCATGCCACCGCCCGCTCTGATGCCATAAAACTGGGAAAGGCAGTCATCGCCGAACTCAAAGTCCGACTGGGTGCAGGAGCCGGAAAATGACCGTAACGGTCCTTGGGATATCCGGGAGCCCGCGCCGGCATGGCAACACCGAGACACTCCTGGACAGTTTCCTTGACGGCGCGAGAGCGGCGGGGGCCACGGTGGAAAAAGTAGTGCTCGCCGATCTCAATTACACACCCTGCCGGGGGTGCAATGCCTGCCACAAGACAGGCAATTGCATCGTAAAAGACGAAGCCCCGGGCCTGTATGATCGCATCCTCGCTGCTGACTGCGTCGCGATCGCCTCCCCCATCTACAGCATGGGAATCACTGCCCAGCTCAAGGGCTTCATCGACCGGGCGCAGTATCTCTGGGCACGGAAGTTCATCCTCAAAACACTTGACTTCTCCCCGGATCACATCAAAAAACACAAGGGCGTCTTCATTTCAACCGCGGGACAGAACATGGCACACGTGTTCGACAGTGCGTTTCCTGCGATCACCGCCCTCTTCCACGGCACAGGATTCGATTATTCTGAAAATATTGTTGCCAACAACATGGATACATACAACGGGATCAAAAATCACCCGACCGCGTTAAAAGAAGCGTACGAAAAGGGACAGCAGGTCGTGCGGGAGTTAGAGAAGATTAAAAATACGTGAAAACCGGGGATCTCACCAGAGAGGTCAATGGAAATATCACATTTTCTGCTTTTTTCAGGCTTTAAAAAAGATTAGAAAGAGAACAGATAGAACGAGGCCACAAGGACACCAAATGCGGCGACAATCAGGACGACAAAGATCGCCGGGTTCCATGCGAGCACCTTCCTGCCATCAAGCACGCTGACGGGCAGCATATTGAAGGCAGCTATCATCGCGTTGACCTGAAGTCCGACCATGCCGACAAGAGTGAGGAGGTTTGAGCCAACGCCGGAGGACAGACCACCATACAGGAGCAGCCCGGCACACGGTATACAGAGGACCAGGTTCGTGATCGGCCCGGCAGCCGAGATCTTCCCGTTCTCCTCCCGGCTGATCATCCTGCCATCGGCCCTGGTATTGTAGATTACTGTAGCACCCGGAGCTGCGAACACGACACCCACAAGTGAGGCAAGGGCAACCGCGACAAGCAACATCATATTGTCCTTGCGGAATTCCGCCCAGAACCCGTATTTAATCGCGGTAAACTTATGCGCCATTTCATGGAGGATGAACCCGAAAAAGACCACTACCAGCGATAACCCGAAGTAGATGAGCGCACTAAAGGCACTGATGCGGCTGGAATTAAAGTTCAGAAACCCGCCGGGCGAGATAAAAATAATCGCAAATGATATGGATATAGCAATCCACGCGACAAAGAGGTCAGCTTCTTCGCGCCAGGTAATTCGTTCGAGCATGAAACCACCGGATCAGATAGGGGGCTTCTGTCATATCTGTTTTCGTATCCGACGCCAAAAAGCGCGGTCATCACGTTTATCCCTTTTTCCGGCAATTGTACTTTTGTATGACAATTGAAGAGGTCCGTGCAGAGATCACCCAGATCGATGAGGAGATCATCCGCCTTATCGGACAAAGGCAGAACCTTGCCAGAAAAGTCGCAGCAGTCAAGCAGACGGAAGGGATACCGGTCCACGACAACCAGCGGAAAACGGATGTGCTGGAGTACGTGATGAAACTCGCCAAGGCAAACCATGTCGATCCCGTCCCGATAAAAACCATCTTTGAAACATTGATCTCGATGAACGAGAAAGAGCAGCGGGCGACCATGGGGAAATCCGTCCCGCCAAAAAGGATTGTCAGATAATTTTTGTCAGCCTTTTTAGTTTGCTCCTTTTTTATAAGAAAAACGAGAATCCGTCCCGGGCGACTTACAGGAAAAGGGGCCCGAAAATGATGAGGATTCCCACGAGAATCATCGCAAGACCTATCGCGAACCGGAGCATCCTCCGGTTCTCCAGTCTCCATGTGTTGACCCGTTCCGGCGGAATACCGAAAACGACCACAAGCAGGATCAGTATCAGCGGCAGGATAAAAATGAAGTTATAGAGGAGGAGCCAGGGGATCCCTTCTGAGAGCGTCATGGTGCTGCTCATCAGGCTGAGGATCGTGAGGTAGATCCCTCCGGTACATGGCAGTTCGAAGATCCCAACAAGGACTCCCAGAACAAATGCGGCAGGAAGCGTTGCCGTCCTGATATACCGTTCGATCACCGGTTTTTTCGACTCGGGGATAGCAAGGATGAATCCCTCCTTTTTCCATGCAGCATCAATGATATTGATCAGGCCGAGGATGATTGCAATAACAGCAGCCACCGTTGCGATCAGGCTTGAAACCCCGGATACATGCACAAAGGAGAATATGCCGATCCCGGAGAGAAAATAAAACAAAAAGACCGCCGCGATATAGGTGACCCCTACCATCAGGACCTGCCTGAGGCTCTGGAGCGCGATGATCGAGAGCAGGAGAATAATCAGGACCGAGAAGGCACAGGGATTGATACTGTCGATCCCCGCACAGAAGATCACCAGGGGAACCGTCAGGGTCGTAAAGGTTCCGGGGCAGTTTTTGGTTGCTGTCACATTTCCGTTCCCGGTTTCTGAAGTGGCAGGGGGTGCGGTACCTGCCTGTGCCTGTTGGATCACGCGCTCCAGGTTATCCCGGATCTGGTCTTCCCCGACAAGCGCCTGGTCTCCGATGATAATGGTGGGAACTTCCGCCGATGTGATGTGAAGATTTTGATCCATCGCAAGGAAAAGGGCCTGATTGGTGACGTTGTGGTAGACCTCAAGCTGCTCAAGATCGAGATCCGGGTACCTGGATTGTACCCCGGCAAGGAACGGTTTGATATTATCGCAGTGACTGCATCCGTCCCCATAGAAAAAGTACCCAACAACAGTACGGTTCGAAACCGTAGGGGTGGATGTGGCAGGGGGGGACACGGTTTTCGGTGCCGTGTCGCGCGGGGAGTCAGGCACTACTTTTTTTTTTCAATGGCCTGGAGATATCCCTCGAGTTTGTTGGGAATGTCCTGATCCCCTACAAGTACCATCTTCCCGATGACAATTTCAGGAACACCCGGAGGGGTGGAAATGCCGGCCTGCGCATTTACCTGTGCATAGACCTGCTGGTTTGTCTGGTTATACCAGACTTCAAGTTTCCGGATATCCACATCAGGATATTTTTTTGTGATGTTTTCCATGAACGGTTCGATTTTCGCGCAGTGCGGGCAACCTTGGCCATAGAAATAGTAGACAATGTTGTCGCTGGCACTGGCAGCCGATGGCGCGACTGCAGGAACCGACGGCGTGATGTACATAACATAGGCCACGCTGGCAGCGGCAATGACAACAAACAGGGTAACAACAATTTTTATGAGTTTATCCATCCAGTGACACCTGCCCGCCTTTCCCGGGAAATTTCGTACGTGAGTGTTAACCTGTTGTGCAAAAAAACCTAATGGAGGGAGATCATCGTTCCCACGCCATCATGGGTAAAAAGTTCGAGAATGAGATTATGCTCGATATTGCCATTGATGATATGGGAATAACGGACGCCGTTTTCCACCGCTTTTATGACTGATGTCACTTTCGGGATCATCCCTTCACCGATGGCTCCCGATGAGAGGAGGTCTCGGGCTTCGTCGATGGAGAGTTTGCGAAAGACACGGGTCCTTTTCGCGTCCATAACGCCGTCGACATCGGTCATGTTGATCAGCTTGAATGCTTTGAGCGCCACGGCCATATCCCCGGCGGCAGTATCTGCATTGATGTTGAGGCTGCCCCCGAACCGGTCGATGGCAATGGGCGAGATGACCGGGATATAGTCCCGTTCAAGGAGGGTATTGAGGAGCGCCGGGTCGATCCATTCGATCTCCCCGACATGCCCAAGGTCCACTTCCTGTTCCACACCCTCCACGTTGACCTTCTGGAGATCCATCTTCTTTGCGAGGATAATGTTGCCATCGCTTCCCGAGAGCCCGACACCTTTAGCGCCGCACTTTGCAATGAGGGAGACGATCCCCTTATTGATCTTCCCGACGAGCACCATCTGGGCGATCTCCAGCGTCTCCTGGTCGGTGACCCGGAGCCCCCCGACAAAGACCGATTCTTTCCCAAGCGCCTTCATCTTCTCGGTGATCTCCGGCCCCCCTCCATGGACAAGCACGACGTGGATCCCGACATAGTGGAGGAGCACCGCATCCTTTATGGCGTTTTCAAGGACGACCGGATCGACCATGGCATGTCCTCCCAGCTTAATCACGATCGTCTTGCCGTGGAACTGCTGGATATAGGGGAGAGCTTCCATGAGCACGTCTTCGCGTTTCATCATGTGGTGTACCTCCCGTTGATCTCAACATACTTTTCGGTGAGATCGCAGCCCCAGGCGGTGGCCTCTTCCTTCCCGGCCCCGAGATCAAGGACGAAAATGACTTTGCCTCCGTGCATCGCGGCCTTTGCCTTCGAAAGATCGGCAATGATCTTGCCGGAGTTCACCAAGGGGTACTTATTGTTCCCGTCGCTGATCCAGAGCGAGGCGGCATTGGGATCAAACTTGACCCCGGCCCGCCCGGCAGCGGCAATAACCCGGCCCCAGTTGGGATCTTCACCGTAGACGGCCGTCTTTACGAGGGGTGATTCGATCACGACCCGGGCGACCTTGGCCGCGGCCTCCTCTTTGGGTGCGCCCCGGACCGTGACCTCAAGGAGCTTGCTCGCCCCTTCACCATCCGCTGCGATCTGCTGTGCCAGTGATCGGCAGCACGCATCGAGTGCATCAGAAAATTCCCCGGCATTGACTTTTCCTGATTCCCCTGTTGCAACACAGAGGGCGATATCGTTGGTACTGGTATCGCCATCGACCACGACCCGGTTGAAGGTTCGGTTCGCGGCCGTTTTGAGTGCCTCTTTGAGGGGTTTTGCCTCTATCCCGGCATCGGTATAGATGAATGCAAGCATGGTACCCATATTGGGCGCGATCATGCCGCTTCCCTTGGCGATTGCCCCGATGGTGAAGTCTTCCTTCTTCACGAGCGCGTGCTTGGGGCGGAGATCAGTGGTCATGATCGCCCGTACCGCACGGTTCTCGGCAGCCGGTGTGGAGGTGATGTTGAGCGCCACATCTGCGCACTGGCGCCGGATCAGGGGCAGATCGAGATACCTCCCGATGACTCCGGTGCTTGCCACTCCAACCGCGGAGCTCTCCACACCGAGCGCTGATCCGGCGTACTCCGTCATGGTGATCGCGTCATCGTACCCCCGCTGACCGGTATAGGCATTTGCGCAGCCGCTGTTTGCGATGACCGCATCCAGTTTACCTCCCTTAATCTGCTTTCGCATCAGTTCTATGGGTGCAGCCTTGGCAAGGTTCGCGGTGAACACACCTGCCGCGGTCCCGCTTGCCCGGATCAGGGCAAGGCCGAATTTTCCTTCCTTAACGCCGTTTGCGGTAACTCCCTTGACCGCACAGAGACTTTTGTAGGCCATGGTTTGTCTTCCTCCGATGGTTTGTCAGATTCGAATCGGGTGTATTTACGAACGGGACGCTCCGACTGCCTGGACAATATCGGCACGGGTAAGAATACCGACCAGCTTTTTCCCGTCAAGCACCGGCAGCCGTGCAATACCCTCTTTGAGCATAAGGGCTGCTGCATCCTCGATATCCATATCGCCGGTTGCCGTGACCACCCGGTGGGTCATCACCTTTTTTACCGGCATGTCCCCGATATTTTTCAGGGCGTTTTTTGTTTTCTCCCAGTTGACATATTCCCGTATCGGCACCTCGATAATCTCAAGGGGGGACGGGAGCCAGAGATCGTCGGAGAGTTTCCGGGTCTCCAGCTGGGCGATGACATCGGATTCCGTGATGATCCCGGCAAGGGTATCCCCTTCCATTACCGGCAGTCCCCCGATGTGGTGCTGGCGCAGGATCGCAACCGCATCGCGGAGCGGGGTATCTATCGTGCAGGTCAGGGGTTTTTTTGTCATGGCTTCTGAAACAAGCATGGGTATCTCCTTTTCAGGGCAGCATCCCGGCTGCATCGAGACCGTCGGTCTCCTTAAACCCGCACATGAGGTTCATGTTCTGGATGGCCTGGCCGCTTGCGCCCTTGACGAGGTTGTCAATCGCAGAGACCACCACCACCCTCTTCCCCTCGCTCTCGGCCATGATGTCGCAGAAGTTACTCCCCCGGACTGCCGAGAGCATCGGCTTCTGGTACCGGACGAAGAATTCATCCTTGTAGTACTCACGGTAGAGCTTCTCGACTTCGTTTGTATCCATGGGGTCGTTTACGAGGATATGGGCCGTGGTGAGGATGCCGCGGTTGACCGGCACGAGATGGGGGGTGAAGTAGCAGGATGCCTTTGAGCCAAGCTTAGCCAGTTCCTGTTTCATCTCCGCGAGGTGGCGGTGGCTTGTCCATTTGTAGGGATTGACGTTGTCCCCGACATTAGGGTAGTGGGTGGTGGCAGAGGGGTTGTCACCGGCTCCGCTCACTCCCGTCTTTGAATCGAAGATCACGGTGTGGGCATATTTGGCGAGAGGGGCAGCGGCAAGCGTTGCCCCGGTGGGGAAGCACCCGGGATTCGCCACGAACTTCGCGTTGATGCAGTCCTTCCGGTGCAGCTCGGGGATACCGTACGGGGCAGGGAAATAATCCGTATGGGTAACGCCGTATACCTTCTCGAAAATATCTTTGGGAAGCCGGTAATCAGCGCTGAGGTCGACGACCTTGATTCCCCGCGAGAGCAGTTTTCCTGCGATCGTCATGGCTGCGGTGTGCGGAACCGCGAGGAAGGCAACGTCCGCATCAATGGCATCGGGCGCCGGGTTCTCGAATTTGAGATCGGAAAATCCCGTAAGGTGGGGATGAACCTCAGAGAGCGGTGTTCCTGCAAGGCTGCGTGACGTAACACAGGTAACCTCAGCAGAAGAATGGTGGTACAGGAGGCGAACCAGTTCGCCGCCGGCGTACCCGGATGCGCCGACAATCGCAACTTTCATACTAGGATCTTTTCCTTCCTGAAATCTTAACCCTTTGGAGGAATTTCGGCGGCATGTAAAAAATTAAGCGGGAAATCCCCGTCACATTATCTTTCGAGTTTCCGGGTATAGATGTCGAAGATACGCTGACCAAGGATCTCGATCCGCTGCCGGTCCTCAAGCCCTTCTAAGAGATCGGCCGGGATTGCACCGGCACCCTTGCTTGCCCCGAGGTACGCCCCGCAGAGAAAGCCAATGGTATCGGTGTTTCCCCCGACATGGGCGGCGACCGTCAGGAGATCGGCAGGGAGTTGGTACCTGTTGATCAGGAAAAATGCGATGGGGAGTGTCTGGTACAGGGATACGTCATTGCCGATCTTGAGAATGGCTGTATCTATCTCGATGCCCTCTTTTTCCAGATCAATCGCGTTATGGATCTTGCCCCCCAGCACCTCGTCCTCGTGCTGGGCCTGGATCAACGCCATCCTGACCGGGTCGGAATTTTCATGGATGGCGTAATACAGCAGCGTAACAAACGTAGAGACTGCAGCGTGGGCCGCCGGGTGGGTATGGGTGACCGAGCAGGCCCGCACGGCACGCTCGATAGCCTCATGGACATCGGGATATGCCAGGGCAAACGGGAGTGCTGCAGGGAGGCAGCCGGCGGTTGTTGACTTCACGCCACAGGAAAGTGCCTGCCCGGCGACCATGTGATCGCAGGCTGCAGATACCGAACCATCGGGAAACCGGAGGATCTCGCGGGTATAGAGCTCTTTCAAGGCAAGGCCGTACCGTTCATCAGTGTACCGCCCGTCTGCAAGGAGCGTCGCCACGAGGATCATTATCTGGGTATCGTCAGTGTACTGGCCGGGGGTCAGGCCATCGTTGGGGTGCCCCTTGTACGCCTTACGGAACCCGTACCGCATCTTCGAAAGACCGGGCATCGTGCTCTCGTTGGGCATACCAAGGGCATCGCCTACCGCCGCACCAAGCATGCACCCCTTGATTCGTTCCAGCATTGATACAGTATTGAAAGAATCCGATAGATAATGATTCTTATATTTTTCTTATTTTTTCATGAGGGCACCCGGAGAAATTCCTGTGAAAAGCAGGTTGTCCCTCTCTGCGACAAACTTGGATTTATTACCCGGTAAAACGATTTCCCTTTCGGAGCGGTTGCTCTGTCGCTAAAATTTATATAGAGATTTAACACGATTAATTATGTAAAATCTGGGGGGAGGAGAGATGAACGAGAACTTTGATGTCAAGCTCGTGGAGAACGCGAAGTACTACGCGCCGGATGCGGAGTACAAGCGTTCGTCGTGGATAGGAGACTACCAGGATGCCTACCGGCGGTACCTCGCCGATCCTGATGCGTTCTGGGAGGCCATCGCACGGGAACTCGACTGGATCCGTCCCTGGGACCGGGTCTGTGAGTGGAAGTATCCTTATGCCCGGTGGTTTGTCAATGCACAGCTCAACATCACCGCCAACTGCCTTGATCGGCATGTTGCCGGTGACCGCCGCAACAAGGTAGCCCTCATCTGGAGGGGGGAGGACGGCAAGGAGCGGGTATACTCCTACCAGCGGCTGCTCGGCGAAGTTTCGCGGTTTGCAAACGGCCTCAGGAAGCTGGGCGTGAAAAAGGGCGACCGGGTCAGTATCTATATGCCCATGGTTCCCGAGCAGCTTATCGCGATGCTGGCCTGCGCCCGGATCGGCGCCGTCCACAGCGTTGTCTTTGCCGGTTTCGGGACCACTGCCCTGAACATGCGGATCAAAGAGGCGGAGGCAAAAGTGGTGATCACCGCGGATATCTCGATCCGGCGCGGCAAGGCAATCCCCCTGATCACGATTGTCCAGGAGGCAATCGTGAATGCCCCCTCCGTGGAGCATGTCGTCATCTACCGGAGGCGCAAGGAGCCCCCGGTCGAGCTCCACCCGGGACGGGAGCATGATTTCTACGGGATCATGGAGAATATGCCGGCGGAATGCCCCTGCGAGACTATGGATGCGGAAGACCCGCTGTTCATCCTTTACACGAGCGGATCGACCGGGACGCCCAAAGGTGTTGTCCACACCTGCGGGGGTTACATGGTCGGGACGTATTACACCACCAGGGTCGTCTTTGACCTCAAGGAACGGGACATCTACTGGTGCACGGC
>Ga0326727_10014959_pt1 | contig 16766 bp, 11 predicted proteins | sample MB2enrmetagenome_FD_207643 | JGI IMG/M metagenome (GOLD analysis project Ga0326727, IMG submission 207643) | Lab enriched peat soil microbial communities from McLean, Ithaca, NY, United States - MB29MY | ecosystem: Environmental > Terrestrial > Soil > Wetlands > Peat | place: USA: New York...
GCTCACGGTCACAGATGCGGTGCCGGTCGAGGACAGAGTCAGGGACTGGGTTGCGGGGGAGCTCAGGCCTACACTACCGAAGGCGATGGTGGTCGCGTTCACGCTGAGCGTGGGCGTACCTGTGCCCAGCTGCAGGGCGAAGGTCTCCGTCACGCCGTTAGCGTTGGCGGTTAGGGTAACGGTGCGCGCGGTGCTGACGGAGGAGACTGTTGCTGCGAAGGTGGCGGTGGTCGAGCCTGCGGCCACGGTCACCGAGGCCGGCACGGTGACAGACGAGCTGTTGCTGGTCAGGCTTACAGTGAACCCACCGCTCGGCGCTGCTGCGCTCAGCGCGACCGTGCAGGAATCTGTTCCCGCTCCGGTGATTGATCCGCTGGCGCAACTCAACGAGGACAGATTTGTGGCGGGTACGGGCACGGCCAGTTGCAGGGCGAATGTCTCCGTCACGCCGTTAGCGCTGGCGGTCAGGGTAACGGTCCGCGCGGTGCTGACCGCGGAGACAGTTGCTGTGAAGGCGGCTGTGGTCGAGCCTGCCGCCACGGTCACCGAGGCCGGCACGGTGACAGACGAGCTGTTGCTTGCCAGGTTTACGGTGAACCCGCCTGTGGCTGCCGCACCGTTCAGCGTCACGGTGCAGCTATCGGTCCCGGCTCCTGTCATCGAGCCGCTGGCGCAACTCAACGAGGACAGATTTGTGGCGGGTACGGGCACGGCCAGTTGCAGGGCGAATGTCTCCGTCACGCCGTTAGCGCTGGCGGTCAGGGTAACGGTCCGCGCGGTGCTGACCGCGGAGACAGTTGCTGTGAAGGCGGCTGTGGTCGAGCCTGCCGCCACGGTCACCGAGGCCGGCACGGTCACGGCACTGTTGTTGCTGGCCAGGCTCACGCTGAACCCGCCGCTCGGCGCTGCTGCGCTCAGCGCGACCGTGCAGGAATCTGTTCCCGCTCCGGTGATTGAGCCGCTGGCGCAACTCAACGAGGACAGATTTGTGGTGGGCGCGGGCGCGGCCGCACCCAGTTGCAGGGCAAAAGTCTCCGTCACGCCGTTACCGCTGGCGGTCAGGGTAACGGTCTGCGCGGTGCTGACGGAGGAGACTGTTGCTGCGAAGGTGGCGTTGGTCGAGCCAGCGGCCACAGTCACCGAGGCCGGCACGGTCACGGCACTGTTGTTGCTGGCCAGGCTAACAGTGAACCCGCCGCTTGGCGCTGCTGCGCTCAGCGCGACCGTGCAGGAATCTGTTCCTGCTCCGGTGATTGATCCGCTGGCGCAACTCAACGAGGAAAAATTTGCGGCGCTTGTCGTGTTGGCAGCTGTCCCTGTAGCGTTGCGCCCGATAAGACTGCCACCGGCGCAGCCAGATAGGGTAAACGACAGACAGCATGAAACAAGAAAAAGGAGAAATGCCCGCCAATGGTAGAACGGTGCGATGTGTGCCCGCAAGGGCGCATCGCATCGATTAGGCCTGGATAGGTAACCAGGAGATAAGTTGGCGGCGGTGAAGTTATATTCAAATAACGTGCTAAAAGGAATTTCGTGCAAGTTCATCACTCTATAAAACCTTTACAAATCGGAGTATTCTCTTGCCTTGGTCCCTAATGAGCTTGGGAATGATTCATCACATGTGGTTAATCTGATTGCTTACTTAACGCCAACTGTCGAACAATGACAATGCCCTAAGTCACAACTGTGTGCTGTGCTGTCAGCACATTCGCAATGAGTACTGTCAGACCATTCTCAAGACTGGCCTTAGTGGGGTGTTGAATATAATTCTCACCGCCGTTTCGCTCTCGTCAAGGAAGGAATCGCCTTGGCTGTGGAAATTTGGGGGCTATCGTGGCCGAACTTCGAGACTTTTCGGGCAAGTGCCGCACCACCGGAATTACCCGCCAAATCCCAGGCTCCAAGCCGCCCCAGACAGCGATACGGCGTGGCGCGCTAGGGAACAATGTCAAACTGCGGGCCTGAACGCGTCGCAGCATTTTCGCTGAATCGTAATAAAGTTCCGCAGAATGTCCAGTCCGCGTAGCGCCCAGGGCAAAGCGCTCACCGTGTCTGTGCATGCCTGAATTGCCGTTGGATGAACTTCCTGCGGCGTGGAAATTGATCGTTAGTTGACCCCTCAAGTGTGCAGCATGAATCATCTCAACCCGATTTTTGTCACGCAGAATGAGGGATTTCGCGCGGCGCAATTCGGGTTGAATCCTGGTCTGCAGTATTCTGCAAAGACGACCCGAGAATAGATACAGAGCCGTTTCTCCTTCGATCGCAGGTCCGCGAACAACCTGCGCAGGTATTGGCCATCGCGTGCATCTTGCCAATGGCTTTTGAACATGAGTAGCTGTCGAAAATGCAGCAATCCCGAGGCCAAACTGAACACTTCTCGGGTACCCTCCCTATCCTTCTCGTAACAATCAACTTAGAAGCAAGTTCGCCAAGGGGTATGTGGCTCCTTCCGGGGCGCACAGCCCATCGCATGCGTGTAAATTCTTCGCAGATGTGCATTTTTTCCCGGGTATGAAACCAGGGCTCCCTGCAACTGTGCTATGGCTTTCCTCAGGACACCCTGGCCCGAAAGATAGAAGTCTCGGATTCAGGGGAGTGAGGCTTTTCAAAGACTCTCTTCCAAAGTCACCGGGGAGTTGACATGCTGCGTTGGAGAGCGGATCGTCTCATGTCAGGCTGGTGCTGGCGCCGGAGACCTGATCCCCTAAACCCGTCCGTTTCGAAATACGATTTGGACAAAGGAAAGGGGAAGGACGATGTGCCCTAGCAAACAAACCGAGGCGCAGATCATTGGTGCGCTGAAGCAAGTGGAGGCAGGTCGCGCGGTGGAAGATGTGGCCCGGTAGCGGCTGGCTTAGCATCCGCACCGTACAAGACCATATTCAACCGTACGGTGACCGTATCCTCGCCTGCATCTGGAGAGATGACAAAGCTTGGCGAGAACATTTACCGTTCGTTGTGTCATTATACCCAGGTGATCGCCAATGAACGTCAGCATCATAATACCCGCATTCAACGAGGAGCAGGGCGTCGGACACGTTGTGAACGAAGTCCGGGAGACTCTCAAGCAGCGCGGTTTGACCGCTGAGATTATCGTTGTGGACGATGGCTCCTCGGATAAGACAGCTCGCAATGGTGCGGCTGCGGGGGCTCGCGTTCTGCGGCACCGCAGCAATCGCGGCTACGGAGCGGCCTTGAAGAGCGGGATCGCCGCGGCGGGAAACGAAAACATTGTGATTATCGATGCCGACGGGACGTACCCCTGCGGCGTCATCCCGGAACTGCTATCCCGGCTGGAGACGGCCGATATGGTGGTGGCGGCCCGCATCGGCGCCAGTGTCAGAATCCCGCTGATCCGCAGGCCCGCCAAGTGGGCACTGAACAAGCTCGCCAATTATATGACAGGCTCCCGCATCCCGGATTTGAACAGCGGCCTTCGCGCGTTCCGCCGCGACATCGCCATGCAATACTTCCACATCCTACCCGATCAATTTAGCTGGACGACCACGATCACGCTGGCGATGCTCTGCGATAAGTATGCCGTTACCTACCTGCCGATCGACTACCGGGCGCGAAAGGGCAAATCGAAAATCGTGCCTTGGGATGCCGGCAGCTTCGCCATCCTGATCATGCGCGCTACCATGTTGTTCCGTCCGTTGCGTGTCTTCATACCGGTGGTATCAGTGTGCCTGCTTTACGGATTTACCAAGATGACGATTGACCGGATCAGAGGAGAGCATATCTCGGCCTCCGCCACACTGGCCCTCGTCAGCGCGCTCATCACTCTGCTGATCGGCATGCTCGCAGACGCTCTGGCGACGCGCTTGGGGCATATGAGTTCGCAGGTTGCCGGTGTCCGGGCGGGCGACTTTATGGTGCTGGATGAAGAGGCCGCAACCGAGGAGCAATCGAAGTCCGGCTTGCCGGGCGATAGCAAAACCAGAGATGCTGTAGCCCGAAGCCACGGCACTCAAGTCGCCGCGACCCCAAGGAGCGGCGACCTCACGCAAAACTGAAAAGGACACACCATCTCTGGTTTTGCCGTAGCCTGGATACCTCATAGTCGTTGCGCTGGCGCTCGAGCCTGCTACGCCCCGGCTCATCGGGGTGCTCGCGCCGGTCATGACAAGATGTTCTTGGCGTGACAGCGTGACGGGTCGAGTCCCGACATGCTGGCAGGGGTGCCCGCTCCACGTTCCCAGGCCTTGCACCATCACCCTTCCGCGGGCTCGGCTCCCACCGCGCGGACCGCCGCCTGGGTATTCTCACTGCTGAAGAACCAGGACAGAAATCGATCGATGCCGGCGCGAAAACCAATCCGTGGCTGGTATCTGAAGGCATCTCGTGCCTTGGAAATGTCCGCGTAGGTGGTGGACACATCACCGGGCTGGTCCGGCATCCATTGGATCGCCGCCTTCTTTCCCATGGCAGCTTCCAGTGTCCGCACCAAGTCGGTCAGTCGGATGGGCTCCGATCTGCCCAGGTTGAAAACCTCGTAGGAACAGTCGTACGCCAGGGCCGCCACGACTCCTTGAATGGTGTCGTCGATGTAGGTGTAATCGCGGCTACTCGAGCCGTCCCCAAAAAGCGGAATCGGTTGGCCGCGATCGATCATCGTGGCGAATTTCCGAATCGCCAGATCGGGCCTCTGGCGCGGCCCATAGACCGTGAAAAATCGCAGGCACACCGTCTGTAAACCGTAAAGATGAGAGTAGGTATAGGCGATCTTTTCTCCCGCGATCTTGGTCGCCGCGTAGGGCGAGACGGGCAGGTTGAGAGAGTCGTCTTCGCGAAAGGGAAGCCGGTTGCCGTTGCCGTAGATCGAGCTGGAAGAAGCAAACACAAACTTGCGCACGCCGAACCTCCGGCTAGCTTCCAGCAGGATCGTGCTGCCCAGGACGTTGACCCGGGCGTAAAGAATCGGCTGTTCCAGCGAAGGCCGCACTCCCGCCCTGGCGGCCAAATGCACCACCGCTTCCGGGCGGCTTTGCCGAAACACCTCCACCATGCGCGCCTCGTCGCTGATATCGGCGCGGTGGAACTCGAAGCTGCCCGATCGCCTGACAGCCTCCAGGTTGGCCTGTTTAGCGGCCGGGGGGTAGAAATCGTTCAGGTCGTCCACAACGGTCAATTCGTGGCGCTCTCGCAGCAGGCGCTCACAGAGATGAGAGCCTATAAAACCTGCGCCTCCGGTGACCAGAATTTTCATTCGATCCAGCATAGCAGGGCGTTCCCAGGAGGAGGCTGGAATGGAGCCAAACTACCGCACCGTACGATGACCAGCCTTTCCGTCCGATCCGCGTGGCGGCGCTTGGCTCCGGAGTATCATTGCTTGTGACGCCATTCCTTACCATCGGATTCCAACCGGCGGGAGCGGTTCCGTATACGACAGGTGGTGCATGAAAAAAGGGTTCTGGCGTTCGCCGTACATTCGGTTTGGTGGTAGTGGGTTGATTTTGATCCTGCTGCTAACCTATCTGCCCTATCGCCAGGTTTTTTCCACCATCAAACGGATACCGCCCCAGGCCGGTTTGGCGTTGCTGGCCTGGTATCTGCTGATGCACCTTTTGGGCGTGACCAAATGGCGCCTGCTGGTCAACCTGGCGGGATCGGACCTCAAGTTTTCGCGGGCCGTCCGCTGCTATTATTGGGGACTGTTTGGCAATATCTTCCTTCCCTCCCTGGTGGGCGGCGACCTGGTCCGCGGTGGAATGGCGTTCCTGTTTTCACGCTCGCGCGCAGCCATCGTTCTGGGCAGCCTGATGGACCGCGTGCAGGATGTGGGCGGGCTGCTGGCGGTCACCGCCATCGGTGTGCTGCTGATGCCAGTAACGCTCGATTACCAGAGCTATAAGGAGCTGTGGCTGATTGGCGCGGTCCTGCTGGCTGCCGGCTTACTCGGGCTGGCGTCGCTGTTCGTAATTCCCGCGCGGAAGTTTCCCATGAAGATCCGCCGCATCATGGTGAAGTTGCGCCGCGGCATCTTCTCGATGTACCAGCGTCCGGGCCGGATGTTCACCTGCTTTGTGCTCGGCATGGTCCTGCAGGTTTCCCAGATCCTCATCAATTATTCTCTCGGCAAGCTGGCGGGATTGCACATCAGTTTCGCCGCGTGGCTATTCGCCTGGCCGCTCGCCAAGCTCACCGCGCTGGTCCCGGTGACGCAAGGCGGTATCGGCGTTCGCGAAGTGGCTCTGGTCAGCCTGTTGGCGCCTCTTGGCGCGCCCGCCGTGCTGACCGCGGCGGTGGGACTGGCGTTCCAGGCGATCGCCATCACCGGCGGATTGATTGGAGGAGTTATGGCGCTGATCATGGGGCGGTTTTCTCCGGCTCAGGCACCGCCGGTGGCAATGCCTGCAGAAGTCGACGCGGTGTCGAACGGATGACCCTGGCAAAGCCACACGTGGTGATTCTCGGCGCCGGGCCGGCTGGCGTAGGCGCGGCCTACCAGCTCGCGCACAAGGGGATCGCGCGCGTCACCGTGCTCGAACAGCAGGAAAGAGTGGGCGGCAACGCCGGAAGTTTCGATCTGGAGGGCGTCAACTGCGATTTCGGGAGCCATCGTCTCCATCCTGTGACGCCGCCCGAGATCATGCGGGATTTGCGCCGCCTTCTGGGCGACGATCTGCTGTTTCAGACCCGGCACGGAAGAATCCTGCTCAAGGGCCACTGGATCCATTTCCCCCTGAAGCCGGTGGATTTGTTGCTGCGGCTGCCCAAGAGTTTCGCCCTGCGCGTGATGGCCGATATGGCGAGGAAGATTGAACCGCGCCCGGCTGCCGGGCCCGAGACTTTTTCGAGCGTGCTGGAGCGCGGTCTCGGGCGGACGATCTGCCGCGAGTTCTACTTTCCCTACGCGCGGAAGCTGTGGGGCGTAGCGCCCGAAGAACTGGCATTGACCATCGCGCAACGGCGCGTCTCCGCAAGCTCGATCGGGAAAATACTGCGCAAGGTGGCGAGTCAGATTCCGGGTATGAAACCTCCCGGGGCGGGGCGTTTCTACTACCCGCGCCGCGGCTACGGCCAGATATCCCAGTGCCTTTACGAGGCGGCGCGCAAGGAGGGTGCGGAGTTCAAATTCGGAGCGCGCTTCCTCGCGGTCGAGCGGTCTGCCGCGCGCATCGAAAGCGTGCGCTTCCAGATGGGCGGCCAGGAACACGTCCTTCCGGCGCAACAGGTGTGGTCCACGATTCCGATCAGCATCCTGATCCGGGGGATGCGGCCGCCAGCTCCCGCCGATGTGCTGGAGGCCGCTTCGAACATCTCCTACCGCGGCATGATCCTGATTTACCTGGTCATCGAGCGCGATCGGTTCAGCCCAACCTGGGACGCTTACTACTTTCCCGAAGAGGCCATCCCGATTTCCCGCATGTCCGAGCCTAAGAATTTCAGCGGCGCCAGTGAGCCGCGCGGACGGACAGTGCTGTGCGCCGAGCTTCCTTCCGATCCCGGCGAGGCCGTTTGGGAGATGAACGATGAGGATCTGGGCAAACGTCTCTGCGATTGGGTCGAGCGCGCCGGCTTGCCTCGGCCCGAACCGGTGGCAAAGGTGGTGACCCGCCGCCTGCGGCAAGCATACCCCGTTTACCGCAAAGACTACGAGAAATACTTCTCGCGCATGGACAGCTGGCTAGGCGAAATCGAAGGCCTGCTTACCTTCGGCCGCCAGGGACTGTTCGCCCACGACAACACGCATCACACCCTGGCTATGGCCTATGCCGCCGCTTCCTGTCTTTCGCCCGAAGGGCAGTTCGATCGCGCTCGCTGGGACGCGCACCGCAAAGAGTTCGAGACGCATGTCGTAGAGGATTGACCGGGACAGGCGAGCCGCCATCACCGCAACTCAGGCCTCCGAGATACCCCTCGGGATTTGCTGTGAGCTTTCGGTAAGCCAACTTAACCGTACAGCGCTGTTCTTCGGAAGCGAGCCGGATCCGGAAATTCGGGCAGGGGGATAAATGGAAGGGACAACCTACGGCAAAACCAGAGATGGTGTGTCCTGTTCAGTTTGCGTAAGGTCGCCGCTCCTTGGGGTCGCGGCGACTTGGGTGCCGTGGCTTCGGGCTGCAGCATCTCTGGTTTTGCTCTAGAAAAAATCAGTATTATGCATTTGACTCAAGGTTGTGCCGAATGAGACGATTCAACGCATGGACCAGACGGAGAGCGATAACCCTGGCGGCTCCGCGCCCGACCGCCGCAAGTTTAGGCGTGCTCTGGATAGAGCCTTGGCTGCTAATCGTAATGCTATACCGCCAGAGATAGTTAAAGTTAACCCAGGCACATCTGACAGCGCTCCTCCTGCGGTGCAAAGCCGCTCAATGGCAAAACAGCTCTCATCTGCTCAGGTGGGGAGTATCTTTCTCACTGTGTTCGGCGTTGTTCTCGCCGTCGTGGGGGTGCAGGAAATGTTCCCACTGACGATAAACCTAGCTGTCTATCTCGCGAGCACGGCAATTCTTTTCTGGGGCGGCTGGAGATGGGAAAAAGCAGCAGAGTGGAGCAAGACAAGACGTTTGATAACGTTGGTGCCTGTTTTTCTCCTTTGGATATTCTTTTTGTCCTACCCGATTTCAAGGCAGTATGCAAAGGAAGTGAATATCGATCTCTCGTTCAAGGATTCGCCCGAGATGACGTGGTGGAGGGAACAGGTCATCACTTGGGATTTGAGCAGGATGCAGAAATATCTCTCAGGATTAGGGCTCAAGGTGCCGTCTGCTTTACCTCCGATAAGTGTTGTGACTGGGAGGTTCTCTAATGTAATTGGATCAACCACGCCGCCCGATCTTCCAGTCAAGCGAGGCTCCCTGTTTATCGGCGCTTCACTACTAAATGACAGAAGTTCTGCAACAGCGGAGTACGTACGATATGTTCTAGATGAAAATGATGAAATGGCCATTTATCGAGCTTTCCCGGACATTAAGAGTGCGTCAAGTCTGAATATGATGATGTTTGAGTTGCCAGGATATTTTAATGGTAGCTATTGGAACAGAAAGCCCAAAGTTGCCATATTTGCGGGAGTCCTATGGGCCATACGGAGCAGATTCGGGCAGGCATTCGCGGATAAATTAGCTGCGGAAATCGTGCAAGAACTCGCCGAAGATCCAGCGGACATATATGCTGACAATCCTATTGTTGCAGAAATACGCTCACTGATGCTTGCAGACGCTAACGTGGAAAGTGAATGTGACAGTTGGCCACAAATACAAGACATTCTAATCAATAGTGGCATCAAGGGGGCATCTAAAGAGACCATCGCTTCCCAGAAATTCCCCAATCTACCAGAGCCAATAGTATGTACTGAAAAATGGGTCCAATAGAGAGGCTAGGCAGCAGTGAGTTCTTTATATTCTAGATGTTCAGTTTTTAGGAGACGCAGAAGTGTATCGCGAAAAAGATAGGGGTTCTTACGATTGTCGAAACGGAAGCACATTTCGTTCAGGTAGGCTTGCAGATGCTTTGCGCTCACACGATGCCACGTTCCGATGATGCCGCGCTTGAGAAGCGAGAAGGCGGATTCGACGGTGCTGGTGTAGATGTCGCCATCAACGTAGATACCGTCTTTGTGGCAAACGGTCTTATGCTCGGCCAAGACGCCAGCATCATGCAGGGCTTTCGGGTAAGCCTTAAATTCATCGGTCATGATCACATCAACTTCTTCGGAGACGTTCTCGCGGATGTACTTCGCCAGCGTGCCGGATTTCACGTCAGCCGCATGGAAGAATCGCAACTCACCCCCGCACTGCCGGATACCGATAACCACCTTTTTTTTGCATTCCGGGTGCCCCGGCTTGTGTTGATGGCCGCGCTGTTTTGCGCCAACGAACGTCTCATCCACTTCTATGGCCCCCCCGGGTTTCGGGCGTTCCCGGTCAGCTTTCATCGCATCTCGAATCCGGTGACACAGATACCACGCCGTGCGATAGTTGATTCGCAGCATCCGCTTCAATTGGTTTGCAGACATTCCCTTGCGAGACTGGCAGATCAGGAACGCGGCAAGGAACCACTTAACCAGCGGCAGGTGCGTATCGTGGAACTGAGTGTCGGCAGTGACCGAGAATTGATAGCGGCAGGACTCGTTATCGCAGTTGTATTGATCCCGCTTCAAGATCGAGGAAATCTTCGTGCCGCCGCATTTGGGGCACTCGGTGCCATGCGACCAGCGGAGCTTTTCGAGGTAGTTACGGCAGGATTGCTCATCACCATAGCGTTCCATCAATTCGCAAAGATCGATAGACTCTTTCATGGGGGTTCACCTTGCCTCGGAAGAAGTTGAAAAAACATCCGATGGAAATGACAGACGAAGAGGCGCTTCGGCACGTCTTTCATCCGAAGATCGTCCGGGCCGTGAAGAAGCACCTGAAGGATCAGGAAGAGGAGAGCAAGAGTGGGAAGAGCCAATCACGTAAACAACAATAGCTGACTAGCGTCCTTGTGTCAAGTGTATAATCTTGACTTTGGCGTCCGTGACGAATGCACGCTAGCGATACCGGCAAGGTTGCAGTGCCGTTTGCACGAAGTATTTTCCGCCCCAGGGGCCTTATCTGGCTTTGGCTATGTTATTCCCGAAGTGGCAAAGTGGAGTATGAGCGCCGGAGCTACTGCACGATCTGGAACGTGAACAGAAAGCTGTCGTTTGTGCTCTGTCCCGTGGGAACATCGCGGCTCGTGACGAAGGCGTAATCGCCCTGTCCCTGTGAGAAGTCCACCTCAAATAAGTTGTTGTTGACCTTCTCTGGGCGAAAATCGACCTGGTCTTCGCTGTGCAACTGCCCTAATGAGATCTTGAACTCGCGGTCATCTTTTTTGCCATGCAAATGCACAATCAGGTAGTTCCCAACTGTCAGACCATTAGCCGGCCATATGAGGAACGACACGGGAGCATGGACGGAAGTGGCGCTGTGCGCGCCTGGCATTTCTCCGGTGGCCTCAGCATTCACCACTCCGTGGGTGAACACCTTCAGATTTTTTGCAAGCCCGCTGTGCCATGCGACGGACTCCTGATGCAGCCGAGTCCAGGCGCTTCCTTGCTTGAAATAAATACCGGGTGCCGAAGGATAGCCGGCCGTTGCATGCGATGGAGTTGGAACTACGGGCGAAGAAGGCGGAGCAACTGGGGGCGGAGGAGGCGGAGGAGGCGGGTTCACGTTTGGGGCTTCCGTGCCGCGATAGTTCGCTCCGACAGCCTGGATGACAGCCGCTGAAGCACCCAGGCCTTTCAGTGCGTCCGTTATCTGGGGGGTTAGGATGAAGTCGACCCCGCGACTCTGAATTTGGCTGATGAGTTCAGAATCCTTAAGTCCACCAATCTTGAGCGCGTCTTCCAACCCTTTGAGGGTGATGGGCTTTGCGCCGCTCGAGGTACTCTGGGCAAAGGCAGAGGTGCAAGCGACCGCGAACAGCGCCAAACAAACGGCCCCCAGCAAGGAATTCATTGCGAATTTAGGTCTGAACGTCTTCATTCGTCGAGGGCTTTCAATGCTTTGTCACGCTTAGATTCGTTGGGTTTCGGTTGGGGTTTGGACGGCGGCGGCGGAGCAATGGGCGTGGTTTGAATTGGCTGCGAAGGAATCTGCGGCGAGATAACAGCCGAGGGCGCTTGAGCAGGTGGCGGGACTCCATTCGGCACCGTGGTCGCGGTCGGTTCATTCTGCTGCACGGGCGGATTGGGCGCCGGCTTGGGCGGCCCATTTCTTGAAAGAAGCCCGAAACCAACTCCCAACGCAATCGCGACCAGCACCGCAGCCGCGGCGAGCAGCGGCACCTTGCGCAATCGCATGAACGCCGCCACCGACCCCGAACCTTTGCCTGGGATTTCCCGCTTCTGGGGTTCTGCACTGGTGACGGCCGGAAAACCGTTGCTGGTGGCAGCACCAGTTGTCTCACCGGAGGAATGTCCTGCAGTCCCCAACTCAGCAACTGTCCCTTGTCCCACGAGCGCGATGATCTGTCGTTTTGCAATAGGAGCGGCGCCAACAACGCTCTGCAAGGCCTCGCTGAATTCGTCGCATGTTGCGTAGCGGTCCTCTTCCTGCTTGGCCATCGACTTCTGGACGACAGCCTCGATTCCCCCAGGAACGCTCACTCCGAATTCCGCGAAGGCGGGCGCGACATTCTCAAGATGCATGCGCATCAATTCGTACTCGTTTTCGCTCCGGAAGGGCAGTCGTCCCGCCAGCATCTCATAGAGCACAACACCCAGAGAATAAATGTCGGCCGCGGGCCCTCCCTCTTTGCCCTTAATGCGCTCCGGCGCTATGTACTCCATGGTGCCAACCAGCGCGCCTTGCCGGGTCTGCCGGGCGGCTCCCAAAACACGCGCGATACCAAAGTCCATGAGCTTGACCGCACCCCAGGTCGTGAGCATGATGTTGGCCGGTTTCACATCCCGATGCATGATGCCCATTTCATGCGCCGGCTGCATCGCCTCAAGGATCTTCACAAACAACGGCACCGCGATTTTGTAGTCGAGCGCGCCATGCTCCTGCTCAACGCATTCCAGCGTTTTGCCCGGAACATACTCCAGGATCATGTAGAACTGATCGCCTTCCTGGAGGAAGGTGTAAAGCATGGCGATGCCGGCGTAATTCAGCTTTGCCAGCGTGACGGCCTCAGTGCGAAAACGCTCGAGAAGATTCTTCTGGTGCGCGATCTCGGGCCGCAGCACCTTGATCGCAACCTCGCGCTCGATCATGGTGTCGACCGCCTTGTACACGGCGCCCATGCCGCCTTCCCCGAGCAACTGGGTTACACGATACTGCCCAATAGTGTCCCCAATCATCATTGCAATACCTCCATTTTCCGCGTCACTTTGGTTTCCAAAGGCGGCTTGGCAGGCAGCAGCCTAGCCACGGCAACCGTGATGTTATCGCTACCCCCGCGCTCCTTGGCAAGACGGATGAGCTCCGCACAAGCGCTCGATGCGCTTTTGCCCTGAACGGCGTCGCAGATTTCGTTGTCCTCAATATCATCGTAAAGTCCGTCGCAGCAGACGACGAAACCATCTCCGACGCGAAGCGGCAGTGGCTGCAGCCACGTGGAGACCTCGACCTCCGGCTGGCGGCCGATTGCCCTGGTGATCACGTTCTTGTCGGGATGATGGCGCACCTCGCTGAGTTCCAGCAGCCCCGATCGAACCATGTCCATCACTTGGGAGTGGTCCTCGCTCATCAGATAAATGCCGCCATCGCGCAGCAGATAGAGGCGGCTGTCTCCCACATGAGCAGAGTACGCGAAGCCTCCCTGAATGAGCAGCGCGGTGCAGGTGGTGCCCATTCCGGCGTTTTCGGGATTTTCCTTCGACTGCTTGTAGATTCTTGCATTCGCGGTCTCGAGGGTGCGTTTGATCGCTCTTTCCGGGTCCTTTCTTATCTCCGGATAGGATTCCTCGATGGTCTTGACGGCCAGGGCGCTGGCAACGTCCCCGGCATTGTAGCCGCCCATACCATCCGCCACAACCAGCAGCTGCGCACTTTCACCATCGTTGCCGGGTGCGCGGAGGATGCGGCCGCTGTCCTCATTATTTGTTCTCACGCATCCCACATCGCTCAGCAAATCGCTGTCGAGGACAAAGGCCGGCGGTACGCCGGGGGTTGGCGCGGGTTCCCTCCGGCTTGGCCCTTTATCGGCACGATGGAAGGCGCGCTGAAATAAACTCAAAGCACGCTGAAATAAATTCAAGACACGCTCAAAAAAAATCATTGCAACGAGCTCCGATCAAGTGTGAACACATAGTTACTACGTTCGCCTACATCGAAGTTGATGGGGAGATCGACAAATCCGGGACGTTTCAAGACAGCGCTGACCGATGTCCCAAACGGCACATGAAACTCATAGGGGGTATCGCCGATCTTGACGCCGTTCTCCCAGACCTGGGCCGGGCCGTCGAAAGTGTCGACGGTTACGGTCTGCATATTGGCTGGGTTAGGTGGCGTCGAACTGGTTTGCCCGGTACCGCCTGTGCCATCGCCGCTTTTCGATGTCGTGTTGCCGGAATCGATAATCTCCCTATGGACCAAGGAGTAGCCGATGAACGCAAGAGCGCACAGACCCAGCACGGCACCCGCAAGTAGCAAGCGGCGGCGCTTATACCGTCTTGCAACAGAAGCCAGCCACGTTCCGCTTGCGCTCCTCGGGTCGCTGATGCGGGCGAGATCGCTCGCAAGTTCATCCATGGATTTGTAACGGTCTTTTGGATCGCGTCTCAGGCAATCGCGAATCACCTGCTCGAACAGAAAAGGCAATCCGGGCTTCAGAACGGTGGGCGCGGTGAAGCTGGCCCGGGAAATCTTAGAAAATAGCTCCGCTGCGTCTGAGCCTACGAAGGGCAGTGATGCCGTCAGCATCTCATACGTGAGCACGCCGAAGGCCCAGATATCGCTGGCCGGTGTCACCGGTTCGCCCCGCGTCTGCTCAGGGGAGAGACTTTGAAAGCTACCGATCACAAAACCGGCGGCTGTAAGTCTGTGCGCGGTGAGGCTCGTGGCAATGCCAAAATCCATCAATTTGACTTCGCCGCTGGGGGTCACCTTAATGTTGGCGCTCTTGAAATCGCGGTGCACAATGCCCTGCGAGTGCACGTACCCGAGTGTCCGGGCAAGGGCTTTCAGCACCGGCAGCGCGCGCTCAACCGGCCACGCACCGGTGCTTTCAGTGATCTGCTGAATGGTTTGGCCATCAATGTATTCCATGATGATGACCGGAATGCCGCCACACTGGGTGAAGTCGTAGAGAATGGCGATACCGGGATCGCGCATCTGCGACTGGATCTGCGCCTCGTTCATGAATCGCTCGAGGAACACACTGTCGCCCGATGCAGCGGTCAGGACTTTGACCGCAGCCAGACGGTTCAGCCGCGTATGCACGGCTCGATAGACCCGTCCCATACCGCCCTCGCCAATCAACTCGGTGATGTGGTATTCGCCAATGACGGTATTGAGGAACGGGTCCACTCGAGCCACATTGCCTGCGTTGCCGTTATTTCATCAGTTCCATGCCTTCTTTAATCGGCAAGGCAAAAGTTACCACTGTGGTGACGCCTGGCCGTTGGATACTGTCACTAAAGATCCCGATGACCTTGCCATGGTCGTCGAAGACCGGGCCGCCGCTGTTGCCTGAGCCTGTGGTGTTGATGGCCAGCTGGTAGCCATCCCCCGTTTCGCTGATGGTTTGCAGTTCCTGGCTGTTATTGGCGCCGTTGCGCGCGATCAGCTGAATGTTGCCGTCGGTGACGGTGGGGTTGGGAATGATGTTCACCGTCGCGTTCTGGTTGTGCATGTCGTTCGATGCCTGCGCCTGAATCGTTTGCACCGACACGGCGGGGTAGCCCATGACCGTGACCCTGGCGCCGGATTGTATCGTATCGAAATTGTCGTTTAATTCAACTTTGGTCATCGGCTGAGGGGTCTCGATCTTGATCAGCGCCACATCGGCGTTGTCGTTCACCTTGGTGACCGTGGCGTTAAGGGGCATGCGCGTCCCAGCAAAAGTGACATTCAGCACGTCGTTGCGCCCCTGCACCTGATCCGCAAAACCTAGCTGATTATTCACCCCTTTGAGGTCGCTTATGCTCTTCAGATTGCCCGACACAACGATCTGTGCATGGGCCGGCAACCATCCTCCGGGGAATTGATTCGCGCCGAGGGCGCTCATACTGGCCCCTCCTTTCCCGTCGGGAGTGAGAAGAATTCCGGCCTTGGCCCCCCCCCCCATACCCTCGTAGGGCGCATTCCAGCCCGCCGCCACGTGTTTATTGGTGAGGATAAAGCCGGAAGGGTCGACGACGAAGCCGCTGCCTGATCCCCTTTCGCCGATGAGCTGATAGAGGCCGCCGCCATCGCCCGTGGCAAGCACCGGTTCGGCCTTGCCATTGTACGCGTAGAACAAGGGCAATTTGTCTCCCGCGCCCGCAATCAGTTCCACTTCCTTGCCGCTTTTGTCCTTCGTGCTATTGGGCAGAAAAACCTGGCTCAGAACGTGCCCACTGTTGACGTCAATCAGGCTCCATGCCACCTCGATACGGACCACGGCAGGGGTGTATTTGGCGGCAATGTCGACGCCGCTCACTCTGCCGTCGCTGGCTGTGGGAGCGGGGGTGGGGTTGACGATGGTGACCGACTTGGGACGGGTCCACAGGTACGCGCCCACTCCCAAAATGATCAGCAACAACGCAAATCCACCCCAAAGCATCTGGTTGCGCGTCTGAGATTTTCCCTGGGTGATCATCCTCTCAACCGTGGCTTTGCCGACTGTGGACATACTGCCCGTTGTTTGAACAACGGGAGGGGACGCAGGTCTTGCCGGGACCATAGGTGGCGGAATGGACGCCTGAGCCTGAGGCGGCGGGATGGGGATGGCCGCCTGGCGCGTCGGGGCCGACGCAGCCACGGGCACCGGGATTTCCGCCATCCGTGTCGGCTTTGCTACTTTGGGCTCGCAATCAAACTGAAACTCCGGCCCGCCAGGCCCAAGTTGGACCACGTCGCCGGGGTGCAGTGGCACAGGGCCGTAGAGGCGCTGCCGGTTTACGAAGGTCCCATTGGTGCTGTTGAGATCGACGATGGTGGCTTCCATCGGATCGATTTTAGTCACTGTGATTTTGGCGTGGTGACGGCTGACCAGGTCTTCCCTGTCAGCATCAAATTTGATGTTGCAATCGGGCTCACGGCCTAACGTGAACTCTCTGTTGTCGGCAACGGGGAACTCTTCAGTTGCTGTTTGTTTCCCACCGCTCATGCGCCGTATGACAATACGCTCGTTCATTCATC
>Ga0326727_10014960_pt1 | contig 16764 bp, 13 predicted proteins | sample MB2enrmetagenome_FD_207643 | JGI IMG/M metagenome (GOLD analysis project Ga0326727, IMG submission 207643) | Lab enriched peat soil microbial communities from McLean, Ithaca, NY, United States - MB29MY | ecosystem: Environmental > Terrestrial > Soil > Wetlands > Peat | place: USA: New York...
GGCTATGGAAGAGTGGAAATCGCAAAAAGCGCGATTCCCACGCTCCCACAGCCATGACGACGACTACGGGATAAATTATCCCCTTAACCCCGGCGTATATGGGGTACGCATTCTGAGGGCAAGGTCACTCCGGCTGAATAGTTACCCCTGTAATGATTATTTGGAATATTGCGCATTTGTGCGGATGTGACTAGCATCTGTGTGGTCTTTTCACACGTGAAGCGCATGCTGATCAGAGACGGTCTTCGCATAACGGTGGGTTTCCTGTTTGTCGATCACTGTATCCGAAGCGGCCAGAATCGTGGTCGGTTCTTGCCGAGGTGAAACTCACTCACGAGGTTGAACGGCTGCTTTAATGGGCCAAGAGGGGGTAAGGAATGAGTCAGTTTAGGGCTTGCACAACTCTGTTTATCGGTGCGTTCTTTTTCCTGCTGATGTGGAATTTGCCCAATGTTTACGCGGATTCGGTGACTGTGACGCTCGAAAGTACAGGCGGGGTGATTTCCGGACCGGGTTATGTATACCCCTATTATTTCAGCGTTAGTGGCAGTTCAATCCTGACCCCGTTGATGTGTATCAGTTTCAACAATGACATTGGCTTCGGCGAGACTTGGACTGCAACCACGCAGCCGATTCAGGGTAATCTGCAATACGAAGAAGCGGCCTACATCTTCTCTTTGGCCAACGCTCCCGGAGCAACAGAGACAGAGATTATCAATGCGCAATGGGCAAACTGGGAGTTATTCGATCCTGACGATCCCATCTTGTTGTCTCAAGAGCTCTCCCAGAGTGATGTTGCATCCTTGCTAAGCCAGGCTGTGCTTTTTGCCAAGGACAATCCCAACTCGAGCCTCTACTCCCAATATTCGGTTTTCGCTCCGGAAGAGGTGAACGGCAGCTGGCCCACTGGGTACGGCGAACCCCAGTTTCTGATTGGGGATCCTGTGCCCGAGCCAGGCAGCTTCATCCTATTCGGTAGCGGTCTGTTAAGTCTGGCTTGTTTCCTGTGCCGCAGAAGGCGATCCGCTTGAGAGGCCGCCGTTCGGCGCGTGTCCCCTCTGGCAACGTGCAAGGGGAGTGTCGGCGAACTTTCCTCAGTTCGAATCCTCGCGGAAGGGCAAAACATCCGCACCTTCGAGCGCATTTCTGAAATCGTTTACTTTTCCATACCGCCTGGTTTATAGTTCCGTTTTGCGCTCCGCTTTGGACTCTGCCGTCCCCTGCGGCGATAGGTTTTCCGCATACAGGAGATTTTCATGTCCCGCATTTCTCGTCGCGATCTGCTTTGTTCCGGACTGGCTCTTTCCGCTTCTTCCCTCGTGGCCCGCTCGGCCTGGGGACGTACCGCAGCGCTGCTTGCCGGTCATCCGGCCTCGGCCGAGGCTCTGGCAGCTGTGGCTCCGCGTGAGCAGTTGCTCTTCGACTTCGGCTGGAAGTTCCAGTTCGGCCACGGCACGGACCCGGCCCGCGATCTCGGTTTCGGCAACGGCCAGGGTGACTTTGCCAAAACCGGCGACTTCGCGTTTTCCAAGGCCAAATTCGACGACTCGAAATGGCGCGCGTTGAACCTGCCTCACGACTGGGCGGTCGAGCTGCCTTTCGTGCATGATGAAGTGCAGAATTCACACGGATACAAACCAGTTGGCCGTCGCTATCCCGAGACCAGCGTGGGCTGGTATCGCCGCGAGTTCGACATTCCGGCCGGCGACAAGGATCGCCGTATTTCGGTGGAGTTCGACGGCGCTTTTCGCAGCGTGCTGGTTTTTGTGAACGGCTGCTTCGTCGGCCGCAACGACAACGGCTACGCGCCCTTCCGCTTCGATCTGACGGACTTCCTCAGCTACGGGGCGAAGAACTACATCGTGCTTCGCGTCGACGCGAGCTTCGGCGACGGCTGGTTCTACGAGGGCGCCGGCATCTATCGCCATGTCTGGCTCACCAAGACCGACGCGTTGCACCTGGGCAAGTGGGAGAGCACCGTGCGCGCTGCCGTCAGCGGCGGCTCAGCCACTCTGACCTTGAATACGCAGGTGCTGAACGAAGGCAAACAGAGCGAATCCGCCAAGGTTAGCTGGCAGATTCTGGACGTCGCGGGCAAGACCGTGGCCAAGGCCGAAGCTCCCGCGCAATCGATTCCGGTGGATGGAAGCGCGAACTTCGCGGCTACCGCCAAATTAGCCAACCCGGCGCTCTGGTCCGTGGATGAGCCGAATCTTTATTCGGCTATCGTGACCGTTGAAGGTGGCGGCAAAACACGCGATGCCGAGCGGGTGAGCTTTGGCGTGCGCACCGCGCTGTTCGACGCGGACAAGGGCTTCTTCCTCAACGGCAAGCCGTTGAAGATTCAGGGCACCTGCAACCATCAGGATCACGCCGGCGTGGGCGCTGCCGTGCCAGATCGCCTGCAATGGTTCCGGCTGGCCGTGCTGAAAGAGATGGGCGGCAATGCCGTGCGCACCTCGCACAACATGCCCACTCCGGAGTGGGTCGAGGCCTGCGACCGCATGGGCATGATGATGATGTGCGAGACCCGGCAGATGAGTTCCAGCCCCGAGGGCTTGGCGCAGTTGGAGGCGATGATCAAGCGCTATCGCAACTCGCCGTCCATCATCCTGTGGTCCATCGGTAACGAGGAGTGGCAGTTGCAGGACTCGATGGCCGAGGAGGGCGCGAGGATCGCCGCAACCATGGTGAGGCGGTGCCACGAACTCGATCCGACGCGCGTAGTCTCCGCGGCGGTCAACGGCGACAACGAAAAAGGCGTTTCCGATGCCTTCGACATTATCGGCTTCAACTACGGCTTGAATCGTCCCGACAACTATCACAAGGAGCATCCCAAGCGCCCCATCTACGGCTCGGAGACGGCCAGCTCGATCGCGACGCGCGGGGTCTATTCGACCGATCCGCTGCGCAACACGGAGAGCGCCTACGACACGAACAACCCTGGCTGGGGCGAGCAAGCCGAAGAGTGGTGGAAGTTCTACGGGACGCGCGAATGGGAGGCGGGCGGCTTTGCCTGGACCGGCTTCGATTATCGCGGCGAGCCCACGCCCTACGGCTGGCCTTCGATCAACTCCCAGTTCGGCATCGTGGACATGTGCGGTTTTCCCAAGGACACCTTCTTTTATTACAAGGCCTGGTGGGGCTCCGAGCCGGTCCTGCATCTCTTTCCGCACTGGAACTTCGAGGGCAGGGAAGGCGAGTTGATTCCCGTGTGGGTCCACTCGAATCTCGACGAGGTTGAGCTGTTCGTGAATGGCAAGAGCCAGGGCAGCCAGAAGGTGCCGCATCTTGGGCACGTGGAGTGGAAGGTCAGGTACGAGCCGGGTGTGATCGAGGCGCGCGGCTCCAAGGGCGGCAAAGTGGTGCTCACCGAGAAGCGCGAAACCACCGGGCAGACCGCGGCCATCCGGCTCACAGCGGACCGGACTGAGATTAACGCCGACGGCGAGGACGTGGCCATTCTGAAGGTCGAGGCCCTCGACAAGGAAGGCCGGCCTGTTCCAACGGCCTCCAACCTTATCGGCTTCAAGGTCTCGGGCGCCGGAGTGCTGATTGGCGTCGGCAACGGCGATCCCAACTGCCAGGAGAGCGACAAGGAGCCAAAGCGGTCGCTCTTCAACGGCCTTGCGCAAGTGATCGTGCAGTCCACCCAGAACGCTGGCGAAATTCATATCGAGGCGGCAAAGGAGGGCTGGAGCGGTCCTGACCTGACTTCGGCCAGCCTGACGATTGTCACCAAGAAAGTTGAACTTCGTCCGGCGGTCGCCTGAAGGCTTTACCGTCTTTCAGGGGCTCTGCGCGCTCCCAGTGGTACGTGCTAGGCCGGCAGTGGTCTGCCGGCCTTGCATGTGCGTTGGTGAAGACGCGTGGGCGATTTTGCGCTTCGGCCTCGCATCTGCCGTTCCCCGCCCATCCCTTGATGCGGAAGCTGTTGACGCCATCCATCTGCTGAATCCCCCGATTCGATGCGCCAGCAATTAGATTGGAAGAATGGGGTTCGCGCAAGACAAGTGGAAGCGGGAACTGGCGGCAATGGTCGCGCTGGCCGTTCCGGTGGTGTTGAGCGAACTCGGCTGGACGATTGAGGGCATCGTAGACACCGTCATGGTGGGCAGGCTCGGTCCGGCCGCTATCGGCGCGGTTGCTTTGGGCAATGCTGTTTACTACGTGCCGGCGATCTTCGGCATGGGGCTGCTGCTGGGGCTGGACACGCTGGTGGCTCAGGCCTTTGGGCGCAGGGACCACGATGACTGTCACCGCTGGCTGGCTCAGGGCGTCTACCTGGTGTGCATTGTTGCGCCGCCGCTGATGTTGCTGGTCTTTCTGGCCAGTTTTGGCTTCGTATCCTTCGGCATCCATCCGGAAGTTGCCGGGCCGGCAGGCGCCTACCTGCGCATCGTCAATTGGGGTACCCTGCCGCTGCTGCTCTACGGCTGTACGCGCCGCTACCTGCAGGGCGTCGGCGATGTGCGCGTCGTTACGGTCACCATTGTTGCGGCCAACCTCGTCAACTGGTTCGGCAACTGGGTGCTGATCTACGGCAAGCTCGGGATGCCGGCGCTGGGCGTCAACGGTTCTGCAATCTCGACAGTCGGCTCGTTCGTTTGCATGGCTGCGTCCTTGCTGGGCTTTGCCTGGCTTCATGAGCGCAGGCGCGGGCATCAGCTCTTTCATCACTGGGCCGGGCCTCGCCTGGATAAGCTCAGAGACCTGGTTCGCCTTGGCGCTCCGGCGGCCGGGCAGGTTTTGCTTGAGATGGGCGCATGGAACATGGCGACCCTCTCGGCCGGGTGGCTGACCCCCGCGGCGCTGGCCACTCATCAGATCGTTCTCAACTATGCCAGCCTCACCTATGTGGTCCCCCTGGGAGTTTCGGCCGCCGCGGCCGTCAGCGTAGGCCATGCCGTCGGCGCCGGGGATGGCCCGCGCGCGCGCCGCGCCGGATGGCTTGCCCTGGGGCTGGGCACCAGTTTCATGCTGCTGGCTGCGGTGGTCTTTCTGGTGGCGCCGGGACCGCTCATTGCTCTTTACACGAGCGACCCCCAGGTGATGGCCGTCGGCCCCGGCCTCCTGGTTCTTGCCGCCGCCTTCCAGATCTTCGACGGCATCCAGACCGTCTCCACTGGCGCTCTGCGCGGGCTGGGCGAGACACGGATTCCCATGCTCGCCAATCTGGCCGGCTACTGGTTCTTGGGGCTTCCGCTGGGCCTGACTCTCTGTTTTGCTTTTCGATGGGGCATCTACGGCCTGTGGAGCGGCATTTTGATGGCCTTGATCGTGATTGCCCTGGTGTTGCTCGCGCGCTGGCGCCGTGCCGCGGAGCGTGTGGCGCTTCGGGATTGATGCCGTTTCCCCTGGCCCGAGTCACGGCGCGGACTGCGGCACGTCACTATAATTCAATTTGGACGAGAGAAAGATAGACTCGCTTCAGAGTTCATCGGAAGGGAATCCCCACCCTATGGCGACAGGCCATCTTGCCCCGGCTCAACAGACGGGCGCACTCAGCGCGCAGAAGCGCGTGGTTAACGACTTCAGCATCAAGATCGCAACGGTGAACGGCTCCGGTTCGCAATCCGCCAATAGCGTGCTGATGAAGAGCATCTTCGGAATGGGCGTTCCGGTGGGCGGAAAGAATCTTTTCCCCTCGAACATCGCCGGACAGCCGACCTGGTTCCTGATCCGCGCCAGCAAGGACGGATATGCTGCACGCAAGCGCGATTCCGAGATTCTGGTGACGCTCAATCCCGAGAGCGTCCAGAACGATCTGCGGGCGGTGCCCGCTGGCGGGGTTGTCATTTACGAAGAGAACATGAATCTCGATCGCGCGCGCAGCGACGTTTTCTTCTATCCGGTGCCTTTCGACAAGATCACGGCAACGATCTGTCCCGAGGTCAAGCTGCGCAAGCTCCTCAAGAACATGGTTTACGTGGGCGCGGTCGCGCAGTTGCTCGCCATCGATCTGGGTGTCGTCGAGAGCGGCCTGCGCCGCCAGTTTGCCAAGAAGCAGAAGGTCTTCGACCAGAACTTTGGCGCCGTCAAGGCGGGCTTCGACTATGCTCGCGAAAACCTGACCAAGCGCGACCCGTTCTTCATCGAGCGGATGAATGCCACGGCAGGCAAAATCATCATTGACGGTAATGCGGCTTGCGGCATGGGCGCGGTTTTTGCGGGCGTTACGGTGGTTGCCTGGTACCCCATCACGCCCTCGACCACGGTGATCGAGGCCACGATCGACCTGCTCAAAAAGCTGCGCGTTACGCCGGAAGGCAAGGCGACCTTTGCCGTGGTACAGGCCGAGGACGAGTTGGCCGCCATCGGCATCGTACTGGGCGCGGGTTGGGCCGGCGCACGCTCCATGACCGCGACCTCCGGTCCGGGCTTTTCGCTGATGACCGAGTTCTGCGGCTTGGGCTATTACGCCGAGATTCCCGGCGTCATCATTAACGTGCAGCGCACAGGTCCCTCCACGGGCCTGCCCACGCGCACGCAGCAGGCCGATCTGCTCATGACGGCCTTTCTCTCGCATGGTGACACCAGGCACCCGATTCTGTTTCCCGGTTCAGTGAAGGAGTGCTTCGACCTGACCCAGGCGGCCTTCGACCTGGCCGAGCGGCTGCAAACACCCGTCTTCCTGCTCAGCGATCTTGACCTGGGCATGAACAACTGGGTGTCAGAGCCCTTCGATTATCCGTCGAAGCCTCTGGACCGCGGCAAGGTGCTCACAGCCGCGGAGTTGGAGCGGCTGGGCGGCGAATTTGCCCGTTATCGCGACGTGGACGGCGACGCCATCGGCTGGCGTACCTTGCCCGGCAACCTGCACCCCAGGGCCGCCTATTTCACGCGCGGTTCGGGACACGACGATGCGGCTGAATACACTGAGAATCCGGAAAAATACCAGGCCGTCATGGAACGGCTGGCGCGCAAGTTTGAAACTGCGCGCAAGTTGCTTCCCGCTCCGGTCATGGTCAGGAACAAAGGCTCGAAGATCGGCTTTCTGGCCTTCGGCTCTACGGATTGCGCCTTGTGCGAAAGCCTCGACCAGATCCGGCAGCGATATGGGCAGGATGTGGACTACCTGCGTGTCCGTGCCTGGCCCTTCGCCCAGGCAATTCACGACTTTGTTGCATCTCACGAGCGCATTTATGTTGTCGAGCAGAACCGTGACGCGCAGTTGGCCAGCCTGCTCAAGCTCGATCTTCCCGCCGCCCAGGTGACGAAGCTGCGCAGCATTCTCCACTACAACGGACTGCCCGTAGACGCCGAATCCGTCACGGAAGAGTTCGCGGCAAAGGAGGGCCTCTAATGGCGAGCGATACCCCCGGTTCCAGAGTCAACCATATCGGCCTTCCGATTCTCGAATACCGTGGCGAAAAGAGCACGCTTTGCCCCGGCTGCGGCCACAATGCCATCTCCGAGCGCATCCTTGAAGCGATGTTCGAGATGGGCATCGAGCCTGAGCGGGTGATGAAGATGAGCGGCATTGGCTGCTCGTCCAAGAGTCTCGCCTATTTCATGAGCCGCTCGCCCAGCTTCAACGGCGTGCATGGGCGCATGCCGGCGGTCGCTACCGGCGCCATCCTCGCCAATCGCGCAATGACCACCATCGGCATCTCCGGTGACGGCGACACGGCCTCCATCGGCATCGGCCAGTTTGTTCACATGCTGCGCCGCAACCTGCCCATGATCTACATCATCGAGGACAACGGTGTTTACGCGCTCACCAAGGGCCAGTTTTCGGCCACCGCCGATGTCGGCTCGGTGCTCAAGAGCGGCGTTGTCAACAAGCTGCCCGCCATTGACACCTGCGCTCTCGCCATCCAGTTGGGCGCAACCTTCGTGGGGCGCTCTTTCTCCGGCGACAAGAAGCAGTTGCTCTCCATGCTCAAGGCCGCCATCGCCCACAAGGGCACCGTAATGCTCGATGTCATTAGCCCCTGTGTCACTTTCAACGATCATGAAGGCTCAACCAAGAGCTACAAGTTCATGCAGGAGAATGACGAGCCGATCAACGAGGTTGGCTTCGTCGCCAGCTTCGATGACATTGAGGTCGATTACGACTCCGGCAAGGTTTACGAAGTGGAGATGCACGACGGCTCCAGCCTGCGCCTGCATAAGCTGCTGGAGGACTACGACCCCTCCGACAAGGCCAACGCCGTGCGCACCCTGATGGAGGCGCAGGAGAACGACGAGATTCTCACCGGCGTTTTCTACATCAACACCGAGCAGCCGACCTATATTGACTTGCTGAACCTGGTTGATGAGCCGCTGGCCACGCTTCCGGAATCCGTCACGCGGCCTCCCCGGTCGGCCCTGGACGCCCTGATGGCCGCCCTCAAGTAGATTGAGCCGGCAGAAAGAAAAAGGCCCCGCATTGCGGGGCCTTTTTCTTTCCTGGGCCTATGTTTCGGCTCATAGCATTTTCAAGGAAAGTGTAAGGCCTCTCAGTGCCCCATTCATCCTGAGCGAGCGTAGCGAGTCGAAGGACCTGCTTCTTGCATTTTTGTGAAATGAGTGGGAAACCACGAATTCAAACCTGCAAGAACACCGAAAATGCCCTATTGATCTTCATCATGCGATGCGGGAACGCGGGGCGTAGACGGGCTTGGTCGCGCGGGCGTTGCCACAACCTTCGCGCCTAGCGCGTTCAGCTTGGTGCGTGCCTGCGCGGCTTCCGGAGTTTGTGGATGGCGCTGGATCAGCAGGCGCAGTTCATGAATGCCCGCGTCTTTCCTGTTCATCTGCAGCAGTGCCAGCCCCTTGCGCAGTTGCGCGGCCGAAGCCTTCTGGTTGCCGGGGAAACCCTCCAGCACCGCGTTGTAGGCCTTCACCGCTTCAGTGAACTTCAGTTGCCGGTAGGCAATCTCACCCAGATAGAAATGAGATGTTCCAGCCAGATCGTCCAGCGGATAGTAGTGAATCACATCCTGAAATTCGCCGGTCGCCACGTCGTACCGGGCGGCGTTCAAGTCGCGTACTCCGGCCTGGAAGGTCTCCTTCAGCGGAGGCGTCTGGTTGGCGGGTGGAGCAACAGCGCCAGCGTTGCCCGCCGGAGCTGCGCCATTCTCCGCCGGCGCCGCGTTTGTGGGCGGATTCTGCACGTTCTGCAACTGCGTCTGCAAATCCTGAATCGACTTATCCAGCTTGGCAAGGCGCGACTTCAATTCATCCACCGAGTCATTCAGCGACTGTACCTGTCCGGAGACGGTGTCCAGCTTGCCGTTGGCAGCGTCGTTCTGCGCGGAGATCTTTTGCTGCAGCGCGTTCGCTGCTGCGGTCATCTGATTAGCGTTGTCCGCGGTCTGCTCGGTCAGATGCTGTATCACGGCGAAGCGTGTGTCCATGGTGGACTGCAGCCGCTGCACCATGTCCACAAGTTGCTGCACCTGCGTTTGCAGCTCGATGATCTCCTTCGACGTGGCGTGAGCAGGCGCGGGCGCTGCGGCCACACAAAGTGCAACGGCTGCCGCCGCCACAAGGCGATTGCGAAGTGTGCGTATTCTCTGCATGATTCTCCTATGGCGGACAGCTGGCAGCAGACAGTTGTCCAGATTCCGGAGACTGTCTGCTGTTAACTGTCTGCTGTCAGCTATATTCTACCGGTCTGGTGTGAATCCGGCGCGGCGGTTCTGCTGCCAGCACTCTTCAGTTGACTCGGTGCAGAAGGGCTTCTCTTTGCCATAGCTGACCACGCGAATGCGGCTGGCCGCCACTCCGGCCGCAACCAGGGCAGTCTTCGCCGCGTCCGCTCGATTCTGTCCCAGAGCCAGGTTGTATTCGTTGGAACCGCGCTCGTCGCAGTAGCCGCCGATCACGACCTTCACATCCGGGTGGCTCACCAGGTAAGAGGCATCATGCGAAAGCGTGGCCTCCGCATCGCTGCGGATATCGTATGTGTCGTAATCGTAGAAGATGTCCTGGACTCCGCTTTTGAACTCCTGCTCCGCGCTCATGGTCGTGCTGGGAACAACAACGGCCGGCGGCGCATTCACGGTCACGCGCGCCGTCGCATCGGCTGTTCCGCCCGGCCCCTGGGCCACCAGGTGATAGCTGGTCGACGTCGTGGGAGTCACTGTCTTCACTCCGGCAGTGGGCACGTCGCCAATGCCGTCGATGGAGACCGTCGTGGCCTCAGTCGTGCGCCAGCTCAGTTGAACCTGATCCCCGGCTGAGATCAGTGTGGGTGTCGCAGTGAGTTGTGCAGTGGGCGCAGGCGCTGCTGCCGCTGCCGGAGCCGTCTCTTCAGCGGGAGCCGGCTGGGTCTTCTTGTGGCAGCCACCAATAGCAACCAATGCAACAAGAAGAACTGAAGGTGCCAGAATGCGATTAATTCGGTTCAATGAACTACTCCTTCCGCTCCGTCGAACCTATCTCGCAGAGCGACTTGCCTCCACCTCTTGGCGCGTCTGCGCTTGAGGTTTTGGCAACACCAACAATGATAGTGCAGAAAGCTGGTATCTTCCACGCTGACGGACTTGCCGCCCGGTCATCTAACAGGCAAAACTCACTTCCAGCTCCAGTTGGGCATGAAGTTGTTGCCCGTGTGGGTAAGCTGATGCTGTTCCGTGCCGTCGGCCAGCATCGACCAGATATCGGTGTGTCCGCCCACCCTTCGCTCGAAGACAATGTGCCGGTTGTCCGGCGCCCAGCTGGGATAGTCGTTGATACCGGCTTCGTGGGTAAGTTGCAGCCAGCGCTTGCTGGCAATGTCCATCACATAGATGTCATACCCGCCTGGCGCTCCCGGCCCATACTTGCGGTCCCAACTGAGGGCTAAAAACTGCCCATTGGGCGACCATGAAGGCGAAACGGCGTAGCCTCCGTCGGTCAGGCGCTGCACGTTGGCGCCATCCTGGTCCATGGTGTAAATCTGCGGCAACCCAGTGCGCCCACTGGCCCACGCGATTTGCGCATTAGTGCGCGGATTCCATGTGGGCGCTACGTCCGGTCCGTGAAAGTTGGTAATCCGGTGAGGGCTTGATCCGCTCGCATCCGCCACCCAGATCTGCGATTCGCCCGAACGCGACGAGGAAAACGCGACCTTCGTTCCATCGCCCGACCACGCCGGAGATTGGTTGCTTCCCCCTGCCACGCCCGCGGGAAAACTCACCAGCCGTCCCAGTTCCAGCGAGTACATCCGCACAGCCCATCCCTCACGGCCCAGCGAAGCGAAGGCGATGCGCGAGTTGTCTGGCGAAATGCGCGGCGAAAGCGAAATCGTCCCCAGGTGCGTCACCTGGTGCTGGTTCTGCCCGTCGTAATCCATCGCCCAGATTTCTTTGGTGCCCGTGCGCGAACTGACAAAGTAGATCTTGGTTTCTGCAATTCCGTTGATGCCGCCGCCAAGCCGCAGAATGATCTCGTCGGCAAACCGGTGCGCAATGGTTCGGGCCGCGTCCTGACTCGCCTGTTCGTTGTACTGCTTGCCCAGCACCTGCGGATTGACGGTGTTGCGGGCATCGTCCAGCCAGCCATAGACGATCAGCCGTCCGTTCGTGACCGCAAGCGCGCCAAAGGCCACCATGGCCGCATTCGACGGTGTCGCCGACCACTGCGAGAGGTTGATTTCCTGCGGCGCACCGGGCGTGGCCTGCGGAATCAGGCTCTTCGACACCAGATCGAAAATGCCGGCGCTGCCCAGATCGCTGTAGAGCGTGGCATCAAATGCCGTCTTCAGTGTCGCAGTCTGCGGATCAGCGCCCACCTGCTTCCAGTCCGCCGCGGCCAGTCGAATGCGTTCGCTGCCCAGATTCGTTCCGGTAACAATCCAATCCTGCGCGGCGGAAAAACTGGGTGCCAATCCTGCCAGAAGAATCAATGCAGGGAAAAAAGACCGGGAAAACCCCTTCATGCTATGCAATCCTTCCTCGGAAAAGAGTGGAACATCTCGGAAAACCTCATCCAGCCTGGCTTGCTGCCGGGCTGGATGACTTGGGTCCCCCGGAAAACGCGCCTCATCAACCCTTCTATTCTATGGCCGCTTGTGGGAGTTGCGCCCTAGTATTCGCAATAGTAAGACGTCATCAGAGTGCTTGAGACATAGCCTGACGGCAGCGAGCCGAATGTGTCCACGCGCTGCGCCGCTCGGACGCAGGAGCGGTCCAGCGTCGAGCTTCCGCTGCTTTGATCCAGTTTGATGTTGCTCAGGCTTCCATCGCGGTGAATCGTGAACTCGATAAAGGCCCTGGCTCCTCTGGGCGTGTGCGGGTCCACTTCCGGCTTGTACCAACTGGAGGACATCTTGCGATTGAGGTTTTCCACGTACCAGCCAAACCGGTTGCCGAAGTTGCCGTCGCTGACTGTTGTCTGGCCGCTGGTAAAACCCTGACCTTGCATCCCACGCGCCACGGACGAACCCGCCTGCTCGCCGTACCGGGCCAGATTGTCCCGTCCCGCTACCGGCTGATGCTGTTGGGTCTTGGCCGCCGTCTGCTGCTGTTGCTTCTGCTTGGCCTGTTTGCCGGAAATCGGAATCGCGCTCTCGTCCACCGCCTGTTTGGCCTTGGGTGTTGGCTCCGCCGGAGCTTGGCTGGGCTTCTCGGTCGCCAGCACGTTCTCATTGGGCGGCTGATCGGAGGGCAAGGGCAGGGCATGAGTCACCAGTGTCACCTGAATCGCTCCGCCGCCCCCGGGATTGCCCCACTGGTTGTGATGGAAGATGCCGCCCAGAAGGCCATACGTCAACAGGCCCGCGGCCAGCGCGCAGTGCAGCAATAGTGATCCCGCCGCCGGCCCGGCAATCGGCTCCGGCGTCAGTTCCTGCTCCAGTTGTGCGTCGCCTTCCAACAGCCTGTTCATGGCCTTTCCGACAACCCATCGCGGCAGCCGGTACTCTCGTTCGCCGGTCCGCTCAATCGCTTGCCGTTTAGTTTCCGCTCGCTGTCGCGGCCTTCTCGTCCAGCGGCTGCGTCACAATTGAAATGTTGGTGATCCCCGCCAGCTTCACCGCGTCCATCACGCTGGCAAAGGCTCCAAAAGGAACCCGCTGGTCGGCCCGCAGATAGATCACCTTCTTGGCGTCATCTTCGCCCGGCCGCCGCAGCTTCTGGCCCAGTTCGTGAATGTTTACGGGCTGATCGTTCAGGAATACCTGCTGGTCGCGGTCAATCGTCACCACCATTCGCTGCTGGGTAATCTCCTTGACCGTCTTTGTCTTGGGAACGGCCACTTCAATCCCCGACTGCAACACCGGCACGCTGATCATGAAGATGATCAACAGAACCAGCACCACGTCCACCAGCGGCGTGATGTTGATCTCCGCCAGCGACGTCTGTGTTTGGCCCTTGCTACCTGTAAAGGCCACGGTCCACCTCCACGGTGGCATCGGGGTTGACAGCGCTGGCAGGACGCGCCGCAGCCGCCACACGCACCGGAATCTCTTCGAGCGAGTTCAGCAGCTCGCGGCAAAAGTCATCGATCGTCGCGGCAAACACCCTGACCCGCGCTGTGAACTGGTTGTAGGCGATGACCGCCGGAATGGCCACAAACAGCCCTGCCGCTGTCGTGATCAGCGCCTCGCTGATGCCCGGCGCCACGGCCCGCAGAGTGGCCGCTCCAGCCGTGCCCAATCCATGAAAGGAGTCCACAATGCCCATCACCGTGCCGAACAGGCCCACATACACGCTGATCGACGCAATGGTTCCCAGCCAGGTCAGCCGCCGTTCCAGCTTGGTCACGGCCTCGCTTGCTGCCGTCTGTGCCGTGCGCTCCAGCGGCGCCAGGTTGCGCACCGGTCCCGCGCCGCCCGTCTGCCGCTTGTAGGCCTCGTAAACATCCTCAAAGACCTGCGCCAGCGGGCTTGCCTTGCACTGATCAGCCAGCACCGAAATCTCCTGCAGCCGGGTTGCCTTGCGAAAACCGCGCAAAAACCGGCGGCTCTCATTGGTCGCCTTGCTGAAGCTGGACATCTTGCCCAGAATCACAGTCCACGAGTAGAGGCTGGCAAGCAGCAGAAGAACCAGCACTGCCATTGCGACCGGACCGCTATTGGTAACCATCTCCACCAGGGCGCTCGATCCTGGCGCCGGTGCAGTCGGCGCAACCGGAACCGCGCCGCCGTCAGCCTGCAATACGAAGAAAAACGCAGCGGAAAAAATTGCTCTTCACCTCACTCTTAACGGTAGCAGACCCCGTGCCTCGTTCCAAGTCACCGATCTGGTCCATCCGGCAGCTTCCCGCCTTCCGCTTCAGGCCATTCGAGCCTCCGTCCGTGCTATGCTGCGCTCGGATTGTCAGTGCTAAAGCCTTGACCTACAATTGTCCAGACCATCGAACAGCTTTCCAGAGGTTTCCTGAAATATGCTCGTCGAACTCCGCGCTGAGAATTACGCCGTCATCGATCACGCCATTGCCGTCTTCGGCCCGGGCCTCAATCTGCTCACCGGCGAAACCGGCGCGGGCAAATCCATTCTTGTGGACGCTCTCGCTCTTTTGATGGGCGGCAAATCCTCGGTAGATGTCATTCGCCATGGCGCCGACAAGGCCGTCGTTTCCTGCGTCTTCGAGTCCACCGCGAGCGCCGAGGCAGTTCTCGAAGAGAACGGCCTCGATTCCGCTGGCAGTGAAGTGATCCTGCGCCGCGAAATCCTCTCGACAGGCAAGGGCCGCGTCTTCGTCAATAACCAGCCGGCCACGGTCGCCGTTCTGCGTCAGCTCGCTCCCGAGCTTGCCTTGGTCCACGCGCAGAGCGAGAGCCTCAGCAGTTTCGACGAGGCCCAGCAGCGCATTCTCCTCGACCGCTTTGCCGGCATCTCCACCGACGCCGTCGCCGAGGCCTATGCCCGATGGCGCGCCGCCCAGGAGAAGCTCGACGACCTCCTTCAGGGCGAGCAGGATCGCCTCCGCATGGTCGATCTCTGGAGCTATCAGCAGAAGGAAATTGCTGCGGCTCACCTGGAACCCGCCGAGGACGAGGCTCTGGAAACCGAGAAGCGCGTCCTCGCCAACGCCGAAAAGCTCTATGCCGCCGCCACCGGCGCCTTCCAGCAGCTCTATGAAGGCGATGTCTCGGCCGAGGGCGCTCTGCGCGACGCTCTGCGCCACGTCGAGGAACTGGCCCGCTACGACGCCCGCTTCACCGAAGCCGTGCAGCAGCTTGCCTCGGCTCGCGCCACCGTCGGCGACGTCAGCGCCAGCCTCCGCGACTATGCCGAGGGCATCAATGCCTCGCCCGAGCGCCTGGCCGAAATCGAAGACCGCCTCGCCCAGTTGGATCACCTCAAGCGCAAGTACGGCCCGACCGTCGCCGAGGTCATTGCTTTCGGTGAAAACGTCGCAGGCAAGCTGGCCGAGGTCGTTGACCGCGACGAGATTCTCAAACAGCTCAGGGTCGAAGTGGCCGCCGCCACAGCAGCATACCGCGCCGCCGCCAGCGCCCTCACAGCCGAGCGCAAGGCCGCCGCCCGCAAACTGGCCAAGCTTGCCGAAGCCCAGATCAACTCCCTCGCCATGAAGGTCCACTTCGAGGTTGACGTCCATTCCGCCGAGAACGCCGAGACTGACGCCGGTAAGCGACTCGCCGCCAGTCAGAGCCTTGTATCAGGGCACGACTTCAGTCGTGCCGAAAATGCCGCAAAGAGAGAAGGGGCTTTAGCCCCTGCGGGCATTTCTTCGGAAACTTCCCACTGGACCTCTTCTGGCTGGGATCAGGTCGAATACCGCATCGCCACCAACCCCGGCGAGCCTCTCAAGCCCCTTCACGAAATCGCCTCTGGCGGCGAAATGTCCCGCGTCATGCTGGCCCTCAAGGTCAGCGTCGAAGAGGGCGCCGTCAAGCCGAAGAGCAAGACCGTCACTCCCCGCACTCTGGTCTTCGACGAAATCGACATCGGCATCGGCGGCCGCGCCGCGGAAGCCGTCGGACAGAAGCTGAAATCCCTCAGCCGCGGCCAGCAGGTTCTCTGCGTGACGCACCTGCCCCAGATCGCCTCCTTCGCCGACCAGCATCTGGTCGTCGAAAAGCACGAGTCCGGCGGCCGCACCCGGATGCAAGTTCGCGTCCTCGACGACACCGCCCGCACCCAGGAAGTCGCCAGAATGCTGAGCGGCGCAACCGTCACCGAAACCAGCCTCCAGCACGCCGCCCAGATGATCGCTGCCAGCCGGTAAGGGGCCAGAGGAAACACCAGAAGGGAGTCGCAAATTGAAAGACAAATACTATCCCCCAAAATACAAAACCAATCAGTTCCACTGCGTCCATTGTGGTGTGTTTGCCGCACAGCACTGGCTTGACGTGTACGCACATACCGGCGGCATCCCGGTGGATACGGGCATTATGGCTTGTCAATGTTCCCACTGCGCTCACTGGTCCTATTGGTACAAGGAAAAAATGGTTATACCCTCAGATGCGCCTGTTGAGCCGCAGCATCCGGATCTCCCAGAAGACTGTTCCGTCGATTACCGTGAGGCAAGAGACATATTCACAAAATCGCCTCGTGCCGCCGCCGCACTCCTGAGACTCTCCATCCAGAAGTTGATGCCACATCTGGGTGAGAAAGGGGCAAACATCAATGACGACATAAAGTCGCTTGTGTCCAAGGGGCTGTCTATTACGGTTCAGCAATCACTCGACTTCTGTAGGGTGGTCGGGAACAATGCCGTGCATCCAGGCGAGATTGACATCAATGATTCGCCGGAGGTGGCACTGACCTTGCCCCTGGAAAACGTACCCCATATAGCGCTCTGAGATACTGGCGAAGGAGCAGCGAAGATGGAGCGTTTACCAAGGAAGATCTACACCTACGAGTTCAAGATGGAGGCGGTTCG
>Ga0326727_10014962_pt1 | contig 16764 bp, 18 predicted proteins | sample MB2enrmetagenome_FD_207643 | JGI IMG/M metagenome (GOLD analysis project Ga0326727, IMG submission 207643) | Lab enriched peat soil microbial communities from McLean, Ithaca, NY, United States - MB29MY | ecosystem: Environmental > Terrestrial > Soil > Wetlands > Peat | place: USA: New York...
TCTCCGCGAATGCTCTCCTGAACTCCTCCGCATCCTGAGGATTCCAGCCTTGCCACAGGCGCCAGGCAAAACAGCGCGTACGCATCCTCGCCCGGACCAGCGGATCTTCCAGCCGGGCGCCGAGCTCAAGCGCGCGTTCCAGGACATCCAGCGAACGCCGGGAACTGATCCACGACAACGGCCACGCCATGTCGATGAGCGCGTGCACTTCCGCCTCGATCAGGCCATTGTGCGCCGCAAGTGCAGCCAGAGATTCATAGGTCTCGACAGCGCGCATTTCGTCGCCGAGCACCGCGTAAATCGCGGCAATCTTGTCCAGGATCTCAATTTCGCTTATCGCTCGCTCGGCGTTGGGCAGTTTGTGCACCAGATCGAGTGCCTGCTCAAGAATCTCTGCGACCTGCCGGGGTTCGAACCGCCGCCCGGCCGTATCCGCCGCCAGCCGCAGATACTTGACGGCCCGCTGCCAATCGCCACCCTGTTCGAAGTGGCTGGCCAGTTCAGCCGCCCTTTCGCTCTCATGCCCGGCGAAAAGCTCCTCCAGCCGCGTTCCGACGCGAACGTGCAGCTTCGCACGGCGTCCGGGCGTCTGGCGGCGATAGAAGACCTCCCGGTACAATGCGTGAACAAACTCGTAGCGCGGGGCGACAGTCCCGTCCAGAAACTCACGGGATCCCGCCCACCGCACCATCTGGCGACCGCGCGACAGCCTGTCGCAAAGATCTTCAAACTTCTCCTCGTCCAGATTCGCCGGGATAGCATTGACGCGTGACGAAAACGAAATACCGCTAATACTGGCCACTTCGAGCGCCCGCTGTTCTTCTGTCGTCAGACGGTCAATCTGAGCTTCGATCACCTGACGCAGAGTCTCCGGCACCTCAAGATCGATTTCCTCGAGAGGAACGCCGAAGTTCCACTTTCCGTTCTCGCGCAGGATCAGGCCCCGCTGGGTCATGTGATCGAGTGTGGCAACCATGACCAGCGGATTGCCCTCCGAGCGCCGGTAAATCAGCTCGGCAAAACCTTCGGGCAGACTGCCTCCCGGCGACTCCGCACCCAGGTATTCGGCTATCTCCGCTTCGCCAAGCGGCGCAAGAGTAATCTCCTGACACAGGCGATGTACCAGCAGATCCTGCCTGACCCTCTTCAGCGGATGGTCAGGAGCCAGGATGTCCGCCGGCCGCATGGTGGCGATCACCATGGTCTTCGCCTCCCTCCGCTGGCGGGCAAAAGCAGACAGGAGATCGACGCTCGCGGGATCCACCCATTGCAGATCCTCGAACACGAACAGCAGCGGCACTTCCATGTCCAGCGTCCCCAGTGCCTCCCGGATCTCACGTAGCATGCGATCGCGGGTCGCCCCGATGACCTCCTGCTGAAGCGTCTGGCGGTGTTCGCGCTTCAGCAGTGCGGGAAACTGCACCAGCCAGGTAGGCGCCTGCGCGGCGAGAATTTCAACCACTCGATCCCCCCCGGAACCACGGCACAACTGACCTAGTGCTTCCAGCATCGGGTAGTACGCTTCCGTGCCTCCGTACCCTTCCACGCATTGTCCATGGGCGATGCGAAGGGATGGTTCTGCGGCGGCGGCTAGGCGTTGGAATTCATCCACCAGAGCGGTCTTCCCAATCCCCGCGTCTCCAGTGACGAAGACGATCTGATGCTGGCCGCTCAATGCCTTTCGGAGGCAGGCTCGCAACGCGCCGAGCTCGCGGTCTCTTCCTACCAGTCTTCCCCGAGCTCGGCTCGCGGGCGCCGCGGGTTCCGCGGGACCCCATTCCCGTACTTGCGCGATAAACTGATACCCGCGACGGGGCAGGGTCTCAATAAAGAGAGGATTCTTCGGGTGATCCCCCAGCACGCCGCGGATATCGGCGATCTGATACTTCAGGACCTCCGGCTGGACGAAGGTGTCGGGCCACACGGCCTCGATCAGCTCATTCTGGGTCACCAGGCGGCCGGCGTGCTCCACCAGGTAGCGCAGGACGGCGAAAGCTTTGGGCGTCAGCAGGATGCGCTGGTCGTCCGCATCGCCGCGGCGCCACAAGCATTGATTTACGGTGTCCAGCCGGAATGGAGCAAACTCCTTCATAGCCGCCAGCCGTTCGTTTCGCGAAAGTCAGGACTCACAGTCTATCATCAATTCAGTGCAGCATCCTGAATTGAATGCGCAACAATCGAACCGTAGCCATCGAGTCACAGAATTCCAGAGCCGAATGGTAATCTGGATTTCGTTACCGCACAGTTTCTTTGGCAATTGTCGTGCACGTTTCTCGATAGAACGAAAGGATCATAAACGCCCCACCGAACAGATCAGGCGGCTTCGCCGCGTCGCCCTGGCTCCCATGGCCAGACTTCCGGAAGCGAGTGTTTCATACGGTGACTGCTGAAGATGACCATTCAAATCGCAAGCTCCACTGAGCGTGACGCGCTGATCTCCGGGTTGCATGGAAATCCCGATCCGGCGTTCGTTACATACTTTTCCTCAACCTGCCATTCTCTTGCCGCGCTCAGCACGTCAATCAAGGCAGCGTTCCCTCGGGCGGCAAGCATCGGCTGCACAACAGCGGGCGAGATTCTGTCGGGCAGGATGGCAACGTGTTCCATCGTGGCGATGGCGCTGCCTCGCGGGATTGTCAGCGCTGCCGCCGTCGCGGTTGTCGAGGACCTGAAGAATCCACAGGCCGTCCCCGCCGCTCTGGACAGTTTGGGGGCACAGTTGGGTGATCCGCTTTCCGAACTCGACGCCGGCATACATGTCGGATTGATTCTTCCCGACGGCATGTCGGGCGCCGAAGAGTCGGTCATGGAACGGATTCGCGATTCAACCCGGATCCCCTTCGTCGGCGGATCGGCCGGTGACGATCTGGCGTTTCACGCAACCCAGGTTGCCGCCAACGGACGCACGTTCGATCATGCCGCGGTTCTCGCGCTATTGCGCGTACCTGCTGGTTACCGAATCATCAAGACTCAGAGCTTCCGTGAGCTGGGGAAAGTGCTGACGGCCACCGATGTGGATGATTCCGCCCGCACGGTACGCCGTTTCAATGGCGTGCCCGCAGTGGAGGCATACGCGCATGCGCTCGACATCGAGCGGACGGATGTGGCCGCCCATTTCATGAGCAACCCCGTGGGCCTGATGGTGGGCCGCGAACTATTCGTGCGCAGCCCGCAGCGCGTTCTGGAAGATGGCAGCATCGTTTTCTACTGCCGGATTCGGGAAGGCACCGAGCTCGAGCTGCTCGAATCCACGGATATCGTCGCCGATACGGGCAAGGCGCTGAAGGGCTCCCATCGCGCTTTGATTGTGTTCAACTGCATCTTGCGAACGTTGCAACTGCAGGAGGAGGGTCAGTGCGAGGCCTACGGCGCGCTGTTCGCGGATAGCCCGGCGGTGGGCTTCAATACGTATGGCGAAGAGTACATCGGACACCTGAATCAGACGGCGACAATGCTCGCGTTCCAATGAGGGCGCAATAAAGCGAGGATCTTCCGGCCGTTGTCCTAGGGCGCCACGTGTGTCAGCGACCTGATATTTCAGGAAGACCGGGGCTCCGTCAGCAGCGCAAGACGGCCACCCCTCACAGCATCCTGAATAACTGTTTGGCCGGTAATCTGAGCGATTCGAAGGCTGCCGCGCTCATCTCCGATCCTTCCACCGAAACCTGACTGCAAGCTCACAACTCCGAGCCGGATCTCGCGTAATCTCGTTCCTGGATAGGGAGGGACATAATGTCAGAAATCACTTACAATCCGCTCGTTGCAGGAATGGAGCAGATTCGCGGAGCCTGGGGCTGGTTCATGGTTCTTGGAATCCTGCTTATGATTCTCGGCGCGGTCTGTGTTGTATTCGATGTCACAGCTACCTTCGCCACGGTACTGGTGTTCGGCTGGCTGCTTCTGATCGGCGCTGTTTTCTCGCTGGTTCATGCGTTCCGCATCCGGAGCTGGAGCGGATTCTTCCTCTTTCTGCTCAGTGCGTTATTCCGGGGATTTGTTGGCTATGTGCTGGTTCGGTATCCGCTGATCGGAGCGGCGAGCCTTACCCTAATGCTCGCCTCCCTCTTCTTTGTAGGCGGCCTGTTCCGCGCAATCAGCGCCGGGATGGCACAGTACCCGCGATGGGGCTGGGCTTTCGTTGCTGGACTTGTTTCGGCGGCCTTAGGGATCATGCTGCTTTGGCAGATGCCAGTCTCCAGCGTCTGGTTTATGGGATTTGCCATCGGCATTGACCTTTTCGTCGATGGCATCGCAATCATCAGTTTCGCCGCGGCGGCGCACGAGTTGCCCGCGCGGACGGCTCATCAACCCGCCTAAGTATCAGGCTCAAGGGAGAGACTTCAATGGAAAAAATGTTGGTCGTGGTTTTCGACGACGAATCGAAGGCATATGAGGGCTCGCGTGCCCTCAAACAGCTCGACGCGGAAGGAAGCATTACAATTCACGCCGAGGCGGTAATCGCGAAGAATGCCGACGGCACGGTTACGGTGAAAGAGTCGAACGACGACTTTCCAATCCGCACCGTTGGCGGGACCGCAGTTGGAAGTCTTATCGGACTCCTTGAAGGGCCCATAGGCTTCGGAATTGGCGCTCTGGCTGGCACGCTGGCCGGGAGCATCGGTGACCTGAGAGTTGCCGGAGTCGATGCGGACTTCGTCGACGACGCGGCCGCCGCTCTCACGCTCGGCAAGTGCGAGGTGATCGCTGACATCAGCGAGGAGTGGGTTACCCCGGTGGACACCCGGATGGAAGCCTTGGGTGGAACCGTGTTTCGCACAGGCAAGAAGAATTTCGAAGACGAGCAAAGAGCCAAAAAAATCGCGGCGCTGCGCGCGGAAATCGAGCAATTGAAGACCGAGCAGGCGAAGGCCCGGGCCGATCGCAAAATCAAGCTCCAGGCCAGCATTGACAAGCTCAACGCCAAGCTGCAAGCCGAGTCGGACCACGCCAAACAGAGGTTGGAGCAAATCAAGAGCGAGACCGACGCCAAAGTGCAGGCCCTTCAGAAGAAGGCCGAAAAAGCTCAGGGCGAAATCAAGGCAACTCTCGAAGCGCGCATCAAGCGGATTCGCGAGGACTACGAGCAGTCCGAGACAAAGCTGAAGCACTTGCTCGCCGGTCAATTGATGGCGGCGGCTGCGCGACTGGATAAGTAAGGAGGCCAACCCCAGGTCCCGCGTGGCCCTGGGGCCGCGTATGTCCGTTTCAAACTACGAAGCAAATCAAGGAAACAGTGGAGGATCAATGTCACAACTGATTGTGGTCGGATTCAAGCAGGATATGTACCGCGCTTCCGCGGTTCTTAACAAACTCACGGCAATGAACGATGACTGGGTGGTCGATCTTCACGACGCCGTCGCGGTCTATCGGGACTACAGCGGCAAGCTGAGGGTGGATCAGAGCTACCAGATGACCACCGGCCAGGGAGCTGGCTGGGGAGCACTGTGGGGGTCCTTGATTGGAGCGACGCTGGCAATCCCGTTCACGGCGGGGGCCAGTGCCGCGGTGGTCGCTGGCTCTCTCGCCGCCGGAGCGCTGGGCGGCGGTGCACTCGGTGCGGCCGGCGGCGCAATTGACGCCAGCTGGTGGAAGGACGAGTTCGGCATCCCGGACGATTTCGTAAAAAGCGTTGGCGGTATGGTCCAGAACGGCGACTCGGCGATCTTTGCGCTGCTGCGGTCGGCCGATCCTGCCTTCGTCGCTGAACAGTTCCGCGGCTACGGTGGAACGGTTCTGCAGACGACGCTCACGAAAGACCAGTCCAGCAAGGTGGAATCCGTTCTGAACGGCCACGAACGGTTTCTGGCGAAAGCCAGTTAGGTTGGCGATTTGTGGGGCGGCCGTCCCCCGAGACGTGACCGATGGTCAGATCGGATGAGGCCGGATAAGGGCTCGAAGCGGTCCCAGGAGGCCGTCCCACATAAGAAGGAGAACCCAAAATGGCCAAAACACTCGTGAACTCAGAAGGCGCGGAGCGCTCCGAGCCACTTGTGCACCAGCATGCAAGAGAGATTCAACCGTTTGGGAGGATCGCCAAACTGCCCATCGCCCTGGATGAGAAAACCTGTCTGTCCAGCATCGAATTGTTGAACCAGATTCTGGCCGATACGATGACGCTGCGCGATCTCTATAAAAAGCACCATTGGCAAATTGCCGGCCATACCTTCTATCAGCTCCATCTGCTTTTCGACAAGCACTTCAATGAGCAGTCAGAACTGGTGGACGCTATCGCTGAGCGTATTCAGATTCTGGGCGGCGTGAGTATTGCTATGGCAGCCGACGTTGCCGAAACTACCATGATCCCGCGCCCGCCACGCGGCCGCGAGGAGGTTCCCGTGCAACTCTCGCGCTTACTGGAGGCTCATGAGACCGTTCTGGAGGAAGTTCGTTCGGCCGCCCGGCTCACCAACGAAGCGGGAGACTACGGTACAAACGATCTTCTGGTGAGCCAAGTGATACGCACGAACGAGCTGCAGGTCTGGTTTATTGCCGAGCATCTGGTCGATGTTCCACTGGTGCGCGCGGACTCGAAAAAGGTTCCCACAAGGTAAGGGGACGGAGATCCCGCGGTGACTGACAGTGTCGCGATTCACGGCCGCATAACCGTCGAAAACTCAGGTGAAATGCGCACGACGCTGAGCAAGGCGCTCAGTATGAAGCCTGCAAAACTGTGCGTGGATTTGTCCGGCGTTTCGTATATCGATACATCGGGACTGGCCACGCTGGTGGAGGCGGATCGGATCGCACACAAGCAGGGAACGCGGTTGATTCTGGGCGGAATCCATGATCAGCCTCGGTATCTTCTGGAGATTACCCATCTCGATCGGTTGTTCGAGATGGGCGCACAGGAGGCGAAGACATGAAGGTTCTGGAAGCCATCGGTAGCAGGGTAATCGATCGGCTTGCCTATGTCGGTGGACTCACCATTCAGTTCTGGTCGGGTCTGCGCTCCACGCCTCACGTGCTGCCGATCGCGGGTAAACACGGGCGCTGGCGAACCGCGATTGGCCAGATGGCGGCTATCGGCGTCGATGCCGTACCTATGATCGGGATCATGTCCATGTGCGCGGGGTTCATTCTGGCGATGCAGGTCGGGTCCGAACTGCGGCGGTGGGGCGCGCTTCAGTATGTCATGGACGTCGTGGCCGTCGGCTTCACACGCGAACTGGGCCCGCTGTTGACGGCCGTCGTTGTGAGCGGCCGGTCAGGATCGGCATTTTCGGCCGAAATCGGAACCATGGTGGTGACCAGCGAGATCGATGCGCTGCGGACCATGGCTCTCGATCCGGTCGAGTTTGTGCTGACGCCGAAGTACGTCGCGGCGCTGATCACCATCCCCTGCCTCACCATCCTCAGCAACGCGTTTGGCATTCTGGCCGGCGCCGGTTTCATGTACATCAGCACGAAGATCACTCTCGCGATGTATCTGCGATATATTTACACGTCGATCGATCTGCATGACGTTTTTACCGGCCTGCTGAAGAGCCTCGTCTTCGCTACCATCATCGTGAACGTCGGGTGCATGGAAGGCTTCCGAACGCGCGGAGGGCCGGACGCGGTGGGGCGGTCGGCGACTTCGGCGGTGGTGAGGTCCACCTACCTCGTTATCCTCGCGGATGTGTTTTTCACCGCGATCTTTTACCTGGTGCACAGGGATTAGCCTATGGCGGACCCGATGATCTCAGTGACGGATCTGACAGTCGCCTACGAGGGCAGGCGTGTGCTGAACAGCGTGAATCTGGACATCGAGCCCGGCGAGGTGATGGTGCTGGTCGGTGGCAGCGGCTCCGGGAAGACTACAATGCTGAGGCATATCATCGGACTCGAGCGGCCGGACTCCGGCACGGTTCGCGTGCACGGCGTCGATATTAATCGTTGTTCCAAGAAAGAACTGGAGAGGATCAGGCGCACTATGGGCGTAGCCTTCCAGGAGTGTGCATTGTTTAACTCGATGTCCATTGAGGAGAACGTCAGCCTGCCATTGCATGAACTGACGGATCTGGCCGATCCCGTCATCGAGATCATGACGTATATGAAACTCGCGGCCGTAGGGTTGGGCGAGGCCGTCAAACGGATGCCCCAGGAACTGTCGGGTGGCATGAAAAAGCGAGCGGCCGTTGCCCGGGCGACCGCTCTCGATCCCGCGATCCTCATATTCGATGAACCGTCCGCGGGCCTGGACCCGGTTGTTGCAGCGGGAGTGGATGACCTGATCCTGCTCTTAAAGCGAGCCTTTCATATGACCATGCTGGTGGTGACGCATGAGTTGGCGAGTGCATTCCGCATCGCCGACCGAATCGCCATGTTGTATCAGGGCTCACTGATCGCCGTTGACAGCAAAGAGTCCTTTCGGTCGGATACAAATCCGCACATCAGGCAGTTTCTCGATCGGGTTGCCGATCCCATTGACGCGAGCCCGGCGGTGGAGGATCACATGCGGAAACTGGCGGGGATGGTGGGAGTGAAACCATGAACACTGAGGCCAAAGTCGGCGCCTTAGTCATTGTGTGCGCTGCGATACTCCTGGCGACGATTTATCACGTAAGCACCGCGGCGCTCAAAGGCGCGCACGTTCCTTATAGGACGTACCTGCGATACGCGGGTGGTTTGGAGTCGGGAGCGGACGTCCTGTTTGGCGGCATCAAGGTGGGCACTGTCACAGCGGTAAGGCCCGACACGGGGGACCCAACGCGGATCGAGATCCTTATGGACGTAAAGGACGGCACCCCGCTGAACGAGAAGTCCGTGGCCAAGCTCGGATCGGTGACATTGGTGACCAACCCGGTCATTTCAATTAGCACCGGATCGAATGACGCTGCGCGGTTGCCACCGGGCGGCGTGATTCCGTCGGCGGAGACCATCAGCCTGGACGACACGCAGCGCAAAGTTGCGGCCCTTGCCGATTCCGCGCAGAGCCTGATGGAGGCGGTGCATACCGACGTGAACAATCTCACGGGCGACGCGCGGCTCCTCATCGCGAATCTGAACGAGGTTGCGGGCAAGCCGAATCAGGAGCATCTGGCTTCAACTCTGGCGAACGCGGATGCCATGGTCGCGCGCTTGTCGCCGAAGATCGACCAGATCAGCGATCAGGCTCTTAAGCTCACCAAAGAAGCGAATGACGCCATAGCGAAAGTCGGGCCTACCGTGGACAATGCGAACGCAACTGTGTCCAACGCGAACGAAACGATTACCAGGCTGCGCGATCCGCTGCAGGCAGATCTGGCCGAAATGCAGAAGACGCTGGATCAGGCGCACAGTCTGATAGCCGATCTGCAGGCGGCGATGCGGGCGAAAGACCAGGACATGACATACACGCTGGAGAACGTGCGTTCGGCTACTGACAATCTCAACGAGCTGACGGAGTCCGTGAAGGAACGTCCCTGGAGCCTGATTCGGATCAGGCAGCCGAAGGACCGGAAAGTTCCGCAATGACGAGGACCCTATGACGACGAAGACACTGGCGGGCCTGAGCGGTTATGCCGTACTACTGCTGATGGCCGGCTGCGGAGGCAGAATCCGGTATCCGAACTACTACGCGTTGGAGCTCCCTCCTGCACCAGTTCCGGCCGTTAGCGATACGCGCCTACCCGGCACCGTGGCAGTGCGCCGGTTCGAAGCTCCGTCTTACCTGCGACAGGGAAGAATCGTATACCGCGAGGCTCCCGAAGAAATTGGTTTTTACGATTATCACCGATGGGCTGCCGATCCCGCCGAGACGGTAACAACGGCGGTGATCGATTCGCTTCGCTCGTCGCGCCTGTTCTCCTTTGTAAAACGCTATGACGGCCAGGGTCAGCAGGATTATCTTCTCGTTGGGCGGCTGGAGCGGCTGGAAGAGATCGATTATGGCGGCGGCGTGCGTGTGGAAGCGAGAGTATCGGCCGAACTGATGAACCTGCGCGCCGGCACTACCGTGTGGACTGGCGATGCGGATGAGACTCTGGGAGTGGACACCCGTAACGTAAACTCCGTGGTCGCGGAAATGAGCCATACCGTCCAAAAAAGCATTGATCGGCTCGTGGCCAGTCTAAACCAGCAACTCCCGGCAAAGCAAGAGGCGACCAAATGAGCGTCCAAAACCTCGAACCGCCCGCTGCCGAGGCCGCAGCCTCTGCAGCAGCAGCCCGCGGACTGACCTCGCAGGAGGCCGCGGCGCGACTCGATCAGTTTGGCCCTAACGACCCGGCCCCGGCCAAACACCATTCCGCGGTTCTCGAATTCCTCCGCCTTTTCCTGCATCCCCTTGTGCTCGTGTTGCTGGTCGCCGCTGGCAGTTCCGCCTTTCTTGGCGACGTGACGGACGCGGGGATCATCTTCGCCATCGTCCTGCTCAGCAACATCCTTGACTTCACTCAAACACACACGTCGCAGAAAGCGGTGGCGCAACTGCAGGAACGCGTGGCCCCTACGGCCACCGTGGTGCGCGATGGGAGGTCGCAGGAAATCCGGCGGACCGAAGTCGTACCTGGCGACGTTGTTCGGCTGTCGGCGGGAGACCTGGTCCCCGCGGATGCGCGTCTGCTGGAATCGCGCGACCTCTATATTCAACAAGCGGCGTTGACAGGCGAGTCGCTTCCGGCCGAAAAGCAGGCGCGTGGCGAAGAGGTCTCCAGCAAACCCGATGCGGAGAATATGGTCTTTTTGGGCACTTCCGTGGTCAGTGGAACTGCGACCGCGCTGGTGGTCGCCACCGGCGTCAAAACGTCCTTCGGCGACATCGCCGCCCGCCTGGCCGCACGGCCGGAGCAGACGGCGTTCGACCAGGGCCTGAAGGATTTCAGTCTCCTGATCACGCGCACCGTGTTCGTGCTGGTCCTTTTCCTGGTCGTGGTCAGTCTGGCCCAGCATCGGGATCCTTTGCAGTCGCTTCTGTTCGCAGTCGCACTGGCGGTCGGGTTGACCCCGGAGTTTCTTCCCATGATCGTGTCGATAACACTCGCCAAGGGCGCCCGGGCCATGGCGAAGAAGAAGGTGATCGTCAAACACCTCTCCGCGATTCAGAACTTCGGCAGCATTGACGTGCTATGCAGCGACAAGACAGGAACGCTCACCAGTGGCAACATGGCCCTGGACCGCGCGCTCGATCCCTTTGGAGAAGTGTCGCAGCGAGTCTTCACGCTGGCGCATCTGAACAGTAAGTTCCAGACGGGCATTCGAAGTCCGCTCGACATGGCCATTTTGCAACGCCCTGCGCCGGAGGAGGCCGCCGGCTATGAAAAGCGGGACGAGATTCCGTACGATTTCGAGCGTCGCCGGCTTTCGATCGTGGTGGAGAGGGAGTCACGGCGGCTCTTGATCACAAAAGGCGCGCCCGAGGCGATTCTGGCCCTCTCGGTCGCTTATGAAGCGGACGGCCACACCGCCCCGTTGGACGCGGCCACGATGGACCGCTGCCGGAGCACTTGCGAAGGATTGAGCCGGCAGGGATTTCGCGTGCTCGCGGTTGCTTACGCGGAGGTCGGAGCTCGCCCCGATTACTCCCCGGCCGACGAAAAGAACCTCACGCTGGCGGGCTTTCTGACGTTTTCCGACCCGCCTTTGCCCGATGCCGCCGAATCTCTGGCGGCGCTGCGGCGGGACGGGGTTCGAGTGAAAATCATCACCGGCGACGGCGACCTGGTGACGGGTCACGTTTGCAGCCAGGTCGGGCTCGACCCCGGAAAGATCGTGCTCGGCGATGAACTCGACAGAATGACCGATGCCGCGCTGGGGCACGTCGCCGAGGAGACCACTGTTTTCGCGCGCGTGTCGCCGGCGCAGAAGAACCGTATCCTGCTGGCGCTGAAACACCGCGGCCACGTGGTGGGATTCATGGGCGACGGAATCAACGATGCTCCTTCGCTGCACGCCGCCGATGTGGGCATCTCCGTCTCGTCGGCGGTGGACGTTGCGCGCGAGGCTGCCGACATTATTCTCGTCGAGCCCGGTCTGGACGTTCTCGCCAGCGGCATCCTGGAAGGGCGTAAAGCGTTCGGCAACGTAATGAAGTACCTGCTGATGGGCACCAGTTCGAACTTCGGCAATATGTTCAGCATGGCGGGCGCTTCGCTCTTCCTGCCGTTTCTTCCAATGCTGCCCACGCAAATCCTGTTGAACAACTTCATGTATGACGTGTCGCAAATCACCATCCCCACCGACAACGTCGATGATGATTTCGTCCTGAAGCCAAGGCGTTGGGACATTAGTCTGATCCGAAAGTTCATGGTGTTCATTGGGCCGATCAGTTCGATTTTCGACTTCCTGACCTTCTGGGTCATGCTGCGCGTCTTCCATGCTGGCCAGGTGCTTTTCCACACAGGTTGGTTTGTCGAGTCCATCGCGACGCAGACGCTGGTCATCTTTGTCATTCGCACCGCCCGGAGTCCCTTCAAGAGCAGGCCCAGCCGGCCCCTGACAATCACCACGCTGATCGTTGTGGCCACTGGCCTTCTGCTGCCGTACAGTCCGTTCGCAGGTCCGCTCGGTTTCGTTCCGCTGCCAGGCGCCTACTTCGCGTACCTGATTGCGGCAACGCTTGTGTATCTGGTGCTGGTGGAATTCGGCAAGCGCATTCTTCTGACACGCACTGCCAAAGAGAAACACTAAACTGACTATCTTGCCTTTTCCTCTTTTTTTCGAAAACCACGAAGCCATTGGAGGGGATCGTCAGGGCCGCAGAATTCGGCAGGCCGCGCAGCGGCGGGCCATTGGCGTCTACCCCACTCCATTGCCCGCGATGACCGGGTTGACCCCATTATCGTGGACATCGCTGTTGAAGACCTCGATCCAGTGCCCGCCTACCGGAAAGCCAACCTAATAGGCTGAATGCATGATTCCGAGCGCTTCAATACAATGAGGCTGATACGAAGGCCCACAAACCATCTCCAGCTCCGCCCGAGGTTGCGCGGGACATCAATTGTCAATACATTGATCCGGCGCATTTCACTGGCTCCTTAAAGTCGTGCTCAACGAAGCGATCAGCTCGGCCGCAGGTTGCTAATCCTGACCCGTTTTCTCCACATAATCGTGCCGCAGGGCGGCGATACGATATCTCTGCCGCCGGCGGTTTTCTGTCTCCGCCTGGTTCGCCTTCGCTTGCAGGGCCTCGATCCTTGCTTCCCGCTGTTGCTGTCGCGCTCGTATTCGGGCGCGTTTTCGTCCAACGGCGTTTTCCACCTTTCTTAAGAATTGATCGATTGCGGCCTCGATTCTGGCCAGGCGGTCCTCCCTCTCTATCTGCCGCTCTGCTTTGATCTGCTCCATTTCCGCTTGGTGTGCGGCTGCGTCGCGATGGTTCTGAGTGGTTTTCACGACGGTGCGTGTTTGCCGGAACACCACGCCCCCGATCTGCTCCATCCGTCTGTCCAGGGCGGTCACCCACTCTTCAACAATGTCGGCTACCAGAGCAACTTTACCGGGCGTCAGCGCTGTCGAAACGTCGCCGACGAACTCGTCGTCGTTCCGGTCTCTTTCACACTCCCGATGGAACCAACTACCGCTCCTGCGGTGGCGCCAATCAGCACGCCGATCGATCCGCCCAAAACCCCGATGAGGGCCCCCACCGTAGTGCTGCCGGCCAATAGCGGAAACATCACCACGTCGTCCTTGTAGATTACGCGGACGGCGCCGCCGGACGTTTTCGCGACAACCTGCGTTTCGTAAACGGAGATCTGGCCTTCATTGTCCAGCTCCCGGAGGATTCTCAAACCCTCGAAGGCTCTTGGTTGGCTTTCGAAGACGACGACGATCAGTTTCTCCATGGGCTTCTCCTCACGAAGCAGCAGCACTGTCCGCGCGAACATCCTTCAATTCCCGAGACCTGGAAATCATCGATGGTTCCCTGTCCCGATGTTTACGGCAAACCGCAGACCAAACGCCTCTGAACAGATAGCTTCTTCGTCCGAGGCATTTCCGCCGCAATCGTGCGTGATGTTGAGTGTCACACAACCTGACAGGCCCGGTTCCGGACTCAGTGTCCAACACTTCGTCACCTCGTCAAATCAGGACAGCCAACGCCAAAAGACTTGAAAGCCGTCCACGAAGCGGTGCACCGAGTGGAGGCGTCGTCGACGGATCCGCTGGTTGTGGATGAGTATCGGAAGGGATACACTTTCAACGGCAGATTGCTGCGACCACGAGTAGACGTAGCCGTGAGGCTGTAGCAGCAGCGCCCGGGCGCCTGGTGCGGGCACCCGGGCTTCTCAAGCCGTCGCGACGTTTGGAAGCAGCATCGCTACGTGTGGAAGTGCAACGATTTGAGTCTCAGAAATAGCCGATTGGTAGCCAGGGCATCGGTCGTTCCTCTGTACCCAGCAGATGAGCTTCCACTCAGCGCGGGCAGCAACCATCCAGGCGTCTTGTGCATGCGCGTACGACTCGTATATGCATGGCGACATGCGTGCATTCAATTCGAACAGGTCTTTGAAAGCGAAAGAGACGATAAATGCTACCATTGCCCAGAATCCTTTTACCCGTTGACCTGTCGGATCGCTGCATTGGCGAAGCACGCTACGCCGTTTCGCTCGCGGAGCATTTCAGCTCCGAGATCACCCTGTTGCATGTTCTGCCGCCGCACATATATTTCGAGCTGGAGACAGTCGGGGCCCGGAAAGAGGACCGGCAAGAGCTCCTGATGGAAAGAACCGGTCGCGCCAGGCGTGATATTGATGCCTGTCTCGAAACCGAATTGCACCATATACCGGTGAGTCGCGTTCTTGAAGAGGGGGATCCTGCCGCAAAAATCGTCGAGTACGCGCAATCCGGCCAATTCGGTTTGATCATGATGCCCACGCATGGCTACGGCCCATTCCGGCGATTACTGATCGGCTCCGTGACGGCGAAAGTTCTGCACGACGCCGACTGCCCCGTATGGACGGGCGTGCACATGGAGCGTGGCGCACCGGTTCAGTCGGCCGGTTTGAATCACATTGTCTGCGCAGTAGATCTTGGCCCACAGAGCGCTGCGGTCCTGGATTGGGCTTCGCGGATGGCGGCAGAATTCAAGGCGCACTTAAGCCTCATCCATGTCGTCGTCGCCCTTGATCCCCGAACGGAGGACTATTATTTCTCGCCGGAATGGCGCACTCATCTGATGAAATGCGCGAGGGCAGATGTTGAAGAGCTACAGACGACAGTCGGCAGCCACGCGGATGTTCATTTGGAAGTGGGCGATGTTCACAAAGCGGTTTGCGGTGCGGCGGGAGACCTAAAGGCCGACTTGCTGATCACAGGCCGCAGCGCAAGGTCCGGGGCCACCGGCCGGCTTCCCACGCATACATACGCGATCATTCGGGATTCGCCCTGTCCGGTGGTCAGCGTGTAGTTGGCGGCCGGTTCAAGGTTGGCTACGATTCGGCAGTCGGCGTGCTCTAAGACCCATTGCCAGCTATGGCCAGACGGGCGTTTTCCGAACGCGCTAAAAGACCAGGCGCAGCGAAAGGAGAAACAACAATGTCACATGTCGCAGTTCAGAAGATCAGTCCGGATGAAGCGTCCCTTATCGCGGACATGGAGGCTCTCGATGACCGAATTCGCCTGCGGGCGTACGAGCTGTTCCAGAGTCGCGGAGGCCGGGATGGATCGGCTCTCGATGACTGGCTTGCAGCCCAAAATGACTTAGTTCTCACTCCGGAGTCGGATCTCGTCGAAAACGATGGCAAATTCGAGCTCCAAATCGCAGTTCCCGGATTCGATGCTAAGGATATCGAGGTCAGCGCTCTCCCGGATGCGTTGATCGTGCACGCCGAAAACGCGCACCATCATGAAAGTACGGAGGGAGATGTTCGGTTCTGCGAGTTCGGTGAGAAGAGCCTGTTTCGGCGGTTCGATTTGCCCGCGTCGATCGATGTCGACAAGGTCACCACAAACCTGCAGAAAGGAATCCTGAAGGTAACCGCCGCGAAAGAGGAGAAGACGGCTCCGAAGAGTAGCTCAGTGGCCGCCTGAGATCTTCATCGCCGTGCGCCGGATTTGCCGGCTGCGTGCCGAAGCACAAGGTCCGAAACTCATGAATCGCGGGGTTATGTTCGTAAATGATGAAGCCGACGGCACAGCGCGCGCCACGCTCGCTATGCTCGGCCATTATTCAGTCTCAGAAGCAGAGACGGGCGAGGAGGAGGCTTTGGCTCTTCTGCGGCGCGAATGTTAAGCCCGGGGCAGAACTTCTCAAGATCCAGATACCATGCGAGGTGCTGGCCTATGAAAGTCCTTGAATTGATGAGTCCGAGAGTTGTCGCAGTCGGCGCCAGAACGCCATTGCGCGAGGTTCTGCAGCTTATGCTCCGCTATCATCTCAATGACATTCTAATTGTAGATAGCGAGCAGAGGCTGGCAGGCATTGTGACGTTCCCTGATCTAAGCCGTAAACTGCTCCCAACCGAGCAGGAGTTAATGGAACACGAGGAATACATGACAAGCCCTCAGTCGATGGAAGATCGCGTCATAGACATCGCTAGTGTTCCGGTCGACGAGATTATGACCAGAAACGTCATCACGGTATCCCCCGATCTTGAAGTACTCAAGGCTGGAGCAGTAATGACTGCTCGCCGCATCAAGCAATTGCCAGTTGTCCAGGACAATAAGCTGGTCGGAATCATCAGCTACACAGACATTGGCTGGGGCCTGATGAGGCAATATGCCGAGATCATGATGGTTTGAATCAACATCAGCTCAGCCGTCCGTGCGGGTCGCCTTTGGCAGCCGTCGATACGTTGCCATTTGCCTCGCGCGCAATATCGACGAGCAGTCGATTCGAGCTGACGGAGCGCGGTTTGTTGGCCAGGA
>Ga0326727_10014963_pt1 | contig 16764 bp, 13 predicted proteins | sample MB2enrmetagenome_FD_207643 | JGI IMG/M metagenome (GOLD analysis project Ga0326727, IMG submission 207643) | Lab enriched peat soil microbial communities from McLean, Ithaca, NY, United States - MB29MY | ecosystem: Environmental > Terrestrial > Soil > Wetlands > Peat | place: USA: New York...
CGGATACCTGGATCTGCTCGCGACGTGCCGATTCAACCGCTTTTGCCTGGCATTCGGACTCGAATACGACTTTCCCAAAGGCGTAACCAGCGATTATCTGCATTTTCCGTATCCATATCTCCTGAATGTTCCGGGGTACAACGTGCGCGTGATGCAACTCGCCGCGGCGGACGGCTCAATGTTGCCGGCGCCGGTTCCGCTCAGCGATCACGAACGGCAGATGAACCTGGAGGCGTTGAAATTCATTGCCGCGCAAACCGCCGCGCGCGGACTGCACTTCCAGTTGGGAATCTGGACCCACGCGTATGAGTGGACCGACAGCCCCCATGCATATCACCGGATCGAGGGGCTGACGCCGGAGACGCATGCTGCTTATTGTCGCGACGCGCTGGCGCTGATTTTGAAGGAGTGCCCTGAGATCAAAGGGCTGACCATGCGCGTGCACGGCGAGAGCGGGATCGCGGAGGGAAGCTACGACTTCTGGACGACGCTGTTTGAAGCGATCGCGGGCTGCGGGCGCACGGTCGAGATCGACATGCACGCCAAGGGCGTCGACAAGAAGATGATCGACATCGCCGTGGCGACCGGAATGCCGGTCAAGCTGGGAGCCAAGTATTCCGCGGAGCACCAGAGCCTGGGCTACCAGCAGGCGGACATTCGCGCGCTGGAGATTCCCAAGGCGGGGCACGAGGGTGAGGGGCCGTTCAGCTTAAGCTCGGGGGCGCGCTCGTTCACGCGGTATGGGTATGCGGATTTTCTGAAAGCCGGAAGCAGCTACAAATTGCTGTTCCGGCTGTGGCCCGGCACGCAGCGCCATTTGCTGAGCGCGGACCCGGAGATGGCGGCGGCTTATGGACGGACCGCGCATTTTTGCGGAGCGGTGGGGCTGGATTTGATGGAGCCGCTGACCTTCAAGGGGCGCGAAGGATCGGGCAAGCCGGACGGGCGATGCGCTTATGCCGATGCGGCGCTGAATCCAAAATACGATTGGCAGAAGTTCGAACTCTACTATCGCGTGTGGGGGCGCAAACTCTACGATCCCGATGCGAATGCGGAGGCCTGGCGGCGATGGCTGCGCGGCGAGTTTGGGGCTGGCGCCATGTCCGTGGAAACGGCCGTGGCCCATGCGAGCCGGATCTTGCCGGTGCTGACGTCGGCGCATCTGCCCTCGGCATCGAATCACTCCTTCTGGCCGGAGATGGTTACCAACATGCCGATCGTGCGGGGCAGCGAGCCCTCGCCCTACAGCGACACGCCGGAGCCGAAGTGCTTTGCCACCGTGAGTCCGCTCGATCCGCGAATCTTTTCGACGGTCGAAGAACACGCCGTGGATCTTCTGGCAGGGAACTGGAGCGCAAAGTACACGCCTATTGAGGCGGCGCAATGGATGGAAGACTGTGCGGCGGCAGCCAGCGACGCGCTTGCCGAGGCGCATAGAAAGGTCACTCGGACCAGGTCTCCGGAGTTCCGCCGGATGGAGGCGGATGTTTTGATCCAGGTGGGGCTGGGGCGATTTTTTGCCGCGAAATTGCGCAGCGGCGTCTTGTTCTCAATTTTCGAGCAATCGGGGATCTCACAAGCTGGACTATCGGCGCTCGATGAGTACAGTCTGGCCCGGGAGGCCTGGAGCACCATGGCGACCCAGGCGGCGGCCGTATATCGCGGCGACATTACCTATGGAAGCGCGCCGATGCGGCGCGGGCACTGGAGCGACCGGCTTGCAGCCATTGACAAGGACATCGAAGCGCTCAGAGAGCAGGTCCGTGGCACGCCGCCGACCGCCTTGTCGACGCCGAATACCCGGCGGGCAATCGAAGCCGCGACCGGCAGGCCGGTTCGGCCCTCAATTGAAAGTGTCCATACGCCGCCAGCAACCTTCCAGCCTGGGGCGCCGCTCACGATCTCGATTTCGGTTCCCCAACAGACCATCGAGCCCACGGTGGCGTCGATTGCTCTCGACTATCGCCATGTGAATCAAGCGGAGCGGTGGCTGCGCGTGGAGATGCAGGCGAGCCAGGATGTTTTCACCGCGGAGATTCCGGCGGAGTACACGCAATCTCCGTATGCGCTGCAGTATTTCTTTGAGCTGCGCACAAAGAGCGGCGCAGCATGGGGCGAACCGGTGTTCAATACGACGCTTTCGAATCAGCCGTACTATACGGTGACGCGCAGGGGCGCGTAACGCATCGCCCTGGCGGCAGATTGCGGCGCCGGGGCCGGCGGCGAGCCGCAAAAGGTAGCCAGATTCAACGACGGCGTTCGGGCCGGTTCTGAACTTGCGCGACGCGGTGAAGGCGCAGAACATGTTCTCGACACACAGCCACCCGCATGCGATCCCCGAGGCCCAGCGCGCCCCGTTGGCAGCGCCTTCTACGAAGGCTTGGTGGACGTGGTATGCACGATGCTGATCTGCGTTTTGCCCGCGGCCTGCGACGAATTTGCGGTGATGGTGACCATCACCGACTCCTGATCGCTTTTCTGCAGGGTGACAATCGCGCCGTCAGGAGTGTCCATGACCGTAGCATTGCTGCCAAGCTTGTCCTTATAGAAGGCGAGAACCTGGTCCTTCGAGTCGGACGTGAGATACACGGCAGTGACCATGGTGCCGGTGGGCAGGGACATGCGCAAGCTTCCCTTGCCGGGCTGCGCTCCGGGATAGATGTCCGTGCCGAGGTCAGCTGCGGTGAGGGTTTGGGAGGTGTTTGCGCTAATGCTGCCGCCGCCGGGCACGCTCAACGAAACCTTGCCCCCTTCCGCGACTTTGACGGCGTGGGCAACGCGCCAGACAAAGTAGCCGAAGGCGCCGGCCACGATGAGAACGAGCACGACGATCACGGCGACGATGATCAGAATGATCTTGAGGGCGCTGGAGCCGGATTTCGCCGGCGCGGCGACAGGTTGCGCAGGCGCAGCGGCCACGGCGGCTCCGGCCACGGGTGTGCCGCATGCTGTGCAGGATTGCGCGCCGGGGGAGAGTTCCGCTCCACATTTTGAACAGAGGCTTGCCACGATGATCTCCTTCTTGTTGCGACTTGCCGGGAAGCTGCCTTCCTGGCTTTGGGGGATACGACAATATACCGCATGGCGGTGTGCCCAGTCGCTCACTTTTCGTGATTTTTCATGGCATGGGCCTGGGTTGCGGCCGCCGGGGCGGGCGCTACGTGAACAAAGGCGAAAGTGTGAGGCGGATTGGGCCGGGCCAGGGCGCCAAACTCGAAGATTTCGCTGGCTTCCGGTCCCGCCGCAGTAGTAGCATTTTGCCCACATTCCAGAAGCCTGGAATAGGAGGAGGAATGAAGCTGCGAAAGTTCACGGTTCTGGCAGTATTCTGCCTTTGTGTTTCCGTCGTCTCCGAGTTTGCCCATGCTCAGAGCCCCGTCCGCGTCGGCGGCGAGTCACTGCGCGCCAACGGCCAGCTCGCCCAGGGTTTCCAGTACACCGGATCCTGCCCTGTAGAACTGGTGTTCGGTTGGGGACTGATCTCGGACCGCCCCACTCAGATCGCCTACACCTTCTCGCGCAGCGATGGCGCCCACCAGAGCAATTCAACCTTCACGCGCCTCGATCAGCCCGGCCGCTCGTACCCCGTGTACTACACATGGACCCTGGGCGCCAACACTCCCCGCTTCGCCAACTACTCCGGATGGGCCACATTCGCCCTGCAAGCACCCAATAACCTGGAAAAGGCGATCCACTTTACGATTCATTGCCAATAGCGGGGGCGGTGAGGTTCTTCGCTGCGGCGGCCCGCGGCGGCAGGCGGCCGCAACGAACCGCCGGTGTACATGCGCAAGGCCGGTGCGGTATCCTGACGTTTAGCCCATGATTTTTTCCCGCGACTATATTGGGTATCTCGCGCGCCGCACGGTCAAGCACCTCATCGCCGCCAAGCTGATTACCACCAGCGACTTGAAGGTGACGGAAGAGCGCGTGAACGCTGCGCTCGTCGATGAGCTTTCGCTCGAAGACCGCATCAACGAGGAGGTGCGCGTGATTCTGGAAGCCTACTCCGACGAGATGCGCAAGAGCGGCGCGCAGTATGCGGAGATGTTCAAGAAGGTGAAGACCGAGCTGGCCAAGAAGTACAAGGCGGTGCTATGAGGATCAGCCGTGACAAGCTGAACAAGCTGGCGCACACGGTGGCCGACACCCTGGCAGAGACCGACCAGGTGGGCTTCCTCGAAGATCGCAACACCATTCGCCAGGAAGCGCGCAAGGCTCTCGAATTGCTGCTCACCGAGGAAGCGAAGATCGACGCGTCGGCGCGGCTGAAGATCGCCAACCAACGCAAGATCATTCTGGAAGGCTCGCAGGAGTGGGATATTCTCTACCGCAAGTATTACAACGAGGAAGTGCGCAAGCTGGGGATTTAGCCGGCTTGCACGCTGATTGCGTGACTTTGGCAGCGGTGTGGAATTTTGTTAAATTAAGAGGGTACGTTTCTGCTGTTTCCCGCAACCAAGTGGCGCTATCGTCTAGGGGTTAGGACGTGAGATTCTCAATCTTAAAACCCGGGTTCGATTCCCGGTAGCGCTACCAGGAAATTCCATCCCATTTGTTCTTAATGGCTTAGCCTGCCACCCTCGCCCGTTGTACTACATTTGAACCACATTTTGCGATTTTTCTCGCGCGCAAATGCCAAGTACACCCGGAAATCCAGTATTAGATTCCGGTGGCTGTATGCGGCAGAAGACTAGAGTAACGATCTACCAGCGCGTGAAGCACGGTACAAAATGGGGACGGAAGAGGGTCGCGATCCCTCCCCTCAAAAAAGACGGCACGCTGTTTTTTGAAGGATGACCGGCAGGGAATTTTTCAGCTTTGTTGGCATGAGAGCCGGCAGAAGCAGTGGCAGAACGTCAAAGGCCGCGTCAGCGAACATGAGCGCCCGTTCCTTTCCGATGCCATTACGCAAGCCGAAGACAAATCCTGGTTCTTGAACAATCGCGATCGCCGAGTCTCTGACCCAACCACGGACGTCGTGGAGCGAAAGAAGCTTTCTGTCGAAGTGCCGCGCTACATAGAAGCCAAGAGCGGCTGCAAGAAGACGGTGTCTGCGCCCGAACACGCTGTGAGGGAGTTCCTCGAGTGGGCGAGGAAGCCTAAGAGGGGAAGGGGGCTCGTTTATGTCGACGAAATCTCCAAGCCCGTGCTTCGCAGGTTCTTCGAGTACTTGGTGGATGGTGAAGAGGAAGATGATGGGCCGGCGAATCATCCGTTCACCACGGCATTCAAAGTCATGCGCGTCAACTCGTTCGTTCGTGCGGTGCTCGGTCTTGAACCGGGGAAGGGGCCAGTCACCAAGAAAGACTACAAGCGCGAACTCAAAGGCAGCAGAGTCCCGGAAATTTATACCAGACAAGATCTGGAAGCGTTGTTCTCGGCGATGGATGACGAAGAGCATCTTATCTTCAGCACCTTCTACGAGAGCGGGCTGTGCGAACGCGAATTGATGCACCTGGAGGATTCGGACTTAATCAGTGACGAGCTTGTGATGAACATAGAAATAAATAAGGTGTGAAGAATACAGAGATCATGCTGTCGTTGACGCTCCGCCGGGGAAAGCAACGCATCACCGCATCAACGAATGTCACGATACAGGCAACGCAAATCACAGCCACCGTGGCGAGTGATTGCCGCCATTCAAAGTCAAGGGCCTCCGAAGGCGACGCCTCAAGAAGCAAGTGCCGCATGCCATCGGGATCATTCGGACCGGTGACACCATTCCGTATGCGAACCTTGTGCTGGAGTCCGGCTAGGCTTCTCCCTGGATACCCTTGAATGCGTTTACAATAACGGTAATTGTATCGTATGCCCTACATCGCAGGGTTGGAGAACGCAATTTGATCTTGAACAGACCCGGAGTCCGGATTGCGCCCCGCTCACATTGACTGTTTTTGCTTCAACAGCGGGAGTGGTGGCCAAGAGGAGTAAGAAATGCACCAGCAAGGCGGTCTTGGGGTCTCGGCAGGGGATGTTGTCGATCCATCTCTGGTGCCTCAAAGATCTCTATACAGCGGGGCTAAAATGCCCGCTATCGGCCTGGGCACCTTTGGATCCGATCACGTCTCCGCGGCCGAGATCGCCGAGGTGGTGAAGGGCGCCGCAGCCGTGGGTTACCGGCATTTCGATTGCGCTTCGGTCTACGGCAACGAGCCCGGGATCGGCGCATCGTTCGAGCAGATTCTCCGCGGCGGAATTAAGCGCGAAGATCTTTGGATCACCTCGAAGCTGTGGAACGACAAGCATGGCGAGGACGACGTGATCGCCTCCTGCCGCAAATCGCTTGCCGATTTGCGCCTCGACTACCTTGATCTTTACCTGGTGCACTGGCCGTTCCCGAATTTTCATCCGCCGGGCTGCGACGTTACCTCGCGCTCGCCCGACGCCAAGCCCTACATCCACGAAAACTACATCAAGACTTGGCGCAAGATGGAAGAGCTGGTGGACATGGGCCTGGTGCGGCACATCGGCACCTCGAACATGACCATCCCCAAACTGAAACTCGTTCTGCGCGACGCCCGCATCAAGCCCGCGGTGAACGAAATGGAGTTGCACCCGCATTTCCAGCAGCCGGAGTTGTTCCGGTTCGTGGTCGACAACGGCATCCAGCCTATCGGTTACTGCCCCATCGGCTCGCCGGGACGGCCGGAGCGCGATCGTACCCCCGAGGACACCGCGCCCACCGAGGATCCAGTGATTGTGCGCATCTCCGAACGCCATGGGATTCAACCGGCAGTCGCGTGCATCAAGTGGGCGGTGCAACGCGGACAAACGCCGATTCCATTTTCCGTTCACCATTACCGCGCCAATCTCGAGGGCGTCGTGGGCGATCCGCTTAGCGCGGAGGAGATGCGCTCCATCGCCGCCATCGACCGCAACTGCCGCTTGATCAAAGGCCAGGTCTTCCTGTGGAAAGATGGCCAAACCTGGGAGGATCTTTGGGACCTAAACGGAGAGATTACGCCACCGTAAGAACAAGCCTGTAGCCCGTAGACAGTAGCTACCGGCTTCCAGCTGTTGGCTGTTTCATGTTTGCCACCAGCTACTGGCTACCGGCTGAAAGCTCAAATCCGGAGAAAGAATCCATGAAAGCCACAATGACCGCAGCGTACTTGCCGGGCAATTCAACCGTTGAGATGCGCACGGTGGCCGTGCCGGAGCCGGGCCACGGAGAAGTTCTGCTGCGTGTGAAGGCGTCGACGATCTGCGGCTCCGACATTCGCTGCATTTACCACGAGCACTTGGGCAAAGGGCCTGAAGGCTACCAGGGCGTGATTGCCGGGCACGAGCCTGCGGGCCAGATCGTCGCCACAGGCCCGGGCTGCCGCCGCTTCAAGGCCGGTGACCGCGTGATTGTCTATCACATCTCGGGCTGCGGCGTCTGCAACGACTGCCGGCGCGGTTACATGATCTCCTGCACCAGCGAGAAATATCGCCGCGCCTACGGCTGGCAGCGCGACGGCGGCATGGCCGAGTACATGGTGGCCGAGGAGAAAGATCTCATCGCGCTGCCCGATGAGCTCTCCTACGCCGATGGCGCGCAGGTTGCGTGCGGATTCGGGACGGTGTACGAGGGCCTGGAAAAGATCGGCATTAACGGCAATCACGCCGTGCTCATCACCGGCCTGGGGCCTGTAGGCCTAGCCACAGGCGCGCTTTGCCGCAAGCTCGGCGCGCAGAAGATCATCGGCATCGACATGGTGCCGGAACGTATGAAGATTGCGGTTGACCTGGGCCTCTGCGACGCCGTTCTTACGTCCGGACCCGATAATGTCGCCGAGGTCAAGCAGCTTACCGAAGGCATGGGCGTGGAGCGCGCGGTCGACTGCTCGGCGAACGACGCCGCGCGAGCCCTGGCAATTCGCGCTACGCGCAAGTGGGGCAGGATTGTCTTCCTGGGCGAAGGCGGGCGCGTCGAATTCAGTCCGTCGCCGGACATGATTCACGACCAAAAGACGCTGTACGGCTCGTGGGTCACGTCGACGTGGCTGATGGAAGAGCTGGTGGAGCGGCTGGTGCGCTGGAACTTGCATCCCGCCGACATCATCACGCACCGTTTTCCACTTGAGCGCGCCGCTGAAGCCTATGCGCTGATGGCCTCAGGAAAATGCGGCAAGGTGGCCGTGTGCGCGGATGAAGAACTGAAATGAGCCGGGATTGAGGACACAGACCATGACCGTCGCGCCGGGGATGACGAAGCCGGACTGGAAACGCCAACTGAAAGCGCTTTTGCCGCTCTATGGCCATCGCAATTGGATCGTAGTTGCGGACTCGGCTTATCCGGCGCAGTCCAGGCCCGGCATTGAGACCATCGTCTCCGGCGGCGGCCAGCTCGAGGTCGCTCGCACCGTGCTCGACGCGATTGCGGCCTGCAAACACGTCCGCGCCAACATTTATCTCGACCGGGAATTGCAATTCGTTGCGGAGGCCGATGCACCGGGCGCATCGCGCTACCGCAGCCAACTGGCCGAGATGTTCAAAACCGCGAACACAACCAAACTGCCCCACGAACAGATCATTGCCAAGCTCGACCAGACAGCGCAGGTGTTTCGCGTGCTCATCATCAAGACGGAACTGACCATTCCGTACACCTCGGTTTTCTTTGAGCTCGACTGCGGCTACTGGACACCCAAAGCGGAACAGCGGTTGCGGCGCGCGATGGCTGCTTCCGCCGGCGCAAAGTAGAATGGGCAAGTCCGGCGCGGGCGGGCAATGGTTATCGTTCGTATTGTCAATGGAATCGAATCAGGAAAGGAAAGCATCCTCATGAAAATGAATCGCCGGGAAGTGCTTCAATCGTTGGGCGGCGCGTGTTCCGCTCTGGCCTTGAGGAAGTTTGCGCACGCGCAACAGGCGGCGCAGGGCGGACCGTTCCAGCCCACCAGGGAATCCCTGCAGGCCTACAAGATTCCGGACTGGTTTCGCGATGCCAAATTCGGCATCTGGGCGCATTGGGGACCGCAGTCGGCGATTGAAGACGGCGACTGGTATGCCCGCAACATGTACATCCAGGACTCGCCCCAATACTTGTACCATTGCGAAACTTATGGTCATCCTTCCAAGGTCGGTTACAAAGACCTGGTCAATATATGGAAGGCCGAGAAGTGGGACCCGGATCATCTGGTGGGTCTCTACAAAAAGGCCGGCGCGAAGTACTTCTTCTCGATGGGTGTGCATCACGACAATTTCGACCTGTGGAACTCGAAGTACACGCGCTGGAACGCGGTGAACATGGGGCCGAAGAAGGATGTTGTGGGCATGTGGCAGAGCGCGGCGCGCAAGCATGGACTCAAATTCGGCGTCAGCGAGCACCTTTGGATCAGCTACAAATGGTTCGCCGTAAGCCATGGCGCCGACAAAACGGGGCCATTGGCCGGCGTTTCCTACGATGGCGTCGATCCTCGTTACGCTGACCTGTATCACGACGCAGGCTGTGCGCTGTTCGCCGGCCCGAAGGTTCAGTGGAACGACGAGGGCATTCCCGATTCGTGGCGGCGGCATTATCTCAACCGCATGACCGACCTCATCGACAAGTATCACCCCGACATTCTCTACACCGACGGCCACCTTCCCTTCGAGGAGTACGGCCTCAGGATGGTGTCACACCTTTACAACGAAAGCGCCCGGTTGCATGGAGGCAAAGTCGAAGCGGTCTACACCAGCAAAGAGGCGTCGGATTGCGCGGTCGGCACCTGCGCTCTCGACCACGAACGCGGGGTGGCAGAAGGCATTGCGGAGAATCCCTGGCAAACCGACACATGCATCGGCGGTTGGCACTACAAGCGCGGCATCAAGTACAAAACGCCCAAGAAGGTTGTCGATCTGCTCACCGACATCGTGAGCAAGAATGGCAATCTGCTGTTGAATTTCCCGCTGCCCAACTCCGGACAACTGGACTTCGAGGAGATGGAAGTGCTGGAAGGCATCACCGCGTGGATGCAAATCAACAGCGAAGGCATCTACGCGACGCGCCCATGGAAGATTTACGGCGAAGGGCCCTCCACCAAAGTGAGAATTGCTACCGGAAACTTCAACGAAGATAAGCAGAGCGACCTCACCGCAGAGGATGTCCGCTTCACGGCGAAAGGTACCACAATTTACGCCTTTGTCATGGGCTGGCCCGAGAAGGAGGCGGCGGTGCAGGCTCTTGGACTGGCCAGCCCGCAGCAGCCGGGCAAGATCCTCAAAGTTGAACTGCTCGGGCACAAGGGCGACCTGAACTGGAAGCAGGACGACGCTGCGCTGAGGGTTCAGATGCCTGCCGAAAAGATCTCCGGGATCGGCATTACGCTGAAGGTCTATTTGGCGTAGTCGGAGCGTTAGCTCCGGCGCCTCGTTCCATCTCTCGTTTCAGGAGGAGAAAACCAACTTGAGTAACTCCGTCGGGCCGGTTGGGCAAGGCAACTCGGCCTCGCTGAACAATAACGAGGACATTGAAGCCCAGCTGATTCCCGCGGGGCGGCTGCTGCCGTTCCTCGTAGTCACTGTGCTGTTCTTCCTGTGGGCAATTCCCAACAACCTGAACGACATTCTCATCCGGCAATTCATGAAGTCGTTCAACATCAACCGGTCGAGCGCTGCAGGCGTCCAGATCTGGTTTTATCTCGGATACTTTTTGCTGGCGATTCCTGCGGGCCAACTGATGCGGCGATTCGGCTACAAGATGGGCATCGTGACCGGGCTGTGCCTCCTGGGCAGCGGGTGCCTCTTGTTTTATCCGGCGGCGCAGGCGGGGCTGTACGCGTTTTTTCTTGTGGCGCAGTTTGTCATCGCCAGCGGGTTGTCGTTTCTTGAGACAGGGTCGAATTCATTCATTGCGCAACTCGGGCCGGCAGGGTCGAGCGAGCGGCGGCTGAATCTGTCGCAGGCGTTCAATCCGTTGGGCTCGATCAGCGCGGGCCTGATCGGGACGGTGTTTATCTTCTCCGGGGTGAAGCTGAGCGATGCGCAAGTGGCGGCCATGCAGGCGGCAGGAACGTATCAGGCGTATCTTCATTCGGAAACGCTGCGCGTGGTGACGCCGTATGTGGTTCTGGGCGGCTTCGCATTCCTTTGGGCGTTGCTGATCCTGATGACCAAGTTTCCTGATCTGGGGAGTGAAGATGCTTCGGAGATCGCGTCCACAGGCGATATGCATGTACGACTCTGGCAGCCGCACTTTGTCTTTGCAGTGCTGGCGCAGTTTCTTTACGTGGGCGCGCAAGTTGGCACATGGAGTTACTTCATTCCCTATGTGGAATCGGCCACGGGCGTTGGCGACAAGGCGGCGGGCTACATGCTGACGGGCACGCTGGCGGCGTTTGCCGTGGGGCGGTTCAGCTCGGCCTGGCTGATGCGGCACTTCCACCCACGGCTGATGCTTGTGGTCTATTCCGCGATTAACGTTGCTTTGTGTCTGGTTGCCGTGGTGCATCCCAGCTGGGTCGGCGCGGGCTGCTTGCTTACGACGAGCCTGTTCATGTCGATCATGTTCCCGACCATCTTTGCGCTGGGTCTGAAGGGCATGGGCGAAAAGACCAAGACCGCCGGATCATTCCTGGTGATGGCGATTCTGGGAGGGGCCATCCTGACAAAACTCATGGGCATGCTTCCGCAGCAGACTGCATACCTTGTTCCGGTGGTCTGTTATATCGGTGTTGCCTTGTATGCGTGGCTGTTCGCCGAGGCCAAGGCGGGCGAGGCGTTGGGATAGGGGGGAAGCGAATCAGCAAACCAGCAAGTCAGCAGATTAGCGTGTTGGCGAGCAGGGGAAGTAATCAGGAATTTTGTACTACTTTGTACTACATTTGGCGAAGAACCACCTGAAAGTTTCCCATTGATACTGGATTTTCGAAAATCGCTCATCTCTTCGGAGCCTATTGACAAAGCGCAGTTTTTCCATTCATGATGGGAAATCCGGGACAGGCGAGAGACGATTCCCGGCAGCGCTACCAGCCAAGATACGCTAAAGCCCGCTATTTCAGCGGGCTTTGCTTTACCCCGAGACGCGACGGCGAATGATCCGAGCGGCACGCCCTTTGGAGAGTCAAAATGACGCTCGGGTCTGCCTGAGCCCGGGATTTCGAATCGGTCTATCGATGCATCTTCCGGATCTCGCTCCCTGCCAGAAGAAAAGCGCCCACGCCGTAGGTATAGCTCGAAGACGCCTTGAAGGGCTGCGGCTCCGCGCCGGTCTGCTGGATGCAGCCCAGTCGCCCGTCGGCATAGACATGGTGCAACATTCCGGCCCATGCCTTTTCGATCACCGGCCGGTAGACTTTCTTGTCCAGCCATCCTTCATTTACCCCCGCGGCCAGCGCAAAGGTAATGAGAGCAGAGCCGGAGATTTCAGGCAGATCGTAATCGCCGGGATCGAGAAGGCCCGCTCGCCAGAGCCCATCGGGCGATTGAATCGCTGCCACACTTGCAGCCATTTCCTTGAGCTGCTCGATGTACCTGGCCCGCGCCGGATCATCTTTGGGTAGATATTGCAAGGTCCTGACGATTCCTCCCATCACCCAACCATTTCCGCGCGACCAGAACATCTTCTTCCCATTGGCCTCGGTCCTGGTCAAATAGGTGGAATCGCGAAAATAGAGATGCTCTTTGGGGTCGTAGAGGCGATCGGAAGTCTTGGCCCATTCCTCATCGAGGTAGTCAATATATTTTCTGTCGCCGGTTGCGGCAACCATCCGCGACCACACGGGAGGCGCCATGAAAAGCGCGTCGCACCACCACCACGCGATCTCCTTGCCCGGAATCGTGGACCCTCGCGGCGCCGCGAGAATTGCGTCCAGTTCTTGTTGCGTGGGCGTGATCATCGCCGGGACCTTCTTCAGCAAATAAAGCTCCAGATAAGTCTGCGCCACGCTCTGATCGTCGGCATTGGGCAAATGCGATCTCAGCTTCCAGTCGAGTTTCTGCCCCATGGCCATCATGGCGTCGCGATACTTTGGGTCGCCCAGTGAATCCGAAGCAGCCATGAACCCGGAGTAGAGGACACTCCACGTCCAGATGCGGTCAAAGTACGGCTGCGATCGCTCCAGCTGCCAGTCGGCAACTTTGCGCATGGCTTTGGCCACGGCTTTGGGCTTGATCGAGTAGGAGAGATCGGTCGCCAGCGGGCCGGGATTGTCAGGGGCGTCGCCAAAGTGACGCCTCTCGGCTGTCGCAATGTTCTGCTGCTCTTTTGGCGTCGGTTGCTTCTGCGCTGACGCGAAGGGCTGATAAACGCAAATGAAAATGCTCGCTGTGACCGCAAGTGTTGGTGTTTTTCGCCGGAATGCCATGCTTGATCCTCGATCTCGTCTTAACTGCGGCAGAGCAGGACGTCTTGAGTGCGCGCCATCTCCGCCGTGGTTGAATCACCCAACAAGAATAACTCGCGTTTTGTAAGGCTGCACGTTGAGGTGCACGCGAGGATGTCCACCTTTGCTTGCGGAATCGACAGGAGTGACGGTTACCCACAGCGCATCCCATGCCCCCACGCTGCGGCCTTTGCTGAAAAGTGCGACCGCATGTTCGCTCTCTCGATTGCCCTCATTGAAGAATAAGTAGACGTCGGCGTCTTTCCATCTGCGCTTCATCACCTTCAGAGCGGTATCGGCGGCATCCAGCCGCACGGCCGATTCGATCACCGCGACGCTGATTGCCGCGAAAACCTGGCCGGGAACAACCTGTGGCGCGGGCGGCGAAGCCGTTTGGGGATACGGCTCATCGACATCCCGCTTGAGAAAACGCTTACTCGCTTCGATCCTGTTGGCTCCGTGGCAGAAAGCCGACGGCAATACGGCTAGATCCTCGCTCCCAGAAACGCTTTGAATAGTTTCTTCGAGGCGCAAAATTGAAAATAAATCTTGACAGCGCTTCATGCCGCTTGTAACGATATTGCGCGGGTCGAAAGTGGTCTGACCACTATCCCCAAAAGAAACAGAGTCTTGGTTCCATTCAACGCAAGCAGCCGAAAACTGAAGCGGTGGCACCGATCATCGCAAAACCAATCGACCTATTTGAGGAGGAAACGATGCAACAAGCCAGTAGAAGTCCAGTGGCTCAAATGGAAAAGAGTCCGCTGCGGCGGGCCGTGCGCCTGATTTTGGCCCTTGGTGTAACCGCTTTCACGCTTGCCCCGGCGGGGGTCCGCGCGCAAATCGCCGGTACAGCCAGCGTCCAGGGAACCGTGTCGGACGCAACCGGAGCTGTCGTTGCCCATGCCAACGTCGCGCTGACCGATGAGGCGACGCAGGTGAAGCGCACCACCGTGAGCGACGCCAGCGGCGTGTATCTGTTTCCGAGTGTTTCTATCGGGACCTACGATTTGGCCGTAACGGCGCCCGGATTCAAGACCTACGAACAGAAGGGCATCGTGCTGGAAGTCGGCAGTAGTATCGCCATCAATCCGGCCCTCGCCGTCGGCACCATGTCGCAAAGTGTCGAGGTTCAGGCCGAAGGACTCGCACTGCAAACTGAAGACGCCACGTTCAAGCAGACCATCGACAGGAACGAAGTGAGCGAAATGCCGCTCAACGGCAGGCACATGACCGACCTGATTACGGCTTCCGGCGGATCGAGCCCTGCTCCGGCTGGCGACTTTACGGGTACCAAGTATTCGTACGCGACCATTTCGGTGTCGATCGCGGGCGGCGGCGGCAACACTACGCTATGGCGGCTGGACGGCGGCGACAACCAGGACTACATGGCCAATGGCAACCTGCCGTATCCCTTCCCGGATGCGGTGAGCCAGTTCAGCGTGGAATCGACGGACCTCGGCGCGCAGGACGGCGGGCACGTGGGTGGCATGGTCAACGTGGTCACGCAGTCGGGAACCAATCAATTCCACGGAGAAGCCTTCGAGTTCATCCGCAACAACTACATCGATGCCACGAACTTCTTCTCCTCTACTCCCGATACGCTTCACCAAGACCAATATGGTGGCGTTTTTGGTGGACCCATCAAGCGGAACAAGCTGTTCGCCTTTGCGGCCTACCAGCGCACACAAGCCAAGCAGTCGCAATCCACGACGCAGGCCACCGTACCTACGGCCGCCAACCTGAAAGGCGACTTTTCAGCCACCGACGGCGTGCCCGGGGTTGCAGGCAGCAATCCGTGCAACTCAACGCACGCGCCCATTACGCTGGTCGACCCGTTGACCGGCGCGGCGCTGCCGGGAAACAAGTACGCCTCTCAGCCGACGTACTCTGCGCCTTCGCTGGCACTGGACACCTATCTGCCGACCCCCACTGCGGCGCTGGATCCGAACAACTGCGGGTTCGTTTTTTATGCCATCCCTTACCAACTGACCGACAACCAGTTCGTAACCAGGGTGGACTGGACGATCAGCCCGAAAAACAATCTCTTTGGCCGTTACCTGGTTGATGGCTACCAGTTCCCTGCGTACTTCTCCAAGTCCAACATTCTCATCACCACGCAGTCGGGCAACATTCAGCGCGTGCAGAACTTCACGCTCGGCGACGCGTACACCATCACGCCCAATGTAGTGAACTCGGCGCACATCTCCATCCTGCGCCGCGTCAATCACCGCGGGTATGCGGCTAACGACATTAACGCCGCCACGCTGGGCGTGAATGTCTACCAGGTGGTGCCCAATGGCTTGCAGATGTCCGAAGGCAAGTTCTCGATCGGCGGCGGCACCAACTCGGTGGCCCACTTTAACGACAACACTGCGTCCCTCGACGACGACGTGACCTGGGTGCGCGGCAAACACCAGATCGGATTCGGCGGTGAATGGGTGCAGAACGAGCTCAACATCGGAAACGCCTACGAAGGCAACGGCATTTTCACCTTCAACGGAGAATACAGCGGTAGCGGACCCAACGGCGGCAGCACCATCGGCGACCAGAACCTCGACTTCCTGATGGGGACCCTGGGCAGTTCGTCGCCGTTCCAGCAGAGCAAGCAGCAGCAGAACGCTCTGCGCGGTCCGATTCCCAGCCTCTACGTTCAGGACACCTACCACGCCAATCACCAGCTCACGCTGGTTGCAGGACTCCGCTACGGCCCGAACGTGATGCCGCACGACTACTTCAATCGCGGCGTTGAGTTCAACCAGGCGGATTTCCTGGCCAACGTGATCAGCACAGTGTATCCGAACGCTCCGGCCGGGGCGCTCTACTACGGCGACAAGGGCGTGACGAAGCAGTTCACGAAGAACTCCTGGTTGCAGTTCTCGCCAAACGTTGGGGTTTCGTTCGATCCCGTGGGTAACGGCAAAACGGTATTTCGTGCCGGTGGCGCTTTGATGTTCGACAATCCGAACTTCTTCACCAGCCAGCGCAATCAACAGAATCCGCCATTCGCAACGGCCGTTACCAATACCCAAACGTCGTCATCGGCGCCAGTTCCCTTCGCCGCTCCGTGGTCCGTGGGAACCTTTACCACCAGCCCATTCCCGCAACCGCAGATTCCGTCTCCATCCCAGGCCCTCTTCTTTGCGCAGTCGCAGTTCATCGTAATGCCGGCGCAGTTCAAGGCGGCGTACACCATCCAGTGGACGATGAGCATTCAGCATCAGTTCCCGCACGACTGGCAGGCGCAGGTGGACTACATCGGCAACGCGACGCGCCACGATCCCATTGGCCTTCCCTTTGATGCGGCGGTCTACATTCCTGGCGTTTGGGGTGCGGGCGGCACGGGCTGCACCGGCATTGTGACTTCGGGTCCCGCCAAAGTGACCGCAGGCGCCGCCGGAACGCCTTGCTCGACAACCAAAAACGAAACTTCGCGCTTCCTGCTCAGCCAGGAAAATCCCACGCAGGGCAACCA
>Ga0326727_10014965_pt1 | contig 16762 bp, 8 predicted proteins | sample MB2enrmetagenome_FD_207643 | JGI IMG/M metagenome (GOLD analysis project Ga0326727, IMG submission 207643) | Lab enriched peat soil microbial communities from McLean, Ithaca, NY, United States - MB29MY | ecosystem: Environmental > Terrestrial > Soil > Wetlands > Peat | place: USA: New York...
CCTGAGCTCATAGGGATCGAAGGGCTTCGTCAAGTATTCATCCGCCCCGGCCTCGAGTCCCGCGACGACGTCTTCCTGGTATTTCCGCGCGGTCAGGAGGATCAGGTAGATATAAGGCTGGATGTCAAGCCGTCTCACCTCGCGGCAAATCGACATGCCGTCCATTTCAGGCATCATCCAATCCAGGAGCGTGAGGCGAGGGGCGTTTGGCTGTTGGAGGATTTGCCAGGCTCGCTGGCCGTCCTCCACCATTACCACCTCATAGCCCCACTTCTCCAGGTAAGCCTGTAACATCCGCCTGGTTACAAGATCGTCTTCGGCAACCAGGATCTTCATTGCTTTACTCCGCCAGTCAATTTAAGTAACACGGGCTTTAACTCCTCGAGAGCTGACTCGAGCTGCCCCACGGCTTCTCGGGCCTGCTCGAGTTGGCCGCTGCGGCCCATCACCTCCAAACGCAACGCCGCATCATAAGAGGTTCGAGCCGAGAAATTGGCCACCGTCCCTTTCAGCTTGTGGGCCGCCCGCTCGAGTCCTTGGGCATCGCCGCGCTCGACCGCCCCGCGGATCCCGTCCAATAATTTCGGACATTCATCCAGGTACAGGCCGACCACATCTCGAAGCAAGTCCGGCTCCCCTTCGAATCGTGCCAGGAGTTGCGCCTCGTCGAGGATTTCCTGCTTGATGCCTAACTCCCCGCTAGGGGGAGGCTTGAGTTCGCCACCCCGCACACCATCGATCAATTCAAAAAGCTGTTTGGAATTAATCGGCTTGGCAATGTAATTGTCCATGCCCGCTTCCAGGCAACGCTCCCGGTCACCCTTCATGGCGTAGGCGGTCATGGCGATAATCGGCAGATGTGCCCCAGTGCCCTTCTCCTTGTTTCGGATGGCGGCCGTAAGCTGTAGACCGTCCATCTCCGGCATCTGCACATCCACCAGGGCCAGGTCGAAGCGATGATGCTCGACAACTTCCAACGCTTCACGTCCGTTGTTGGCTATGGTTACAACGTGGCCTCTGTTGCGAAGCAGATGCGCGGCCAGAAGTTGATTCACGATGTTGTCTTCGACCACCAGAATCTGCAAGGCTCTTCGGTTCTCGCGCAGGGAATGGCGCGTCACCAGCGAAGCCGTTTCCTCCGCCCGCGCTTTGGAACCCAGAACCCTGACGATGGCTTCCAGCAGGTCCGCCTGCCGGACCGGCTTGGTAAGGTAGGCGGAGATTCCAAGTTCGCGGCAGCGCGCCGCGTCGCCGATCTGGCCTCCCGACGTCACCATGGTCACCAGTGTGCCTGCCAGTTGCGGATCCCGCCTGATTTCCTCGGCCAGCCGAAAGCCGTCCATCATCGGCATGTGAGCGTCCGTCAGGACGAAATGAATGGGATTCCCGCTCTCTCGGGCGTGCTTGAGCGCCATGAGCGCCTGAAAGCCATCCGCCGCCAAACATGTCTTCATGCCCCAGAAAGAAAGCGTCTCATCCATCACCCGCCGATTCGTCGCATTGTCATCCACGATCAGGACCGGCACACCATGCAGCGTCACGGGCGAGGTCTTCTTCGGCGCCACGCCCGCCTTGGCCCGGCCAAATCGCGCCGTGAAGTGGAAAGTACTTCCTTTTCCGTAGTCGCTCTCCACCCAGATGCGACCCTTCATCATGGCCACCAGGCGCGCCGAGATCGTCAAGCCCAGCCCGGTTCCGCCGAAGCGCCGGGTGGTCGAGCTATCGACCTGTGCGAAAGCCTCGAAGATGTACTGCTGTTTGTCCCATGGAATGCCGATCCCCGTATCCCGGACCGCGAAGTGGAGCACACTATCATCCTGGTCAAGAGTTTCCCCTTCGACCCGCAGCAGAATTTCCCCGTGCTCTGTGAATTTAAGCGCGTTGGAGAGAAGGTTGACGATGATTTGCCGCAGACGCGTAGGATCGCCCACCACCACATCCGGCACCTCCGGGGCCACGTCGCAAATCAGTTCGATGCCCTTACGGTCAGCCGGGTAGGCAAACATCCGGACATCTTCCTCCAGACTATCGCGCAGGTTGAATTCGATTAAATCGAAGTCCAGCTTCCCGGCTTCGATTTTAGAGAAATCCAGCACCTCATTGATCACCGTCAGCAGGGAGTCGGCCGAAGACTTGACCATAGTGAGGAATTCCCGTTGTTCGGCGGTCAGTTCAGTACTGAGCGCGAGTTCCGTCATGCCCAGGATGCCGTTCATGGGGGTGCGAATTTCATGGCTCATATTCGCCAGGAACTCGCTCTTGGCGCGGCTGGCGGACTCCGCCGCCTCCTTCGCTTTTTGCAGTTCTGCCTCGCCTTGCTTGCGCGCCGTGATGTCGATCATGGTGCCTTCGATCAGTTGGTCGCCGTCCTTGATCAAAGTGGCGGTCTCCAGCACCCACACGGGCGTGCCATCCTTGCGCACCAGGCAGTGTTCAAAATTGGCCAACGAGCCATGTTCTTGGAGGGTGGAGGTGAATCCCACCCGAGCCGCAGGGCTGCTATAAAGGTCCGAGGCGTTCCGCCCCACCAGGTCAGTCGGGGTGGAGTAGCCAAAGATGCGCGCGCAGGCTTCGTTGCAATCCAGAATTCTTCCCGCGAGGCTGACGCGGTAGACTCCGGCAAGGTTGCGTTTGAACAGCAAGCGGTAACGCTCTTCGCTTTCCTGCAAAGCCTTCTCTGCATGCCGCCTTTCGGTGATATCGCGAAATCCCCACACCCGCCCAATGCTTCTCCCCCAAGCTCGCTGAGGCTCGGAATGCCGTTCGAAGACTCGCCCATCTTTGAATTCGATCAGGTCGTCACAGACGGCCTCTGAGTCTTCGTACAAGCTGCGCATTTTGTCGAGGAAGGCGTCGGGGTCCTTCACTTGGGGCAAAATGAAGTTCAGCCATTTGCGGTCCTTGCGCGAGGCGAAAACCGACTTGGGAATGTCCCAGAGCTCCGCGAACTTCGTGTTGTGGGCCACGATGTTTCCCGTAGCATCCAACACCAGAATCCCGTCCGCGGTGGACTCCAGCGTGGCCCGGATGGTCTCCGTCTGATGCCCCACGCGCTGCCTCAACATGCCCACCCAGAATAGGATACCGACAACCAGCAAGGCGGTGAAGCCGAGCAGGACAAGCGTGCGCTGAAGGTTCCACCACGGGGCCTGTTGCAGCACCACGATATCATCAGGCGCGCGCAGGAGTAGCCCAAATCCCACAGGGTTTCGGTTCTCGTCGACCCTGACCTTGCAGATTCCGGTCAATTGCACCACGCTGCCGGTTCGGGCATGGTTAGGCAATTCTTGTACCGACGGCCCGTCAATCTCGGCCTCGGCCATCACTCCGTCGGCATTGATGGCGAGTAGCTTTTGATTGCTGCGGAGCGAAACCCCGAGCAGTCGACCACGAATCTGGATGAGTTCGCAGTCATAAGTCCCCGACAGCGCCTCCCCCGCAGTGGCGGCCAACGGAGGAGGCGCAGCACCAGTGGAAATTCTCCGGTAGACCGCATCCTGGATCATGGGGCTGAAATCGCCTATCGCCGGATAGCCCACAACGTCGACCCGGTCGCCTACGTTCAAGGGCGTCGTTTGCCGCGTTTCAACTTCCAACCCCTCTTGCGCATCGCGGATGAAGATGCTCTTCCCAGGCCGCTGAAGGGTAACAAGACCTTGAACGTGTACGCGTTGATTGAAAGTGCTCACCGGCGCCAGCCTCTGCACGAGGTGAATGGGTCGCACCGGGATTGAAAAGAGGTCCGCCGGCGCGGGCGCCTCGATGCTGAGATTCTTCAACGACGACACCAACAGGGTGGCTCCAAGGAACTGCATCCGGGGATTGTAAGTCCCCCCGGAAACGCCCTGCACCACGACCTTCGCTCCCACAAGACCTTCAGGAATGGGTTTGTGATCCAACACGTATACGGGGATGATGACAGTCCCGGCGGCTACGTGCATCAGCAGGCGATTTTGGTTCTCTGCTGCGGACCTCACAATGCCCTCGACTTCCACATACTGGCTGTCCTCAGCCCCAGTAACAAATTCTTCGCCCGAGACTCTCCTGGGAATTGGCAATGGCGCCTGGCCCACGACGTGAATCTCGGGATTCTCGATCTGCGACGCAAAATCGCCGGGGCCGCTGATGCCGGTGATCTCCACGAATTGGCCGGAGTGAAGCCGAAGAGCGGTGGCGTCCGAGTTTACGTAAATCCCGGCCGTGGAGTCCTGAACGAAGAGGTCGTTCTGCGTCTTGTCGGCATAAGTCACGACACCGCGCACATGAATCGCGTACCCCAGCCGGGCGCTTTCGGAGGGGAGATCCCTGACGTCACGAATGGTTTCCAGAATTGCCTCGCCGCGCGGGGCTTCGCCATTCTTCTGCTGAGCGGCAGAGACGCTGGCGAGGATGGAAAAAGCCATCAGAAATAGAACCGCATGCTGACGGAAGCGCAGCCCTGATTCAGGGTGTACCTTCTTGGTTGGAAGCGCCATGATCGCCTTGGCTACCACCATTGATCTAGGATGGAGAGAGGGTAAGAGCTAACAGGCCTCTCAATTTCCAGGGCGAGGATAACAAAGTGAATGGGCGAAAGCAAATGCCTCAAAAGTACTGCCCGTAACCCTGCAAGGTTGAAAATCGTCAGATCAGTTGTAAGCTCCAACAAGAACCTGGCAAATCGGCGCGGAATGTTCACCAGGCACATAAAATTCATTCCAGTCTTCTTTGGGCTTTGTGCATTAGCCTGTCTGCTGCCCTCTGCACTTTCCGGCCAAGCCCCTGCCACGGGGTCTATCACCGGCCACGTGCGCGGACCGGGTGGCGTTTCCGTGCCTGCCGCCACGGTCCAGCTTATCAATCCGCAAACCGGGGAGCGCAAGGAAACCATCACTGATGAGGACGGCAATTTTACATTCAGCGGAATCCGGCCTGGAAATTATCGTCTAAGCCTGTCTCTAGTGGGATTCCGCCCGGACGTTCGTGAACCGATACCAGTGACGCCGGATAAGCTGCTCAAGGTCAATGCGGCCATGGTTCTTGCCATGCCGGAGGGCGCTGACCGATCTCAGGGGCATGGCGAGGTAAACTCGCCGCTACAACGTCGCGCCAGCAGCTTGCCGGCACTGCCCTCGGGAGGCCGAAATCGCAGCCAATATGCGGCTGGCCCAGAGAACTCCGTTGGCGACGGCGCCGGAGGCGAAGATGGAGTGATCCGCATTTCCGAAAATGCCGGCGCCGAGAACCTCGGAACGGAGAATCCGGCGGCCGGCGAGCCGGAGAATCCCGACGCCTCCACGAGTTCGGCCAACTCTTTCCTCCTGGCCGGCGGCGTGGGCGACGTGGCCACTCCGGGTGAAGGTCGAGGTGGCCGGAGGGGAATGCGTGGTGGAGGGATGGGCTTTGGTGGAGGACCGGGCGGAGGCTTCGGGGGAGGCTCCGGCAGTCCCTTCGGCGGAGGGCCTGGAGGAGGGCCCGGCGGCGGGTTTGGCGGAGGTGGTGGCGGGTTCGGGGGTGGAGGCGGTGGTGGTGGCGGAGCCCGGGGGTGGGGGCGCGGTCGTGCCCAAGTAAATCGAATCCGTGGCAACGTCACTGAGCAGTACACCAACTCAGGGTTCGATGCTCATCCTTATCCCCTGAATGTGCTTGAGTCGCCTCGAATACCCTCTTACCAGGAGACTTTCGGGTTCTCGCTCGGCGGCCCGCTCGTGATCCCCAAGGTCTATAACGGCAGCAACAAGACAAGTTGGTTCGCCAGCTATAACTTGCAGCGCGGCAGGGCCGGTTTCGACAACTTCTCCACCGTTCCCACGCCGGCGGAGCGCGAGGGGGATTTCTCCGACGCGGTCATCACTTCCGGCCAATACGCAGGGACGGTTCCAACTATTTATGACCCCTTATCGGGCGCCACCAAAGCACGAACCGCTTTTCCGGGTAATGTGATTCCAACTGCGCGCATCTCTTCCCCCGCGCAAGGCCTGCTGGCCTACATCCCCTTCCCTAATCTGCCCGGGCAGGTGCAGAACTTTCATTTGCAAGTTCCCTTGCCCGCCTTGAATGACCGCGTGATGGGCCGCATTGGCCAGCAGATCGATTCCAAGGATAGCCTGAACGTCATGTACTACTTGAACCGCTCGACCAGCGATTCGGTTAACGCCTTTCCCGGCATCACTTCACACACCTCGAGCCGCGGACAAAACCTGAGCGCCAGCGAGTCCCATACCTTTAATTCCCACCTCGTCAATACGCTTTCCTTGAACTTCAATCGCTTGCGGACCTACTTGCTGAACGACTTCGCGTTTCAACAAGACATTGCCTCGCAATTGGGCATAACCGGTGTTTCCACCAATCCCTTCGATTGGGCCATCCCTACTATCGGCTTCACCAATTTTGGAAGCTTGAACGATCCTCTTGCCTCGCTTGCTCGCCCCCAAACCATCCGCGCTAACGATGTTCTGATCTGGAACCACGGCAAACACAACATCCGCGTAGGAGGCGAATTGCGCCGCGTCCACCAGAATACCGAAACCGATCCTAACGCCGAGGGGGCGTTCAGCTTTACCGGATATAGCACCAGCAACTTCAACAAGGGCTTTCCAGTGCCGGGGACGGGATTTGACTTTGCAGACTTCCTGCTGGGCCTTCCCCAAACCACTTCTGTCCGTTACGGCGATGCGAGCAATTACCTGCAAACCTGGGTCACCACGTCTTTCATTCAGGACGACTGGCGTGTGGGCAATCACTGGACGGTGAACTTCGGCGTTCGGTACGAATACTTCTTGCCTTTTGACGAAAAACTCGGACACCTCTCGGACTTAGCCTTTGCGCCCGGCTTCACCTCCCCCGAAGTGGTGACAGGCGTCGATTCGGGTTCTCTGCCTCCTTCGCTCATACACAGCGATTGGCATAACTTCTCGCCTCGCCTGGGGATTGCTTACCGCCCGTGGATTCAGCACCATTTGGTGATGCGCGGAGGCTACGGCGTCTTTTACGATGGTAGCATTTACTCGCGCATGGTCGCCAACATGGTGGACCAGCCTCCCTTCGCGCAGGCTTCCACGCTCACCACCAATGCGCAGCAAGTGCTGACGCTCGAAGAGGGGTTCCCTGCTCTTTCTCCCAATACCATTCATAACACTTACGCCGCCGACACTAACTTCCGCCGGCCCTACGCCCAGACTTGGAACTTCAATGTCGAGGACGAGCTCGTGCGCAACGTCATCCTTTCGGTGGGTTACATTGGCACCAAGGGAACGAAACTCGATTTGCTGCTTTCGCCCAATAGCGTGAACCCCAGCGCTTCGGGCTCACACGAAACCTCGATCCCTGGTGTCCAGCAGTTTCTCTACGAGACTTCGGGCGCGGCTTCGATTTACAATGGCCTGCAAGTGGTTCTGCGGCGGCAGTTCCACGCCGGCTTCTCGATGAGTGGTTACTACACCTGGTCAAAATCGATAGATGATGCGGCCAGCGTGGGGGGCAGCGGACACAACGTGCCGCAGAACAGCTTCGATCTCGAGGCGGAACGGGCGCTTTCCAATTTCAACGTGGGACAAAAACTGGTTGTCAATCATACCTACGAGCTACCCTTCGGCGAGCAGCGCCATTTCCTCAATCGCGGTAGCCCGGCGGGGCGAATCATCGGCAACTGGCAGATCAGCGGAGTGACCACCCTGCAAACGGGCACACCCCTGACCGCCCAGGTGGCCGGCAACCAATCCAATAACAACGGTTCGGGCGTGTTTGCGTCCGAGCGCCCCAATGCCACCGGCTTTCCCACCAGTTTGCCGCGCTCAGACAGGACAACCCTGGAGTTCTTCAATACCGGGGCGTTCTCGCTTCCGGCCTCAGGCGAGCTTGGCACTGCCGGACGCAACACCATTACCGGACCAGGCTCGGTGACCTTTAATATGTCACTGGGGCGCTTCTTTACTTTCTCGCGCGAGAAAGGCATACGCGGACGGTTCAGTATCAACGCCAACAACATTTTCAATCATCCCAATTACGCCGGCGTTGCCACCACCATCAACGCGCAGAATTTCGGCTGGGTGACGAGCGTGGCCGCCATGCGCTCGCTGAATGTGGCATTGCGGTTTAATTTTTAGGCAAAACATGCACCACCAAGACACAAAGACACCAAGAAAAAACCAGAGAGTAAAACCCGGCACGTTGTTCTCTCTCCCGTTTTCTCTTCTTGGTGTCTTGGTGGTGCGACCCGGTTGAAAACATGAACCACCAAGACACCAAGACACAAAGAAGAGATAAAGGCAGAGAGGGATCAGCTCGCCGGTTTTTGCTCTCCGCCATTTTCTTGGTGTCTTTGTGTCTTGGTGGTGCGACCCTGTTTTCCCAGACTTCCAGAAGCCCGCAGCAAGCTTTCATCCTGCGTTCACAAACCAATGAGGTGCTGGTTGATGTGCATGTGTATGACAAGTCCGGCAAGGCGGTGACGGATCTGAAGCAATCCGATTTTCGCGTTTTTGAAGACGGCGTCGAGCAAACCATCTCCGGCTTCAGCCTCGAAGATTTCGAGAAACTGGCGCAGGTCACCGGGGGCGAGGAGCGCGCGCAGGTGATTGATCTCGCCAAGCTGCCGCCGGAGGTCAATGCCGACCAAGTGCTCCAGGACCATCGCCTTTTGGTCTTTTTCTTTGACCTGAGCTCGATGCAACCCGACGAGCTGATGCGCGCACTCAAGGCCTCAGGCGATTTCATGGCCCACCGCATGACGCCCGCGGACCTGGTTGCGGTGGTGACCTACTCCTCCAACCTGCGCGTCGTGCAGGACTTCACCAACAACCGCGACTCCCTCGCCAAGGTTCTGCGCGCCATTCTGGTGGGCGAAGAATCCTCCAACCTGGCGACGGCGGGAGCGACCGGCGAAGCCGGCGGTACCGATGCCAATGGCATGGAAATCGTCACTCAGGATGTTTCAGATGCCTTCACCCCGGATGAAACCGAATTCAACATCTTCAATACGGACCAGAAGCTGGCGGCCATTGAATCCCTGGCCACCATGCTTCGCCAAGTTCCTGGCCGCAAGAACGTGATCCACTTCTCCAGCGGCATCTCGCGCACCGGCCAGGAAAACCAGGCGCAGTTGCGGGCCACCATCGATGCGGCGAATCAAGCGGACGTTTCACTTTACACCATGGACGCCCGCGGCCTGCTGGCTTTGCCGCCGGGTGGCGACGCCTCATCGTCCAGCCCCTCCGGCACTGTTCTCTACTCAGGCTCTGCCCACGCATCGCAGATTTCCTCTTTGCAGGGAAGCCGCGAAACCCTTGCTTCCCTTTCCACCGACACGGGCGGAAGGTTTTTTTATGACCTCAACGATTTCAGCCCCGCCTTCCAAGAGGTCCAAAAGGAGAATTCGAGCTACTACTTGATTGGATATTCACCCACCAACAAGCGCTCCGATGGCCGCTTCCGGCACATTCGAGTGGAAGTGACGCGCTCCGGCCTCAAGGTTCAGGCGCGGCCTGGCTATTTCGCTCCCAAGAATTTCCGCCAATTGACGCGTGAGGATAAAGAGGTCCAACTCCAACAAGTGATGGACTTGGATGTGCCCTTCGTTAATCTTCCCTTCGCTATTGATACTGCTTACTTCCGCCGCCCTGATAAGAAATACACTGTCGTTCTGGCCGCCAAAATCCCCGGCTCGCAGGTTTCCTTTCTTAAAAAGTCCGGCAAGCACGAGACCGAGTTCGATTTTGCCTGGCGGTTCACCGACGTGCAGAACCATATCGCCGGGGGATTGCACGACACGCTGCCAGTGAAGATGACGGACGAGACCTTGGAGGAGGTAACCAGCGGCAACCTGCTTTACGAAGGGGAAGTCACTCTGGCGCCGGGAAAATATAACTTGAAAGTTGTGGCCCGTGAAAATCAAGGCGGCAAGATCGGAACGTTCGAAACCGCGCTCGAATTGCCCGAGATTTCCGACCAGGGGCTGAGCCTGAGTTCGGTGGTGCTCTCGAACGAAGTGAGGCCCGCCGATCAGTTGCCGCGCACGCGATTCGATAGGGACAGGAACGCTCCGCTGCAGGTGGGGAATCGAACCGTTCTGCCGAGTGTGACCCGCGTGTTTCGCACCAACCAGACCCTTTCGGTTTATTTGGAGTCGTATGCCGGAAACGCTCCCACGCCCGCGAACGCGCAAGGGACCTCGTCTGGGTCCGCTGCCGCGCCTTCGGTGGCGCTCGTCTTCCTCCGGCACGGAAGGAAGTTTGCAGAAGCCGGGCCATTCACTGCCAAAGCGGAACGGGGCTCTACGCCTAAGACCACATATTTCGCGCAGATTCCTCTGGAGAAATTTCCGGTGGGGCGATACACCGTGCAGGTGAACGTGCTGGATCCGGGGGCAGCGCGGGTGGCATTCACGCGCCTGCCCATGGCGGTGGTCAAACCGCCCCCACGCGTTCCACGTTCCGGCGGCGGATAATAGAACCTCTCACCGCCAAGCTGTAGGGGCCGGGCGGCCACAAGGGCCGCCCCTACAACATCTACCCGGCATGCAACCGGAAGCCCGGGCATGGAATCGAACCAGAAGAAACAGGGACATCATCGGTAAGGAGGTCGGCGACTCATGGAGAAAAGGTTTGAATTTGCGGGAATCAGTATGTTCGCGGCGGCAGCATTCTTGTTGGCAATGTCACTGGCGGCGGTGGCTCGCGCCGGAGATAATCAGCCCAAACTGAGCGGCCGCTGGCAGTTTAACAAAGACCAGAGCGACGACTCGCAGCAGAAGATCAGTGACGCGCAGAGCAGCCAGCGCTCAAATACTAACAGCGGCGGCAGCTACCCAGGTGGTGGCACTGGCGGCGGATATCCGGGTGGAGGGGGCGGATGGCCAGGCGGCGGGGGCGGCTGGCCGGGAGGCGGGATGGGACGTGGAGGCATGGGCCGCCGCGGAGGACAACAAGGCAATCGCGGAAGCACCGTGAGCGCCGAGGATTGGGATCGGCTGGGGCAGAATCCTAAGTTCTTGCTGATCGATCAAAAATCTGACCAGCTAGTGGTTACGGACGACTCCGACCACGCCCAAAACTTTTACCTGGACGGAAAGAAGCACGACGACAAAGACGAGAACGGGAAGAAGGTTTCTACAACCAAGACTGAGTGGCAAGGCAATACACTGGTGGCCGAAACAAAACTGGACCACGGCACCAAACTCACCAGATCATTCCGCTTGAGCGAGGACGGAAAACAGCTCACGGTCGTTTCACGCCTCGAAAACTCTTCCCTGCAAGGTCCGGTCACCATTCAGCGCGTGTATGACGTAATGGGCTCGGCCGCTCCGCAAGGTTCCTCGCCGAAATAGGCTCAGGTCCAAAGGCCGTGGGCGGGCATGGCGAGGTAATGGAAAATGGGGGGCTGCCGCAGACACGCCGTTCAGTGTCTGTGTTTCCGGTCACTACCACGCATGGCGAAGTAGTGGAAACTGGTTCCTTCCCAACTTTCCGTGAAACCAGACACAATCAATCCCAAAGCAGACCAAATATTCCAAGTATTCCGCCCCCTTGCATTAGCAGGGGAGATGTGGCAGAATCGCACATCTGCGCATTATTTAGTTAGCTAAGAATGGTATATTCTCCAAGAAACGCACGCGTTCGCAAAAACATGCTGCTGTGCGAGAGCAGCACTCGATGGAGAGGAATTGCCTATTTTTGGCGCCCCAGGAACTGGGTGGGTGTCCATTCGGGAGCGCCCGACCCAATGTGAAGGACGGGAATGAAGCTCGCTGAATTCGCGAAGGGCTTGCCTGATTCGCTGTCTGCATGGTCGATTGCACGACGCGTGTCGGGGAATCCCCGGAATACCTCCGGTGGCAGTGAGAAATTGCTCCGCGGGTCGCAGGAGGTGAAGCGGCCTGGTACCCGAAACGCTCGACGCAATGCAGGCCACTGCGGCGTCGTGGGGAGTTGGTGAAAATCCAAGGTGTACGAAAGGGTTTATGATCGACTCAACCAAGAAGATTAGTGAGTTTCTATGCCAGACCATTCGGCTTATCGAGCAGCTTGATCGGGGCGCCATTCACAGGGCATTCCGAATTCTGCTGGATTGCTACCGCCGCAAAGGCCGCGTCTTTACGGTGGGCAATGGCGGCTCCGCTTCAACTGCGCAACACTTCGCGTGCGATCTTGCCAAATACATTGTTCCTGAAGGGGGCTGGCCCTTCGATGTCCGTTGCCTTACGGACAACATCGCCCTTTATACGGCATGGGCGAACGACGCGGCGCGCGAAGACGTTTTCGTCCACCAACTGCGCGGTCTGCTGACGCCGAAGGACACCGTAATCGCCATCTCGGTACACGGCGGCGATGGGGCCTCCGCGGATGTGGCACGCGCCATCCATTTCGCGAACGAGGTCGGGGCCGCAACCATTTCGCTGGTAGGTTTTGACGGCGGGGTCTTGGGCCGTGTGTCGACCTGCTCGATTCTCATTCCCGTCGAGTCCACTCCGCAGACTGAGGCCATCCATCTCGTGGTCGAACATCTGCTGGTCCATCTGCTGAAGGAGGGTCTGGCCGCTGATGCCCACGCACGAAGTTGAGGTTTTGGCGATCGGCACCGCCAGTTACGACCTGAGCATCTTTGTGGACGGATTTCCCCGCGAGAACAGCAAGCTCGAAATCCCCGAGATGCTCGAGGGTGGAGGCGGCCCGGCGGCCAACGCCGCTTATCTGCTCTCCCGCTGGGGAGTGAAGTGCGCTTTCGCAGGAGTTCTCGGGAACGACATGTACGGCCAGCGGATTGCCGCCGAATTCGAAGCGGCGGGCACCGATTTTTCGCTGGTGGAAGTGCGCGAAGGCCATCCGACTCCTCTCTCCGTGGTTCTGGTCAACACCCTCAACGGCAGCCGGACGATTGTGAACCGGAAGGCTAGGTTAGGTGCTCTGGAGCTGAGTGCGGCGCGTCTGGCCGAATTCCCGCCTCAGGTGCTGCTTTTCGACGGTCATGAGTTCGGAACGGCGCGTCTGGCGTTGGAGTTGTTTGGGGGCGCCGTCTCTATCCTCGACGCGGGTTCGCTGCGCCCCGGAACCGAAGGATTGGCGGGGAGAGTTGACTATCTAGTCGCATCGGAGCGTTTCGCGCATCAAGTCACCGGTCTGCCGGACTTGGCCAACCAGAACAACTGCCGGGAATGTCTGCGGCGAATGCGCGACATCTTGCGCCCGGGAGCGATCATAGTGGTTACTCTAGGCGAGAACGGATTGATCTATGAAGCGGAAGGCGCCTGCCGCCACCTGCCTGCCTATCCTGCTCGAGTGGTCGACACGACAGCCGCTGGGGATATTTTCCACGGCGCCTTCGCGTATGGCGTTCTCAAGAAGCTCTCCCTGGAGCACACGCTGAAGCTGGCCTGCGCGGCAAGCTCTCTTTCGGTCCGCCAGCGGGGCGGACGCCAGTCCACACCCTCACTGGACAATGTACGAAAGGCCCTCCGCGATGCGGAAGGAACAGCTTCTCCAGGGCTTGAGTCGGTGTGTCGTGGGCAATTTCAATCGTGATATCACGTCACAACGCCATCGCAATCTGTGGCGTGCTAGACGACGGTGACCTCAATACCAGCGTCCTCCATGAATTTGCGGTCTGCCCTAGGAATCTTAGCGTCGGTGATTACCTGATGTATTCTTGTGGGCGGCGCCACGACCGCGAGGAAGCGGCGGCCAAACTTGCTGGAATCGCACACGAGCACGGTACGGCGAGCGATATCCACCATTACCTGTTTGATCCTGGCTTCCGAAATGTTCGGGCTGGTCAAGCCAAAGCGAGCATCAAATCCGTCGACCCCCAAAAAGGCGATATCGGCGGTGAAGCGGCGCAGCGTCTCTTCCGCCGCCGGCCCTACCAGTGAAAGTGAGTTTTCCCGCAAGACTCCTCCCGTCAGAATAACCTCAATCAAAGAACCGGAAAGTTGAGCCGCTATATTTATGGTTGCGGTGATGACGGTCAAGTGGTCAACGGGGTGAAGGGCCCGAGCAATAGCCATCGTCGTTGTGCCCGAGTCCAGGATTATGGACTGGTCCTTCTGCACCAATTTCACGGCCGCTCTGCCAATACGCTCTTTTTCCCTTCGCTTGAGATTCTCTTTGCTGCGAAAGCTGGGGTCCGAGAGAGTTCCCCGACGGACAGGAAGTGCGCCGCCATGTGTTCGGTAGACAAGGCCCTGGCGGTGCAGAGCGTTCAGATCATTCCGGATGGTGAATTGGCTGGCTCCCAATCGGGGAGCGAGTTCCGGGACAAGGACGCGACCTTCGCTTTCGAGTATCTCTAAGATGGCGCGTCGCCGCTCTTCGTTCAACATGGGCCAAGGGCTCCGAGGATTCCGCCAGGCTGTCAAGTAATCATGTGGCTCTTCTCTTTTTAGCGCGCTTCCTCTCTAATGTCAAAAAATCTTAAGAGCGGGTAGTGTCCTAATTTGGATAGTTTCCTAATATGGATGTCATTCCATCATGGCCAGCCAAAAGGCTGTCAGTGCTCGGAATGACATCCCCCTACGGGATCCATCAGAGTAGGACCTGGCAAGTTGAGGCTGCACTCCGATGGTATTGCGATTCATTGCGAATATACCTCAATACTCGATCTAATTTTCCTCTTGACATGCGTAACATTGCGAATCTATCATGCATGGCTGTAAACTGGACCCGTTAGATAAAGGAGGAAGGAATAATGCAAATGATGCGGACACGGACTGTCGTTACCGGTTCTTCCGTGTTGGTTTTGCTGGCATGGGCTTCGATGGTGGCCTTCGGTCAAACCAACGTGGGTTCACTAACAGGAGTAATCTCGGACCCATCGGCGGCTGCTGTGCCGGGCGCAAAGGTTGTCTTAACCAACACAGACACACAGACAACCCAAAGCGTCGACACCGACTCGGCGGGAGTATATGTCTTCGGTGGCCTGCCCTTGGGAACTTATCGGATAACTGTAACTCACCCCGGATTTGAAACCGAAGTTCGAGAAGGAATTGTGCTGGCCTCGGGGACGAACCAGCGTGTCGATTTGACATTGCAGGTAGGCCAACTCACTCAAAAGGTGACGGTCACCGGCACACCCCCCGTACTCGAAACGCGCGACACAACGTATTCAAGTTCGATCGATACTAATACTCTCCAACAGTTGCCGATACTGCTCAGCGGAACCAAGCGCGACCCTAACCAGTACCTGACGGCGATGCCCGGCTATCAGGGCGGAGCGGGATTTCAAAACCAGATCAACGGCTCCCTGGGAGTTTACAACGAAGTCGTCGTAGACGGCGTGCCGGCTACCGATACGTACGCGCTTGCCGGAGACCTACGGATGCCGTTCTCAGGCGAAGCGCTGGCGGAGTTCAAAGTGGACCAATCCCCCAGCGCCGACTTGCCGAACTCGGGAGGGCAGGTCATTTCTTACACGAGCAAATCGGGCACCGACCAATTACACGGTTCCGCTTACGAGTACATGCGCAACAGCGCCTTGGACTCGAGGTGTTTCTTCTGTACAGACGTAACTCCTGACCACCAGAATGAATTTGGGTTCAAGATTGGTGGTCCGGTATATATCCCGCACGTTTTTGACGGCAGGAACAAGCTCTTCTTCTTTGTGAATGCGGGCTGGTCTCGGTATTTCTATGGGGCCTCCTCATCGCTTAACACCATTCCTACCGATGATTTCAAGAACGGAGACTTTTCGGCCCTGCTGGGCTCTCAAATTGGGACGGACGCTTTAGGCCGGTCAGTATTACAGGGCGAGATCTACGACCCTTCGACGACTCGCAATGTCACCGCCGGTCAGGTTGACCCGGTGTCGGGTCTCACGGCCACAGCCAGCGGCCCCATTCGAGACCCTTATCCGAATAATGAAATCCCTAACGGCGAGTTCAGTACGGTCTCGCAAAAGTTCCAATCGTACTATCCGGAGCCGAACCTTCCGGGAATCGTCAACAATTTTGACGTCGGTGGTGGGAGTGGCCATAACCTGGAACACTATTGGAACGTCAAGATGGACTTCTATCAAGGGAAGAACCACTTTTCGGGGCTATATTGGTATGACAACGTCGGATACGTCAGTCCTTTCCCATATCCCGCGTTCTTTGCCTTGAGGACTTTTACGACAGATAGTAGACACAGCGGGCGGTTCGGCTGGACCCGGACCATTTCGTCCAATTTGGTTAACGAGCTCGACATTGGAGGCGATCGCTTCCTCGAACCGATTACAAGTCCTACGGAGGCCGCCACAGGCGCATCCCTCATCGGCCTCACGGGCCTCACCGGGCCTTGCACGCCCACCGTCAATATTGCTGGCGGCTTCTATTCAACCACCGCTACACAAGGTAGTGAGGTGCTCTGTTCACAGAAGCAAGGAACCGCCAGTTGGAAGATCTATGAGAACCTCTCGTATGTGCGAGGCAGGCACTACTTGAAATTCGGGGGGAACTACCTTGGACAAGACACTAACATTCCGCGGTCGAACGGCGAGTACTTCGACTTTGAACCCGAGATAACAGGGCTGCCGGGAACCCTACTAGGTCAGACGGGATCCGGCTACGCCAGCTTTCTGCTGGGCGGCGCTTACAAAAGCTATGTCCAGGGTTTCGTGAACGAGGCGCCGCGTTATCATTTCTGGGGCTTTTACGCCCAGGATGAATTCCACGCCACAAAGAATCTCACCGTCACTTTGGGGCTTCGGTATGACGCACAACCGGTTCCACATATCCTGAATGGTGATGAAACCACATTCAACCCCACGGTACCGAACGCCGCGGCTGGGGGCCTCCCCGGCGCCTTGACTTTCATGG
>Ga0326727_10014968_pt1 | contig 16760 bp, 12 predicted proteins | sample MB2enrmetagenome_FD_207643 | JGI IMG/M metagenome (GOLD analysis project Ga0326727, IMG submission 207643) | Lab enriched peat soil microbial communities from McLean, Ithaca, NY, United States - MB29MY | ecosystem: Environmental > Terrestrial > Soil > Wetlands > Peat | place: USA: New York...
AGCTGATTGGCGGCGTAGAACACACCATCCTGGAGCACTTTGTCCAGGACAAAGTAAGGTTTCAGTTCATCCTCGTTGAGGTCATACTTCTCTTTGCGGACCATTTCCGCGTAGCGCTTCCAATCCCAGGGCTTGAGGTCAAAATGGGCGCCGGATTTGTCAATCATTGCCTGAATCTGGCGGGCTTCGTCGGCGGCCTTGGCGGCGGTGGGGCGGACAAGTTGTCCGATGAATTTGTCCACAGTTTTGGGCGATTTTACCATCTGGTCGTAGAGGACATATTCAGCGTAATTGCCATAGCCGAGCAGCCGGGCCTTCTGGGCGCGCAAGCGGGCGAGCTGGAGGATGGTTTCGCGAGTGTCGTTGGTGTCGCCCTTCTCGGCGCGGGTCCATGACTGGTGGAAGAGTTGCTCGCGGGTGGCGCGGTCGGAAAGCCCGGTCAAGGAAGGTTGCTGGGTGGTATTCTGGAGCGGGATCACGAACTGGTTGGTCAGCCCGCGGGATTCGGCGGTGTGCGCGGCGGCGGCGATTTCCTCCTCGGTGAGGCCGGCCAGCTTGGATTTGGTATCAACGATCAATGCGCCCGCTTTGGCCGCGGCCACCAATTTTTGTTGAAAGGCGGTTTCCAGCGTTGCGGCCTGCTGATTGATTTCGCGCAGTTTGGCCTGGTCTGCCTCTGGAAGGTTGGCCCCGGCGTGGAGGAATTGCAGGTAATGGACGTTGAGCAATTTCAGCGATTCGGGATCGAGCTTCTTCTTTTCACCGCTTTGATACACGGTCTTGACGCGGGCAAAAAGTTTGGCGTTCAGGAAAATGGCATCCTGCTGGGCGGCGAGTTTGGGCGCTTCCACGGTCTGGGTATTGTCCAACGTGTCACTGGTATTGGCCTGGTAAACGGCGCCGAAAGTGGCGGAGACGCGATCCAACATGCGGCCGGAGGTTTCGATGGCGACAATCGTATTCTCGAAGGTTGGCGCCGCCGGGTTGTTGGCGATTTGGTCTATCTCGGCCAACTGCTGTTTCATTCCCTCTTCGAAAGCAGGCCTGTAGTCCGTGTCTTTGATCTTGTCGAACCTGGGGGCTTGGAGCGGCAAGGTGCTGGGAGCGGCCAATGGATTGGCGTCTTGCGCGAGGACAACTCGGGCGGCGAACAGAAGGGTCACGAAAAAGCCCAGGCAAAATAAAAGGTGTGAGCGCATATTAGGGAGATGATGAGAGAAAGCGGGGCCGGAGGCAATGCGGTTTTTACCGCGGTATCACCCCAAAAAATCGTTAGCGACTTCCTGGGGAGCGCGGTCGTCCCGACCGCTGCCGTCGGCGTCCCGCCGACGGCCTCTTCGGTCACAAACTCACTCACCCTTTCGGTGAGTCCTCAAGCAAGTCGCTAATGATTGGGTCACCCCTTCCGGTGGTAATCAATGGCAACGCTCCGGCTGTCCAGTTCAATGACCGAATAGCCCCAGGGCACGTAACGGTTGGGCCCCCGACGTTCGGGATGCTCGACTCGCCAGGCGATGACCTCCCATCCATCCCCGGATGGCAAAACCTCCCATTCGGCCCGGTCGGCCCAATCCTCCTTTTGCTCCAACAACCGTTGCGCCGCCGCGATCTGGTCACGGTAGCGGCCCTGCGGGTCTTCGGGGCGTTCCATGCGCGCGGTTTTGCCGCCGCATCCGGTGAGCAACGAGAAAAACAGGGCGATCATCCAATATCTGGCCATCCCCGTCTTATCGGCATGACGCCGTTCGGCTGAAACGATAGGCCGATAAAACTGGCTTAATCCAAAGCAAAGGCGCAGCATGGGCCATGAAGAAAATCGTCTCTCCTCGCAGCGTTCGCCAACCACCTCTGGCCGCCGGTCAACTCTGGCGCATGGCGGACGGGAATCTTCAGGTGGGCATGGTGGGCAAATTGCTGGTGCATTACAAATTGGGCAAGCCCAACGCCGTCCGCGTCCCCAATTCATGCAATTGCATCAAAACCATTGAAAAATATCTGAGAACGAAGAAGGCCGTCCTGGTTTAGCCCCTCCTTGAGAATCCCGGCCTCCCTGGCTAAACTGTGGAGATGACCGCCTATCCCGTGAACCCGGAAAAGTCACAGCAACTCGCGCTGCGGATGGCCGCCTTGGGGGTGCGCGAGTCCGATATTGAAGAATCTTTTGTGAGATCGGGAGGGCATGGGGGCCAAAATGTCAATAAATCGGCAACATGCGTGATGCTGCTCCACCGCCCAACCGGCTTGCAGGTGAAGTGCCAGACCACTCGTCAACAAGGACTCAACCGGTTCATGGCCCGGCGTATCTTGCTCGACAAAATTGAAGAGCTTCAGACCGGGCAAGTGGCGGCGGAGGTGTCCCGCATCGAGAAGATGCGCCGGCAGAAGCGCAAAAAGAGCCGCCGGGCCAAGGCGCGGATGCTCGCTGACAAATCCCATCGCGCGGACAAGAAGGCCGCCCGGCGCCAAGTCGGAGATTCTTGATTGCCTTATTGACCGGCCTTCGGCGGCGAAATGACGTGCTTCGCTTCCCAGGCCTGGAAATTGTCATCGGAGCCAACCATCTGTCCGGAACCGTCCGCCATCCCATAGACCCGCATCATTTTTCCGTCCGGGCCGGCCCAGGTCTGCTGGTCGCGCACTACAGCCACTTCGCCGCGTGGAACTCCCTGTAAGTTGTCGAACGATCCCTGGTAAAGAATTTCAAATTGGTTGCTTCCAGACAAAGATCTTTCTTTCTTGGCCAGGTAAGATGCAACTTGATCGAAGCTGGACGGGCATTGGTTTTGGTGATCAGAAGCGTAGAAAATAAAGGCCGTGGCGAGGTTCCGCGCGTCCGTCGCTTTCGCCCCCGCCATTTGGTGCAGTTGTTCCCAGTATTCCGGCGTATGGGATTGCGGGGCCGGCGCCGGCTGCGAAGGCTGCGAAGGCCGCGACGCGACGCTCGCTGCCAATTGCCCGCCCATTTCGTTCGTTTGCTTCTTCAGCGTTTCCGCCTCCCTGCGAAGTCTCGCCAATTCAACGGAGTGGTCAACCGGAGGCGTGCCGTTGGCCTGGGTGACCCTATTTGAGAGTCGTTGCTGTTCCGCGCTCAAGGCGGCCAGTTGTTCGTTTTGCTGCCGCACCAAGGCGTCGCGTTCGCGGAATTTGACGCCGGAATTATGCTGAATCATCAGCGAGGCCGCCACTCCGGCGAGGACAAGGCTGGCGAGGGAAACAGTTTGGAGTGTTGTCATGGAATCGAGAGTATTGCGCAGGATTATTGGACCAAGGCCCACCGGTTGGTGAATTCTTGACCCGCGGAGCGCATCGCGGTGAGGCCAATGGCCTCGCGCAGATCCAGCGCGGCATTTACCGGCGCGGCCTGGGTGATGACCCAGTCCCCTCCGGGCTGCAATTCGGGGATCAGGCTGCTGGCGGGCAGGATTTCATATCGTTGCAGGATGGCATCATCAATGGGAGATTTGAAATAGGGTTTGAGCTGCGAAAGATCGGTGGGGAATTGCCCGTTATTGTCCGGCGCATATTTCCGCAACGCTCCCCACAACTTAGCGAGCACTTCTTCTTCGGCATTGGCCCGCAATATCATTGCACAGCTTGCAAAATCCTCGTCGGTTTCGAGCCGGCTGACGGCATTGATCCATGTCTCGTCTGAAATATGCTGAAGCTCCGGAATCTTTTCGGACGGATTTGCTTCCAGCCATTGCTTCAGCCGGTCCACCCGCGCCGCATACATGGCTCTCATGGAGGCCAGTTGATCTTCCGGCGACAGCGGAGTTGCGGACTTGGCCGAGGTCGCTTCCTGAACAATGTTCTTCAAGCGTCCCACTTCGCCGCGGAGCCTCAGAAGTTCGCGGAACTGGTTGTCCGGAAGTGATTGGGCGTTCCTTTGCTTGTCCAGCAGACTCGTCAGGCGCTGGTTGTCCGCTGTTAGTTGAGCCAATTCCTTGGTTTGCCGCCGCCAGGTTTCGTCCTGCTCGTTCAGCCTCGCTTGCCCCGCCTGTCGCACCAGGAACGGCGCCACCACGCTGGCGAGGATGACGGCGGTAATGACGCCCGTTTTGAGTTTTGTTGCTGCCATAAATTTCAAAATGGTTGGCGCATTTCCGGTTCCCGCCGCCGCGCTGGCCACGGCGGTCCCGGCAATGCCGGCCGCCAGTCCCGCGGGCGCGGCCGTGACGGCTTCGTCAGCCAGCGCCGCCCCCAGCGCGGCGGCGGACAAAGTGACCCCGCGCCGATTAAGGAGGGTGTGGAGTTTTTCCAGGGCGCGGGCCACCCGCTTTTGGGCGGCGGCCTCGTTGGTTCCCATGGCCGCGCCGACCGAGCGAAAGTCGAGCCGTTCATAAAAGCGGAGCAAAACGGCCGCGCGATCCGCCGCGCCCAGTTGGTTGATCGCTTCGTCGAGGATCGGCGCAACCTCGGCCAGGCGCGCTGTAGAGTGGTCTGTAAGTGCGTTCATTTCGACGGCCTGTCTTTCACGGGATTGACGACGGCGCTCACCGCGCAGGGTTTTGGCCGCCACGAAACAGGTGTGCCGGTGCAGCCAGCCTCCCAACCTGACTTCGCTGGAAAGGCCTTTAGCCAGCCGGGCCAGGTCCACAAAGACCGTTTGGGCCACATCCTCCGCCATGGCCGTATCGCCGCCCAGCAATCGAACGGCGGTGGAATAGACCAGGTCGAGATAGCGCGCGACCAATTCCCGAAAGGCCGTTTCCGAGCCGCTCTTCACATAATCCAAAAGCAATGTCTGGCTGCCCGTCATCGTTTCCTCACTATTAAAGACCCGGCGACGGATGAAATCAGACAAAAATCGCCATGGCCGGCTCAGCGCCCCAATCATCAGCGACTTTCTGGGGGAGCGCGACCGTCCCGGTCGCCTCCGTCGGCGTCCCGCCGACGGAATCTGCCATCCAAACCAGATCACCTTTTGAATGCACTCAGGAGCCTGTCGCTAAAGTCTGGGGTTCAACGCCGGGAGGACGTTTCCGCGAAAAGGGTCTGGCGCAATTCGTCGGGGAAAAAGTTGTCGGCCAGCGCGGTCGCCGCGCCGCGGGCGTCGTGAAGGACGGCGTGCATTTCGGTTTCAAGGGGTTGGTCCAGGTTCGTTGCCAATCCGGTCAGCAACGCCGGGCCGGACCAGTCCTTCGAGGAAGTGTTTTCAACCGGGCGCGGTGGCTGGACGCGGGCGATTGGGCCGGGAGACGGCTTGGAGCCGGGCCTGATGAGAACGATGGTCAAGAATACGCAAACGACGGCCAGGGCGGCGGGCCAGTAGCGCGGGAGGGGGTTGAAGGCGCGGCGGGCGGCGGGCGGCGAGGAGGCGATTCGGGCCATGATTTTGGCCTGGAGAAAGGGCGGAGGCTGCGATTGCTTTTGCGCGGCGGCCCCGGCGGAGAGGCGGCGGACGATTTCGTGTTCCACCTGAAAAAAGCGGCGGCAATCATCGCATTCGGCGATGTGGGCCTTCGCGGCGGGCGGGAGCGGCGTGTTTTCGTCCGCGCTGCGGGAAATGACTTTGCGATAGTACCAGCACTTGATCATAAACGGCCTTTCATGGTTCCGATTCCGGGACAGTTCGGGTTCCAGATTCAGTGGATTTTGCCGCCGCCGGACCGAAGCCGTGGGCAGCCAGGCGCCGGGCCAATCGGGCGCGCCCGCGGTGCAGCAGCACCTTGACATGGATTTCGTTGGTCCGCATCGCGCGGGCGGTTTCGGCGATGGAAAAACCTTCGCCATAACGGAACCAAAGAGCTTCGCGCTGCCTGGGCTTGAGCGCGCGCGCCAATTGCCAGAGCGCGTCGGCGTCGTCCTTGACGGCCAGCAAGTTGGCCGGGTTTTCCTCAATCATGCCGGCGTCGGCCGGCAATTCGTCGAACTGTTCCGCGCGGCGAAAATGGCTGGCGGCCGTGTGGCGGGCGATGGCAAAAAGCCAGGGCGCAAAGGAAAGCGAGGGATTGTAGCGATGCAGCCCGCGCCAGGCCCGGCAGAACGTCTCCTGGGTCAGATCTTCGGCGTCCTGGTGATGGCGGGTAAAGACGTGAAGAAAGTTGAAGATCTGCGATTGAAAACGCAAAACGATCTGCTCGAAGGAGGCCGCGCTGCCTTGGGCGGACAGGCGGGCCAGCTCCTCCGGGCTGGGTTCAGATTGGTTCAAAGCGTTCACATACTCGGCGGGACGTGAACCCGCTGCACCGCACTCCGTCGGCGTCACGCAATTTCGCAAAGATTTTACCACGGATGGCACGGATGGCACGGATGGGGAATTGATTTGGACAGCGAAGTTTTCATCCGTGAAATCCGTGAAATCCGTGGTTCGATTCCTGTGGTTACGGCTGGCCGCCTTGTGGTTTCCTCCATCAATTGGCGCCCGGCCCGCCCGGGGTCACGCGAGGGGGTTCGGAATTCGGCGTCTCCTTTTCAGCGGCGTCGGGCGGGTTTGCCGGATCTTTCCGGAACCCAATGGACACAGTGGCAGGGTGTGCTGGAGTTGCCTGGACTCTCATGTTCGCATGGGCCAATTGCTCAATCGCCCTGTCCGCGGGGTACTCGACATGCACATTGACGAAGTTGTCCGTGGTCGAAACCTTGACGGACTGAAGGAGTTGGGCAACGTCCTTGTCCTGGGGCTGGCTGAGCGAGCCGATGGCTAAGATCCCCTGCATGACTTGTTGCATTTGCATGACAGCCTCCGGTGTTTTGCCGCGCAAGGCAAGGTTCAAAAACAACTGCTTGGCATCTTCGCCCACGGCGACACGGCCGGCGTCGGCCACTTGCAACAGCTTGGCCTGCGGCGGCAGACCGTTGCCGGCATTGAATCCTTCGGCCACGCCCAGGAAAAAGAACGCCTCCTTCGTGTCCCCAAATCCGCCAAAGGCCGCCCCCGAAGTCAGGGCCGGCGCCTGGCCGGCGAGCACCTTGGCAGCCTTTTCGGTGATCTCGCGCGAACGGCCAACCGCGATGACCTTTCCCGGCAGCACGGCGCAATACGCGGCATTTTTTATGTCGTAAAAGCTGACGTTCCCCTCCTGGGACTGCGTGACCTGCACCGGGGCGTTGGTGCCCGCCAGGGCCATGCCGGCCAGGAAACCGACCAGGATTTTTTCGATTTCAGGACTGGTCCGGATCAGCAACACGGCATGGTCCTGCGCCGATTGATAATCAGTGCCGTAAATGGTGATCGAATTGATCCCGCCGATGATCTTCTCCAGATTCACGTCGAGCTTGAATTTCGTTTGCAATTCCTGCATCGGCCGGCTCAACTGCTTTTCCAACATCTCGGTGATGAAGTAGCCGCCGACTTTGCTGGCGCGGAACTGGCCGGCATCCAGATGGAGCAGCCATTTGGCGTCAGCCGAAATTTCCTGGGTGGGAATGGAGCCGGCCACGGCCGGATGGAGCAGCGACAGGCAGAGCGGGACAATCAGCGCGATACGTTTCATACAATCATCTCAATAAAAATGTGACTTGCGAATTCATGCGGGCCAACCATGGTCCCGTCACCTCTCTATTCGCAAACCGCGCCGGAAAGGTTACAACCATCTTTGTCAAACGATTGCGGTGGCGGTGAGGCGGGGCCGGCAAAGGAACGCGGGAGGACAGCCTGAAAGGCATTGAATGCGCCGGGCGGAGGGCTTCCTATTGGCCGTTGACGAGGCGGCTCACCAGTTCTTCACGCCCTGAGCCGGGCGGCAATGGCGAAGGCCGCTGCCCTCATAGGCTCTATGGCACCACTATTACTTGGAAGTATTGGCCAGCCATTGTCGGATAGATTGGAATTGATAATGTGGCCGTTGAGCCAGTCACGGTGAATGGATTTTGAAATCCCAGATTCTGCGGGACCGTCCAATTCTTCAAATCAGTGGATTCCTCAACAGTCACAGTTTCGCCGGCTGAAAGCCCGGTCAATGTTGTCACCAAATTCTGTTGGCCGCCGCCGCCGCCTTGAACCCCAGTGTTGACTAAAGCCGGCGGATTGTAAGTGACAGTAACTTCCTTCTCTGCCAAATTGCCCAGTGTATCGCTGGCCAGGACAATGATGGTATTGACGCCGGAGTGGAGCGGGACGATGGCGCTCCAGTTGGCGGTGTTGGCTCCGCTGGCGGTGCCGTTGCTGGCCGGGAGACCATTTACCGTCACGTAGGCAATGCCATTATTGCCGGTTCCGCTATCGGTGGCCGTGCCGCTGACCAACAGGTTGACGCTGGTGACCGTGTCGCCATCCGACAGGGAGGTGATGGACACGGTTGGCGGGGTGGTATCGGGGACCTGATTCACTTGCACAGAACGGGTGGTCGTGGTGGAATAGCCATCGAAACTGACTTGGCCGGACAAGGCATAGATTCCCGTTGCGCCGGCCACGTCGAACGAGAAGACCCGCTGCTGGCCGTCCAGATAAGGTCCCCAGCGAATCACGCTGGCCGCCGGGTCCCAGGAGCCGTTGCCCGACAAAGCCGAGGGCGTCAAACCATAAGGAATGGATTCCTCCACCGCGTAACAGCTCACCCCTTGCGGCGTGGCCGTCAGGGTGAAGGTGGGCGAAAGAGTTCCGTTCCCGGAAATTCCCGGCTGCAGCGCCACGGTTTCCGTCGTAACCACCGGCACGTATTCACCGCTCGCCGCCACGCTCGGCAAAGCGGCGCCGAACGCCACCGCCCGCAGCGAGGTTTTCGTCGAAAAATGCAGCGGCACGGTGTAAAGCGTGGAGTTCGGCGAGGCCGGCGTGGAACCCTGCGTTGGCAGCGTACCGTCGGTGGTGTAATAAATCTTCGCCGTTACATCGCTGCACGAAATGAAAACCGTCACCGGCAAACTGGAGCCCAAGGCGGGCGTCAGCACCGGCTTTGGCTCCTGCGGCAGAGGGGCTCGAATCGGATAGAACGCAGGGGAAACAATCACCAGGCTGGCGGCCGACGTCTCTCCGCCGTTGGTGCCGTCCACGCTCCAGGCGGCGCGCACCGGATAAGTTCCCGGCAGACCCACGGCCTGATAACTCAAAACCGGCAGAGCCGCCCCCGAGAACGGCCCCAAGAACGGCCCCCACTCCACGACGTTGTTGGCGGCCAGGTAATGGCCGCCGGACGACACGTTGATGGCGGCAAGGCCCGCCGGCAGAGTTTCCGTTATCGCAACACATTGTGCGTTCGCGCCCGGCGTCACAGCAAAGTTCACCATCGGCATGGTCGGCGAACCCGTAGTATTCACGCTCCTGGCCACCGCGGCATCGGCCGGGGCCGCCGCCGGCCCGTAGTGGGCCACGGCCACGCTGGGCAGATACCCGGCTTGGTACGCCACCGCCCACACCACGCCTGCGCCGCCCGCCGGCAGATTGACAATTGGCCCGGTATAAAGCGTTGAATATTGCCCATTCTTGACAGGCAGCGTGCCGTTCTCCGTGTAATAAATTTGAGCGGACGGCATGTTGGGAACTTGGATGGTCACACCGCCGCTGGCCGGCACGGGGCTGCCGCCCGGCGGGGTGAACGTCGGCTCGGCCAATTGCGGCGGAGGGGTTGGAATCGTATAGACCGCAGGCGAAGCAATCACCAGGCTGGTGGCCGACGTCTCGCCGCCGTTCGTGCCGTCCACGCTCCAGGCGGCGCGCACCGGATAACTTCCTGGCAGACCCTTGGCCTGATAACTCAATGTCAGCGCCGTCGTCCCCGAGAACGGCCCTAGGAACGGCCCCCACTCCACAACATTGTTGGCCGCCGAATAATTGCCGCCCGACGACACGTTGATGGCGCTCAGGCCCGCCGGCAAAGTTTCCGTTACCGTAACACATTGTGCATTCGCGCCCGGCGTCAGGGCGAAACTCACCACCGGCATGGTGGGCGAACCCGTAGTATTCACGCTCCGGTTGACCGTCGCGTCGGCCGGCGCCGCCTGCGGTCCATAGTAGGCCACGGCGGCCACGCTGGGCAGATACCCGGTTTGGTACGCCACCGCCCACACCACGCCCACTCCGGCGCTGTTCAGCGGCAGACCCGTAATTGGCACGGAAGCATATTGCGTTGAATACTGGCCATTCTTGACAGGCAGTGTGCCGTTCACCGTGTAATAAATTTGAGCCGATGGCATGCTGGGAACCGAGAGGGTCACGCCGCCGCTTGTCGGCACGGGGCTGCCGCCCGGCGGGGTGAACACCGGCTTTGGCATCTGCGGCAAAGGGTTTGGAATGCCAGGCGAGCTACCCGGGGGCAGGACCGGAATCACCGTGACGCCGGGGGAGAACAGCCACTGGCCGTCCATCCAGGCGCCGCCGTTGACCGGATAATTGGCCGGCAATCCCGTGAGCTGATAGGTCACGGTGGTGGCGACCGTGTCAAAATAAGGCCCCCAGCGGATCACGTTGAGGTCGGGCAGATAAACACCGCCGTCGCTGACGTTCAGGGCCGTGGCGCCGGCGGGCAGAGTTTCCTCGATGGTGAAACAGTACACGTCCACCGCGCCCGCGACCGCCACCGTGACCTGCGGTTGGTTGGCTGTGACCTGCGGCTGGTTGAGAACATAATTGGTGTAGGTGCGGGTGTAAGTGGCGGCAGGCTCGACCGGCTGGGCCGCGGCCGGCCAGGCCGCGAGAAGCAACAGAAGACATGCCGACCACAGCCCGGCGGCCTGGCGCCAGGCCGAGTGACAACGTGGAGCGCCGGTGTCCTCGCCTGCGGGTTTTGGCGGCGTCCCGCCGCCGGGTGCCGGAGCCTCGCCGGGCGGGACGCCCGATGCGCTCGCCGGCGAGGACGCCCGCGCAATCTTGTCAATGGCCACAGTGTGGCGCTGGCAAGGCAATGTCCTTTGCATCAAAATCCTTCTCGTTAGTTGAAGAGGATTTGCGGTTCTCAATGGCCGCCGGTGGTCGGCTTCCAGTTCGTTGGCCGGGCGCTGCCGTCGTTGAGATACGGTCCGGCGGTCCCGCCGCCGGCCTCCAACAGATAGCCCGCGCGGGTCAGGTAATTGGCCGGAACCGGATTAGGCCCGTTCGCGAACAGCGCGCCGTTCTGCCATGCGGTGGAGTAGGCGTCGAATTCAGCCGAAGTGATGGTCCATTGATTGCCCGTGTCCGCTGGATGGTAGGCCGTGTTGTTGAACTCGTAGCAGCCCATGTCCACGTACCCGCTGGTGTTGACACGGGGATTGCCGTCCAGGTCCGTCGCGGTCGCGGCGGTCACCAAGAGCAAGGCCGCCGCGGGCAAGGCCGGCGGCGTGGCCGCGGCGGTCGTGGTGCCTGCATTCGCGCAAGGGGAAGTTGCCGGGAAATGATAATCTCCGTTGATCGGATCAAAGAATGCCGGGTCTATGTTAATCCCGGGAACCGTCAGGTCCCAGACGCCGGACAGGTCGTTGGCGTCATTGTAAATAAACAGCTTTTGCGAGCCGCTCCCGGTGATATACACGTCCCCGCCGCTGCCGCCGGTGATCGTATTGCCCCAGATGATGTTGTTGAACACGCTCAACACCTCCACCAGACCGCTGACCTGGAATGATGCGCCGCCGCCCCCGCCGGCGGAGCTGTTGCCGAAAATGGTGTTGTTCACCATGTCCAGCGTGGCGGAGGCGTTGACAAATATGGCGCCGCCCGTGGCCGATGCGCTGGACTGGCTGTTATTAACCAGCAAATTCTCCGTCATGATGATGACCGGCGCCGTGTCATAAATGGCGCCCCCGCCATCCGCGGAGGAATTTAGCTTAAAAACATTCTCGGTGACCAAGTTCGAGACGGCGTTGATGCGGAGCGCGCCGCCGCCGTAATTGCCGCTGCAGGTATTTCCCGTGAAGGTGTTGCTGACCACGGTCGCAAAAGTGCTGCCGCCGGTACCGTAAATATAAGCGCCGCCGCCCCAACCGTTTTCGGCTTTATTGCCGCTGAAAGTGTTGTTGGACAGGGTGGTATATTGAACGGAATAATTATAAATTCCGCCACCACCTCCCCCACCGCTGGTGGCAGTGTTTCCGCTAAAGGTGTTGCCCGTCACAATGTTGGTGGTCATGGATTCAAATTCGGCGCCGCCGTAGCTGCCGGAATTACCGCTGAACGTGTTTCCGGCGGAAACCGCCGTGGTCAGGCCCTCAAAGTCAAGCCCGCCTCCCGTGTTCCCAACATACGTGTTTTTCAAGTTGGTCACCGTCACGCCGTCAGCGATGTTAGCTCCTCCGCCCGGATTTCCGCTGAACAGATTAGTGGCCAGCCAGAGCGTGCTAAAGTTTTCTACTTCGACGCCGCCGTTATTATTGTTGTAATCGAAAACATTGGTGACGATGGATACCTGCGCAATATCAGATTCGCCGCTCGGTCTAAAATACAGGCCGCCACTGTAGTTGGTTTGAAATAAATTGCCGTTCACCAGCAAGACCGCGCTGGCGGCGATGTAGGCCCCCCAGCCCAGGTAATTCCCTATGATCGTGTTATTGCTCAACACGGTGGTTCCCGTCACTCCGGCTATGCTGATGCCGTCGCCGTCGTAAATATTGGCGTCGCTGTTCGTTTTTCCAATGATGGAGCAGCCAAAGATGGTCGTGTTCAGCCCGGAGGCAATTTCCACCCCCATCCCTTCATCGGCAGGCGGCGAGAGAAAGTTGCAGGCGCTCACGGTCGTGGTCCCGCCGGTGCTGCCGGCCACGCGCAACGCCCCGATCTGATAATTGCCGGTGTTGCGGATGAAGGTGATGTCGCTCACCGTGACATTGCCGGTGCTGCCCGAACTTGTGATGTTGAGGTCCCGCGCGCCGGTTCCCCCGCCGTCAATGGTGATGTTGGCGCTGGTCAGGCCCGCCACAGGCTCGATGGTCAGGTTGTGATTGGCGGTGTTGTTGTAATTGAAGGTGCCGGTGTAGTAGCCGCCGTTCAGGTCGTTGTCCAGGTAAATTATGTTGTCATCGCCGTTGTTCGCCGCCGTGGTCAGCGCGTTTTGAAAATCCTGCGCCGTGTGGACAGTGATGGTGTTCTGCGCCGGAGCATTGAGGGCAAGGCCCGCCACGGCCAGCGCGGCGGCCAGTAGTTTTGTGGTGGTCATTTTCATTTGATTCAATTGCACATTGTTCGATTTCGCTTCTGCTCTTGTCGAGATTTGCGGTCGCGCTCCTCCGGGGACGCCTCCGGCCCATCTTCTATCCGGTCAGACCCCGGCCTTGCTGCCCTGCAATAACACATTCAACTCCGGGTACCTGATTCGGAGTCATGCGGCGACTTCAACCGATTGCCAACTGCTGTTGCTGTTCCGCGACGGGGCAACAACAGCGGAAGGTAACACAATAATAAATTTCTGGCAAAGGAAAACTTAAGGTAACATTAAGGAAATCTTAATGGGTGGCGGCCGTTTTTCTCCGCTTGTCCTTCCCCGCCCGCCGCGCCCCCGTCGGAAATCCGTGTAATGTGTCGGATATAGGTGGTAGGGCGCGTCCCGATGTCTCGATACCCACCCTGCCTTTTTTCCCCACCGTCACTGATGCATTACCAATCGGCTAACCTTTCCCTTCCAACACGTCAGGCCTTGATGGCATGATCTGCCCCTGTTCTGATGACCACTGAGCCGACACCGCCGACGTCGCGCCCGCCTCCGCCGGAAGCGCCGGGCGAGGATTTTCGCACGACACGCTGGACGCAGGTCAGCCGGGCCAAAGCCGATTCCCCAGAGGGCCGCCGCGCCCTGGCCGAACTCTGCAACGCCTACTATGAACCGGTCGCCGCCTTCTTGCGCTGCGAGTTGCGGGACGGGGACGCCGCGCGCGAACTGGCGCACGATTTCTTCGCCACCATGCTGGCGGGCGGGGCCATCTCCCGCGCCGAGCAGGAACGCGGGCGGTTCCGTTCCTATCTGCTCGGCGCTGTCAAACATTTCCTCTCCCATCGCCGGGAGTCGCTCCGCCGGCTCAAACGCGGCGGCGGCTTGGACAACATTTCTCTCAACGACACCGACGCCGGCGAGGCCCGCGCGCTGGCCGATGCCGCGGTGCTGTCGCCCGACGCCGCCTTTGACCGGCAATGGGCGTTGACGGTGGTGGCGCGCGCGCTGGAATCGCTCCGCGCCGAATGCGCGGCCGGGGGCCGCCTGGATTTTTTCGAGCAGGTCAAACCGTGGCTCACGGGCGAGGCCGCGCGCGGCGATCAAATGGCCCTGGCCGCCGGCTGCGGCCTGAACGCCAACGCCCTCAAGGTCGCCGTGCATCGCTTGAAGCGGCGTTTCCGCCAGTTGTTGAAAGCGGAAGTGGCCGGCACGCTGGAGGATCCCGGCCAGGTCGAAGCCGAGATGCGCGATTTGTTCGCGGCCTTGTCAAATTAAGGTAACCCAATCGCCTCATCACGTCAGGACACAGGCATGGACGAATCAAGCGCATCATCGAAATCCTGCCCGAAGTGCGGCGCGGCCCTGCCTTCCACCGCGACGGACGGCCTCTGCCCGCGCTGTCTCATGGCCGAGGCCATGGTGCCGACCCAGCCCGGCGCGGAGGCGGCCGGGTCGCAAAAAACCCTCGCGCCCGAGGAGCTTGCGCCCCATTTTCCGCAGCTTGAAATCCTTGAATGTCTCGGGCGCGGCGGCATGGGCGTGGTCTATAAGGCGCGGCAAAAAACCTTGAACCGTTTCGTCGCCTTGAAACTGCTCGCGCCGGAACGTGTGCGCGAAGCGAAATTTGCCGAACGCTTCACGCGCGAGGCCCAGGCGCTGGCGGCCTTGAACCATCCGAACATCGTCACCATTCACGACTTTGGCCAGGCCGGCGGATTCTACTTTCTGCTCATGGAATTTGTGGACGGCGTGAACCTGCGCCAGCTTCTGCGAACGCGCAAGTTCACGCCCGAAGAGGCGCTGGCCATCGTGCCGCCGCTATGCGACGCCCTGCAATTCGCCCACGACCGGGGCATTGTCCACCGCGACATCAAACCGGAAAACCTGCTGCTGGACAAAGAAGGCCGGGTGAAGGTCGCCGATTTCGGCATCGCCAAAATGCTGGGTGAGGAAGGTAGGGCGGCCAGTCCCCTGGCCGCCGCATCCCAGAATGATAACACTACTCAAAGCACCGTTGGCACCCCCGGTTACAGCGCCCCCGAACAAACCACCGATCCGCAGCGCGTGGACAGCCGCGCCGACATTTATTCGCTGGGCGTCGTCTTTTACGAAATGCTCACCGGCGAACTGCCCGGCCAGCGCCTCGAACCGCCCTCCCGGAAAGTTCACATTGACGTGCGCCTGGACGAAGTGGTCCTGCGCGCCCTGGAAAAGAACCCCGGCCTCCGTTACCAGCAAGCCAGCGACGTCAAGACGATGGTGGAAACCATTCTCAGTTCGGGGAGCGCAGCCGTCCCGGCTGCGCCGGTTGGCGCCCCGCCAACCGGAACGGCGGCGAAGAAATCAGGGATGGTCCGCATTCTTGAAATCATGTTCGACGCTGAGTTCACGTCTCCGCTGGCCATCAAGCTGATCAACATCTCCGCGCTCGGCTTTCTCGGCTCTCTTGGCGCTCTTGGCTTTATGCCCCTGCCCGGCTGGCAAAGGTGCTTTGGCTTTTCCGGCTTCTTCGGTTTCTTTGGGCTGATTGGTGTCGCCTTCATGCTTGAAATGGCGAATCGGCGCAAAGCAAAGGCGACGACGGCCAATTCAAATCCTCTGGTTTTGGTCGCAATTATTGCCCTTGGACTTATTGCGTCCATGTTTGGGCTTCTTGCGCTGCAACCCGCGAAATTGACGAAGACAAACAGCACGGTGGAGCTGAACACAACGAACCAATCAGAAACACCCGGCACAGGGATGGCGCGCCGGGCGACAGGACCGCCGTTCGTGGCGCGGCTGAAACAGGGCGAGGTGGAATTGGTGGCCGTTGGCCGGCAACCGTGGTCGAACACAGTCTGCTGGCTGGCCAACGGCGCGCCTTCCCGCGAACCTTTTAGGAGGGGAAACACGGGAAACATCAGTTTTGGCGAAGGGGCGGGTGACACGGACATGAGGAAAATAGCGTTTCGGATTCACGACGAAAGTTCCAATGGGGTTACGGCCTCGTTCTGCCGTGTCAACAAAGAGTCAGGCGTTCTCGTGACGGGCTATTCGTTTCAAATGTCCTCGCCGGACGCCTACTGCTGGCAATTCCTCACGTGCCCGCCAAAAGCCATGACGGTGAATGTCTCAATGGGCGTCGCCAACGGCCCGTGGGAAACCGCCATACCACTGGCGCTGGCCGGAAGTTTGAGCCGGGTAAGCGCGACAGGCGATTGGAATGCGGCTTTCAATGCTTTCGTCGGCGCCAACGGCGATGTGGCGGTCAACCTCAATTATTCCTATTCCAAGAGCGAGGATTGGGAGACGCGAATGGTTCGTGTGGATGAAGACGGCAAAATCACGGCCATTCCAGAGAGTACCGAAAGATCATCCCATCTCCCGACAGGAGGGATGCTTTTGGTGTCGTCCAACGAATTTGCGCATATCAAGGAATTCCAATTGCAACGGCGCAAGTACCAATGGGTCGAATTCCGCAACGTTTCCCTGCAACCCGGTCACGCCACCACCGTGAAAGTGAAGGATGCAAGATAAGAACTTATGGAGTTTTCCTCTTTGTCAGGGGAATGTCTGTCATGGGAATGGAAGGGGGCCTCGTTTGGATTATTCCCCTGACAATCATTCCCCTGACTTCTCTCCGGCCTTGCCCATCCTCCGTTGATCATCTCCATGTTTATTTTGGTTGCGGTTGGCCGCGCTGGACCACTGTAAGAAAAAATCACGCAATTCCAACAAGATTTTTGCCGCAAAGGAACGCAAGGAGCACAGAGATAAGAACTTATG